>Ga0207683_10003648_pt1 | contig 13394 bp, 10 predicted proteins | sample KBSM73metaG_FD_184333 | JGI IMG/M metagenome (GOLD analysis project Ga0207683, IMG submission 184333) | Miscanthus rhizosphere microbial communities from Kellogg Biological Station, Michigan, USA - KBS M7-3 metaG (SPAdes) (version 2) | ecosystem: Host-associated > Plants > Roots > Rhizosphere >...
CAGGCGCTGGCCCGGGCGGGCTGTGCGGTGACGCTGGTACTCAAGGCGCCGGTCCGGACCAGCCGGCTGATTGCGCCGCTGCTGGCCGAACCCGGCATCACCGTGCGGCGGCCCTTCGAGGAGCACCTCGTCGAGGGTTCTGGTTCGCTGCGGCCCTCGGCCGCGACCGAGCTACTGGCCAGGCTCGACGCGGAGCAGCGGCACGACCTGGTGGTGCTGCGGGGCCGTGCGCTGACCGCGGCGGCGGCCAGGAGCGAGGCGTTCACCGGGCGGCTATGGCCGTACCTGACCGACGTGCCGCAATCCGTCCCCGGCCTGACGCCCGAGACGGCCAGCGAGCTCGAGATGATCGCCACCGCCTCGCGTTACCTGCTGTGCCAGACCGAGGAGCTCCGCTGCTTCCTGGAGGGCAGCATCCCCGCGGCCTGCGGCAAATGCGTGCTGCTGCCGCCGATGCTGGCCGACATCCCCAGCGCCCGCGGCACGGAGGCGGCGGGCACCCCGCTCCGGCTGGTGTACACGGGCAAGTTCGCGCCGCGCTGGAACACCCTGGAGATGACCGAGTTGCCGGCCCTGCTGGCCGCCCGCGGGGTTCCGTCCGAGCTGCACATGGCCGGCGACAAGATCCACGATGACGCGACCGGCTACCAGCAGCGGATGCGCGAGGCGCTCGAGGGTGACGGCGTGACCTGGCACGGCGGGCACTCCCGGGAGGAGGCGATGCGGCTCACCGCATCCTGCGACATCGGGCTGAGCTGGCGCCATCCCGACCTGGACGCGAGCCTGGAGCTGTCGACCAAGGTCCTGGAGTTCGGCGCGCTCGGCCTGCCGGTCATCCTCAACCGGACCCCGATGCACGAGGCGCTGCTCGGCGCGGACTACCCGCTGTTCGCGGTCAGCCTGGCCGACGTGACCGCGGCCGCGGCCGCGGCGGCCGCCGACCCCGGCCTGTACCGGCTAGCCGCCGACCGGACCGGCCGGGCCGCTGCGCAGTTCACCCTGGACCGCGCCGCGGAGCGCCTGCGCGGCTACCTGGCGGCCGCGCTGCCCCCCCGGGTCGGGGGGGCCGGGGGGGTTTGGGGGTGCGGGCAGCCCCCCCAAGCGCAGGGGGTCCAGGGGGGTCGTCCCCCCGGACGGCGTCGCACTCATGTGGTGGTGGCCGGTCACGACCTGAAGTTCTTCACGCCGCTGCTGAGCTACCTGCGGCTGCAGCCGGATCTGGAGGTCAGGCTGGATCAGTGGGCCGCGCTCGGCAAGCACGACCCGGCGGCCAGCCGGGAGCTCGCGGCCTGGGCCGACGTGGTGATCTGCGAGTGGTGCGGGCCGAACGCGGTCTGGTACAGCCGGCACAAGCGGCGCGGCTCGCGGCTGCTGGTCCGGCTGCACCGCTTCGAGCTGCGCTCGCCCTACCCCGGCCAGCTCAAGATCAGCGCCGTGAACCAGGTGATCTGCGTCAGCAAGCACTACGCACGGCTGTGCCGTGAATACACCGGCTGGCCGGAGACGAAGGTGGCGACGGTGCCGAACGCCCTCGACGTCGCCCAGCTGGACCGGCCCAAGCTCGACGGCGCCCGGTTCCACCTCGGCCTGGTCGGCATGGTGCCCTCGCGCAAGCGGCTGGACCTGGCTCTGGACGTGCTGGAGGAGCTGCGTCGCGAGGACGACAGGTACCTGCTGTTCGTCAAGTCGGGCATGCCCTGGGAGCACTGGTGGGTGTGGCAGAATCCGGCCGAACGCGAGCACTACGCCAGCGCGCTGCGCCGGGTCCAGCGGTCGCCGCTGCTGCGCGGGGCGGTCGTGTTCGACGACGCGGGCCCTGACGTCGCGGCGTGGCTGCGCCGGGTCGGCTTCGTGCTCTCCACCAGTGACGACGAGAGCTTTCACGTCGCGCCGGCCGAGGGCATGGTCTCGCGGGCCGTGCCGGTGCTCCGGCACTGGCCCGGTGCCGAGACGATCTACGACATGCGCTGGATTCACCGTGGCCCGGCCGAGATGGCCGCCGCGATCATGGCCTACGGCGACGACCACCACTGGCGGGCGGCAGGCGACGACGCGCACGCCCAGGCGGCCGCCGCGTTCAACCTGGCCCGCGTGTGCCAGGCCTGGCATGGCCTGCTCACCGCGGACCTGGACCCCGCCGTGCCCGGGCCGATACTCGAGCTGCTCGGCTCGCCTTGACGCGCATGTACTTCACGCTCGCCGTCTCGGCGGCCACGCGCGAGGCGTGCGCCGCGCTGACCGGGGCGGCCGAGCGCGCCGACCCGCGGGTCATGCCGATCCCCGGGCCGGCGCGCGTAGCCTGGCGTGCTCCCGGCGGATGCGCAGTCGTGCTGCACTGGGGCGACGCGCCCAGCCCCGGCGCATCGCACGCCGGGACGTCGCATGCCGGGACGATCTGGGCCGAGGGCGCTGCCGTGCACGCCCGCACGGGCCTGGCCCGCGTCGACCCTGTCTACCGGGCCGAGGTCGCCGGCGCCGTCGTGGTCAGCGACCGGGCCTGCTGGGCGGCCGCGGCTACCGGGCGGCTGGGCGACCCCGACCCGGCCATGGCCGGCGCCTTCCTCAGCCTCGGCTACCCCGTCGGCGACGCGACGCCGTTCCGCGGCGTCCGCGCCCTCGGCGGCGACCGGGAGCTGCGCCTGATCGACGGGCGGCTGGGCGACGCGCGGACGGCTGTGATGCGGGCTGGGGCGGGGGACGAAGGGCTCGCGGGAGCAGAGGCGGTCGCCCGGGCGCTGACCGAGGCCGTTCGGCCGCTGGGCGGTGCAGACCCGCCGGCCGAGCTGTCGCTGACCGGGGGTAAGGACTCCAGGCTGGTCGCCGCGGCGCTGGCCGCGGCGCAGGTGCCGTTCCGGGCCCGCACCCACGGGTTCGCCGGCCACCCCGACGTGGTCGTGGCGGGCCTGATCGCCGCCAAGCTCGGCGTGGAGCACACCGTGACCCGGCCGAGGCCGCCCGGGGCACCGGACGAGGCGGACGTGCTCGGCCGGCTTCGCGCGGCCGTGCTGGTGTCCGACGGGATGCTGTCCGCGTTCGAGAACCTCGGATCAGGGTTCCGACCGGATCCGCAGGCGGCCGGCGGGCCGGCCGAGACGGGAGGTCACGGCGGCGAGCTGCTCCGCGGCGGCTACGCGCAGGCCGCGTGGCGCACGCCGGCCGCCGCGGCCGCCCCCCTGAACGCCGCGGCCGCCGCCGAGCTCTTCCGCCGGATGACCACGCGCCGCCTTGGTCTGCTCCGGCCGGGCCCGGCACGGGCCTACCTGGCCACCCTCGCGCCGCCGGCCGCGGCGCTGGCCCGCGGGCCGCTGGCCGCGCTCGACGACTTCTACCTGGCGAACCGGGCCGGCCGGTGGTCGGCCGCCGCCCGGCAGGCGTACCTGCTACGGTCACCGCTGGTCCAGCCGCTGTTCGCGGACCGCGTGGTGCGGGCCGCGCGGGCGGTCCCGCTCCGCGACCGGATGAGCGACCGGCTGCACCGCGACCTGCTCGGCTTGCTCTGCCCTGACCTGCTAGGCCTGCCCCTGGCGGGCACGCCCTGGCACGGTCAGCCGCGCACCGCGGCAACCGTGCTGACCGTTCCGCCGGGGGCTGCCGCCGCCGACTGGCGCCGGGACTACGGCGACGCCGTGGCCGGGTTCCTGCGCGGCTACGTCCTAGACCACGGCGAGACGAGCCCGGTGTTCGGCATCGTCCGCCGCAGTGCCGCCGAACGCCTGCTCCGCGCGCCGCAGGCCGACCGGCACGGGGCCTGGGCACTGGCCACGCTGACCGCGCTGCTGTCCGCTGACTGGCTGAACGCCCGCGAGCCGGCCGGCGAGGCTCTGCGTAGATAGATTCTGCACAGATAGATACGGCTCAGCCGCGGCCGTACCTCGTCTCGGCCTGCCAGAAGTACAGCACGCCCGCGACGAGCATGACGACCGCCCAGCCGACACCGGCCAGCCACAGCTCGCTGGTGGTGATGTCCGGGTGGCAGTAGGCCTGCATCGACGGAGTCTTCGTCACGGTGAAGATCGCGCACCGCGCCGCGTTGTAAGGCTTGGCGCCGGGCGCGTCGGCCCGGTACGAGGACATGACCGCGAACCTGGTCAGCGAGATGTACACGGCCGCCGGGTTGAAGGAGAGCACGTTCTTGGCCCACACCGGCAACTCGGCGGGCAGCGCGGCGATGCTGTACATGACCCCGCAGAAGTACCGCCAGACGCGCAGCAGGAACGGGATCAGCTGGCTGATGTCCTGCGCGCCCGCGCCGACCCTGGCCATGAACAGCGCGGCGCCCATGTTGAACGTGGCCTGCAGCAGCAGCGTCGGGAGCAGCAGCAGCCAGTACCAGGTGAGCGGCTCGCCCGTGCCCAGCACGATGGCGAACAGCACCACCATGGACAGCAGCAACTGCTGGAACTCCACCAGCACGTACGCGAGCGGCAGGCAAGCCCGCGGGAAATGCAGTGCGCGGATCAGCGTGATATTCGCCCGCATCACGGTGGAGCCGACCACGATCGACCGCTCGGTGAAGGCGAATATGAAAACCCCGGTGACCAGAAAGGCGGTGTAATTGCTGATGCCCCGGTTGGCCTTGAAAAGGACCCCGAAGATCAGGTAGTACACGGCCGAGTTGAGCAGCGGTGTCAGCACCTGCCAGAGCTGGCCGAGCCGCGCCTCGGTGTACATCGACACGTTGCGCGCCGTGGCGTAGGCGAAGATGAAGTGCCGCCGCTGCCACACCTTGACCAGGTAAGGGACCAGCCCAGGCCGGGCCGAACTCGGCCGCAGTCCGTACTGCGCGGCCATCTCGGCCAGCGACTCCCCAGACGTCGGCTCGTCCTCGGCCACGGCCGCCAGTTCGTCCCGCAAGCCGCCCGGAGCAATCAGCCGCCCGCGGTTTCCCATGGCTGTGGAGTTTATGAGAATGAATCCGGCCAGCGCGGATATCCGGGGTCCAGGGCAGATCATTCGCCCGGAATTTGACGTCCATTAACCTGCCGTATCCAAGCCCGTTCTTACTGGCTCAGGTGGGCGGTGTCGTTGAAGGAGCGGAGGACGGCGGGGCCGTCGGCGTACCAGTCGATCTCGCACAGGGCCGCGACGTCGAGATGCATCCGGTAGAGCGCGGCGGGCGGGGCGAGCAGAGCGGCGGCGACCAGCGTCTTGATCGGGGTCACGTGGCTGACGATGAGGACCGTCTGGTGGGCCCGTTCGGCCAAAATTCGATGCAAGGCGGCGGTCACCCGCTCGCTGACCTGGTCGAAGCTCTCCCCGCCCGGCGGCGCGACCGACGGGTCGGCCAGCCACGTGGTCAGCTCCGACGGCCAGCGCTCCCGGACCTCGGCGAAGGTCAGCCCCTCCCAGGCGCCGAAGTCGGTCTCCCGGAAGCCCTCGTCGGTCAGCACCGGGACGCCGGTGACCGCGGCGACCTCCTCGGCCGTGCGCACGGTCCGCTGCAGCGGCGACGCCACGATCGCGTCGATGCCCGCTGACGCCAGCCGCTTGGCGGCGGCGACGGCCTGCCGGACTCCGGTGTCGGTGAGCGGCGCGTCGGTCTTCGGGCTCAGGCCGGCGTACCGTTTCTGCACCGACATCGGCGTCTGCCCGTGCCTGAGCAGCAGGGTAGCCGTGGGCTCGCCCTGGGCGGAGATCCAGGTGGTCCTGGCGCGCACCTAGATGCCAGACTCCGGGGTCCGGACCAGGATCCGCCTGCACTCCTCGCACCGGACCACCTCGTCGGGGGCCGACGCCCGGATGACGTTGAGGTCAGCCGCGTTCAGGCTCAGATGGCATCCCTCGCACCGGCCGGCCCGCAGCATGGCCGCGCCGACGCCCTTGGTCTTGCGGATCTGGTCGTAGAGCGCGAGCAGGTCGGCGGGCACCTCGGCCGCGACGCTGGCGCGCTGGTCGGAGGCCTTGGCCGTCTGCTCGTCGATCTCGGAGAAGGCCGCGTCCCGCCGCGCCGCCACCTCGGCCATCTCCCCGCCGAGGTTGTCCCGGCCGGTGGTCAGCTCGTCTCGCTGGCTCTCGAGCGTCTCCCGGCGCTCCATCAGCTCGAGCACCACCTCTTCCAGGTCGCCCTGCCTGCGGTGCAGGTTCTCGATTTCCGACTGCAGGCTGGCGAGCTCGCGCGCGGCCGAGACCTGTCCGGCGTCCAGCCGGGTCCGGTCCCGGTCGATCCTGGCCCGGACCTGCTCCACGTCGCGTTCGGCCCGGGTCTGCTCCCGGCTGAGGTCGCCGAGCTCGGTTTCGGTCGCCACCAGGGCGTCCTTGAGCGCGCCGGCCCTGGTTTCCAGGGCGGCCAGTTGGGCGACTTCGGGGAGGCCGCGCCTGCGGTGGTCGAGACGGGCGAGCTCGGCGTCCAGGTCGGCCAGTTCGAGCAGGCGGAGCTGGATCTGCGGTGATGCCTTCACGGGTCCCAACGTTAGTCGCCCCGGACGACTGTGTCGCGTGGTAGACCTGGCGCCATGGAGATCCCTCGCGTGAGCCGGCCCTACATGCCGGGTTACGGCATCGCAGGACCGAGCGAAGGCAGCGGGCTCCTGCACTGGTCGTGGGCGGCGGAGCGGCTCACCGCTGCGCGCAACTACTGGGTCGCCACGGTCTGGCCCGACGGGCGGCCGCACATCATGCCGGTCTGGGGGATGTGGGACGACAGCACGCTGTGGTTCACCAGCAGCGCCGGCTCCCGGAAGGTCCGTAACCTGACCACCGACCCGCGCTGCTGCATCACCACTGAGGACGCCTCGGATCCGGTGATCATCGAGGGCACCGCGCACATCTCGACCGAGCTGCCGGTGCTGCGCCGGGTGGTCGACCTGATGAACGCCAAGTACCGGACCGACTACCGGGTCGACTTCCTCGATCCGGCCAAGAATGCCACCATCGGGGTCCGCCCGCGGCGGGTGTTCAGCATGCGGGCTGGCGACTTCGCCGGCTCGCCCACACGCTGGACCTTCGAGGACGAGGGGTAATAAGAGCGCAAGCTTCGCGAAGCTAACGAAACTCCGCGGGGCGGGTAGCGTGGTAGGGCGCCTACCCGCGTAATTCCGCCATGAGACAAGCGTCCGTCCCCGCAGGTGACCAGCCCCGGGCTCCGCGTGCCCTGCCCGGAGCCGTGGCAGGCGTGCTCGCGGCGGCCGTAGCGATCGGCGTGGCGCAACTCGTCGCCGGGCTCACCGCGCCGGCCAGCTCGCCGGTGCTCGCGGTCGGCCAGGCCGCCATCGACCTCACTCCGCTGCCGGTCAAGAACTTCGCCATCTCCACGTTCGGCACGGCGGACAAGACCGTGCTGCTCGGCGGCATCCTGGTGGTACTCGCCCTGTACGCCGCGGTGGTCGGCATCGTGGCGGTGCGCCGGCTCGCGTTCGGCATGTGGGGGCTCGGGCTGTTCGCCTTCATCGGCCTGTGGGCCGCCCTGACCAGGCCCGGCTCCACGGCGGATTACCTCTGGCCGACCCTGGCCGGCGCGGCGGCCGGGGCGTTCACGCTGGCCCGGCTGACCGACGCGGCGCGACGGCTGAGCGCGCCCCCGGCCCGCCCCCGGCCCCAGCCGGGCCCTAGCACGGACCGGCCCGCGCCGGAAACGCTGACCCCGCCAGACCTGCCGGTTCCCCCGGCCGCTTCCGAACCCGGGACGGGCTCCTCCTTCACCTTTCTTCCCGACCCTGACGACCAGGGGCCGCCCCGCGGGCCCGCACGGCGGCGGTTCCTGGTCGGCAGCGGGATAGCCGCGGCCGCCGCGGTGGCCGGCACGGTCGCCGGACGCGAGCTGGCCACCCGGCGCAGTGTCACCCTGGCGCGGGGAGCGCTGCGTTTCCCCCGGCCGGCCGTGGCGGCGCCACCGCTCCCCGCAGGCAGCGACCTGCACATTCCCGGCCTCAGCTCGTTCATCACGCCGAACAACACCTTCTACCGGGTCGACACCGCCCTGCTGCTGCCCCAGGTGGACCCGTCGACCTGGCAGCTCCGGATCCACGGGATGGTGCAGCGGGAGGTCACCATCACCTTCGCCGAGTTGCTCAGGCGTCCGCTTATCGAGGCTTACGTCACGCTCACCTGCGTGTCCGACCCGGTGGGCGGCCCCTACGTGGGCAACGCGAAGTGGCTCGGCGCCCGCCTGGCCGACCTGATCAGGCAGGCCCGCCCGCGGGCAGGCGCCAGCCAGCTGCTCTGCACGTCGGTCGACGGGTTCACCTCGGGCACGCCGCTGCAGGTCGTCCTGGACGGGCGGGACGCGCTGCTTGCCGTCGCGATGAACGGCACGGCGCTGCCCGTGGAGCACGGCTTCCCGGCGCGGATGGTGGTCCCCGGCCTGTACGGCTACGTGTCGGCGACCAAGTGGGTCACCGACATCGAGGTCACCACGTTCGCGGACGCCACGGCCTACTGGGCGACGCGCGGCTGGTCGCAGCAGGCGCCAATCAAGACCGAGTCCAGGATCGACGTGCCCGCGACCGGCTCGACGCTGCGTCCGGGGCCGACGCAGGTGGCCGGGGTGGCCTGGGCCCAGCACAAGGGCGTCGCCGCCGTCGAGGTCCGGGTCGACCGCGGCGCGTGGCACGAGGCGCGGCTGGCCGCGGTCCCCGGCATCGACACCTGGCGGCAGTGGGTGTTCCAGTGGCAGGCCACCCCGGGCGACCACATGATCGAGGCCCGCGCCACCGACAAGACCGGGTACACCCAGACCGCGGTGCAGGCTCAGCCCGCGCCGAACGGCGCCTCCGGCTACCCCTCCGCCGCCGTCACCGTCCGCAGCTCTTGAAACGGGGTGCGATGAGCGAAGCCGATGCTGAGTTCGCCCGGCTGGCCCAGGACTACCTGGACGACCGGGCCGAACGGCACCCGGATGCCGCCACCGGGCTTGGTGACCACCGGTTCGACGCCCGGCTGCCGGACCCGTCGGCGCAGGCCCGGGCCGACGAGCGCCGCGCGCTTGACGGCTGGGCCGCCCGGCTCGCCGCGCTCGACCGCGGCGCCCTGTCCGCGGAGCACCGGGTGGACGCCGCGATGATGGCGGACGGCATCGCCCGGCGGGTGTTCGAGATCGACGAACTGCGCGAGCACACGTGGAATCCGCTGGTCGCCAACCCGGGCAAGGCCATTTACCAGCTCCTGGCCAGGGATTTCGCGCCGCTGCCCGACCGGCTGGGTTCGGTCGCCGGGAGGCTGGCCGAGATTCCGGGAGTGCTGGCCCAGGCCAGGCGGGAGCTCGGGCGGATGCCCCGGGTACACCTGGAAACCGCGATCGGGCAGTTCGACGGCACGATCGCGCTGGTCAGCAACCAGATAGACGTCGCCCTCGAAGCAGCGCCGCAGGGCGCGGCCCGGCTCGCCCAGGTCCGCCCGGCCGCATTGGAGGCGCTGACCGGGCACCGGGCCTGGCTGTCCGCGCGGCTCGCCGAGGCGGACGGGAACGGCGGTTTCGCCGATCCGCGGATCGGGCCGGAGCGGTTCGCCCGCAAGCTGTCGCTCACGCTGAGCGCGGCGGCGGACGCGGACGCCATCCTGGCCCGGGCCGAGGCCGACCTGGACCGGGTGAGCGAGCAGATCACGGAGCTGGCGGCGCGGATCACCGGGCAGATCAGCGGCGCGGCCGGACCCGGCGTGGTTCCGCAGGTGCTCGGCCGGCTGGCCGAAGACGTGCCCGACGATGCCACGATCCTGGAGTTCTGCCGGGCCGCCCTGGCCGCGCAGACCGCGTTCGTGACCGACCGCCGCCTGATCACGGTGTACGACGACCCGATCGAGCTGATCCCGATGCCGGAGATCGACCGCGGGGTCGCGGTGGCCTACTGCGACTCCCCCGGCCCGCTCGAGCCGGTGCCACAGCCCACGTTCATCGCGGTGTCGCCGACACCCGCCGACTGGACGGCCGAGCGGGTGGCCTCGTTCTACCGCGAGTACAACCGGCACATGGTGCACGACCTGATGGTGCACGAGGCCATGCCCGGCCACTACCTCCAGCTGCAGCACTCCCGCCGGTTCTCCGGCTCGGACACCGCGATCCGCGCGGCGCTGCGGTCGGGCGCGTTCACCGAGGGCTGGGCGGTTTACGCCGAACGGGTCATGGCGGAGCAGGAGTACCCGGGTGAGGGCGATCCGCGCGCGGTGCGGATGCAGCAGCTCAAGATGCAGCTGCGGATGACCCTCAACGCGATCCTGGACGCCAGGATCCACGCGCACGGCATGACCGAAGCCGAGGCCATGGCGCTGATGGCCGGCCGCGGCTACCAGGAGGAGGGCGAGGCGGCGGGCAAGTGGCGCCGGGCCCAGCTCACTTCGGCCCAGCTGTCCACGTACTACGTCGGGTACAGCGAGATCTCTGATCTGGCGGCCGACCTCAGGGCGGCCCACCCCGGCCTGACCGACCAGCAGCTGCACGACCGGATGCTGGCGCACGGCTCGCCGCCGGTCCGGCTGCTGCGTACCCTGATCGCGGTGTGAGCGCCGCACGTACCTAGATCGGGCTCCGGCGTCAGGATCCCGATCTAGGTACGGATATGGGTTATTCGACCGACGCGGTCCGGCGGCGCCTGGGGTCAGACTGGGTCAAGCTGGGCCGCTCCGGAGGGAACCTCCGGCCGCGGGATCCGTGGCCGGTGCTGAGAGCGGTCCAGCCTTTCGGCCGCGAGTAGAGCATCCGCTCGGCCAGGGACCAGGCCAGCGTGGTGAGCAGGTAGATCCCGGCCGCCAGCGGCGCGAACGCGGCGATGACCACGGTCACGTACGGCAGTGCCCTGACCAGCAGCCCGGGGCTGCCCCCAGCGGTCGCGGCGGCGGCCGTGGTGCCCGGAGCGGGCTTGGCCCCGGTCGCCTGGGCCGTCATCAGCCTGCCGAGCCGGGCGGAGAGCCAGCACAGGCCCGCCAGCAGGGCGAACAGGCCGACGAAGACCGCGCCGTGCGCGCTGGCCAGGTCCAGGGGTCCCGCGCCGCTCAGCCAGTGCGCGCCGAGCGGCACGCCGAACAGGTCGTGGGTGAGCAGCGTGTTGGCCGTCCCGCCGACCGTCGGCGAGCGGAACAGCAGGTACATGACCGACAGGAACGGCCACTGGAGCAGGAGCGGGGCGAAGCCAGCGAACATGCTGGTGCCCTCCCGCTTGTACAGCGCGGCCATCTCGCGCTGCAGTCGCTCTGGCTGCTTGCCGTACCGCTGGCGCAACGCCACCAGCTGCGGAGCCAGCCGGGCCTGGGCGGCCTGCCCGCGCAGCGCGCGCAGGCTGAGCGGCATGAGCAGGAGGCGGACCGCCATCGTGAAGACGACGATCGCGGCGACGGCGGCCAGCCCGCCGAGGGCGGGCGTGAGGATACCGGTCAGCCCGGAGACAAGGTGGTACGCGGCGTCCACCGGGACGCCAAGGAAACTCGACATGAGGAAACGGCCTTCCAGCTACGAGGGAATGTGGGCTGGAGGCGGCCGCGAGGTCCGCGGGACTGTTACCGGGAGCGGGCGGCCGCCAGGGCCGCCGAAGGTGCTCTGGGCCTGGACCGGCCCGCGGCGTCGGGATCGCGCTGGCGCAAGAACGCCGCGCGCCAGGACTTCTCCCGCAGGGCCGACGTGCGGCGGATCATCGGGAGCGCGGCGGTCGTCCGGGAGAGGCTGGCCGCCGAGGTGAGCAGGGCCAGTACCGCAGCGGCGAGCACGGCCCCGGCCAGGACGGCTGCGCCCCCGAGAGCCAGCGCGGTCAGGCCGGAGGGGCTGGTCGCGAGCTGGGTAACGTCGTGCAGCAGCCCGGCCAGCATGGCTAGCACTGCCAGCACGCCGCCGAGCACCGTCATCGCCTTCCCGTCCTGAAGGTTCTGGAGAGCCGAACCTGCTTTCAGCGTACGCCGTCAGGCAAGCTCCGCGACCGCCGCCAGCAGGCGGTCGACGTCGGCCTGGTCGTTGTAGTGCACCACGCCGGCCCGGACGGCGCCGCCCGAGTCCCGCAGCCCGAGCGCGCCGGCCAGCTCCCAGGCGTAGTTGTCGCCGCTCCAGACGTTGACCTGCCGCGCGGCCAGGTGCTCGGCGACCTCACGGGGCGTCCGGCCGGCCACAGTGAAGAACGCGGTCGGCGCCCGCCGGGCGGCCCGGCCGTACAGCGTCACGTGCCCCATCGCGTCCAGCCCGCCGAGCAGCCCGGCGAACAGCTGGGTCTCGTAGTCCTCGACGGTCGCCATCGAGGCCAGCACCCGCTGCCGCCTGGTCGCGACGACCAGGTCCGGGCCGTGGCCGAGCGAGGCCAGGTGCTCCACCGCGGCGACGACCCCGGCGAGGTCGGCGAAGGCGGCGGTGCCGCGCTCGAACCGGCCGGGCACCTCGGCGGGCGCCGGCGCGAGCTTGTCCGGGTGCAGGCTGTCGAGCAGGGCCGGATCGGCGACCACGGTGCCGATGTGCGGGCCGGACCATTTGTAGGCGCTGGTGGCGTAGAAGTCGGCGCCGAGCGCCACGACGTCCACCGGCACGTGCGGGGTGGCGTGCACGCCGTCCACGTAGACCAGCGCGCCGACCGCGTGCGCGGCCGCGGCGATGGCGGCCAGGTCGGGCCGGGTGCCGACGACGTTGCTGGCCGCGGTGACCGCGACCAGCTGGGTGCGCTCGGAGAGCAGCTCGCTGTACTGTCCGGCGGGCAGTTCGGTGGTCGCCAGGTCGACCTCGGCCCACCGCACCGTGGCGCCGCGCCGCGCGGCCGCCTGCACCCACGGCCTGACGTTGGCGTCGTGGTCGAGCCGGGATACCACGATCTCGTCCCCCCGCTCCCAGCGCCGGGACAGCGCCTCGGCGAGCCGGTAGGTGAGGGTGGTCATGTTCGGGCCCAGGATGACCCCGTCCGGGCTGGCTCCGGTCAGGTCGGCCAGGGCCTGACGGCATTCGGCCACGATGGAGCCGGAGCGGCCGCTGGCCGGGAAGGCGCCGCCGACGTTGCCGAGGCCGGCCCGGTAGGCGTCGGTGATCGCGTCGATGACCGTCGCGGGGACCTGGGTGCCGGCCGCGCCGTCCAGGTAGGCGAATCCGTCGTTCAGCGCCGGGTACGCCGCCCGGACGCGCTTCACATCAAAGCTCACGAACAGAACACTCTACTCCGGCACACCGTTCTTACATCTGAACCCACCCCGGATCCCGGCTCGATGCCAGCAGCAGGTAATCCCAGGGATCGTCGCCGTCCCACCCGGTCAGTTCCGGCCACAGCTGCGGCATGCCGCCGCGCCACGCGGCCAGCACGAGCCCGGGATCGGCCGGGCGGTAGTCCTTGCCCAGCGACCTGGCCAGGTCCCAGGCATGCAGATGCCATTCGGCGCACGCCGCACCCGCCATCGCGCCCACAGTGACGTCGATTTCCCGGTAGCTGTGGTGGATCAGGTCCCAGGACTGCGGCAGCCGCCGGCCGTAGGCCCGCGCCGAATCGGCGAACGCCATGATGTGCTCGGAT
>Ga0207683_10003650_pt1 | contig 13388 bp, 10 predicted proteins | sample KBSM73metaG_FD_184333 | JGI IMG/M metagenome (GOLD analysis project Ga0207683, IMG submission 184333) | Miscanthus rhizosphere microbial communities from Kellogg Biological Station, Michigan, USA - KBS M7-3 metaG (SPAdes) (version 2) | ecosystem: Host-associated > Plants > Roots > Rhizosphere >...
CGCACCGAGTCGGCGCGCGAGGTCAGGATGATCGGCACGCGCGCGCCGAGCACGATACCTGCCGAATCCGCCTTGGCGAGAAACGAGAGATTCTTGGCCAGCATGTTGCCGGCCTCGAGGTCGGGCACGACCATGATCTGCACGTGACCGGCCACCTCGGACTTGATGCCCTTGATCCGCGCGGCTTCGGGATCGATCGCGTTGTCGAAGGCGAGCGGCCCGTCGAGAATTCCACCCGTGATCTGACCGCGGTCGGCCATCTTGCAAAGCGCCGCCGCATCGATGGTCGAGGGAATTTTCGACGTCACGGTTTCGACCGCGGAGAGAATACCGACACGCGGCGTGCCGAGCCCGATCTGGGTAAACAGGTCGATCGCGTTCTGGACGATGTCCCGTTTGGTCTCGAGGTCGGGGAAAATATTGATCGCCGCATCCGTGATGAACAGCGTGTCCGGATGCGTCGGGACGTCCATGATGAACACATGGCTGATCCGCCGCGCAGTCCGCAGACCCTTGGTCGAGGATGTGACGGCGCGCATGAGCTCGTCGGTATGCAAGCTGCCTTTCATCAGCGCCTCGGCACGTCCAGCGCGGACCTCAGCAACTGCTTTATCAGCGGAATCCTGGCTGAATGCCGCTTCAACCAGCGGATAGCCGCTGATGTCGAGCCCCGCCTTCGCGGCGACCTCCTTGATGCGTGCGCCCGGGCCAACGAGAATCGGCGCGATCAACCCGGCCTTCGCTGCGTCCACTGCGGCTGTGAGTGACCCCTCATCGCAGGGATGCGCCACGGCTGTCGGCGTCGGCGGTAGCGATTTGCACCTGGCGATCAGGCGCTCATACTTGGCGTGTGCTTTTTCCATCATGAAACTCTGTCTCTAGTCATTCCATGTGCCTCGCACTCCCGCCATTACGTCCAGAACTTCGAGTGCCGGCTTTCCCGACCGCCGCGAGCGGGCGTCCGGCTGGCGGGCGTTGGCTCAATGCCGCGCGAATGCGCTCGACCATCGCGAACTGTTCAGGCGTCGGCTTATCGCTCTGCAACCGTTCGTCGACCAGCACTCGATCAATCAGCATTAGCAAGCGTTCACGCTCGGCCGGGTCGCTAAGCAGTTTTGGCAGGGTCTCTATCGCCCGCTCGGGTTCGTAGCGGGCTATGATTTCCTGCTCGCCGCGAATTCGGCGCCACTGATCCATGGCTACCTTCGGCACGAAATCCGCATAATCCTTCTGCATTTCCTGGCGCATCGTCAGACGCGAGAGTGGCAGGTCGCCTTTGCGCGCAATCAAGAAGCCGACGCGTGCAAACGCTTCGTCGTAGCCGCCTTCTGCGATCGAGGCAAGCGCTTCCTTGACGAACGGCAACTCACGCGGGTCCGAAACAGGCGCCTCACCTGCGTCGGCCAGCTGCTTGTCCGCGAGGTAAACGGAGAACATGCTGCCGTAGGTCTGAAAGAAAAACGCCTCGGTCGCGGCGTCGCGCATTCCGCGATACAAGTCTAGCGAGGCGCTGACCAGCTCGGCCATCAGCTTCTCGGTTGTGCGCGCCGCGTTATTCGGGGCCAGAGCCTTGCGCTGGGCCTTGACTGTTTGCGCAGCGGGCGCAAGCCACGCAAGCAACGGATTGGAATCGGAAATTGCCCACCGCTGAGACCGCAGCGGATGGAGTTCGCGTCGGAGCTTCGCGGTGAAGTCGTTGGACATCGACCGCACCATCGGCTGCGCAAACATCTCATAGCCGCGCTGGTTGAATTCGGAAATCGCGGCTACCGCCTCGAACGGTTTCTCGTCGTTGCGCTGCAGGCGGTTCAGCCGCTTCGTGATGTCCTCGAGCTGGTGCTCGTGGAATTCGACTTCATATTCTGTCTTGCCTGCGCCCCCCTCGACTGCCTTGATCTGCATGCCGTAGAGCCCCGGGGGCAACATCTCGACCGACTTCAACACCGAGACGATCTGCTTGTGCTCTTTGTTCGCCACCTTGCCGGAGACGAAGATGCCCAGATGACCGATGTCGTGATGCAGCAGTCCCACGATCACTTGACCGCGCGCTTTGATTTCCTCGGTGCTGGTATAAACATCGGCGATCCAGTTGAATGCCTGCTGCGGCGGCGTAATGTTGTCGCCCATTGAGGCAAACAGGATGATCGGCACCTTTATTTCACGCAGGTCAAAAACGTGGCCTGCCTTCGATTCAACATCGCCCTTCCAGATCTTGTTGCCGACAAATAGATTGCGCGTGATCCATTCGATCTCCTCGCGGTTCATCAGGTAGAAGCCGCCCCACCAGCGCTCGAACTCGAGGAAGCGCGGCCTTTCGGTGTCGATATTGGCGTAGAGGTGGTAGTACTTGTCCCAGAAAGTATTTGCTGGATTCAGATCTTCGAAATTTTTAACCAGATGGGCGCCGTCGAATACGCCGTTGCCAAGGTCGGCGGAATACGACGCGAGCCACGAGCCGCCCAGCATGCCGCCGGCATACCGCATCGGATTGTCGCCTTCGCCTTCCTGCCATGCGCCGCCCCAGTACGACATCGGCGCGCCGTTGATTACGATCGGGCCCATTTCGTCCGGCTCGGATGCGGCCAGCATCATCGCGGCCCAGCCACCCTGGCAGTTGCCGATAAGCGCCGGCTTGGGGCTATCGGGATGCAGCGCGCGTACCTTGCGCACAAACTGCTGTTCGGCGGAGCATACATCGAGCAGGGTCTGCCCCGGCTCCGGCTCACGAAAAAAGATTACGAAGTAAACAGGATGGCCCTCGCGCAGCGCAACGCCGACCTGAGAATCGTCCTTGAATCCGCCGATGCCGGGACCATGGCCCGCGCGCGGATCGATGATGATGTAAGGCCGCCGCTTCGGATCGACCGATACGCCGGCCGGCGGAATGATGCGCACCAGCGCATAGTTGACCGGCTGCTTGAACTTGCGCGCGTCGACCAGCATCTCGAAATCGAAATGCAGCACCGGCGGCTGCCCCTGTTGGACATGCTCGAGGTAGTTGTTGCCGCGCTCCCGCAGCGTGTCCCAGAACAGGATCGAGCGCTGAGCTACATCGACACCGTAGTTCCAGAAATTCGTCCACATATCCATCGGGGTGGGCGGATGGGCGGTCAATTCCGCAGCGTGGGCCGCATAGGCTTTCTGCACGCGTCCGCTGAACTTCTCCTTCGCGATCTTCAAGCGCTTTTGATAAAGCTGCGCTACCTTGCTCGAAAGTTCCTGACTGCGCGCGAGTTGAGCTCCGGTATCCATTAAGCACCTCTTTGATATGGCAATAGAAAGTTCAGTGCGACATGATCAATGCCGCCAACGCACTTTCCCATAGAGCATTTTGCGGTCGACGAAATGCGCATCCTATTGGACCTTGGTCCAACGATGCGACGCGCCATTAGCATGTGATTCCCCACCTCGATGCTTCGGACCAGCGTGCTCGCTGCGCAAGTGCGCGACCGGCATGATAGACCAAAGCCCTACTACTGCTACCAAACATCTTCATGCCTATCCGCAAAGCGGAGCGGTTTGCGCCCCAACTGCTACGTCCAGGAGGTTAGGGTCATGCCCGGCCGTTTCAGTGTCGCTTGCGGTACGAAGGTAGGGTAATACCACATTGGCGCTGCTACTGCGACTTTGATGGGACTGCTTCCGATACTTGCGCTCGGCGAGTTGGCCAGTTCAGCAACAAAAACGCCGGGGCCAGGCGCGCATTGCCGCGGCGCCCAGACTTGACGCCGGCGTTGATTTCAGCCGCACCGCCATACACACCGCCGATGGCAGTGTGCACGACGTTGCACCGTTCTACTTGATCACCGCACCGGAGCTTCGTGATGCGGTAACTATGCTCATTTCTTGCTGGACTTTTGATCAGCGGCGGGCGTCACCGCAATGGCTATGGCCTGGCTGTAGGTCGCCTCCACCTGATCGCCCTTCTTGACGACCTTGAAGTGATCGGGGTTTCGAACTTTGAGGTCCATTACATTGCCATTCGGACCCTTGAGCGAGATGATGCTTTTTGCCGGATCGACCGCGACTACATCGGCGAGCACGGTCGCCTGGTAGCCCACCGTCGCTGCGGGTTGACTGCCGGGCGCTGCGCTCGAAACGGATGACGAACTGCTCATTGGCGCTGACGCCTTGCGTACCTTCTGGAGCTCGAGCGTGAGCGCTTCGTTGTAGGTCACTTTTACATCGTTGCCGACGTGGATCTGGGAAAAATTCTTCACCTCATCTCCGCACACGACATCGAACGTTTTGCCGCGTGCATCTTTCAGCGTTACGGCGCGGGTGGTCGCATTGACGGCGACGACCGTCGCGGTCGCTTCGACGCTCGACACCGCTGTGGCCTTGCCCGGTTCGCTCATGATTACCGTCGACCCTTCAGCCGCCTTGGGCTGGGCATATACCGAATGACATGCGAGCGTACCTACAGCAACCCCAACCCAAATCATTTTGTTCATATCAGATCTCCTTGTGAAATTGTTGATAAACAATTAACCGCGCTTTGCTTGCGTTTAATACTGATTGCGTATGACCGCTGTCCAGCACCCGGAGGCAGCATCATCAAGTTTGGAATCGTCCCGGCAAACTCGCCGTCGATCGCTTGCTTCCTTGGGAGCCTGGCTTAAGCGCCCTGAACCCGGTCACGCCGGTCTGTGTTTCTAGCCCTGTCTTGACCGGTCGCGATCTCTGCATTGCGGTGGGTCATCTCGAACAATTGCCGCGTCATTATCGCCATGTTGTCGCACACCGAATTTGCCGACGACGTCACCGACTTAAATGCGGCCATTGCGACTTCCGAATCCGCCGCACCGGGCATTAGAGTCGTCGGATTAACAATCGCAACGACCCGGGTGTTGAAATCGGCGACCAGTTCCCCGATCAGTTTGTTGATCTGCGTCTGGGTGCCGGCGGCAACCTCGCATGCGCTCTTCAGATAGCTCGTCATTTTTTCCAGATCGGGCTGCGCCATCTTGAGTTTGTGCTGCTCGAGGTCGGGCATATTTTTGACCTCCGCGAGCGCCCGGGCCTGCTGTGCGCCGTCGACTAGCGCGCTGCTTACCGCCTGCGTCTGCACTTTCAGCATTTCCTCCACGCTTCGAAGCGCGATCGCTGTAAATCGGTTCTGCATCTGCAGCGTCGCCTCATAGAAGTCTTTCATCGGATCATTCACGTAGTTCATTGATCTGGTTCTCTCGAGATTTTCAGGGCAGGCTGCCGCCTGCGGAGCATGTCGTCATTTTCTCTATTCTTTGCATACTTCGATGCGGCACGATCAAGCCGCTAGCCACGCGCCCGGAATCGACCTCACCTTCTGTGACGCGATCTTCCGCCAGCGCGCGCGCATGTCCTATTGGACTTTGGTCCAATCATGCACGGATTCAACAAGCGCTAAGGTTTGCGCAATGAAGTGGACGACCACCACCGCAGTCCAACGATGGCAGCACACTTGATGCTCGACACGAAGGGAATCCAGGTATCTGTGCGGGCGGCGACCGCGGCCGGTGTGGCGTGTGGGCTGGCGCAGCTCCTGCATCTCGAACATCCGATCTACGCATTCATCGCCGCCGTCATCGGGACCGATCTTTCGCCGGCGCAGAGCCGCGAACTCGGACTGCGGCGGCTCGGCGCAACAGTTGTGGGTGCATCATGGGGAGCGCTGTTGAGCTATTTTCTGCAACCTAGCGCATGGGCGCTTACGATCGGCGTCGTGGTCGCGATGCTGACGTGTCACGTCATGCCACTCAAAGAAGGCGCCAAGGTTGCGGGCTACACCTGCGGAATCGTCCTGCTCGATCATGGGGCTGAAGCATGGGGCTACGCGTTCTTTCGCCTGGTCGAAACAGCGTTGGGCGTCGGCGTCGCCGTCCTTGTAAGCATGGTGCCGAAACTGCTGCACGGCGGCGAGCGCGAACATAGCTAGCGCAGAAATGCATCCGTCATCACCGATCGTCGACCGCATACTCAATATCGCCCCGGGCATCGCGACACTGAGGCATTATCGTCGCGCGGATCTGTCGCACGATGCACTGGCGGGACTGTCCGTCGCTGCCATCGCGTTGCCGGTGGGCGTCGCATACGCAGAGCTCGCCGGTTTTAATCCGGTGGTGGGGCTGTATTCCAGCATCCTGCCGTTGCTCGCCTACGCGCTGTTCGGCTCGTCGCGGCAACTGATCGTCGGGCCGGATGCGGCAACGTGCGCGCTGGTGGCCGCTGCCGTAGCGCCGCTCGCGAGCGGCGATCCTGCGGAGTATCTGGCAATGGCCGGCACACTCACCTTTCTGGCTGGCATATTGTGCATCGGCGCCAGCTTCCTCAAGCTCGGTGCGCTTGCAGATTTCTTATCGCGTCCGATACTCGCCGGATTCATGAACGGGATTGCGCTGTCGATTGCGCTCGGGCAGCTCGGCAAGCTGTTCGGCTTCAAGATAGACGCGGGCGGCATCGTGCCGCGCTTTATCGAGCTTGTGCACAAGCTCGATCAGACGCATGTACCTACGCTGGTGGTAGGTCTCGCTGCATTTGCCGTGCTGCTGGTGTTGCCTAAACTGATGCCACGAGTGCCCGCTGCACTCGCCGTCATGGTGCTCGCTGCAATCGCAGTAGCGATGTTAGGGCTGGACGCGCACGGTGTGCACACCGTCGGCGAAGTGCCGGCGGGTCTGCCGGCGCTGGCGTTGCCCCACTTACCGCTTGGCGCGCTGAAGCCGCTCGCTGCCGATGCAGCCGGGATCGCGCTGATCACATTCACCAGCATGATGTTGACCGCACGCAGCTTCGCTGCCAAGAACGGCTACGACATCGACGTCGATCGCGACCTCGCCGCGCTCGGGGCGGCGAACATCGCTGCGGCGGTGTCGCAGGGCTTCGCGGTGAGCGGCGCGGATTCCCGTACCGCGATGAACGACGTGGCGGGCGGCCGCACGCAGGTCGCCGGTCTGGTTGCGGCGGTGGCCATCGCGCTCGTGCTGCTGTTTCTCACCCAACCGCTGCGCTATGTGCCTGAAGCCGCGCTAGGGGCCGTACTGATCATGTCGGCATATTCGCTCGTCGACATTAAGGGTGTGCGCGCGCTGTGGCGGGAAGACCGGACCGAATTTGCCATCTCCATCCTCGCGACGCTCGGTGTAGTGGTGATCGGTTCGATTGACGCGATCGTGTTCACGGTGGGGCTGTCGCTGGTGCGCTTCGTGCGCATCGTCGCGCGTCCGCCATGTGAAGTGCTGGGTGAAGTCGACGGTCTTCCCGGCTTTCACAGTGTCGAGCGCCACCCGCATGCGCATACCATTCCGACGCTGTGTCTCTTCCGCTTCAATTCACCGATCGTGTTCTTTAACGCGCCCTACTTCAAGCGCGCGGTTCTGGAAGCGGTGGCACGCGCCGGTCCCGGACTGCGCTGGCTGGTGCTCGATGCCGTTCCCATGACCGGTCATGACGCCACCGGGCGCCATACACTGCGCGAGCTCGAGCGCGAACTTCATGGCCGCAACGTCTGCGTCGCCATTGCCGGACGCCAGACGGAAATCGATGACTGGCGGCAGCAACGGGGATTCCACGAGACGCGCCCCAGCCAGATCCGTCAGTTCCCCACGCTGCGGCGCGCTGTGCGCACCCTACAAAAAGAATTACACGCCATGGACCCGCATGCTGCTGTACCCGGACCAGGTTGATCTCAATCGGTCGCGCGGTTACTCGCGATGCAAAGTGATCGTCTAACTCCAAGCCGAATCCGCGTGCCGATCAGGACAGTTTGTCTTTCGTCGCGCGCGCTGTTCAATAGCCGCCGCCCCAGCGGTACTGCCACGCTACACCCGCGGAGTTAGCGGTAGTCCCGGTGCGAGTCGTCGTGCCCCCGAACGCGTAAAGCTTGATCGAATTATTGCGGTCTACTGGGATCGCCAGCGTGACGCCACCACGGGTGTTCGACTGCAGAGTGTCGTTTTGCACGCCGTTCAACTTCGTGCGCCCGCCCGAAAAATAGGTGCCGTCCAGCGCCACCCAGATGCCGGAAGCGAAAGCGTGGACGAGATGCGCCTGCACCGAATAAAGCGGCGACTGCTCGAACCTGCCGCCTTGATTGAAATCGGTATTGTCAGTGAAGAACGTGACACCCGGCGCCAGCTCGAGCGTCCACGCGTCCCACGCTTTGGAAATTCCCAACTGCGGCTTGATCGCCCAGCGGTTGTTGCCGAGGTTGATGAGCCTCGTGTTGTCATACTGGCCGAGTGGCGCCGACACCTGCACGCTAGCGCCGATGAGAAGGTCCTGCTGGTAACTCGCAAACTCCTTGGCGGTAAGCGCCGGCGCTCCATAGAAATTTACCGAGACCCGGAACAATGGGTCCTGGTAGCCTGAAATCTGGCGAAATCTCTGCTGCCCATTTACGTCAGCATGGCCCGAAAATGACGAGTACGGCACGATGACATCGAACTTGGCCGACTTGCCCCAGACACCGAATGAATGGGCGTAGCCAAGCGCCACTGTGTCCTGATGGTACGTTGCATCCGCGATTGGCAGCGTCGGATCAAACTCGAGTTTGCCTTCGGTATAAGCATACGCGCCGATCAAAAAGTGCATCCCGACCGGCGTGTTGACATACGAGCGGGGCTCCAGATTCTGCGCCGCGGCATTGGACGCTGCGAATAAAAGAACAAGTAAGGCGAGCGCTTTGTAACGCAGTGCATGGAGCCGGCGTCGAAGCGAACTTTTTTTGATTTTCGCCAGAGCCATTGATCTCGAGCGCAACCGCTCGACATGCCGACTCCGCTTGCAGTTCTCTAGCGGCCCGTACTCGTGCCGCCACTGATACTTTAGCCAGCGGGACTCATTCGAACGATTGCGGCGACTAGCCATCCGCCGTCATGCGATGAGCTTACCAAGCAACTTGAGTATCTCGCCCACCGGCATGATCAGTAGAACCAGCGGCAACCCGGGCAGTGCAGATACGATTGCGATCAGCAGTATGTGTCCTTTGTTGAAGGGCAGTATCTTCATTTGCCGCACGATGTCATAGGAAGCGCCAAGGTCGGCCAGCGCCTGAATATCCGCGCTGCCGAGTGCGCTGTGCGTCGCCGCGGTCTTGCCTGTCACCCACTTGTCCTCGAACTCGCGGTTATACGATTGCGCGAACAGCCCGTAAATCAGCACTCCGCTGCGCTTCGTGCGTGCCAGCATGGGCGCGAACATTAGCAGCGGCCCGATGCAAACAATTTCTACCACGACCAGATACGTCGCCAGCAGGACCCTGTACGACTCGATGCGGGCGCCCTCGAAGTAAAGCTCAAAGGCGACTTGGGCGCTCAATATGCAACTCAGCGCGACGGCGAAGATCGCAATTGAAAGATGCGCGTCTCCCAGAAATCCGAGACCAGCCGCGCGATCGGGATGGGTCGCGACCAGGTTGAGTTCGAGACGGGACATCCGGAACAGGAACATGGTCCAGATGGCGAGTCGCCACAGCCAACGCAGCGCAAAGAATTGCAGGATCGGCACGGCCACCAGGTGATACCACATTCCAGTCATGGACAGCCCAGTCACTCCCGGCGCCGTGATTGAATTCCAGCTGACGGCATGCTCGGTTCGAGTCCACGTTTCGACCGTGAACCAGCCGCCGAGCAGCGCCACCACCACCATGATCAATTCGGGAGCAATCGCTTCACGGCGCTGCCTGCTGCGCACGACCGCTGCCTCGACTACGGGTAAATCTTCCGGGCGCACGAGGTTAGCCTGCACGAAGCGCAATCCCGCCTCTCGAATTTGCTCGCCGGCGACGGCTTCTGCGATGAAGATCAGCGGTATTGCCAGGAAGAAGCGCGCGTACGTCGCGAAGTCGAGAAGAAATGATTCGGGTGGTGTAGGTCCGAGAGCACGCTCCTCCAGCAGAGAAAACAGCAGTAATGGCACCCACGTGATGAGCAGGAATGCAACCACGCGGCGACCTATCGAACGGCTCTCGCCTTGGATAAGCCCGATGCGTTGCATCAGTCGATATGCCGGCCCTCCGAGTTCGAATTGCAGCTCCGACTCGTGTGCAAGCACAGCCGAAGTGGCTATTCCTTCGCCGGGCATCGTGCTCGACGGCCGCGGCATCCGCGGAATGCCCGGATTCAAGTCACGGCACCCGCGTGAGATCGCATCGCACGAGGCGCACCGACGGACCTTCCGGACTGTCAACTTCAACGAAGCCAAGCCGCCGCGCCAGTTTGAGCATGCGCGGGTTGGAGGCGAGGATGTAGCCCTCCATGTGCTCGAAACCGCGTTCGCGGGCGGCTTGCATCAGCGCCGCGAGCAGCTGCGCGGCCAGTCCCCGTCCCTGCCATGCGTCGACCACGGCAATTGCAAATTCGCACGTGTTGGTGTCCGCCGAGGGGCAATAGCGTGTCCCGGCGACGATCGCTTCGTCACTCCCTGAGCCTGCGACCGCGACCAGTTGAAACTCGCGATGAGCGTCGGGACGCGTCGCACGATCGAGCATTGCGGGACTGAGCTCGCGCACCGCGGACATGAAACGCGAATAGCGGGACTCGCTCGAGAGCGCGCGCAATGCGGCCTGCAGCATCTGCCGGTCATCCTCACGAATAGCACGCAAGGTCACTTGCGATCCGTCGCGAAGCGACAGAACTACGGCGCGGAATTCGGCCGGCCCGGCAGCTACCATGCCTTATCTCTAAAACATCGCTGCGAGAGAAGCTGCTTCGTTCACGGATTCCTCGGATCGCCCGATGCACTCAGAATTTGGCGGGCACAAACTTGTACGGGTAATCGGGATCCTTGTAGCCATGCGCCTTCCCGCGCTTCGGCAGCGTCACTTTTTCGCGCGAGGGCTTCTTGTATGGGATCTTTCCGAGCATATGCGAGATGAGATTGAGACGCGCGCGCTTTTTATCGTCCGATTTCACCACGTACCATGGCGCCCATGAGCTGTCCGTGGCTTTGAACATCTCATCGCGAGCCTTGGAATAGTCGTACCAGCGGCTGTACGATTCGATGTCCATCGGCGAAAGTTTCCAGATCTTGCGGCCATCGTCGTTGCGGGCTTCGAGCCGCCGCGTTTGCTCGTCCATGCTCACTTCCATCCAGTACTTGAGCAGAATTATCCCGGATTCCACCATCATTTTTTCGAACATCGGCGCAAGCTCGAGGAAGCGCTTCACCTGATCCTCCGAGCAGAAGCCCATCACGCGTTCGACGCCTGCGCGGTTGTACCAGCTGCGGTCCCAGATCACGACCTCGCCGGCCGCGGGAAAATGCGGCAGGTAACGCTGCAGGTACATCTGGCTCTTTTGACGCTCGCTCGGAGACGGCAGGGCTATGACGCGGAACACCCGCGGACTTACCCGCTCGGTGATCGCTTTGATGGTGCCGCCTTTGCCCGCGCCATCGCGCCCTTCGAAAACGATGCAGACCTTGAGGCCTTTCTGCTTCACCCATTCCTGGAGATTCACCAACTCCACGTGCAGCTTGGCGAGCTCCTTCTCATAATCCTTCGATTTCAGCTTGCCGCCTTCCTTGCCGTTGCTCTTGTCTCCCTTATTTCTTTTGTCTCCCATCACCGCTATCCTTTTAGGTATCGAGCACAGCGCAATTACTTGCTCTGGTTGGCCTTCTCGTTCTCGAGCGCCTTGCTCGAGATTTCCGTGTAGAGCTGCATCATGCGGCCCGCAATGCCGGCGATCTTCGGATCGTCTTTTATCAGCGGCCTCATGGCGCCGGCGTCTGCGATCACTTGTTCAAGGAACCTGAGATCGAGCTCGTTGAGCGACTCACCGCGATCTACCCTTTCTTTGAGCGCTAATGCTTTGGGCAGTCTTTCCTCCACCATGCGCTTGGCGAGGACTGCGATAAGGCCGGAGGTTTTCGAAATTTCGCTCATGTCGTGTCTCACCAAGAAAAAAACCTGACGGGCGTTTAAGGATTGAACGGGCTCCGCCGACGCCGCGAGCCGTATCCTGGTCGCGAAGATTGGCCGCTAAGGTATCCGTAATCGAACTGCAGATCGTCCCACGTTATGTCCCGATTTCCGAATGACCTCATCGCTCGTGCCCGATGACACTGCGCTGGAACCAGCTTCTCGTGTGGTTTCGGCGATGCGCGTGGCGTCAGAAGTGGTATGAAATCCCGACGCCGGCCAGCCACTGATTTCGGGTTGCTCAGTTGCCTCATGGAATAGCCAAATTTGAGAATAAATGTTTTGTGTCCGATAGTGGACCTTGGTCCAACAAACCGCGGCGTCAGCTCCCTGCCGGCGCCCATAGAAGGCTGGCCCGGCGTCGATAGTTAGACCAAAGTCCAATTCAGTCTGGCGCATGAGCGCCATAGCATCGTGCTCAAGAGCGGCGTTGGCCATACCAGCTAACGCTCATGTTTGATCCAGAATCATCTGAAGCGCATGCATCTACGCATTGTTGCTGTGATATGTGCTGTCGCCAGTCTGCTGGTCGCGGCATGTGCATCAGTTCCACACCGGCAACTTTCACTAAAGCCCGCTACATATGCGATGCTGCCGAATGGACACGATCCGCTCAATCCGGGGAAGGTTTCACCCCTCTACGCCGCAGCTGCGCCAGGCAACACAAACGCTATACGGGAGTTCGAGCGCAGGCGTGGGCACGCGCTGAATGTTTTGTCCCTCTCCGGCGGTGGGCAGAACGGTGCTTTCGGCGCTGGCCTGCTGATCGGCTGGCGCGAGAGCGGTCGGCGCCCCGTCTTCGATATTGTGGGCGGCGTGAGTACCGGTGCTTTAATGGCGACCCACGCTCTACTCGGCACGCCAGCCGACGACGCGCAGCTCGAAGAGATGTATACGCAAATCACCAAGAAAGATATTTACGAGGAAAGAAGGATCTATAGCCTGGCTACCGCTGATTCGCTGGCGGACACGGAACCGCTCGCCAGGTTGATCGCCAAACACATCACCGCCGAGACTTTGCAACGCGTAGCTGACACTTATGCTGACAACCGGGTCATAGTAGTAGGCACGACCAATGTCGATTACAGCCAGACGTGGGTCTGGAACATGTCAGCAATCGCAAAGGACGGGAATCTCGACCTTTATCGTAAGGTGTTGCTTGCGTCCGCATCGTTTCCGATCGTTTTTCCGCCGGTGGAAATCGATGGCCACCTGTTCATCGACGGGGCAGCGCGTTCAAATATTGTTATCCTGGGCTTGGGGGGAACGGAGCGCCCCGCGTCTCCGCTATACGGCGCGGGTAACTTATACTTGATCAACAATGGTGTGCAACTCAGTCCTCCCGAGGCCTTGCGCAGGGCGCTTGGTGACGTGGCAGCCACGACGGTGAGCGTGATGATGGAGCAGTCTATGCTTACTGCCTTAACGCGGTCGTATTTCGGAGCCAGATTTCTCGGCTACAACTTTAAAATGGTTTCGATCCCGG
>Ga0207683_10003651_pt1 | contig 13387 bp, 16 predicted proteins | sample KBSM73metaG_FD_184333 | JGI IMG/M metagenome (GOLD analysis project Ga0207683, IMG submission 184333) | Miscanthus rhizosphere microbial communities from Kellogg Biological Station, Michigan, USA - KBS M7-3 metaG (SPAdes) (version 2) | ecosystem: Host-associated > Plants > Roots > Rhizosphere >...
ACCGGAATGCAGGCAAACAACATCGACATCCACATCGAGAACGGGGTGCAGGATGGCTGGGATATCTCGGGGGTGCGAACTGAGAGCGAGAACATCTTCCTGATGGCGCAGCCCGATAGCCGCATCGTGGTTGCCGGCTGCACCCAGACCGGGGGCAAGTACTTCTTGCGCGACTGCGGCTCGGACATCACGCTGCTCAACTGCTACTCGGGCTCGGGCAAAATACATGGTGCGTCCAAGCTCAGTCTGATCAATTCGCGGTTTGACAATCCGGATTGGAATGAGTGGTACGGTTCGATCGGGCGGGAGATATCCTCGTTGCCGGTTTTGTCGGCGGCGGCGGATGTCACACTGAAGGCGGCGCAGTCCGGTACGGTTCACACCAATCATGGGGCGAGCGGAGAGGTTGTCTTCACGCTTCCGAGCGATACGTCCACCTCGTACCGCATTCCGGCCGGCACCTGGTTTGGCTTTGCGGTTGACGCGGCACGGCCGCTGAAGGTCCGGGCCGGCGCCGGATGGACCGTGCGTGTTGCCGGGAAGGAATCGCGCTGGGCGGGCGAGGCGACCTCAAGCACGGTCGGCAATTATCTTGAAGTCATGTGCGTTGCCGAGGGCGGCGCGGCGTGGATCGCCCGATCCGCGGTCGGATCTTGGGCGGTAGCCTGAAGGATTAATCCCATGCTCAACCGGGCTTACAGCCTCCTTGAAATCAAAGCGGTGGACGAGGACGCGCGCATTATCACCGGCATGGCGACGACGCCGGCGCCGGATCGGCTGCAGGATGTGGTCGAGCCCATGGGCGCGCAGTTCAAATTGCCGATCGCCCTGCTGTGGCAGCATCGCAGCGACGAGCCGATCGGCAAGGTCACGCATGCCAAGGTCACCAAGGCCGGCATCGAGATCGTTGCGCAGATTGCCAAGGGCGTTACCGCTGAGATCGACCGCGCCTGGTCGCTGATTAAAGCCGGGTTGGTCCCAGGGCTGTCGATCGGGTTCAAGCCGATCGAGCATGAGTTCATTCCCGAGACCAAGGGCGTGCGCTTCAAGAAATGGGATTGGATGGAATTGTCCGCCGTGACCATTCCGGCGAACAGCACCGCGACCATCACCACGATTCGTTCGATCGACACAGCGCAGCGGGCCGCGTCAGGCCAACAGGCTGGCTGTGTTGTGCACCTCAACCCGCCGGGCGCCTCCGGACGATCTCAAAATGTCCTGGAGGACAAAATGAAGACGATAGCTGAGCAGATTACGGCGCTTGAAGCGAAACGCATGGCATCCGCAACCCGCATGGAAGCGGTTATGCAGAAGTCGCTCGACGAAAATCGCACCAGTGATACCGCCGAGCAGGACGAGTTCGACAATCTCAGTGCCGAGGTTGAGGCGATCGACAAGGATCTTGTCCGCCTGCGCGCGATTGAGAAGGCGCAGGCGAACGGCGCCAAGCCGGTGGTCAAGGCCGGCACCACGAGCGAGGGCGCTGCGGCGCGCTCATCGATCGTCGTCTCGCAGCCGAAACTGCCGCCGGGCATCGCGTTCGCGCGGCTGGCGATTGCGAAAGCCGTCTCGTTCAAGGAGATGGTGCCGGCGCATGAGATCGCCCGGCAGCGTTGGCCGGACCATCCCGAGATCGAGCTTGCGCTGAAGGCGGCGGTGGCGGTTGGCTCCAGTACGACACTCGCGACGCTGGTGCTGCCAAACTACATGGCGTCGGAGATGATCGAGTATCTCTGGCACCGCACGATCGTTGGCCGCATCCAGGGGCTGCGTCGGGTGCCGTTCAACATCAAGGTGCCGAGGTCAACGAGCGTCGCGTCGGTCAGTTGGGTTGGCGAGGCCGCGCCGAAGCCGCTCTCCGCGTTCGCTCTCGATACGGTATCGCTCGGCTATTATAAAATTGCTGGCATAGTCGCCCTGACGGACGAAATCGTGAGGTTCAGCAGCCCCGCGGCGGAAGCCATGGTGCGTGATGAACTCGCTAACGCGATCGTCATGCTGATGGATCACGACTTCATCGATCCGGAAAAGGCGGCGGTGGCAGGCGTGTCGCCTGCGTCAATTACCAACGGTGTCACACCGACAGCGGCAACCGGGACGGCTTACTCGAACTTTGCGGCCGACCTCAACACGACGCTCGCCCTGTTCGATGCGGCACGGATCGACACCAGCAACCTCGCCATCGTCATGAGCACCCGGATCGCGCGCAGTCTCGGCATGATGCTGAACTCGCTCGGCCAGCCGCTGTTCCCGAACGTGTCTGCGACCGGCGGCACCGTGCAGGGCTATCAAGTGATCGTCTCGGGCAACGTCGATCCGACCGGCGATGTGGCGGCGAACGGCGACAACATCATCTTCCTGAAACCCGACGAAGTGTTTCTTGCGGACGATGGCAACGTCACGATCGACATCTCCCGCGAGGCGTCGGTGCAGATGGACAGCGCGCCGGACAATCCGGCGACCGCGACCACCGTCACGGTCAGCGCTTTCCAACATAACTTGGCACTGATCCGCGCCGAGCGTTATTGCAACTGGCTGAAGCGGCGCGCAGCCGCGGTGCAGTACATCTCGGGCGCAAAATATGCCTAACGCAACTGGTGCAGCGGCCCGGAGCAGTCCGGGCCGTTCTGCTTTCTCATTTGGAGGATGCCGATGCCAAAACTGGTTGCGCTGGAGCGGTTTTATTACAACGGTCGCAACGTCGAGATGGGCGAGACATTCGTCGTCGAGGAAAAGGACATCGACCTACTCACGCACGCGGTCAAGCCGATGGCGAAACAGCCGGATCGCGGCGAACCGGAGCCCGAGCCAGAACCGGAACCGGAACCGGAAGGCAAGCGCAGTGCGCGCTACAGGCGGCGCGACGTGAAAGCCGAGGACTGACGCCGGTGCGTCTGTTCGGGCTCGAGATCACTCGCACCAAGGCAGCGCCGGGTCCGCAGGCTTGGTCCTCGACCAGCGGCGGGTGGTGGCCAATCATTCGCGAGCCGTTCACCGGCGCGTGGCAGCGCAACATGGAGATCAATGTAGACACCGCAACGTCGTTCCATGCGGACTTCGCCTGCAAGACGCTGATCGCGCGCGACATCGCCAAACTGCGTCTCAAACTGTCCGAGAAGGACGCCAACGACATCTGGTCCGAGACGACCAATCCGGCATTCAGCCCGGTGCTGCGCCGGCCAAACCTTTATCAAACGCGCAACCAGTTCTGGGAATGCTGGCTGCTCTCCAAGCTCTCGCGCGGCAATACCTACGTGCTCAAGGTGCGCGACCAGCGCAACGTCGTGGTCGCACTGCACGTGCTCGATCCGACGCGGGTGCATCCGCTGGTGGCGGATGACGGCAGTGTGTTCTATCGGCTCTATGACGACAACCTGGTCGGCATTGACGACGCCATCGTGGTGCCGGCGCGCGAGATCATCCACGACCGGATGAACTGCCTGTTCCATCCGCTATGCGGCACACCGCCGATCTTCGCCTCTGGCCTCGCCTCGATGCTCGGCCTCAATGCGCAGAAGGCATCCGCACTGCTGTTCGAGAATAACTCGACGCCGGGCGGTCTGCTCACCGCGCCGGGCGAGATCAGCGAAGTACAGGAACAGCGCATCAAGGAACAATGGGAAGGGCGGTTTTCCAGGGCCAATCTCGGCCGTGTCGCCGTGATGTCCGGTGGCATGAAATACGAGAAGCTGCCGATGACGCACGTCGAGGTGCAGATGATCGAGAACCTGAAATGGTCCGCCGAGGTCGTCTGCAGCGTCTATCACGTGCCGCCCTACAAGGTCGGCGTCGGCGCGCTGCCGAGCTACAACAACGTGCAGGCGCTCAACGTCGAATACTATTCGCAGGCGCTGCAGTCACACATCGAGGAGATCGAGGAGCTGCTCGACCACGGGCTCGGCATCGGCTGGGGCGAAGGTCTCGGCACCGAGTTCGATACCGATACGCTGTTGCGCATGGACAGCGTAACCCAGATGGATGTGCTGCAAAAATCCGCCGGTATTCTTTCGCCAAACGAACAGCGCAAGAAACTCGATCTTGTGCCCAAGAAGGGCGGCGACAGCCCGATGCTTCAACAGCAGGACTTTAGCCTTGAGGCTCTAGCCAAGCGCGACGCGCAGGCCGATCCGTTTGCGCCGAACACGCCGGCACTGCCGCCGCCAGTGCCAGGAGGGCCAGCAGGGGACGCAGCCGATGAAGCCAAGTCCATTAATTTAGACCGAATTGCCGATCTGTTCGCGAGGGCCGCGTGATGGATCTACAAACCGCATTTGACCGCGGCTTTGAAGCCGTGAAGGTATACGTCGAGGCCGAACTTGGTGCATTCGCCACGCGTATCGCGGCGCTTGAGGAACAGCCCATGTCGGCTGATCTCGGCGAGCAGCTCAAGGCCGCAACTCGCTTGCTTGCGGAGCTGCCGCCGCCCAGTGTCGTTCCGTCTATTCCGGAAGCAGTTCTGTGTGAAGCGGTGTCGCGCCACCTGACCGCCACGGTGATCACGCGCGCCGGCGAGTTGGCAGTTTCCTATTCGGACGGCACCAGCGAACGGCTCGGCCACGTGATCGGTCCACAAGGCGAAAAAGGATTGCAGGGCGAACGCGGCGCCGATGGTATCGGCATCAGGGGTGACGTCGGCCCGCCGGGGCGCGACGGTGTTTCGGTGACCGCCGCCTCAATCAACCGGGACGGCGAATTGATGCTGACCCTGTCGGACGGCAGCGTGCTCACGCCCGGCCGCGTCGTTGCCGCGAAGCGGGCATGAACGAACAGGTCCGGTTTAAAGCCGTCGTGGACGGCGAGGGCCGCGCCGACCAAGTCGCGGTCTGGTCTGACAACAGGACGCTGGCCGGCAGCGAAGATCTGACCCTCGATGAGAACGGTCGTCTGCGCAACAAGCGCAAGCCGGTGGTGACCGAGGCGCCGCAAGACGGCAAGCTCTACGGACGGCGCAACGCCGGCTGGCAAGAGGTCAAGGGTGGCGGCGTTGTCCTCGTTGGCGGCGGTGGCACAGGTGACGGCGACGGTGAAGGCACGCAAGGGCCGCCGGGGCCGCAAGGGCCAGCGGGACCGCAGGGACCGCGCGGGCCTGAAGGACCGGAAGGACCGGAGGGAATTCAGGGACCGCCCGGCGCCGCCAGCACGGTGCCGGGACCACAAGGCCCGCAGGGAATACAGGGCAACAGCGGACCAACCGGGCCGCAGGGGCCGACCGGGCCGACCGGACCCACCGGGCCGCAAGGCGCGGCCGGCGCGGATGGCATCGACGGCTCGCTCTACGGCGCTGTGCAGAACTATATGTTCAACGTAACGACGACGCCGCCGCCGGCTGCGGGCGGAATCCGGTTCAACAATACGACGCAAAATCTCGCCACTGCGATCTATCTCAACTACGTCACCAACGACGTCAATGCGATCAATCTCAAGAATTACTTTCTGCAGCGCGTCCATATCGGCGACACGTTCTACATCCAGGACAAGGACGCGCCGACCAAGTGGCAACTCTACAAGCTAACCGCGGCATTCATCGACAACAGCACCTATGTGACGCTGCCGGTCACGTGGCTGTCCGGCGCGAGCGCGCTGACCGCCGCGCGGGTGATCATCTCGCGCGAGACCGCGGGCGTTAATTCACCGGTCGGAGAAGCGCCCAATGATGGCGTCGCTTATAGCCGCAGGAGCTTGGGATGGGTGCCGTCCTTTGTGGCACTCACAAAAGCAGAATACAACGCGCTTAGTCCGCCCGACCCGAATACGCTTTACGTCATAATAAAATAAATGCCGTTACTCAACGACGCCGATACCGTTTATTTCGGCACCGAGGAAGCGGTCCAAATTTATCAAGGCACCGAATTGGTATGGGTGCAACGCAGCGCAATGTTGTTGTCGGTGTTCATCAATTCCGATGGCATTAGGCGTCAAGCCAACGCCGCCGGAATCATGGTCATGCTCGAGTCATCGGGTATGGGCCTATCAATCTAGCATCCGGTGGATTATGCATGCCAGATAAACCGCAAACGCTGGCCGATGCCATCGGTGTCTGTCTGGCGCTCAGCCAGCAATGCCTCGCCGAGGTGCGCGCTCTGGCGCGGATGCCGGGGCCACAAGGGGCCAAAGGCGAGTCTGGCCGCAACGCTGCCGACCTGCCGCTCTTGCGGGAATATATCGAGCAGCAAGTCGGCGCCACACTGAAAACTGCATCATTGATGTCGCCGGACAGCGGGAGAACGCTGCGTTGGTCCGTTGATGGTGTTGTGCTGCATGAAATGAAAACGGCGATCGTGCTCGATGCCGGCGTCTGGAAAGAGGACATCACCTACAGCCGCGGCGATGGCGTAACGCTTGGCGGTTCATTCTTTATCGCTCAGGTCGACACCGCGGCCAAGCCGGGCAAGTCGGATGACTGGCGCCTGGCCGTCAAGCGCGGCAACGACGGCCGTGATTATCGCGCCGATGACAAGCGCACGGCCGAGCCGGTCAGGTTCAAGTAACATGCATTCGGTCTTTGAGATCATCGAGGAAGCGCCCGAGAGTGCTGGCCCCGACCTGATCAGCCTTGACGACCTGAAGCTGGCGCTCGGTATCACCGGCACGACCGAGGACGCTGAGCTGCAGGCCGCCATCACGTTCCAGTCACGCATTATTGCGGAGTATTGCGACCGGCGTTTCGGGCGCGCCGACGCGATGGAGACGTTCACGTTCGACCGCGGCGAGGCGCCGCCGATGCGCGTTGCCCTGACGCTGTCACTCTATCCGGTGGTTGCGATCTCCGGTGTCTCAGTCTTGGGCGCGACCGGGGAGGACTATGACTTGGATCCGGCGACCGGCCGTCTGTGGGTCGACGGCGCGTGGACAGACACGGTGGCGGTCACCTATTCGGGCGGCTACGACCTGCCGGAAGAGGCACCGGCCAGGCTACAGAAAGCGGTGATCGAGGCGGTGCAGGAAGGGCGTACATCCGGCGCGCGCGATCCGTCGATCCGCGAGGTGCAGCACGGGGACACGCGCATATCGTACTTTACCTCGTCGTTGTCGTCGGCTTCGCCGGGATTCCTGTCGGCGCCGGTGGTCGACCTGATCCGGCCATACCGGCGGATCACAATCGCATGATTGACTACGGTGCGCTGCTCTACGACCCGGTCTATGCCGAGATCGGCGTGCCTGCGACGTTCACCGTGACCAGCACCAGCGGCGGTGCGGTGGCCGACATCACGGTGATCGACGACACCCGCCCGAAGACGCTGCCGGCCGGATCGTCCTCCGATGTGCGTGACGTGGCACCTGGTGCCTTTGCCCGCATCACCGAGATCGCCGAGAACGGCATCGCGCGCGACGGCTGGCTCGACGCGGTGCTCAGTTTCAATGGCCGCAACTGGACGGTGCGGTCATACGAACTGCGCGGCAGCCCGAGCGGCGAGGACCAGGGCGAGGTCCGGTTCCTGCTCAAGGCGGTGAGCATTGGTTGACGTTCGCGAGGACATCCTGGCGCGGCTGCTCGCGGTGGTCGCCACCATTCCGAACATCAAGACGGCTGTGCGCGGCGACATGGACCTGACACCGGAGCATCTGCCGGCCGCGGTGGTGATGGATGGCGACGAGGAAACCAACGACGCAGCCGATGGCTCAATGCGGCCAGCCAACCGGCCGACCGTCGTGCAGATGACGCCGGAGATCATCCTCGTCGAAAGCGAGGTCGGCGAGATCGTCGACATCGGCACGCTGCGGCGCGAGGTGATCAAGCGGGTGCTGACCGACACCGAGCTGAATGAAAATATCGTCAAGACCGGGCGGCACGGCAACGGCGCGATCCGCTATCTCGGATGCCAGACCGACGTTGGCTGGATGCGCTCGTTGCACGGCGCGCTGCGCGCCCAGTTCCTGTTCAAGTACACGCTCCGACCCGAAGACCTGTAGCCAATTGAAAGGAGGGCGTTGAAATGCCCACGAGCCCAGACGTTCAGAATTATCACATCGGCAAAGGTGTCGTCAGTTTCAAGGAAACGGCGCCCACGGTTGCCATTGATTTTGTCGATCTCGGCAACGCGCCGTCGTTCGTCTGGGAGCCGACGATCGAGAAGCTCGAGCACTTCTCATCGCGGGAGGGTGTGAAGACCAAAGACTTCACCGCCGTGACACAGACCGGCGCAACCATCACATTCACCCTCGACGAGATCACGCCAGAAACCGTGCGGTTGTTTGTGCTCGGTGAGGTGGGCACGCCGGGCGTGGGCGGTGAAATCACCATCAACGCGTTCCAAAGCACCGAGATCACGGGTGAGATCAAGATGGTTGGCTCCAATGACATCGGCCAGCAGGTCACTTTTCTCGGCACCATCTCGATCATTCCGTCTGGCGCGTTCAGCATGATCACCGCCGAGGACGAGTTCACCACGCTCGAGCTGACCGCCGAGGTGCAGCGCAGCGATGACGGCGACTTCGGTGTCTTCACATTCCCCGCACCAGAAGCGCTGGCGATGGAAGCTGGTACTGGTCGCGGTGCAAGGGTGCGCGCCAAACCGCCGGCCGCTCCGGTGACTGAAGACGCACGGGCGACAGATCATGTCTGATCTTCTGGACATCGCGCCGTCGACGGCGGTGGAAACCGTCAAGATCGGCAGCCACAGTGTCGAAGTGCAGGGCTTGCACGGCGATGCCATTGCATCGATTGCATCGCGCTTTCCCACGCTGGTAATGCTGCTTGCCGGCGGTGACAACATGGTGCCGCGGCTGATCAGCCAGTTTGGTTTTGTGATCGGGCCGATCATCGCGGCCGGCTGCGGCCACCTCGGCGACGAAAAATATGAGCAGCACGCCAGCACGCTAGCGGTGGAGGATCAATTCAGGCTGGTAACCGCGATCTATCGGCTGACATTCCCAAACGGGCTAGCCGCCTGCGTCGAGGCAATGACGGGCCTGATGGCCGGGGCGGCAGACGAAAAGCCAACGCCCGTCAAGATCCGCTTGAGGAAATCGCCATTGGTATCACCGCCCTCATCCGGCGAGGCTTCCCACCTGGTTATGCAATGACGCTGACGCCACGGCAGATCGTGGCTTATCTCGAATTCACTGATAAGCTGGATCGTATCGATCGTGCCAACAATCTGGCGATCACCGCCATCGGTGCGCAGGGCGATCAGCGAGCGATCGAGCGGACGCTCAAAGAGTTGAGATAATCGCAATCGTCTTTGCGTGGGCGACTTGGATGCCCAATCGGAAGACGTGCGCAATTTTCCACCATATTTTTGAAGTGCCGAAATCCGTCCTCTGCGTTTTTCTTTGATAGGCCCATGGACATCAAATAATCTCGACCGAGATCAAGTTCGCGCTGTTCGGCCGTTGGCCACGAAATCGAATCGATGCCAATTCGAAGCATCAGAAGGGCGCAGACCGCCCCGACCGCAATGAAAAATTTGCTCATGCGTTCTGCATGTACTCCAGCAGATGAACGGTGTGTGAACAATAACAATGGCCGGATTAAAGTTTAAAGTCACGCGCAGTCAACCGGCATGGGCGCAGATGATCCGCGAGAAAAACAAGCCGGTGGCCGAAGCTGCCGTTGCGGCACTGCGCGAGACCGCGGCCAATGCCGTACAGGAAGGCCGCCGCAATATCGCAAGCGCCGGCAAGTTCGGGCCGAAGTGGCAGAGCGGGCTGCAGTACGTCACCAAAGACGCAACGGAAGGCGGCCTGCCGTCACTGCAGGCCAAGGCGATCATCTTCCACAAGTACGGCATCGCCGGCATCTTCGAACACGGCGCGACGATCTACGGCAAGCCGCTGCTTTGGATACCGACTACGCGTGGCGCACCGGCACCACGCAAGTCAGGCAAGCGGCTCGAGTCCGGCACAGTCCGCGGCACACCGATGTTATTCGATGCGCAGGACAAGGACCGTCAGCGCAAGCCGCTCTATATCGGCGTGCGGCAAGTGCACATCCGCAAGAAATTCCGCATCACCGAGATCGTGGAGAAACACGTTGCGCGGATCGCCGTGTTGTTCGTCAAGTACTTCAAAGGGGCATAGCACCACGTCATGGCCGCGAACAAACTGCTGATCAATATCGCGCTCGAGGGCGGCAAGGAAATCGAGCGGCAGCTCGGCGACCTTGGCAAGGCCGGCGAGACGGCGTTCAAGTTGATTGGCGCGGCTGCGGAAGAGGTCGGTGGTTTCAAAAACTTGGACGTCAAAGAGGTCCAGAACCAACTTGTAAAGACCGGCGTCCTCGGCGAAGACGCAATCAATAGGATCTTGAATGCGGTCAAGACTGCGGGGCGTTTCGAAACGCTGCTTGGCGGTCTCCAGGATGTGCAAAGCGCTTTCAAGAATATTGGCCAAGCGGTGAAGTTGGTCACCACTATATTAGGCCCGTTGGGAATTGCGTTTGGTGCCATCGCAGGAAAAGTCACGGAGGCGGTCACCTCGACAATCAAGATGTCGGAAGCCATCGGTAAGGTCAGCGCCGAGGCGATCAAGCTGCACACAAGCGTTGAGCAACTCGATAGGCTTCGCCTGGGATTGGAAAGGGCTGGCATATCGGCACAAAACATCAATCCGGCAATAAAGCAGTTCGGCGACGAACTTGAAAAACTTGGGATCGATCGCAGAGCAACCACCGAGATGTTGCCGCAATTGGTGAGACAACTTCAGGGTATGCCGGACGATGCAAATCGATCCGCGCTGGCCATCCGGTTCTTCGGCGAGGCCGTTGGGGTCGAGCTGATCCAGAACCTGCGGGCCGGCCGCTCGGGGTTCGATCAATTTGTTACTGGGAACGATGTGCTTACGCAGCGGGCGGTCAATAATGCGACCAACCTGCGAGTGTCCATGAATCAAGCGACGAGTGCTTGGGAGCGATTGCGCGATACGAGCGGATCGCCGCTGTTAATCGCAAGCCTTGATCTGGCAACAGCCGCCCTTCTGCGTTGGCAGAAAGCGCAGCAAGACGAGCAAAAGCAATCCGATGAATGGGCCAGGCAAAAGAAGTCGGCGTTTGATGTCGTCACCGAGACTTTGGCCCGTTGGTGGGAGACGATTAAGACAGAAGGCGCGGCTGCGTGGAAAGCGCTCGGCCAGGCCATCGATGACTGGGTGGTCAAGCCGGTCAAGACACTGTTTGAATGGCTCGGCAAGGTGGTTACCAAACTGAAGCAATTGCTCGGGCTGGGCCAGCAGGTTGGCAGTGCCGGGGGCGAGAACCCGGTCACGGGGGCCGGCCAGAGCTTTGCCCGCGGCGGTCCGATCGGTGGGCGCGGCAGCGGCACCAGCGACAGCAATCTGGCTTGGGTCTCGCGCGGCGAGCACATCATGCCGGCGCGTGCGGTGGCGCAGCCCGGCGTGCTGGCGTTCCTCGAGGCGCTGCGCCGCTCGGGCGGCAACCTGCGCCACGTGCTCGACGGCATGGGGCGCTTTGCGCTTGGCGGGCCGGTGACCATGCCGGCGCTTGCCGGCCGCGGCATCGGCGGCATGAGCAACGTGACGATCCAGTTTCCCGGCCTGCAGCCGATCGGCGGGCTGCGTGCGCCGGCCGGCGTGGTAGACGAACTGCGCAAGGCTGCCGCGATGGCGCAGGTCCGTTCCGGCGGCACCAAGCCGAGCCGGTATCGCTGATGCCCGCGCATACGCTGCTTGCGATCGACGACATTGACTTCAGCCAATACGCGGTGCGCGGCATCACCATGACGCTGGAGCCGATCGCCCAGGCGGCGAGCCTGGCGCGCGACTGCCGCGGCGAACTGGTCGACATCTCGGTGGCCCAGTTCCGGCAGTACAAGGTTTCTATTTCCTGCACCGACCACGAGGCGCCCGAGCTTGTCGACGTATGGCCCGGCCAGGACATCACCATCACCTGCATCCCAGGGCTCGGTGAAGACATTACCGGCGACCCGCTGACCATTCTGGCCAAGGTCACGGCGTGGAACACGTCGCGCGACGAGTGGGCCGCCGAGGTGGCATGGCAGCTCGAGGCCGAGCAGACGACTGCCTGACCGATGCCGGCCGGCCTGCCCTACTTTGCCTGGATCGATCCGGGCGAGACGACATTCGAACCGGAGCATATGCGCTGGGACGAGGCGGTGTTTTCGTTCGAGCTCAAGCAGGAGGAAGGCGATCCGGCTAGCCTGACCGTCGTGGTGCGCCGGCCGCGCAATGAGGGCGGCAACCCGATCGGGCTGCTCGGTCCCGGCCGCAAGATCTGGGCCTGGTTCGCGCTCGACTGCGGGCCGGCACTATTCAAGTTTCGCGGGCGTCTCGTCGGTGTCCCGACCAGCATATTCGAGGAGCTGGTTACGCTGGAGTTCGTGGCGCGGCCGGTCAATGTGGTGGCGCAGAAGGAAGCGCTCGCCGCTACGCTGCGCGTGCTGCCGTACTATGACGAGGTGATGATAGACCCGGCGCGGCGCGCCGATCCGGATGTCGTGCTCGAGGGTTACACCGCGGTGTGGCATTACGATCGCGAGACACACGTACTCACGATCTCCGACGAGGTCGACGGTGAGGACGGACTCGTCGAGTTCGACGGCGCGAGCGAGGACGGCAAAGTACTTTGGGACGGGCTCGGCCTCACGCTCACCAGCGGGCCGCTGGCGCGTGTCGATGTCACCGCCGAATTCACCTGGACCCAGCAGGCGGCGGGCAGCGTCGATCTGACCAACTACCTGGTCGGGAACTGGCCGAACGAACCGGACTATGCCAAGCCCGGCGCGATCACGTCGTTCACACTCGCCGCCGAAAACTGGCCGCAGAAAGGCGCCGGAATTGGCGACGGCTGGGAGGTAGAGGAAGCGACCAGCGTCGAGGTCTATGACCTCGAGGTTCAGACCAAGACTGAAAGTCATTCCCTGATTGTTGAATGGTGGGACGGTGAAACCATCAACATGTCAGATTCGATCACCACAAGCTTCTTGACCGCTACCCCGCCGGGTTCAATCAATTACAACAAGATCATCACCAACTTCACCGACACGGTCACCTATGCCAAAGATGGCGATGGCCTGCTCTATAGCTCGGCATATAGCTCCAACCTTACGGCGACGAGTGCTGTGCTGCCGCTGCATTATGTCAAGCCGACCTTGCGCGCGGCCTACGCGGCCGGGCGGCAATGCACTGAGTTGGTGTCGTTCTCGCTGTTTGCCGACGTGCAGCCAATCCTGACTGATCCCGAGGATGGCGAGGCGCTGCGGCTCGACGATATCCGCTCGGTCAATCTGAGCGAAGCAATTGGCGGCACCGTGCCGATCGGCGATCCGCGGCGCCGCTCCTACATCGCGACCGCGCGCGGCAACCAGAGCCTCGAATACCTGATCGCAGTGGCCAAGGCGCACTTGATGAAACGGTCGCGCGTGGTCGAGATCGCATTCGCACCGAAGCTTTCGCGCATGCCCGAGATCACGCT
>Ga0207683_10003654_pt1 | contig 13378 bp, 11 predicted proteins | sample KBSM73metaG_FD_184333 | JGI IMG/M metagenome (GOLD analysis project Ga0207683, IMG submission 184333) | Miscanthus rhizosphere microbial communities from Kellogg Biological Station, Michigan, USA - KBS M7-3 metaG (SPAdes) (version 2) | ecosystem: Host-associated > Plants > Roots > Rhizosphere >...
CAACTCGGATCGGATTGTGATGCGATCGGAGTTGCCTGGATTGCCGTTCTGGGTCGTCGGAAAGAACGCGATCGGACCGAATGGTTCGCGAACGTGATCGTATTTGGTGTCGCGGACGAGGCCGATTACAACCTGTTTGTAAGGAACGATGCGGGTGCGGTCTACACGAACACGGCGCAGATGCCGACTGGCGGCATCACTTACACCGTAATTACGGATGGTGATCCGCTGGCGATTGCGCCGGCCGCGCACAAGGCAATCGCTACGCTCGATCCGGCGTTGCCACTGGACGAATTGGAAACATACGCGGCGTTTATGAAGGAAAAGCTGGTTGGCCTGGCATACGTTGCCGTCATGCTTGGCACCGACGCGTTGATCGCCTTGCTGCTGGCTGCAATCGGCATCTTTGGCGTAATGGCGAACCTGGTGGGCGAGCGCACGCGCGAAATCGGCGTGCGCCTTGCGATGGGAGCGCGGCGCGAAGATGTGCTGAGAATGATTCTGCGGCGGGCGACGATTCTCACAACAACCGGGCTGGGTGTGGGACTTTTGCTTGCCGTCGGTCTGGCGCATGGGGTTGCGAACCTGATTTACGGTGTGAGCCCCAACGATCCGACGGTCTTCGTGTCCATTGCGGCCGCGATTGCAGCCATTGCGCTTGTATCGAGTTGGATTCCGGCACGGCGGGCTGCGCGCATCGATCCCATCATCGCTTTGCGGGATGAATGACGGTTGGGCTGCTGAAGTCGGGCAAAACTCCAAACGTTGACTAGCTTGAGTAGAATTCTCCAAACAGGACGCGTGTCCTTTTGGAGGAGACTCAGATGGAGCCAGAGAACGAGCCAGTCGCGCCGGGATCTGAATCGAGCGACGGCATGCCCGAAGTACTGGTCTATTCCGGGCCACCCGCAACCAAGCCGGAAGATTCCTATCGCGGATTGAAGTGGGTTTTCATTGGCGATCAGGGCCTGCGTGCCGGATGGTCCGTGGCGCTCTTCCTAATCTTGTTCTTCGCCATCGCCAGCGGGCTGGGCGCATTGTTCGCGAGGCTGCACCTGGTGAGCGGCGGCAGAAGTGAATTCACGCCCAAGTCAGCGTTCTTCGGCGAACTGGTCGCCGTTTTAGCCATGCTGGGCGCGGCCTCGATTGTGGCTCTCATCGAACGGCGGGGCATTCTCGATTACAACCTGGTCGGACCGCGCCGAGGACGTCACTACGCAAGCGGGCTGATGGTGGGGTTCGTAGCCCTCTCGGCTTTGATAGGCGCGCTGGCTGGGGGCGGATGGCTGCACTTCGGTCCTGTTGCGCTGAGCGGATCGCACATTTTCACCTACGCTGCTTTTTGGGGATGTGTCTTCATCCTTGTCGGCTTCCTTGAAGAGGGCGTGATGCGCTGCTTCCTGCTCTTCACGCTTGCACGGGGTATCAACTTCTGGTGGGCAGCAGGGCTCATCGGTGCGATGTGCCTGCGGCTGGTCACCCATGCAAAGGGCAATGGAACCTTGGGAGTCTATCTGATCGCCTTGATTGGGTTGATTCCATGCCTGATGTTGCACTTGAAACGATCGCCGAGCGCCGGCTTCTGGCAGGCAGCATGGGTGACTTCCACCTTCTTCGGATTTGGGCACACTGGCAACAATGGAGAAAACTGGATCGGGATCTTTGCGGCGGCGGCCATTGGATTCGTGTTCTGCGTAAGTGTCTGGGTAACCGGCACAGCGTGGTGGGCGATTGGATGCCACACCGCCTGGGATTGGGCGGAGACCTACTTCTACGGCGCTGCCGATAGCGGCAATGTGGCCACAGGTCACTACTTGACCACCACTCTCGGCGGCAACCCGCTTTGGAGTGGCGGCGCGGATGGTCCCGAGGGTAGTCTGCTGGTCTTGCCGATCATTCTGTCGCTGCTTGCGCTGCTGCTGGTGTTCTACCGTCGACCTGCTCTTGCGGCAATGCCGGCGGCGACCGCAGAGCAGCCTGCGAGTTGAATGGCGTTTGGGAACGAGGGCCGGAGCGCGGCGTTATTCTGTTGAGTAAGCGATGCCCAGTTTCCGAACCGAGAATCGAGAAGCAGCAATTGCTGCTTATTCCCAACCGCGCGACCACAAACGACGCTGGCTGAAGATTCTGCTGTGGTCGGTCTGCGGGCTTCTGCTGCTTGCGCTGATTGCTGTCGGAGTGGGCCTGCTGTGGCTGCGCTCGGCGGTTCAGGCTGCGTTGCCGGTGCTCGATGGTGAGGTGCGTCTGTCAGTTGTCGATTGGGGATATAAAGGCAAGGTCTTGCTGGCTCCGGTCACGGTGCGGCGCGATCAGCACGGAGTACCTCATATCGAGGCGCTGACGCAGGAGGATCTGTTTTTCGCGCAGGGTTACGTCACGGCTCAGGATCGCCTTTGGCAGATGGATGCATTTCGCCGCAACGCGAATGGCGAACTCGCGGAGATCATGGGGCCCTCATTGCTGCGGCATGACAAGGCGCAGAGAGTGCTGCAATTCCGCAACACTGCTCACCGCATCTACGAGAATCTCTCGGCCGAAGATCGCGACCGGCTCGAATCCTATGCTCGCGGCGTGAATCTCTACATCGCTCAAAATCGACACTCGCTTCCGCCGGAGTTTCGTTTGCTGCACTATGAGCCAAAACCCTGGAGCGGAGTCGACTCGATCAGCATCGGCATGATGATGGTGGAGATGCTGGATACTCATTGGCACACGAAACTCGCACGCGAACGGATTGCAGCAAAGTTGCACAACCAGAAGCTCGAATCGGATCTGTATCCGGTGGGGTCGTGGCGCGATCGGCCGCCTACCGGGGTGCTGCTGGATCTGAGTCAGCCCCATCCTCAGCCCCCCGCATCGGATGACGAGGATGATGAGCAGGATCGCAGCGAGAATGGCGTGGGCCCGAAGGAGAATTTTGCCGACCTGCGTGATCTGCTGGGACTCCCTTCCTGCGCCGGTTGCGCGCCGGGATCCAACAACTGGGTGATTGCGGGCCAACATACCGCGAGCGGGAAACCTCTGCTCTCGAACGATATGCACCTCGGATTGAATGAGCCGAACATCTGGTACATGGCCGACCTTCACGGTCCCGGATTTCATGCAACCGGCGTGACGCTGCCGGGAATGCCGTATGTCATCGCAGGGCACAACGAGCACGTTGCCTGGGGATTCACCGCCCTCTATGGAGATGTGCAGGACCTTTACATCGAGAAGCTGGACGGCAAGGGAAATTTTCTCGCGGCCGATGGCAGCTGGAAGCCGCTCGGCGTGGACCACGAAGTGATTCACGTGCGAGGACGCGCGGACGTCGCGCTCGATTTACGATCGACTTCGCACGGCCCGCTGCTCGATCCGATCTTCACGAACGACAGACGGGCAATCGCGCTGCACTGGACGCTATACGACAATACGCTCAATACGATTCCTCTCTACGAGATCAACACTGCGGTAAATTGGCCGGAGTTTTCTGCGGCGCTGGCGCAGTGGTGCTGGCCCACGCAAAATGTCGTCTACGCCGACGACCAGGGGCATATTGCTTATCATGCGGTGGGACGGATTCCTCTGCGGCCCGCGGGGCTTGCAGGTGTGCCCATTCAAGATGCCGCTCATGAATGGCAGGGCTATATTCCTTTCGACGCAATGCCGAGTGCGGTCGATCCGCCTTCAGGCTTTTTGGCGACGGCGAACTCGCGCGTGACCACAAGTACATCGCCGTATCCTCTCTCGCTGGACTGGGCCGACCCGTATCGCGCTGAGCGCATTTACAAATTGCTGCAGGGTCGCGATCAGCTCAAGCCCGCAGACATGCTGGCGGTGCAAACCGACATCTACAGCGAAGTGGACCAGGAATTGGCCCATCGCTTTGCGTATGCGATCGACCACGCTTCGGGCACTAACGGGCAGCTACGAAAGGCCGCAGACCTGATGCGCAGTTGGGACGGACGACTGACGGTGGACTCCGCCGCGGCGTCTCTCGTGACACAGGCACGCGCCGCGCTTTGGCCGCTGCTGCTGGAGCCGAAGGTCGGCAAGGAGGAGGCCAAAGAGTACCAATGGTCGGGGTCCAATTTTGCAGAAGAAGAGATCGTGATGCACGCGAGCGCAGAGTGGCTGCCGCCCGGCTACAAGGATTGGGACGCGTTGTTGACCGATGCTGTACGCAAAGGAATAAAGGCGGGGAATGCGCCAGGGGATGTGAGCAAGTGGGCTTACGGGAAGTGGCATGTCGTCGACATCGAACATCCGCTCTCGAGTTTCGTGCCATATTTCGGACGAATCGCAGGAACCGGGGCACAGCCGCTCAGCGGCGACACTACGACGGTGAAGCAGGTGGGCCGCTCGTTTGGACCTTCGCAACGGTTCACAATGGACTGGAGCGACGTTGACGGTTCGACGGAAAACATTGTCCTGGGCGAGAGCGGCAATCCATACAGTCTCTACTTCCGCGATCAGTGGAACGATTATTACGCCGGTACGACTTTCTCGCTGCCTTTCAGCCCCGCAGCCGTAGCTGCTCAAACGCGGCACACGTTACGACTGCTGCCATGACGCCGCTTCTCGAGAAGCCATCCAGAAAATTTGTCGGGCCCGCGATCATCATCATCGCGGCGCTGCTGGCGAATTTGCTCCAGATGCTATGGGGGAATTCCTGCGGCCACGACTTTGATTTTCATCTTGTCTCATGGCTCGATTGCCAGAACAGCTGGCGCCATGGAGTTTTTTATCCGCATTGGGCGCCCAGCGCAAACTTCGGCGCCGGTGAGCCTCGGTTCGTTTTCTATCCGCCGCTGACGTGGATGCTGGGTGCGGCACTCGGCCTCGTTTTGCCATGGAAGGCGGTGCCGATTGCGATGACCGTTTTGCTGTTGGCAGCGACGGGGCTAGCTACGCGCACGCTCGCCCGCGAGGCGCTCGACGATGGCCCTGCGACGCTGGCCGGCTGTGCCGCAGTGTTCTGCGGATACACCATGTTCACGACTTATGAACGATCCGCTTACGGCGAACTGGCGGGCGGCTTTTGGATTCCGATTCTGCTGCTTCTCATTTTGCGCGACCGCAACCATACGACATCAGTGTGGCGGCGGGCGTTCGATGGATCGACCGTGCCGCTGACATTGGTGTTAGCAGGCGCATGGCTCTCGAATGCGCCGCTGGGTGTGATGGCGAGCTACCTGTTGGCAGCGGTTGCACTGGTGGTTTCTTTGCAGGTTCGTTCGTGGGCTCCCTTGCTTCGCGCGACAGTCGCCTGTGTGCTGGGGTTGGGATTGGTGGCGATCTACCTGGTGCCAGCGGCGATAGAACAGCGCTGGGTTGAGATCAGCCAGGCGACGGAAGATCCCGGAGAAAAGATCGAGAACAGTTGGCTCTTTGCCCGGCACGCGAACCGGGCGCTCGAGTTGCACGATGTGGAGTTGTTGAAGGTGTCGGGCATCGCGACGATCATGATTGCGGTTACGCTGATCGCGGTCTTTGTTAGCTGGCGCCGAAACACCTTGACGGGACATCGAGCATGGTGGGGCTCATTGGCCTTGATTCCGGTGGCCGTCCTGCTGCTTCAGTTTCCGCTTTCTTTGCCGGTCTGGAATACTTTGCCGAAGTTGCGGTTTCTGCAATTTCCATGGCGCTGGCTGGTTGTGCTCGAGGCGCCAATGGGAATCTTCTTCGCGTCGGCTGTGTGGGTTACGCGTTTGCGATTGCGGGTTGCTGTCGTCGCAGTCTGCTCGGTGTTCTTTCTTGGGGTGGGAGCGTTTTCGTCTTTCGTCTTCTTCCAGTTTTGCGACACCGAAGACTCTGTTCGCGGGACGTTGGAAGCGTATCGGAGTGGGAAGGGCTTTGAAGGCACCGACGAATATGCGCCAGGAGGCGCGGATAACTCCCTGGTGGCCACCGGACTGCCTGACGCATGTTTCACGTCTAACCCCAAGATTGTTCTCGGCAGCGCATCGGAGGAATTGACGCCGGCATACGTCGATGGCGGAACCTGTGAGGCAGCGTTTTCAAGAGTCGGGCAACCCTCTGAAATGCAGCCCGAGCATACACGGATTGCCGGAATCACATCTCACGCGGGCTACTTTGTTTTGAAGCTTCGTTCCTATCCTGCCTGGCAAGTCAAGGTCAACGGGAACGCGGTCCATTCCCTGCCTGAACGCGATGACGGCTTGATGGCTGTGCCGGTTCCGCAAGGACCCGTGAATCTGACGGTCGACTGGACGACGACGAGCGATGTAATCCTGGGCCGCTGGCTCAGTTTGCTGGCCCTCGCTCTCATTGCAGGCATATCTATCGTCGAACGGAAGCTGGCAACAACCGCGAATGGGCCGGCGAAACCTCGGTTATCATGATGAGAATGCCTGCCGACGTGAAATCGCTTATCCATGAGGGCGCCGAACTGACCGACCGGGCGCTGGAGCAGCTTATTCCGGGCGTCGACGCCGTGCCGGCTTCGATTCATGGGGCCATGCGCCACTCCACCTTCGCGGGGGGTAAGAGGCTGCGGCCTGTTCTCGCAATGCAAGCTGCGGTGACGATCGCGGGTAGTCTGCCCAGAGGAATCGAGCGGCTGGGCGCGGCACTTGAGATGCTGCACACTTATTCGCTCATTCACGATGATTTGCCCGCTCTGGACAATGACGATTTGCGTCGCGGCAAGCCAACCTGCCATGTAGCCTTTGGCGAGGCGATCGCCATTCTCGCAGGGGACGCTCTGCAAACGCGCGCCTATGAAGTGCTCGCGAGGCTCGACTCACCGCCAGCCGCCACTGTACAGATTATCGGGCTGATTGCCAACGCCACTGGCACCGTTGAAGGCATGATCGGCGGCCAGGTGCTGGATCTCGAAAGCGAACACCTGAAGCCGACGCCGGAATTGGTCGATGCCATCCACCGGGCGAAGACGGGTGCGCTGATTCGCGTAAGTGTCGTTGCTGGAGGTGTTTATGCCGGAGCGACAGCGGATGATGTGTCACGTCTCGACACATTTGGTCGTAAGGCGGGCCTGGCTTTTCAAATCGTAGACGACGTGCTTGATATGACGGTCGACTCTGCGCATCTTGGCAAGACCGCCGGTAAGGATTTGGCTACAGAAAAGGCCACCTGGCCCGCCGTTTTTGGGATTGAGCAGAGCCAGCGCGATGCGGCAACGCTCATCGATGAGGCCTTTGCAGCTCTCAAGCCGTATGGCAGCCGAGCCGACGGACTAAAATCCGTTGCCCGTTACCTGGTGGAGCGGAAGAATTAGTGCTCTCCGAGGGCGACATTTTCACTGCTTTGCGCGATTGCTTTGATCCGGAAGTCAAAATCAACGTGGTCGATCTAGGGCTGATCTACGGTGTCGAAACCGGTCCTGATCCTGACTCAACGCCCGCGTGGCCACGCCAATGGGTGAAGGTGACCATGACGCTGACCACACCGGAAGGCTCCGCGTCGGGACTCATCCTTGAACAGGTGCATAACCGGCTTGCAGGCATAGAAGACATCAGCAAAGTCGAAGTCAACCTGGTGTGGGAACCCAAGTGGACGCCCCATCGCATCAGTCCGGCGGGCCGCCTGCAGCTGAGAATCTGAGCCGGATTACCGGCCCAGCGCCCGGCGAAGAGAGTGCCCCTTCTCCGTGATGTCGTCCACGACGCCCTGAACCTGCTCGACGAACTGTTGCGTCCGATCGACATACTGTGGAAGCGCCTGCCACCAGTGCCGCAGCGTCTCCTCGTGGTCGAAAAGCGCGAGTGCGGTTCCCGAAGCGGCGAGGACCACCCCCTCCCGCTTCTTGCCAGCCACGAGCAGGCACCCGCCGGCAATCAGTGACCCGCAGGCGGCAATCCGAACCCAATCGATTGGTTGCACGGGCGGCTCGTATTCTTCGGCATAGTACCGAGGCTCTTGTCTTCTATCGTTCTCAATAAGTGGCGCCAAGGCCATAAAGTCTTCCTCCCTCTAACTCTGATGCACGTTGGAGGTTGCGAGAACTACGAACGAGAATTTCGATGGATTGGCGGAGAGCCATGCCGGATAAGCGGATGTCTTATCGGAACCCGGCTTGCCGGCTGAATCTTAGTCGAGATCGAACTCGCGCAATGGTTTACCTTCGGGCGCGTCCTTGGCCTTGCGCAGTGCTTCGGCGAACTTCTTTTCGAACAAGTCTTCCTTATTCTTCTCGGCGTCAACCGACTGCCGGAAGATGGACTCTTTGCGTTCGTCGTGTTCGCGCATAGCCTTTGCGGCCGTCTCGAGATCCTCAAACATGCGCTTACGCGGAGCAGAGGTGTGGCTTACAACCAGCCCGGTAGTGGCATCGACCAGGATCATCGCCCCGCAATCGGGGCACGCAACCTCAAAAGTGCCTTTTTTCTCATTCGCCATAACAGAAGGAATTGTAGCGCCCGGGTGACCTCTTGCACAGATTCCCCCGGATCACTGAACTTCCCGAGTCCACGAGGCGTACCTTTATTAGCAGAAATCTTGCGCATTCGCGCGGCTCACCGTACTCAGCGGAGATCTGCCCGGCGCCGTAAAGGATTGAAGGAAAGAAATGATGATGAAAAAGTTCGCCCTGATTCTACTTTCTGCCGTAACTCTCTCACCTGTTTGCCTAGCCCAGGCTCCGATTCTTGGCGACTGGGAGGGAACGCTGGATGCAAACGGGACGCCATTTCGCGTAGCGTGGCACGCGGTCGCGGCGCAGGATGGAAGCGTAACTTCCACGCTCGACAATATTGACCAGAACATCTACGGAATCAAGGTGAAGTCCACCGAGATCAGAGACTCCAAACTGACCATCGTTGTCGATGACCTGATTCAAGCCAATGGGCAGGAGATGAACCTTCGTGGTGAGCTGGTCGGCACGCTCAACAAAGAGGAAACAGAGCTGACGGCAACGTGGACGCAAAGCGAGCCCCCGCAACCGCCCGCGCCGGTCACGATGAAGCATGTGAAGTCGCAGCCTGCGCCCGCCGCCGCGCAGGCGTCAATTGCCGGAGATTGGCAAGGGACGCTGAATGCTGGACAAGCCCAGTTGCGCCTTGTGCTGCATATCACGGCAGGCAAGGACGGCGCACTCACCTCTTCTCTCGACAGCATCGATCAGGGCGCCAACGGCATCCCAGTCAGCGCGACGTCGATGAAGGAATCGAAACTCAGCCTGACGGTTGACGCTGTCCACGGTACCTATGAAGGCACCGTCAACAAGGATGTGTCGGAGATCGACGGCACGTGGACGCAGACGATGCCCCTTCCGCTGAAGTTTACGCGCGCACAGCCGCAGGTTGCGGCAAAGCCCGGGCCGCCTTCCGATGTCGACGGCACATGGATGGGAATGCTCGATGCAGGCGGAAAGGAGCTTCGCATTCTGCTCAAGATCGTAAACATGGACACCGGCCTGACCGCGACGATGCAGAGCCCGGATCAAAGCCCCGCGTGGATTCCTGCAAGTGCGATCACGAAGAGCGAAGGCAAGCTGACCGTCAAGTTCAATGCCTTTGGCGCTACGTATGAAGGAAAGATCGCAGCGGATCTCAAGGCGGTTGATGGCACCTTCACACAAGCGGGACACGAGATGCCGCTGGTGTTGAAGAAGATCTAAGTCGAATCCTTCGGGGCGCACGGCGAAGCGCGGAGTTTGCGTGCTCTATTGGTTCGCCGTGACGCCTGCGGGATGGACGTGCAGGATAATGCGCCGGTACGAAGTTAGGCGCGGAGTGCCTTCGTCTGTGACCGCAAGAATGACGTGAGCGGTGCCGTTGCCTTTGCATGGAATGAGTGGCAGCCAGAGCGCGCGACAGGGGGAGTCGACGCGAATGTTTACGCGCGGCGACTCTGCCCCGGTAAGTGTCAGGGCGGCGAGATTGCCGTCTGCGATGCCTGCCTCTGCGTAGTGGAACCATGAAAAATGGAGCGGCTGTCCGTCCGGGTCGGAACTTTGGCTCGCGTCAAGCGTGATCGACTGCCCTGCAACAACATCGATCTCGATGGGTGCGGTGCCTTGCTTTCCGTTTACTACCGCGACGGGATTGTGGTTGGCATGGGCGAAGTCGACGACGGTCCACGTCATGCGCGCGGCAAAGTCGTTCTGGAAAGCGTCGCGCCAACGCCAGATGGTTGCATGATCGGAAACGTGAACTGCACCGTCGACTCCGGTGACGGAATCCTGCGAGGTCGCGCGCGCGAATTCGTCTCCGCCCTGGGTCCAGATCGGGTGAGTCTCCCCGTAGGGCTGCCGGTGGACATAACGACCGCCCCATCCGCCCCAGTCCGGCCGCCGGTAGGCATTGAGGCCATTGTCGATGAGGCTTAGAAACGATGGCGTATCGCCTTCCATGATGAACATGAACTTCGGGTAGTGTTTGCCTAGCGGGCCTTTGCTGCGAATGTTTGTCTCGAGCCATTCGTTGGTGACAACGGACGAGTCGGCGCCTAAGTCATTGCGGTAGTAAAAATCACCACTGATACCCGTCCAGGTGGCGGAGTAGTACTCGCCGCTGGTGGGCGTTGACGGCGACACGATGTAGAAGAGGTCAGGAAACTCGCGGCGAATCCAGGGGCCGGCATCGTCCTGATCGCTGATGGAGTAGACGCGAAGCTTCGCGACAAGCTTGGCAACCTGTTCGGGTGTCCGCGTCGCGCGGATCTCAATCAATGCCTGCGCCAGTGTGTTCGCTCCGCCCCAGATCGAGATCCACAGGGGACGCGGATCGTCGCGGTCGGCCGCGCTGATAATAGCGCGTGCTCCGTCGGACGTTTGGCCCGACCCTGTAGCAGCGAGTCCGTAGGCAGCCTGACCAATGAAGACGCGGCTCGCGAGGTCGGCAGCCTCGGGCCAGCCCTTCGCATGCAACAGGAGATTGGGCCTCACCTGCCCGTAAGTCTCGATGATCTGCCGCATCGTCTCAGGGTGCGTGGCCTTTCTCTGCCACGTGGAGGTGGAAGCGATCATTGCTTCGAGGTCGAACTCATTCGAATAGAGCAGCAGGCGGACAAACGACATCTGATCGTCCGGCTCATTGCCGATGTCGCTGAGGATCGCGACGCGGGGCTTGCCGGCGAAGTCGTCGACGTGCGTGGGGGGGAGTGGCTGGGCGTTGGCGAGAGCCGCGGTAAATAGAAGGCCAATCAACGAGCCAAGCGTCGTAATGAATTTCATCGAAACTTTCTCCTTCGCACGCCTGAGAATGGAAGCTTCATTTTGACCGACGCGGCCTGTGCTGCGCCACACGCCAAGCAAAAATGCGAAGGCCCTGCGCGTTGGCAGGGCCTCGTTTATGCGGGTGCTGGCTTAATTAGTGTTTTTCTGCGGCCGTGGCAAGCTTGGCCTCGGCTTCGTTGATGACGTGGAGCGCGTGGTCATAGGCTTCAACGCTGTCGCCTGCCTCAAGCCATTCCTTTTGGCCGCGATCGAGCTGTTCTTTTGCGCGAGACACATCGATCTCCTCGGGCTTGAGCGCGTCACCGGCGAGAATTGTGACGCGATCCGGCAGCACTTCCACGAATCCCCAATTCACGTTATAGATTTGCTCGACGTCGACCTGGCCTTTTCTATCTTTCGCGCCGTGCAACCGCACGTCGCCTGCTCCCAGTTCCGACAACAGCGGGGCGTGGCCGTAGAGCACTTCCATGTAGCCCGATTTCGCCGGCAACTCGACCGCATCCGCAATCACGTCGAAGAGGATGCGCTCTGGCGTAACCAGCCGGACGCGTAGTTGATTGCTTTCGTCTGCCATAAATCCTTCTGCAGCGACTGGCTCCCAGTTCCTAGTCTCTAGCTAGGAGCTGATGGCAAGAAGCTAGAGGTCGTTACGCTGTCGCCTTCAGTTTCTCGGCGGTTGCGAGCACTTCTTCGATTGCGCCCTTCATATAGAAGGCCTGCTCGGGTATGTCATCGTACTTCCCTTCGATGATCTCTTTGAAGCTGCGCACCGTATCGGCAATCTTCACGTAGGCGCCAGGAATTCCGGTGAACTGCTCGGCCACGTGGAAGGGTTGCGACAGGAACTTCTGCACCTTGCGGGCGCGCGCCACTGTCAGCTTGTCTTCGTCGGAAAGCTCGTCGATTCCCAGAATCGCGATGATGTCCTGCAGATCCTTGTAGCGCTGCAAAATGCGCTTCACGCCCTGCGCTACGTCGTAGTGGTCCTGACCCACGATGCGCGCGGAAAGAATGCGCGAAGATGAAGCCAGCGGATCGACAGCGGGATAGATGCCCAACTCGGACAGCGGGCGGCTCAAGACCGTGGTCGCGTCGAGGTGGGCAAACGTGGTTGCCGGGGCGGGGTCGGTCAAATCGTCGGCGGGCACATAAACAGCCTGCACGGACGTCACCGATCCCTTGTTGGTGGAAGTGATGCGCTCCTGCAGTTCGCCCATCTCCGTGGCCAGGTTTGGCTGATATCCCACGGCAGACGGCATACGACCCAGCAGCGTCGATACTTCCGAGCCGGCCTGCGTAAAGCGGAAGATGTTGTCGATGAAGAGAAGAGTGTCAGCACCCTCCACGTCGCGGAAGTACTCGGCGACGGTGAGACCGGTCAGCGCAACGCGAAGACGCGCTCCCGGCGGCTCGGTCATCTGGCCGTACACCAGCGCGCACTTTGAGTCCTGCCACTTGCCAGGACTGATGACGCCCGACTCGGTCATCTCAACCCAAAGATCGTTGCCCTCGCGAGTGCGCTCGCCTACGCCCGCAAACACCGAGAAGCCGCCGTGATTTTTGGCCACGTTGTTAATAAGTTCCATGATGACGACGGTCTTGCCCACGCCCGCGCCGCCGAAGAGGCCAATCTTGCCGCCCTTCAAAAATGGCTGAATGAGGTCGATGACCTTGATGCCGGTCTCGAACATTTCTTCGTGAGTCGACTGCTCGTCAAATAGCGGTGCTGGCCGGTGAATCGGCATGCGAGTCTTCTCGCCAACCGGGCCGAGTTCGTCGACAGGCTCGCCAATGACGTTGATTACGCGGCCTAGCGTCTCCTTGCCCACGGGCACGCGGATGGGACCGCCGAGGTCGATCGCCTTCATGCCGCGAACCATGCCATCGGTCGCTTCCATGGCCACGGTGCGGACGCGACCTTCGCCGAGGTGCTGCTGCACCTCGAGAATCACGCTGATCGGAGTGGGAACCGTAAAGCCGTCGCTGGTAACGCGGAGCGCCTGGTAGATCGGCGGCATCGTCGACTCTTCAAACTGCACGTCCACCGCGGGTCCCGAAATCTGAATTACCTTGCCAACATTCTCTGCCATAAAATCTGCCTTCCAGAAGTGCTAAACAGCGGCGGCGCCGCTGACAATCTCAATGATTTCCTTGGTGATGGCCGCCTGCCTCACGCGATTCATCTGAAGCGTGTAGGAGTCGATCATGTCCGAAGCATTATTGGTTGCCGAATCCATC
>Ga0207683_10003655_pt1 | contig 13377 bp, 12 predicted proteins | sample KBSM73metaG_FD_184333 | JGI IMG/M metagenome (GOLD analysis project Ga0207683, IMG submission 184333) | Miscanthus rhizosphere microbial communities from Kellogg Biological Station, Michigan, USA - KBS M7-3 metaG (SPAdes) (version 2) | ecosystem: Host-associated > Plants > Roots > Rhizosphere >...
ACCGGGCTCCAGCCCCAGACGTCACTCAGCGCGTCCACCATCTGCAGGCCGCGGCCGGCTTCCTCGTTCCGGTCCGGCATCCGGAGTACCGGGGCGCGGTCGGACGGGTCGAGAACGGCGCACATGACCTCGCCGGTCCGGCGCAGCAGGCGCAGGCCGAGCGGCTGGCCGGGCTCCTCGGCGGACCGGGCCGCGTGCGACACGGCGTTGGCCACGAACTCCCCGACGATGGCTTCGGCGTCGTCGGCGAGCGTGCCCAGGCCCCACTCTTTCAGCGTGTTCCTGGTGAACCTCCTGGCGGTCCGGCCGGACTGGGCACCGGTATTGAGGGGGCACGCCGCCACCGCGGGCGAATCCCACCAGTCGGACGGCATCCGGACCACACGCGGGCGGCCAGGCGCGTATTCCCGCAGCCTGGCGGCCAAGTCAAGCGGCCGGCGAACGGCAGGATCGACCTTCGTTCGTGTCGGCAACCCTACTTGGCTCAAGCCCATCGCGACCCCGCGAAGCTAGGAACGGCAATCCCAGATGATTGACGCAAATCACATCCTGCCCGAGATTCCGCCTTTCATGCAAGACCAAATGCACGTTCATTTGTAACGTGCACCTCGCGCGCTCCCTGGTCACAGAGTTTCATAGACGGTTCAAGTAAACCTCTTCGCCCAGGTCAGAAGGCCAACATCGAAGCATGGCCGCGACCCCGCCCGGACCGGTGCCGCCGCCCGGACGGCCGCGTTATCGTGAGTCACCTCACCCCGACCCGGGAGCCGCTGATGCTTGTCGCTGGCGTCGATTCGTCCACTCAGTCCACCAAGGTGCTGCTCTGCCAGGCCGACGACGGCGCGATCGTCGGGGAGGCGGCCGCGCCGCACCCAGACGGCACCGAGTGCGACCCGGAGCTGTGGTGGCAGGCCCTGGCCAAGGCGGGCGACGGGCTGCTGGACCAGGCCGACGCCATCGGGGTGGCGGCCCAGCAGCACGGCATGGTGGTGGTCGACGAGGCGGGTCGGGTGATCAGGCCGGCCCTGCTCTGGAACGACGTCCGCTCGGCGCCGCAGGCAGCGGCGCTGATCGCCGAGATGGGGGGCCCGGCGCACTGGGCGCGCCTGACCGGAAGCGTCCCGACGGCCTCGTTCACCGTCACCAAACTGCGCTGGCTGGCCGAGCACGAGCCGGACGCCGCCGCCAGGACCGCGCGCGTGATGCTCCCGCACGACTGGCTGACCTGGCGGCTGGGCGACCGGGCGCACGAACCCGCCACCGACCGCGGTGACGCGTCCGGCACCGGCTACTTCTCCCCCGCGACCGGGCGCTGGCTGCCGGAGCTGGCCCAGGCCGCGCTGGGCAAGCCGACAGGGCTGCCCCGGCTGGCGGCCCCGGCCGAGGTCGTGGCCAGGACGCCGGCCGGCGTGGCGCTGTCCGCCGGAACCGGGGACAACATGGGCGCCGCGCTTGGCCTGGGCCTCGGTCTGGGCGAGGTGGTGGTCTCGATCGGCACCTCGGGCACGGCCTACGCGATCGCGGCCGAGCCTGCGGCCGACGAGTCGGGCGCCGTGGCCGGCTTCGCCGACGCCACCGGGCGTTTCCTGCCGCTGGTAGCCACGATCAACGCGGCCCGGGTGCTGACGGTCACGGCCCGGATGCTCGGCACCGACGCAGACGGCTTGTCCCGGCTGGCGCTGGCCGCGCCTCCCGGCGCGCAGGGCCTGGTCCTGCTGCCCTACCTGGACGGCGAGCGCAGCCCCAACCGGCCCCGGGCCAACGGCGTGCTGCGCGGCCTGACTAGTGCCAACACCACGCAGGAGAACATGGCCCGTGCCGCGGTCGAGGCGGTGCTCTGCTCCCTGGCGGACGCGATCGGCAACCTGGCCGACTGCGGCATCGCTGCGCAGCGGGTCATCCTCATCGGCGGCGCGGCCCGGTCCGAGGCCGTGCGCAGGATCGCGCCGCAGATCTTTGGCGTGCCGGTGACGGTGCCCTCGCCCGCCGAGTACGTAGCGCTGGGCGCGGCCCGCCAGGCCGCCTGGGCCCTGTCGGCCGAGTCTGGCTCCGGCGCGGCCGAGCCCCCCGCCTGGCCCCTGGCCGGAACCACCCTCGAGTTCACCGCCGAGCCCACCCCGCACGTCCGGGAGCAGTACGCCGCCCTCCGCGACGCCACCGCGGCCTGGGGCAGCTGAGCAGGTCTCCGCTTTTGGGTCGATGTGCCGTTGGACACGCTCTTACCGGACCAATGTGCCATCGACCCAAGGGGGGAGCCGGGGAGGGAGTGGGTGGGAGGATGGGGGTGTTGGTGGCGACTCAGGAAGGGAGTGGCTGGTGAGCACGGACTACGTACCGTCGCGGGAGGACCGCTTCTCGTTCGGCATCTGGACGGTCGGGTGGCAGGGGGTCGATGTGTTCGGGAGCGCCGTGCGGCCGCCGATGCCCGCCGAGCGCGCCGTGTACAAGCTGGCTGAGCTCGGCGCCTACGGGGTGAACTTCCACGACAACGACGTCTTCGCCTTCGACGCCACCCCGGCCGAGCGGGACGAGCGCATCGGCGCCTTCCGCAAGGCACTGGCCGAGACCGGCCTGGTGGTGACCACCGCCACCACCAACCTGTTCGGCCACCCGATGTTCCGGGACGGGGCGTTCACCGCCAACGACCGCCAGATCAGGCGGTTCGCGCTGGCCAAGGTGATGCGGAACCTGGACCTGGCGGCTGATCTCGGCGCGAAGACCTACATCTTCTGGGGCGGGCGCGAAGGCGCGGAATCCGGCGCCGCCAAGGACATCAGGGCCGCGCTGGACCGGTACGCCGAAGGCCTGAACCTGCTCTGCGCCTACGTGCGCGACCAGGGCTACGACATCAGGTTCGCGATCGAGCCGAAGCCGAACGAGCCACGCGGCGACATCCTGCTGCCCACGGTGGGGCACGCGCTGGCCTTCATCAACTCGCTCGAGCACCGCGACATGGTCGGGGTGAACCCCGAAGTCGGGCACGAGGAGATGGCCGGGCTGAACTACGCGCACGGAATCGCCCAGGCGCTGTGGCACGGCAAGCTGTTCCACATCGACCTGAACGGGCAGAACGGGCCGCGGTACGACCAGGACCTGCGGTTCGGCGCGGGCAACGTGCGCGGGGCGTTCTGGGTGGTGGACACGCTCGAGGCGGGCGGCTACGACGGCCCGGTGCACTTCGACTACAAGCCGCCGCGGACCGAGGACGACGAGGGTGTCTGGGCGTCCGCGGCCGCCTGCATGCGCAACTACCTGATCCTGCGGGCCAAGGTGCGCGCGTTCCGGGCCGACCCGGAGGTAACCGCGGCCTTGCACGCCTCGGGCGTGGACCAGCTCGGCTCACCGACGCTGGACCCCGGCGAGACCTGGCGTGACGTCCGCGAGCCGCACGCCGACACCGAAGCGCTGGCCCAGCGCGGGCTGGCCTACGAGCACCTGGACCAGCTCGCGCTGGAGTACCTGTACGGCGTCCGCCCTTAGGAAGAAGCCCTCGGCATCCAGACGCGCATCGGCCTGCCGTCGCGGTTGTCCCACTGGAAGTACGGGATCGCGATGCCCGTGACCGGAGTATCCGCGGGCAGGAGCTGGCCCTCCGCGGTGATCTCGATGGTCTGACCGATCCCGTCCAGGGTGACGGGCCGCTCGCCGAGCACGCCGCCCGGCGTGACGACCAGGTCGTCAAGCCGGGCGCCGTCGAGCTGGTCGGCCTGCTCGAAGCAGTAGACGAGGGGCCCGCGCTCGATGGCCACGCAGCCGCGGATCGCGTCCACCCTTCGGTCCGGGTAGGTCCATCGGGGGGTCAGGTCCAGGTGCACGGTCACCACGTCGCCCTTGCGCCAGGGGCGGTGCAGGACGTGGTAGCCGGGCGAGATCCCGGCCCGTTCGGGATCATTGTTGACCGAGACCCGGGTGCCGCCGCTCCAGGCCGGCACCCGCAGGGCCAGCCCGCGCGCCTCCGGCGGCGCGGCGAGCACCCGCAGGTAGACGGCGCCGGACCACGGGTAGTCGGTGGTGACCTCGAGGTCCAGGCCCGCCCCGGCCAGCCGGGATCCGGTGTACTGGTGGACGTACAGCGTGTCGCCGGATTCGGTGGCCAGGTAGTGCTCCAGCGACGCGATGAGGCGCATGATGTTCGGCGGGCAGCAGGCGCAGTTGAACCACACGCGGCGCCGGCCGGGGTCGTCCTTCTCGAAGTGGTCCTCGCGGCGCTGCAGCGGGTTGACGTAGAAGAACCGCTGGCCCTCGGTGGCGATCGCGGAACCGAAGCCGTTGTAGAGCACGCGCTCCATGTGGTCCGCGTACTTCGCGTCGCCGGTGGCGAGCAGGAGCCGCCAGCACCACTGGAAGCTGGCGATGGCGGCGCACGTCTCGTTGTAGGCACGGTCCGGAGGCAGCTCGTACCGGTCGCCGAAGCCCTCGTCCGCGTGCCGGGACCCGTTGCCGCCGGTCAGGTACGTCTTAGCGGCCACCATGTCATCCCAGCGGCGCAGCGAGGACCCGAGCAGCTCGCGGTCGCCCGTCTCGGCGGCCACGTCGGTCACTCCGGCCTCTAGGTACAGGGCCCGGACCACGTGCCCCACCTCGGTGTCGGTGGCGCGCACCGGCAGATGGTCCTGCAGGTAGCGGCGGCCCATGCCGGAGTTCCCGGCCAGCCCCTGCCCGCGCTGGTCGACGAACTGGCGGGCTAGGTCCAGGTAGGCTTCGGTGCCGGTCTCGCGGTAGAGCTCGGCCAGCGCGGTCTCGATGACCGGATGCCCGTCCAGGCCCCGCTCGGTGCCGGCGAACTCGCGCACCAGATGGTCGGCCAGGCGAACGGCGACGGCAAGCAGCCGCCCGTCACCCGCCCCGCGATGCAACGCCACCGCGGCCTGGATCAGATGCCCCGCGCAGTACATTTCGTGGCTCCAGGCCAGCCTGGTGTACCGCGGCTCCCCGCTCACCTGGAAGTAGGAGTTCAGGTAGCCGTCGGGCCGCTGCGCCTGCTCGAGCAGGGCGGTGACCTCCGCGGCGAAGGACGCGAGCTCGGGACGGTGGCCATGCGCCAGCTCCCAGCCGACGGCCTCCAGGGTCTTGTAGATGTCCGAATCCATGAACACCGGACCGCGGTAGCCGGTCCCGGGCAGCGGATCGACCGGGCCGACCCCGACCGGGCGGTGCCCGCCCGGCGCGCCGTAGCCGTCGGCCGCGCTGGTCGCCTCCCCCTCGGCGTCCGCGTTCTTCCGGTCCGCCTGGATGGCCAGGCGCACGTTGTCCAGGTTGCCCGCGACCTCGAGCTGGCGCAGCGCGAGCGGCAAGCTGGCCGCCAGGTTGCGCTGCTGCCACTGGTGCAGCAGCCCGGAGGCCAGGCTGGCCCGGATGAGCGGCTGATGCGTCCCTGATGTCGCGACGGTGGGAGCGACGGGCCCGGCTACGATCCGGTCGGCGACGGACATTGCGGCAGGCGGCTGGTGGGCAGTGTTCACGTACGCGGCTCCTGATCTAAGGAATAGGTTTTCCCGATTCCTACGGAAACGTAGGCTAGAGGCTGTCCGGCGAGGCGTCAACAGCCCCGCCCGAACCCTGAAACCCGGCGACGCCCGAGGAGCGCATATGAGGCGGGTGACCATCCGTGACGTGGCGGCCGAGGCCGGCGTGTCCATCGGCACCGCCTCCAAGGCGCTCAACGGGCAGGGCAAGCTGCGCACCGAGACCAGGGAGCGGGTCGCCGAGGTGGCACAGCGCCTCGGCTTCGCGCCGAACACGCTGGCCCAGGCCCTGCTCGCGGGCCGCTCGTTCACCGTGGGCCTGATCACCACCGACAGCTTCGGCCGGTTCAGCATCCCGGTCATGCTCGGCGCGGAGGACGCGCTCGGCACCGGCCAGGTCTCGGTGTTCATGTGCGACACCAGGGACGATCCCGAGCGGGAGCAGCGCTACGTCGAGATGCTGGCGGCCCGCCGGGTCGACGGCCTGATCGTCACCGGGCGCCGGATCGAGCCGAGGCGGGCGGTGACGGCCGGCCCCGGCATCCCGGTGGTGTACGCGATGACCCAGCCGCTGGGCCAGGACGGGCCCGCGGTGCTACCGGATGACGAGGGCGGCGGGCGGGCCGCCGCCGGGCACCTGCTCGAAGCGGGCCGGCAGCGGATCGGGCACATCACCGGGCCCGAGCGGTTCCTGGCGGCGCGCAAGCGGGCGGAAGGGTTCGGCGCCGCGCTGGCAGCGGCTGGCCTGCGATCGCGTGGCGGCGCGCGGTTCGGCGAGTGGAGCGAGCCGTGGGGCCGGGAAGCCGCGGGCAAGCTGCTGGCCGACCAGCCGGACACCGACGCGATCTTCTGCGGCAGCGACCAGATCGCCCGTGGCGTGGCCGACACGCTCCGCGCGGCCGGCCGGGCCATACCGGACGACGTCGCCCTGGTCGGCTACGACAACTGGGAGCCGATGGCGCTCGGCGCCCAGCCCCCGCTGACCAGCATCGACATGCGCCTGGAGGAGGTCGGCCGGGTCGCCGCCGGCCTGCTGCTGGCCGCTATCGCGGGCGAGCCCGCGTGCGGCATCCGGACCGTTCCCTGCCGTCTGGTGGTACGCCAGTCCAGCTGCTGACCGGGCCGGGAAACGCCATGGATTCCCGGATCCAGTACGTCCTGACGCCCTGAATTCCCGGTTTCATGGCGTTGGGAGGCGCGGGCTCGGCCCGGGCGACCTCGGCGAGCCGGCTCAGGGGGTGGCAGCCTGATCGTCCTCGGTCGCAGGAACGTCCGCGCTGGCCGGGGTGCCGGCGTCGGCTTGCTGCGCCGCGCGGGCCTCGCTGGCGGTGCGCATCATGTGCCGCTGGGAGCGCACCTGGAAGAACACGATGACCACGATCAGCCCGATCGAGATCCACAGCCCGTAGTGCGAGATCGTCTGGGCCACCACCACCGCGTGGTGGCCGAGGGCGTAGCCGAGGCCGGCCAGCGTGCCCGCCCACAGCAGCGTGCCGATGGCGTCCAGGATGATGAACGTGACCAGCCGCATCCCGGCCCAGCCCGCGACGACGTAGATGATCGCGGTGGGGATGGGCAGGAACGGGGCGACGATCACGGCGGGCCAGGTGAACTTGCGGCCCCAGCGCTGCACCCGGCCCATATATTTGGCGCCGCGGTTGCGCCGGCCGGACAGCAGCGCGATGACGCGCTCGCCCCACAGCCGGCCCGCCCACCAGTAGAGCGGATCGAACTTCATGATCCCGACGAGGGCGGCCAGCAGCACCACGATCAGTGTCCCGTGCCCGATCCGGGCGAACGCGGCGGCGGCGACGATCCCCTCGGTGCTCCCGTTCAGCAGGACCAGGAACACCGGGTGGGTGCCGACCAGGGAGGCGCGGAACGGCAGGGTCGTCCAGTAGAAGATGCCGCTGAGCATGATGCCCGCCCAGCACAAGATGTCGGCGCGGCCCGGCTTGCCGGACCACGGAATCCGCGGATCGTCAAACGCCGGCCGCTGCTGGCCCCCGTCGGCGGCTACCTTGACCGGCTCCGCCACAGCGTCGTCATCCACCAAGACACGCTACAACGAATCACGAGTAATTCCACCTCGACGTAGGCGATGATGACCCTCGTGACCGACGATCCCTTTGCCGTCGCGGCGGCCAGCGCTGACCGCCTCACCGCCCTGGCCGGCCCGCACGACGCCGCCGTGGTGCTCGGCTCGGGCTGGTCCCCGGCCGCCGACGCGATCGGAACCGCGGAGACCGAGATCCCGCTGGCCGAACTGGGCGGGTTTCCCGCTTCGACGGTGCCGGGGCACGCGCCGACGGTGCGTTCGGTAGCCGCGGGGACAGTTCGGGTCCTGGTGTTCCTCGGCCGGGTCCACCTGTACGAGGGGCTATCCCCGGCCACCGTGGTGCACGGGGTGCGGACGGCGGTGGCGGCGGGCTGCCGCACGGTGGTGCTGACCAACGCGGCCGGCGGCATCAGGCCCGGGCTCAGCGTGGGCGAGCCGGTACTGATCAGCGACCACCTCAACCTGACCGGCCGGTCGCCGCTGGCCGGGCCGCCGCCGTCGATCGGACAGCGGTTCACGGACCTGACCGACCTGTACTCGCCGCGGCTGCGCGCGCTGGCCCGCGAGGCCGACCCGAGCCTGACCGAGGGCGTCTACGCGATGATGCCGGGGCCGCACTACGAGACCCCGGCGGAGATCACGATGCTCGGCCGGCTCGGCGCCGACCTGGTCGGGATGTCGACCGTCCTGGAGGCGATCGCGGCCCGCCACCTAGGCGCTGAGGTGCTCGGCATCTCGCTGGTCACGAACCTGGCCGCGGGCCTGGCCGGGCAGAGCCTCAGCCACGCCGAAGTGGTCGAGGCAGGCCGGGCCTCGGCCAGCCGGATGGGTTCCCTGCTGGCCGGGATCCTGCCCCGCGTCTAGGCTGCGCCCGCGTGGTGAGCGAGCATCGCGTGGTGGTCGGCGCCGTCCAGGGGGTCGGCGTGCACGCTGGCCGCCGCCAGCCTGGGGATGGCGTGGATCAGCGCGTGCTCGGCGCTGACCGCGATGTCGTGCGCCTGGACCACGGAACAGGCCGGGTCCACCGAGATCTCGCACTCGGCGCGGATGGCGCGGCCGACCCAGCGCAGCCGGACCCGGCCGACGGCCAGCACGCCCGGGGTGGCACGCAAGGTGGCCTCCGCCTGCTCGGTCAGCGCGGGGTCCACGCTGTCCATCAGCCGCCGGGTGACCTCGCGGGCCGCCTGCCAGGCGACCACGCCGATGGCCACCGTGATCAGCAGGCCCACCACCGGGTCGGCCCAGCGCCAGCCGATCGCCACCCCGCCCGCCCCGACCAGCACGGCCAGTGAGGTGAACCCGTCGGTCCGGGCATGCAGGCCGTCGGCGACCAGCGCGGCCGACCCGATCCGGCGGCCGGTCCTGATCCGGTAGCGGGCGACCAGCTCGTTGCCGGCGAAGCCGACCGCGGCCGCGATCGCCACCGCGGCCAGGTGCGTGACCGGGTGCGGGTGCAGCAGCCGGCCAATCGCGGCGTAGGCGGCCGCGGCCGAGGACAGCACGATCACGGCCACGATGACGATGCCGGCCAGGTCCTCGGCCCGGCCGTAACCGTAGGTATAGCGGCGGGTGGGAAGCCGCCGGCTGAGCAGGAACGCGACACCGAGCGGCACCGCGGTCAGCGCGTCGGCCCCGTTGTGCAGCGCGTCGCCGAGCAGCGCGACCGAGCCGGACAGCGCGACCACCACCGCCTGCGCCAGCGCGGTGGCGGCCAGCCCGGCCAGCGAGATCCACAGGGCCCGCAGTCCTTCGGCCGAGGATTCGAGCACCGGGTCGACCGCACGGTCGTGATCGTGGGAGTGCGGCCCGACCGCGTGCCGCAGGCGCGTCCAGAGACCGCGGTGATCGTGCTCGTGCGGGTGGTCATGCCCGTGGTCGTGCTCGTGGCCGCTCATCTTCCCAGCATGACCCGGAAATCCCGTTGCAGCACATCGACATCAGCCACCCGCGTGCGACTGCGAATTCTTCGCAGCTGCGGGCCGGCGGACGGAGGCGGATAATCGGGTCATGGACAACGGGGACAGGCTGACGACGACCGCGACGGCCGAACGGATGGCGGGTGCCGCCTCGGCATTCCTCGGAGCGCTGACCGAGGAACAACGGAAACAGGCCTGCTACGGGTTCGGCGACGAGCGGCGCTCCTGGTCGTACCTGCCCGCACGGGACCGGGACGGGCTGCCGATCGGAGTGCTGGACGCCGGGCAGCGCGCGCTCGGCCACGAGCTGATCGTGACCGGCGTGAGCATGCCCGCGTACGCCAAGGTCGTCTCGGTGATAGCCATGGAGCACGTGCTCCGGGCGATGGCGCCCGAGTCGCTGGGAGGCCTGTTCGACCCGGACCGGTACTGCTTCAAGGTGTTCGGCTCGCCGGGAGAGGCGGTGTGGGGCTGGCAGTTCGCCGGGCATCACGTGGTGCTCAACTTCACCGTGGTCGACGGCCGCTACGTCTCCCCCACCCCGTGCATGCTGGGCTCCCAGCCCGCGTCGTTCGGCATACTCGCGCCGCTGGCCGACGACGAGGAACTCGGCTTCCGGCTGGTGAACTCGCTCGACGCCGGCCAGCGGCATGCCGCCATCATCCACCATCGGCCGCCGCCAGACCTGGCGGCCCGGATGGTGCCGAAGATCGGCGAGACCGAACGGCCGGACTCGGTGTTCGCACCCGAACCCGACTACGTGATCAGCGAGGAAGAGCGGGACATCCTGTCCTACGTCCGGGCCAGCCCCAAGGGCGTCCCGGCCTCAGTCCTCAACCAGCCGCAATTCGATTCGCTCGCGGCCCTGGTCGGGGGGTTCGTGCGGCGGCTACCCGACGAGGTGGCCGGGGCGCAGCTGCACGACCTGGAACGGATGGGCATGGACAGCCTCACCTTCGCCTGGGCGGGCGGCACCGCACCCGGCGACCGGCACTACTACCGGGTGCAGGGCCCGACCCTGCTCATCGAGCACGACAACACGCAGGGAAACGGCACCCACATCCATTCGGCCTGGCGGAACCCGGCGGACGATTTCGGCGACGACGTGCTGGCGGAGCACTACCGGACCCACCACACCTAGCGGGTTCGGGCTCACCTGTGGGCCCGAGCCCGCCGGCTACCTGAAGGAGGGGGCGGCGCCGACTTCGCGGGCGGAGGGTTCGGGCGCGTTCCGGGCGGCCTGAGCCTGGGCCTCGGCCTGAGCCTGGGCCTCGGCGGCGAGCCGCTCGCCTTCCCGGCGGGCCCGGCGGCCGTGCGCGATCATCCACCCGATGATGCCGGCGGCGACCACGTAGGGCATCACCTTGGAGACAGTCAGCGCGGTGCTGGTCGAGGTCGTCTCGACGATGATGACCCTGGCCACCGCCTCGGCCAGGTACGCGACGCCCCAAACCACCGTGTAGAGCCGGAAGGCGTGACGGAAGCCGGGGTATTGCCAGAGGGATGCGAAGTCGCGCCCCTTCGGGGTGTCGGCGCCGATGAACTCGACGGCGAACCGGTAGATCAGCGGGCGGCGGGCCCAGAGCGAGCCGAGGCACAGAAACCCGAACACCGCGGTGGGCACCGAGCCCTCGACCAGCACCAGCCGGGGATCGCCGCTCAGCAGCCCGACAACGGTGCCGACCGCGATGCCGGCCAGGACCAGGACGCCGATGGTGTCCGCGCGCCGGTGACGGATCAGGCTGATGATCACGCCGAGAGCCGGGAAGGCGCCGCTGAGAACGAGCGCGGTCACCGCACTCTGCCCGGCTGAGCGCAGCAGTGAGTAGGCCACGAGCGGTCCGGCGATATCGAACACCACGATCATCGCCAGGTTCAGGAAGTGGTTGCGGTTGTGCCGATCCCCGTTTGTGTTGCGGTTGTACTGGTCCCCGTTTGTCATACTTCAAGGTTACGAACACCCCCGCGCCCGCCCTAGTGCGACAGATCCTGACATCGGCATGACGGATGTCACCGGGAGGGATGGGGACAGCCCCCCGGGGGTTTTCACCCATCTGGTTCGGGGTGAGGGGCCGGCTAGCGGTATGAGCAGCAGTCGGCTGACCTGGCTATGGGAGGGGCTCGGTGAGGTTGACCGTGTTTCCGTCGGGATCCAGGATGTGCGCTACACGCTGGCCCCAGGGCATGTCGTTCGGTGGGCCGAGGACCCGGCCGCCGAGGACATCGACGTGTTCCAGCAGGCTCTCCACGTCCCCGACGCCCAGGTCGGCGACGTTGACGTTGAGGAGTATCCGCTGCGGGGCGGCGACGTCGGCGTCCCCGTCGGCCACCATGCCGAGCTCGGCGTTGCCGATCTGCAGGCCCACGTAGAAGGCCGGGCCGTCCTCCGGCATGCGGGAGATCTCAACCGCGCCGAGCAGTGCCTTGTAGAACGCGAGCAGCAGGGGCAGGCTTGGGGTCACGATGACTGGCTGAAGCGTGGCGGGCATTCTTCCTCCCGCCACCGCCTACCCGGCTCGCCTCGGGTTATGTGCGGCGAGCAGCAGGCACCGGCAGCGGTTCGCCGGTCAGGGTGGACGCGTAACGCCGGCCCCACGGGGTGGTCCACACCAGGATGCCCGGGGCCGACCGGTCGAGTTTCCAGCCTCGCGGCACCTCGGCGATCCCGGCCTCGATGCCGACCGCCAGATAGGCCAGCTGTTCCAGGGGTGAATCGTCATCCTCGTCGCCGTAGTCCGCCTCGACGTCGTCGTAGTCGTCGAGGTCTTGGACGACGAGGTAGTGATCGCACAGGCCCCAGTCCTGGTCATTAGATTCGACCATGGCTCGACTCCCTTCTGAACGATAGAACTTTTGTTCAGAAGGGAGCGTAGCGGCCAGGTGTGTCATTCCGGCGCGGCCGGTCAGTTGCTGGCCGGGTGCCAGACGGTCTTGGTCTCCAGGTAGGTGAGCATGCGGTCCAGGCCGGGTGCCAGCGTCCAGTCCTCGTCACCGGGCTTGACCACCCGCTTGAGGTTCTCGGCCGCGGCGGCGGCCAGGTCGTCGGCCAGAGGGCTGGTCGCACCGGACAGGTCGATCGCGTTCACGTCCATATGCGAGGCCAGCCAGGGCGCAATCTCTTCCGTGCGCCCGGTCAGCACGTTGATCACGCCGCCGGGCACGTCGGAGGTCGCGAGCACCTCGGACAGCGACACGGCGGGCAGGGGGCTGCGCTCGCTGGCCACCGCCACCACCGTGTTGCCGCTGACCACCGCGGGCGCCACCACCGAGACGAAGCCGAGCAGGCTCGATGCCTGCGGCGCGATCACGGCCACCACGCCGGTCGGCTCGGGCAGCGAGAAGTTGAAGTACGGCCCGGCTACCGGGTTGGCCGACCCGCGCACCTGGGCGAGCTTGTCCGCCCAGCCGGCGTACCAGACCCAGCGGTCGATGGCCGCGTCCACCACGGCCTCACCCTGCCGGGCGCCGAGGCCCTCAGCCGCGCGGACCTCGGCGACGAACTGAGCCCGGCGGCCCTCCAGGAGTTCGGCGACGCGGTACAGCACCTGCCCGCGGTTGTAAGCGGTGGCCGCGGACCAGCCGCCGAACGCCTTCCGCGCCGCCGTCACGGCGTCCCGGGCGTCCTTGCGCGAGGCCAGGGCCGCGTTGGCCAGGAACCTGTCCTTCTGGTCGGTTACCACGTAGGACCGGCCGCTCTCCGAACGGGGAAAGGCCCCGCCGATATACAGCTTGTACGTCTTGCGCACGGCGATGCGGGCAGACGCAGTGCTTGCCCGGGGGGACGACCCCCCCAGACCCCCCCGGTCAGAATCGGCCATATCAGACATCGAGGTACGCCTCCAGCCCGTGCCGGCCGCCTTCCCGGCCGTAGCCGGACTCCTTGTAGCCGCCAAAGGGCGACGTCGGGTCGAACTTGTTGAACGTGTTCGCCCACACC
>Ga0207683_10003656_pt1 | contig 13376 bp, 13 predicted proteins | sample KBSM73metaG_FD_184333 | JGI IMG/M metagenome (GOLD analysis project Ga0207683, IMG submission 184333) | Miscanthus rhizosphere microbial communities from Kellogg Biological Station, Michigan, USA - KBS M7-3 metaG (SPAdes) (version 2) | ecosystem: Host-associated > Plants > Roots > Rhizosphere >...
GGCGGTTCTTTTTTGTCACCCCAATAGAACGCCTTGATCACGAGTACGTAAACCAATACACTGATCGCAAGCAGAATAAAGAAAAAGAGTACGAACCAGCCGAGCGTCGACATCTAGGCCTCCTCCTCGATCGACTTCTCTTCCGATTCGATAATTCCAGCAAATAGTCCACGGCTTCCCTGGTGTTCCAGGACATGACGGTAGATCACCGTGCCGATCGCAACGAGAGGGATGGCTAAAAAGACGCCCGCAATGCCGGCCACCTGTTCTCCGGCGAGTACCGATAGGACGACAGCGAGCGGGTGCAGATGCAGACCTCCGCGGACAATACGCGGGTATGTGACGTAATCGTGAGTTATCCGAAGTACCAAAAGAAAGATCCCTACGTAGAGTGCCTTCCAGGGGTCGTCCGAAAATCCGGCGGTGGTGATCGCAACGATAGCGATCACCAATGGACCTATCAATGGAACGAACTCAAAGATCCCCGCTAGAATGCCCAGCAATAACGCATACTTGAGGCCGATCAGATAAAACCCGATCGTGCAAACGGTGCCAATAAGGACACACGAGACCAATTGTGCGCGGCTGTATGCGGCAAGCGTCGCGTTTACGTCTTGCAAAACGCTTTCAGTACGCGCGCGCCATCGTCCGGCCGGAAAGATACGAAGAACCCCGATCCGAAAGGAGTTAGCGTCCTTAAGAAAAAAGAACGATAGGATCGGTATGATTATTAGCCACGGCAAATATGTCGCCGCACTGAGAACTGAGTTGCCCACTGAGGTGGTAATCATTTCTCCAATGCTGAGGGCCTGCTGATTAAGGCGTTCCTGAACGTCCTCAGGCAGCCGCAATCGTTCAAATCTACGACTAAGTTCGCTGGCTGTCCGCTGAATAGAAGCGCCGAGTGTCGGGAGATTAGCGCCGAATTCTTTTGCTTGCTCGGCAACACGGGGCGCAAATATCCAAACGGCCATACCAAGGACGGTGAATACGATCAGGTATGCAACCGCGATCGCAACACCACGCGGCAGAAAGCGTTCAATTCCCCGGAGTTCGAACGGTTTTCGCACTAGCCGAACGAGTGGATCGATCAGATATGCAAAGAAGATCGACAGGACTACAAAGAAGAGAAGAAATGTTAGGGCCCCGATGATATTTTCGATGCGATTCGCAATGAATACGATCAGCATCGTAACGATCACGACACGAGCGATCGACCGGATGGACGGCGATGAGGGGTCAAGATAAACGCGACGCAGGTTGTCATGAGAAACCTGCGATTCTTCCATTTGGTCCTTTTCGTCGTTATGGGGCGTTTGAATTTGCATTCGCGGACATTATCTCACTTTCCGGCTTTGAAAAATCTTCAAATGAAAACCTTTCTTTCATTACCTTGAAGTTCTCGGCCGGGAAGCGGAAGTTCGATCCGACGATCAAGGCTCGGCCGCCGTCGACGAGCTTTTTTCTGTTGATCTCGTACGGCGTGTTTGCGTTCATGAAGCTGCGATCGTCCGAATTCAGAACGCCACCATCTTTACGACGGAAGACGTAGATGAAGTTGAAATCGGCCGTCCGCATCGCCGCAACGTCCGCGTCGATCCCCGTAAGCTCCGCCAGTGACGGACGCTCCGCTGGGGCCAGTTCTTTATCTTTTTCCGCCGAGGAGTTTATGATTCGTTGGTTGGGCTGGCACGCCGGAACAAAAAAGATCACGGCGACGATCAGTAAAAACAAGCATCTGCGAAGAGACATCACTTACTACTTTTCCTCATCCTCCGGCTCGGCATTCGTGTTGACATTTGCGGCCCGCTCTTCTTCATCGAGCTGCTTTTTTTCTTCGGGCGTTTCTGGTTCGTCCTGGTCCACGACCGGTGCTTCACCTTTTTGATCTCGAATTTTCAAGACTCGCGCCTCGTCGTCCTCATAAATTATGTCCGCCCAGCCGCTATCGAGTAGCTTCGCGACCATATCGTCATTTTCTTTTGCGTCGGTGAATACGTACTTCGAGCCAAATTTCTCGCGGATCAGCGGACCGGCCTCCTCCGTCTTTCCTGAGGTGATGTCGGTGAGCAGTTTGTATAGGTCCGGGTTTTCTGAATACAGATAGTTCGGATCCAGACCATAGACGTACGAATGTTTGGTGTCGAGAAAAAAGAGCTTTGGAAAATCGTCCCAATTCGCGTTGAAAATACGCTCGCCTGCGGGCATGTTCTCCTTGCCAGTATCGTCGGTGCCGGTCATCCATTCGCCGGCTCGCTGATATTTGTCGTCCGAATCGTTCGAAGCGATGGTGCCGATGAGGCCGCCGAATTCGATACCAAACCGCTGGAGGCCAACCATGTTTATCATGAACACGATCGCGAGTATCACGCCCGACGTCCAAATGGCGGTCTGCTTGAAGATCTTCCAACTGGCGTCTGATGTTCGAGTCTTGTCTACGTCGAGGTAGGGCCCGATGTCGCGTTTGAAATGATCCGGCAGCTCGAATGTTTGCTTTATGTTGAAGGCCTGGATACTGAACGCCGCGAACAGAACGGCAAATGGCGGGAAATACTCTGCGAACCTTTTCGACCGGAACTGCGCGGCGAGCAGGACCGAAACGAACATCAGGAAGAATGTAGCTTTTTCCGGAAGCTTCCCATTCTTGGGCATGAAAAGGATGTAGCCGATCAGCATCGCGCCCATCGCCACCGGGAAATGCGTGAGCAGTTCCAGGCCGCTATATGGATACCACTCTCCGCCGACCGACACCGCAAAATCGCTACCGATCTTAAACTTCGTCCAGAAATGCTCCATGAAGAGCGTGATGTTAGCGGGGAAGTACGGATTGATCACATTCCCCAGGACCATTCCGGCGCCAGTGTATGCCAGCGGCCGCCATTCAAACCTGCGCTCATTCCACGCGATGATGACCACCCAGATCAGTGCAGCAATAAAGAGAAGCGGAAACAGGCTATACGTCCAAACAAATGCAAACATTAGAGGCAGCAGCCACACGTACTTCCGCTCGAAAAGAAAATAAATGCCGGCGACCGTGAATATGATCGTTAGCGGCGGGGCCTTAGCCATGCTCATCCGGTAATAGAACATGTTTGCGCACGTAAGGATCGCCGCGAACCAGATCAGGAGATGGTCGACGTGATAATGATAGAGAAGCCAGAAGACCGAAAAGATCGCGAGGCTAGAGAAAACAACGGCGGCGACCTTTGCGGCCATAACCGGCTCGAAAAACCAGAGAAAGGGGATCTGCAAAAGGTGAAACAGGAAATGATGGTCGTTGTAATCCTGAGGGTTCAGCACCGTGAGCGGCAGCCACTGAAACGTCGGGAGCCATTTCCCTTGCGAGAAATTTTCCCAGAGCAGCGAACTCCATCGGATGTGATAATAGCCGTCCCAGTCGCCGCAGCAGATCGCTGAGGTACGAAACTGCAGGAACCACATGATCAAAACGATCGCTACAAACCCAAAAATCAAGTAGACCATTCGAGCAGCATCTTCGGTTTCAAGATACTGCCGCCAAGCCGGTTTTGCCGCGACTGCGGGCTGCTGCACGGGCATCGCAGCCTTCGCATTTTGCTCTATGATTTCGTCCATTATTTAATGCTTGAAGTGAGAAGGATAAAAAGAAAAAGTAACACGAAAGGCCGGTTGTTATCTACTGGAAAGAAGTTCTAGGCAGAAACACGACCTGAAGGGAGTGTGCCCTTGGCTCTCCGGCCTGGTGTGCTCGGGGGCACCCTCGCTACCGCTCGGGTTTCCGACTTGTGAGTGCAAAAGAAAGTGGCAATTTAAGATAGGGCTCAGAACGTACCAAAACTCGTCGAAAATAGAGCCGAAATTGGCCCAGATTAGACCAAAACAGATCAAATCCGAACCACTTTTAGCCTCACCATTTCAGGCCGTCCAAAAATCCTGGATCGTTATCCTGTGTTGTCGCTGCTGATGGAGCAGCATACCCAGCTTCTCATTTGTGGCATCGCTTTCAGCGTTTTCGTTTTGTTCCCCTTCCAATCGGTTCTGCATTCAGCATTCAGTACTCGGCGATCAGCACTGTGAATCTGGAATCTATGTTATCTTTTCAACGAACTTTTGACCGATCATGAAACCAAGACAGCGACTATTTCTGATCTTATGGCTTGCTGGCATTGCGGGCGTTTTGTCGTTTCTGTTTGTGGATCTTTCGGCTTTGATAGCGATGATCCCGCGACCTGAAGGCACACAACCGACCGAGTTACCGCCGATACTCATCAAAATTCTCGCAGTTATTCAACCGGGAGTGCTAACGACACTGGCAGTGCTCTTAGGTGTGTGGCTCGCGCCAAAGATTGGCCTTCACTCACCAGCAGCCGAAGCGATCGCGGAACACAAACCTTTTCTCCCGGCACTGCGGCCGCAGGTCATACCGGCTATCGTTACGGGTCTGTTGTCCGGCGTGGCGATCGTCGCTTGCTGGCTGCTCGTAAGGCCGTACCTGACCGCCGAATTCATCGCTCGGGCAGAGGCGTTCAACGTCATATTGCCGCCGATCACTCGGTTTCTTTATGGAGGATTCACAGAAGAGATCCTGCTTCGGTGGGGCGTGATGACCCTATTTGTGTGGGTGCTGTGGAAGCTGCTGGGCCGTCGTGAAGACGCTCCTCGATCGGCGTGTTTTGTTGTCGCCATATTCGCCTCGGCATTATTGTTCGGTGCGGGACATCTGCCAATAAACTCCGCCCTAAGCGGCGGCCTGACCGTTCCGCTAACGATCTACGTAATTACTGCAAATTCGATCTTCGGAATTGCCGCCGGTTTTCTTTACTGGAAACGCGGCCTCGAAGCCGCGATCATCGCCCACATGTTTGTACATGTCGTCCTCCTAGCCGCGATCAATCTTGCCTGACAGCAAAAGACCTGCGGTCAAATCCCGACACAGCCCTTTGCTGACGTGCGCTTGTCAAGTCCGTCTCATTTTCCTCTTCTGGCATCAACTTCAACATCTAGGCTCCTCAGCTCCGGAAACTTATGGAATGATCGCACTCGACTATGAGCAGGAAATGGACGACATATCATGGCGGGCCGAATCAGGGAGAGAGGATACGCATTCGCGTGACCCTGAATTCACGGGGTGTGATCCTTTTGAACAAGGCGGCGTATGAATGCATGGGGAGCCCGGGTGCGGTCGAGCTTTTGTTTGACGAGGACGAAGGCGTGATCGGGCTCAAGCCGAAGGATCTGAGACACCAAAATGCGTTTCCCTTGAAGTACAAGGGGACAAGCTCCAAGAAATACCAGTACCGGATAATCAGCGCCTCGCCGTTCTGCAAACACTTCGATATCAAGCCAAAAAGCACCATTCTCTTCACACAGCCTGATATGGACAACGACGGCACGCTGCTGCTCGCTCTGGACACGGCGGTGAATGTGGGGCGCGGGTCGAGATAGATACCACAGGCAGAAACACGACCGGTAGGGAGTGTGCGCTCTATATGCTCATTTCTTCTTTGCGGCCCGCTGCAGTCTTCGTACGTTCTTCTCTATCCAACTTTCGGCGGCCCTATAATGCGGGAACTTACGTTCATCAGCCCGAAATGCGGCCGTATGGTTATACCGCCGGCCATTGATATTAACTGTCGGATGAACAATATGGAGCATCTCGTGAAACATCACATACTCAACGATAAAGCGAGGTGTTTCTTTTGTGTCCAGCGATCTGCTGATAACGATGGTATTCTGAGCGGCGTCGTGATGACCGAGGACACGATAAGTCTTTCGCTGTGACCAAGTTAGGATAGGTTTCTTAACCTTTCCCCCGAAATGTTTTTGGTTCACCTTCTGAAAGATCTCTCTTAGATCGTAGATTTCGCCTTTTGGCGGAGAGATCGGCCGGCGGGGCTGAGCCACACGAAACGCGGCGGCCCGCCTGAGTATCTTTTCGGCCTTGATGGCCTCGTTATACGCGTCCTGAAAAGGGTTGTCGGCGCGCTTATGGAAAAGTTTCGCAACCAATATAAATGCAAGAGCCCGTTGACCTTGCGGAGCCATATGACGGCAGGATTCGGCGATCCTTACCAAGGCTTGGCCGCCTCTGAGCCGAATCGTATGATTTATTCCCACATATGGATAGAATTCAACTGAGATCGGCGGTACCCGGCCCCCTTGATTGTAGAACCTAAATGCTTGTTGATAGTATTTTCGTATTTTTTCGCGCACGACTTCACCACCGTTCCTCTAATAAATATTGACAGTTTCAGGCGTTAAATGATATTTCTGGTAATGGAAGCATACCGCGTTTTGCGGTTTCTGCCAAGCACGCCATGTCAAAATGCCGGCCCGCGATCCAAACCTGAGAATCGGAAACACCCAATCAACCCCCGATTCCCGAGCGCAAACCATCCTCACGGCAATAATTAACGAACATTTTGTCACTGGTGAACCTGTCGGATCTAAAACCATCGCAGATCGTTTTGCTCACGCGTCGGGCCTTAGCTCGGCGACGATCCGGGGAGTAATGGGGGAGCTTGAGGACATGGGGCTGCTCGAACAGCCGCATACATCCGCAGGCCGCATTCCGACAGACCAAGGGTACCGGTATTACGTTGACAATCTGTTAGGCGTCCTCAGCATCTCGAATGACGACCTTCACCGCATAGGCGATGAATTCGGTTTGAATTCGAGCGATCTTGTTGGGGCTCCCGACCGTCTGATGGAACGTACTTCCGAGCTCCTTTCTGCTCTTTCAAATAATGTAGGTATCGTGGTCTCGCCCAGTCTTGCCAACGACCGCCTGCAGCATATCGAATTCGTCAACTTAAGCGACAATCGAATTCTCGTCGTGTTGGTTTCAGCTCCGAACATCGTTCATAACCGGATCATTAGGCTGAACCTCGGTTTCACGAAGGAAGAACTCGAACGCACTGCGAACTACCTCAATTCGGAGTTTGTTGGAAAGAATCTTTCGGAAATCCGGTCAGAGATTATTGCCCGGATGCACGAGGAGAAGGCGTTATTCGACGGCCTGCTGCAGACGGCGGTGATCCTTTGCTCTCAGAGTATCGAGAGCGAGGAAGAAACAGGGGGCGAGGTTTTCGTGAACGGAACGACGAATATCCTTTCAAAACGGGATTTCGCCGATCTCGAAAGGCTTCGGGAGTTGCTTGCTACCATCGGCGAGCGGTCCAGGTTGCTGGAGATCCTAAACGAATGCGTAGCCCGCGACACTACAGCCGGCGGGGGCGTCCAGGTTGTTATAGGCCGGGAAAACCGCATCCCATCGCTTCAAAACTGCACGCTGATATCGGCACCCTATCGTATCGGCGACAGTTCGGCGATCGGCACATTGAGCGTCCTCGGTCCAACCAGGATCGAGTATGCACGAATGATATCGATCGTCTCGTACGTTGCCAAAGTGCTTGAAAAGGTAATGGCACGTGACGAAATTAATAATTGATCCTCGAAACCCGTCCGCACGATCAGAATAATGAACCCTAATCAAGAAATTGAAAGCCTCGAAAACGCGCCATTGAACGCCGACACAGATCCAATGTCGGTTGACGAGTTCATTCGCCAACTCGAAGCGAAAGAGAAGGACCTCCATATTACGGCGGAAACGACTGTTATTGAGATCGCCGAATCCTTCGACGATGGCGAGCTACCGGAGTTCCTGAAGGACGAGTTTCAGGAAGCCCCTCCGAAATCTGTCAAGCCACTCGCTCCGCAAAAAAAGAAGGCGGAAGGCAATACTAGTCTCGAAGCTGAGAATAAACACCTTAAGGACAAGATCACGAAACTCGACGACGAACGGGTCGAGATGGTCAAGGATTCTCAGCGACGCGCCAAAGATTTTTCGAACTACAAGTCTCGTGTGGAACGTGAGAGGCGTGAAACCTTTCAAAATCAAGTTGCGAATCTGGCTATCCAGATGCTTCCGGCACTCGACAATCTAAATCGCGCCATCGATTTTGCTCTGGAACTGCCTCAGGAAGGCGAGTTTCGCCAGTTTTTTGACGGAGTGGTCCTAGTCAATCAGCAGGTAAACGAGGTCCTGGCTGGCATGGGGATAGTACCGATAGCGACGATCGGCGAAATGTTCGATCCACACTTGCACGAAGCCGCTGCTACGGAGGAAACCGACGAAGTGGAACCCAACACGGTGTCCGCCGAAATATTAAAAGGTTACCGAATTGGTGATCGCGTGATTCGTCATTCGATAGTCCGTGTGGCGAAACGTTCGGCAGGGTCGAACGAAGCGTCGGTACTCGAAAAAATGTTTGATTCAGACTTAAGCGGAGGCGACCAGCCAAGTCAACCCACCGAAGATGAAGCCAACGATTCTACCGAGCGTTCAGAATAATCCCGCCATCCGGCAAAACATACCAGAGGACCGCCACTATGAGTAAAGTAATTGGAATCGACCTTGGAACCACTAACTGCTGCGTTTCCGTGTTAGAAAACGGTGCCGTTCAGATCATTTCCAACAAGGAAGGCGGCCGAACCACCCCTTCTGTGGTTGGATTTACCGACAAGGACGAAAGGCTGGTCGGCCAAATCGCTAAACGTCAGGCAGTGACAAATCCGGCGCATACGCTGTACGCAGTCAAGCGTTTGATCGGCCGTAAGTTCAACTCCCCCGAAGTCGAAAAAATGCGTTCGACAGTCCCCTTCGAAATTGTGGAAGCTCCAAATGGGGACGCGCATATCCGCGTACTTGATCGCGTATACAGCCCACCTGAGATCTCGGCGATCGTACTCCAGCGGTTGAAACTCGCTGCAGAAGAATTTTTGGGTGACAAGATCTCGGAAGCAATAATCACGGTTCCAGCCTATTTTGACGACATGCAGCGACAAGCCACGAGGGACGCCGGCAAGATAGCCGGTCTTGAAGTGGAGCGCATCATCAATGAGCCAACCGCCGCGGCTCTCGCCTACGGATTTGGAAAGTCGAAATCCGAGAAGGTTGCTGTATATGACCTCGGCGGCGGTACGTTCGACATCTCGATCCTTGAGATCAATGACGGCGTTTTTGAAGTGCTATCTACCTCCGGTAATACTTTCCTTGGCGGTGAGGACTTTGATCAACGCATTATCGACTGGCTGGTTGAGGATTTTAAGAACGAGAGCGGTATTGACCTGTCGGGGGACCGCCTAGCCCTTCAGCGTTTGAAAGAGGCGGCGGAACGGGCCAAGTGCGAACTCTCGAGCGTGAGTGAAACCAACATAAGTCTCCCGTTCATCGCAGCGGATCCTTCGGGGCCGAAGCACGTGAACGTCAACCTGAGCCGCGCCAAATTCGAAGAGCTCGTCGGAGATTTGGTTGAGGCGTCGGTCGAGCCGTGTGAAAAGGCCCTTTTCGATGCAAAAATGCAGCCCGGCGATATCGATAAGGTGATCCTGGTCGGCGGCCAAACGCGTTCTCCGATAATCGCGAAAACAGTCGAGGAGGTCTTCGGGAAGGTGCCGTCGGCCGAGATCAACCCGGACGAAGTTGTTGCGATGGGTGCGGCGATCCAGGGCGGCGTACTTACCGGCGACGTCAAGGACATCGTTCTCCTAGACGTTCTGCCGCTGAGTCTCGGTCTTGAAACTCGCGGCGGCCTCTTCGTAAAGCTGATCTCGCGAAACGCATCTATCCCCCTGAAGAACACGATGACGTTTACCACTGTTGTAGACAACCAACAGTCGGTCGAGATCCATATCTTGCAGGGCGAACGCGAGATAGCAGAAGGGAACCGTAGCCTTGCAAAATTTGAGCTTGTCGGTATTCCGCCGGCACCGCGAGGCATTCCGCAGATCGATGTTACATTCGAGATCGATGCGAACGGCATCGTGAACGTATCCGCCCAAGACAAGATGACCGGCCTCGAGCAGGCGATGCAGATCACGCCGTCGTCAGGTTTGTCGCCCGAGGAGATCGATCGCTTGATGACTGACGCAGAGAATTCAGTGGAAAAGGACCGCGATACACGCGAGGTCATAACCAATCGAATCCGCCTTGAGAACATGCTAAAGAATGCGCGTAAGGCGATGGCCGAATATGGCCGCTCCTTCCCGCCGGAAGAACAGCAGGAAATAAATACAATTCTCAATAATGCCGAAGGAGCCCTCGGCTCGGAAAACAAGGGCGAACTTGAGGCCGTCCTGCTAAAGGTCGAAGAGACTTCGAGTCGTATCACCGCGTCCATGCTTACGGCCGTTTGAGCCTTGCTTGACAGTTTAGTTATAATTACAACTTGGCGTCAGTTCATGGATTTGAGCTGGCGCCTTGTTCATCATCTATGTCAAAAAAGGATTATTACGAAGTACTAGGCATTTCGCGCTCGGCGACCGAGGTTGAGATAAAGCGGGCTTACCGTACGCTAGCTGTTCAGCATCATCCAGATAAGAATCCAAACGACCCTCACGCCGAAGAAAGATTCAAAGAGTGCGCGGAGGCGTACGCTGTGCTCTCGGATTCGCAGAAACGAGCCCAGTATGACCGTTTCGGCCATGCCGGCATGGGCGGGGGAGGCTTCGATCCGGGCTTCACAAACATCGAGGACATATTCGACCTTTTCGGCTTCGGAGATATGTTCGGTTCTCGCGGACGGACGCGTACTACGGTCCAGCGCGGGTCCGACCTTCGATACGATCTCGAGATCACTCTTGAAGACGCTGCGAACGGCAAAGACGAACGGCTTCGAATTCCGCGGCTCGAAAAATGCGGAGAATGTGACGGGCTCGGCGCCGAAAAAGGGACGCACCCCGAAAACTGCATCGCATGCGGCGGACGCGGCCAAACGCAATACCAGCAAGGCTTTTTCAGCGTAATGCGCACATGTCCGAATTGTTCCGGCAAGGGCAAAGTCATTCGCACACCGTGCAAGGAATGCCACGGGCAAGGCCGCGTGGAAATGGAAAAGTCGCTGGAGATAAAAATTCCGGCAGGGGTCGAGACAGGCTCTCGTCTTCGAATCTCAGGAGAGGGCGAGGCCGGTGTGAACGGCGGACCGTCGGGCGATCTCTTCGTCGTCGTTCACGTAAAGGAACATGAAACCTTCGAGCGGCAGGGTGCGAATCTTTATTCCGCCGCCCCCGTCTCATTCGGCCAGGCCGCACTCGGAGCCGAGATAAAAGTAAGAACTCTCGACGGTGAAGAGGACCTAAAGATTCCCGCGGGCACACAAACGGGAACGGTGTTTCGCTTGAAATCGCACGGAATGCCGGTTCTTGGCAGCCGAGGCAAGGGCGATCTCTTCGTCGCGGTGACACTCATCACGCCTAAAACGCTTACCAAAGAGCAAAGAAAGCTTCTCGAAAAACTCGCGACGATCGAAGATACGGACTTCAACGACGAATCGTTTATGGAGAAGGTAAGGAATATATTCGGATAGCCGGTTGGCGGTCCAGCTTTCTCAGAGGCGGGCGATTTCGATTCGTTTCAACCGAGTTTCATCTTCACCGCCTCGCTCACCATTTTTCCATCAGCGGACTTGCCTTGAAGCTTCGCCATCGCGGCTTTCATAACAACACCCATATCCCTGATTGACGACGCTCCGGATTCTGCGATAGCGTCGGCGACGGCTTGATCGATCTCTTCTGGAGATGCGGGTTGTGGCAAATACACTTCGATGTGGCTAATCTCGATAGCTTCTTTCGCAGCTAACTCCGCGCGACCCCCCTTTTCATATTGTTCGATCGAATCACGTCGTTGTTTGACGAGCGACAGAAGTGCCTTCTGAACCTCTTCGTCCGTCAATTCGCCGCCCTTATCGATCTGGCGGTTCATCAGATTCGCCTTTACCATTCGCAGCGTCGAAACCCGGGCTGCATCCTTCGCCTTCATTGCAGTGGTAAGGTCGCTAATTATCGTTTCCTTTAAACTCATGCTGATACTTTAACCCAACACACCACGCCTTTACAGCCGGAGGTTTCTGCAATGGCTGTAAATCAAGACGCTATCGGAATTCGGACCGGAATCTCAGAAAAGGCGGCCGCCAGGTCTCGGGAACACAAATTTTTCCTTACTGCGGCGATCATGTTTCCAGTGATCGTCATCATCGGCTTTAGCAAGAATTATTATTTTCGGCCATTTTTCCCGGCGATGGGCTCCATGTACTCCGATCTGGTTCGCGTTCACGCCGTGATCCTGACCACGTGGATACTGCTGTTCGCCACGCAGGCATGGCTCGTTTCCTCAAAGAGGGTGAACCTTCATATGAAGCTTGGAATGGCCGGGGTAGGGCTAGCGGTTCTCGTCGTTGTGTCCGGCTACCTTGTTTCGATCGGGGCGATCGCTCATCAGACCGCTGCGGATCGCGGAGGCATACCGCCGCTGGTCTTTCTTGTTGTCCCGATCGCCGACCTCGTTCTCTTTGTGGTCTTTTTCGGGGGTGCGATCTACTTGCGAAAAAGAAGCTCGGCAGAACACAAAAGATTGATGATCCTTTCCGCGTTGAACTTCCTGCCCCCGGCGACTGCGCGATTTCCTGTGCCCGCGCTGTTGGCCCTTGGGCCTATCTGGATCTTTGGTGTGCCGATAGTTCTAACTATTGCGGCGCTTGCTTACGACACTTGGCGCAATCGAAAAGTAAACAAAGTGTTCCTGGCGGGTTCTATCCTGCTGATAGTGTCCTTTCCGGCAAGGATGTGGATCGGCGGGACGGAAATGTGGTTGTCCTTCGCGGAGTGGTTGACCCGGTGAAAAGTGAAAGGCGCGTCGCAAAAATATGAAACGCGCCTACCTTGCATTTATCGCCCTAAATACAGGTCACCGGTCGGACCCACCCGACGTAGAGGCTTCACTCTTTGCCTTCTGTTCAGCTATCAACCTTTTTTCGTAGTTTGTTTGTGGAATACCGATCCCTTCAGTATCCCCGCGCATCCAGATCGATGACAAGAAGTGATTTCCATCAACTTCGTTGAAGACCAATTGAGTGTCCGCCGCCCCCTTGGCCGAGCTAGTGGTTATTGTGTCGAATATCATTGACTTGCCGTTGTCGCCCCGAAGGGTCAGAAGAGAACTCGAGTTTGTTCGGCTCGCTCTCATGATCGTATAAGTTCCGGCCGGAAGCGTGGCGTCATTAATGATGAACGAATGAGATATATCGAACTTCAAAGCAATGTCAGGACTGAATTGAGCGTTTGCGGCGGAAACTCCACCGAGAACGAGAAAAGAAAACATCAAGAAGATCTTAGTTTTGAAATTAAGCATAATTATTTCTCCATTCCAGCCCACTAACTTCCTGGCCAGAGTTATCAGTAGATCGGCGAAGTGTTTTTCGCACGATTCAATAAGACGCTTTTGGATGACAAAAGGTGTTACAAATCTGGTAAAGATTTGTAAAGTAACCCAAAAACCGGATCAGAATGTTCTTAAGAAAGGGAATTGCTAGCGACACGGCGGGGAGGGCGTAAAGCCG
>Ga0207683_10003658_pt1 | contig 13364 bp, 10 predicted proteins | sample KBSM73metaG_FD_184333 | JGI IMG/M metagenome (GOLD analysis project Ga0207683, IMG submission 184333) | Miscanthus rhizosphere microbial communities from Kellogg Biological Station, Michigan, USA - KBS M7-3 metaG (SPAdes) (version 2) | ecosystem: Host-associated > Plants > Roots > Rhizosphere >...
AACACCGAGGTCTTGGGCAGCTTGTCCACGCCTTCATTGAGAGTGGCGGAGGTCCAGAACTTCTTCTCGACCTGGGTGGCCTGACCCAGAATGCGCTGCTGCTCGATCCACTTGGTGAAGAAGATGTACCAGGTGCCGGCCGACATGATCGCCAGCACGATCAGAATGGCCTTGGAAATCCAGGAACCCTCGGTCCAGATGTGACCCAGGCTGTACTGATTGGGAACGGGCGCATCCGAAGCGGCAGCGGCGGCCTTGGCGGCGTCGGATGGAGCGGCAGGCGCGGCGGCAGGCGCGGCGGCGTCAGCGGCGGGCGCAGCCGGCGCCTGGGCGTCGGCGGCGGGCGCAGCCGGCGCGGCCTGGGCGTAAACCGGAGCAACGGCGCTCAGGCTGGTCATGGCGACGATGGCGGCAGCGATCGTCAGTTTCTTGAAGTTCATTTTTCTACTCCGTAGGTAACCGATGAATTGTTGTGAAGGGTTTGAGATTACTTGGCGTCCTTGAGGTCCCATTTGACCGAGACGCGAGTCGAGACGGCCACCGGCGCGCCTTGATTGGTGGGCGGCTGCCAGCGCCAGACGCGCTTGACATAATCGCAAGCTGCGGTGTCGAGGCGTTCAGAGCTGGAAGTGTTGATGATCTTGCAGTCATCCACATTGCCCTCGGTGGTGATGTGCACCTCCATCAGGGTGGTGCCCGCTTCATTCAAGCGCACCGAGATCGGCGGATAGGGCGGCAAGGTATGTGTCCGCATAATCGGCTTAAGCGGATCGCTGGCGGCCACCACGGCCTTGGGCGGCGGCGGCGGCGGCTTGGGCGCCTCGACATGAACCGGCGGCGGCGGCGCGGTGGCGACCTGGAACTCGGGAACGATAGCGACCGGCGGCGGCGGCTTCACCAGATCCGGCGGCGGCGGCGGCGGCGCCTTGGGCTTTTCCTTCGGCGTATCGACAGTCGCCTTGATCTCTTGCAGCTGCTTCATCAGCGCGCCTTGATTGAGCGCGGCAACCAAACCGAAAATCACGGCGACATGGATGCCAGCAACAATAGCGATGCTGCCTGCTTTACTGGTGGCGCTCTTGTCGCCGACATTCAAATGATTTGGACGTTCCATGCGCTCCACTCAAAGACCGTAGCCCGGCACATCTATCCGGTTCGGCAAAATTGTTCGAGACCAAGCCAACCCAACGCGCGCCATATCCTTGGCGCATACAGCCGCTTTTAAAGCAATCGCTTATCCTCTTTGCAAGGGGTATCAGTCCTGACACAGACAAAGGTAGGAGCTTTGGTCTTCGCTATGTGAGGTGGGGCCTTACGTTTGCGATCATGCCAAGGCCTGTTGCGGCTGCACACTTCGCATATGCAGCATTACACGGATTATCGCATAAGCCTTGGCGCAACCGACGGAAAATCGGATTCCCCCGCAACCATGGCGCAGCGCAAATGGAAGCAAAGGCCGCAGGCCGAGGGCTTACGTAAAGTCACGAATCGAGTTCCCTTGCGACATCTTTGCTTTTTGGTTTGTTATTTGGGGCGCGCAAATATCGGCGATGCTTGAGACTATTCGCGACAATTCAAGGATCACATCCATGCGCTATCTCCACACCATGGTGCGCGTTTCCGATCTGGACGCATCGTTGGACTTCTATTGTAACAAGCTTGGCTTGACGGAAATCCGGCGGATGGAAAATGAAAAAGGCCGTTTCACATTGGTTTTCCTCGCCACACCCGAAGATGCAAAGCGAATGGATCAGGGCGGCCCCGAAAGCCCGGTGGTCGAACTCACTTATAATTGGGATGAAAAGGGCTATAGCGGCGGCCGCAATTTTGGGCATCTCGCCTATCGCGTGCACGACATTTACGCTGTTTGCGAAAAACTCATGGCGGCAGGCGTGACCATCAACCGGCCGCCGCGCGATGGCCATATGGCCTTTATCCGCTCACCCGACGGCATTTCCATCGAACTGCTTCAAGACGGCCGTCTGGATCCCAAAGAGCCTTGGGTCTCCATGCCCAACGTGGGTAGCTGGTAAAGTATTATTTCCCGCGCGGTCTTTTTGACCGCTGAGTGCGTCGCGCGTGCTCACGTGCTTTTCGCACGCTCCGCGCGACGCTCCTGCTCATCGGCCAAAAATCCTCGCGCTAGGACCTAGATACGGCCTAGGACCGTGATCAGGCCCACCTGCGTCGTGGAGCCATTGTTGCCGCGGACCCAGTCGTAACTGACGCCCACATGCCAAGTGTCGGTCGAGGCGCCCAGGCTCAAGCCGAAGATGGCGTTCCCACTATCCGGATCAGGGCCGACAAAGGTAAGGGTATTGCCGGCGGTGCCGCGGCCGCCGGTGGATTCAAAGGCCGCCTTGATCTTCACCGGGTCCTGCAACAGGTCATAGCGATAGCCAAGCCGCGCTTCGGGCGTGAGATCAAAACCCCAAAGGCTGATCTTGGTCTTGAGATCGGCGCCGATGGCGGTGCGCAGCGAGCTGGCGAAATACGGCGCGACATCGAGATTGAAGCCGGGGCCGCCATTGGCTTCCTGATAGCCTTCCTCGCGCATCGTCATCCCGTCCAGGCTGATATGCGGATCGATCTCAAAGCCCTTGTATTTGAGCATGGTGCCCAAATTGCCGCCCATGGCCAACATGGCGCCGGCGCGGCGGCTGGTGGCGATGCGGGTGATCGAGCCCACGTTCAAAGAACGCGTTTCGGAGAAATCGCCATAGGCAGCGCTGATTTGGGTATCGAGGAAGGCATGCTTGCCGCGCCAATCGGTATAGCCGGACAGCATGTACCATTGGGTATTGGTGCGGGTGGCGCGAGGCTGATCCTGCACGATATCGCCGCTGTAAAAGGTGAAGGCGCCGCCATACCAGCCGTTGCGCGGGCTGCCGCCATCCGCGCCCAGGACAAAGCCGAAGCCATGATCCTTGTAAGCGGTCAGGGTCCCGGAACCGGAGACGCGGCCCTTATTGTTGATCTGGCCGGTGAATTCCTGACCCCATAAGGTGGTGTCGCCCGCCACATTGCCAAAGCTGCGCAGCAGCCGCTGGCGCGCCGCCACCGGGCCGGTGGCTTGGTCGGTGATCATGATGGCGATATCGCGGGCGCCGCCGGACACATCCGGCGAGAATTCGGAAAAGACCCGCTCGGCCTGTTGCTGCGAGGCCGTCACATTGATGCCGCTGCCGGGCACGCCGGGCGTGTTGTAGACGGTCATGCTGGTGGCGACGGCCGCGCCCAGCTCATCATCGGTGGCCAGCGCCGCGGCGGTGAAGGGAAACTGGTTCTTGGCGTCGCCGGAAAGATTGAGGCCGGGCGAGCCATCGGCATTCTTGGCGTTGGTGGAGCGCGGCTTAAGCTGCAGCTGCAGCACCTGTTGGCCGCCGCTGGTCGTGATGTTGAGCGGCTGCACCCCGCTTTCGGCAGGAGTTTCGAACAGGAAGGGCGTGTTCTGGCCCAGAATCGCATTCTGCACCGCCAAGGTGGTGTCGGTAATGGAACTCGCCCCGATCAAGGTGACGGTCTGAACGCTGGGATTTGTAGTACTGGCGGCGGTGAAGCCAGAGGAAATATAGGTTCCGAATTGCAGCGCCAAGGTGGCGCCCGACAAATCGGCGCTGTTGGCCTGCACCACCGGGTTCAGATTGTTGAGGTTGCCCTGGGAAATCGCCAGCCCCAGGGTGCCATTGGCGCCGACGTTGAAGGTGGAAGCATTCAGCGGCGCGCCGGTGTTGGCGACAAAGAGCTGGCCATTGGAATCGACCTGCACGGCGAGCGCGCCCACGCCGGAATTGATCACGGCATTGACATAGCCGAAGCCGCCAACATGCAGCTGGTGGTTTGTGCCCGCGCCGAAATCGATCAGAGCGGCTGCGGTGACGGGCGCCAAACCGGTCGGCTGGGAAATAATTCCCTCGGCCACGACGGCATAATTCGAGGGCGTGTTGAGCGCGCCCGTCGCATTGGCGGTGCCGCTGGCGCCGGTGTTGCCTACATTCAATACGTCGCCATTGCCGGCGGCATTCATGAAGACATTGCCCAGGATGCGGCCGCTATTGTTGATGGTGATGCCGCCAAGAACGGTGCCTACAGGAGCGCTGCTGGCCCTCAAGTCAATGGCGTTGGTGATGGTAAGGGCCACCGCGCCGGTTTCGGGAATGAGCGCGCTAGTGCTGGCTTGGACAATGCCGGCATTGTTGATGGTCTTCAGGCTGCCGCCCTGATCGACAATGGCCTCTGACACCAAGCTAAACGCCGATGAGAGGGACGGTGCGATGGATTTTGTCGGCGCGATTGTGGTGGTGGTGACGCTGGCAACGACGCGGGCATTCTGGCTGATATTGATCAGCGGCACCGTGGAGTTTGGGCCCAGCACGATGCCAAACGCACTGCCTTGCCCGACGCCGCTTACCGAGGCGTTGATGATTGCAGGGGTGTTGCCGCCGGCGCTGATGGCTTCGGCCTTCACATCGATGCGCGGGACACTGGCGTAGGCGCCGATATAAAGCGCGGTCGCGGTGACACCGCCGTTGTTGGTCACCGTTTGGGAATTGGTGAAGGCTTGGACCGAAATAGTGCCGGTGTTCAGCAGGCCGCCCACATTGTCGACATTGACCGTGTTGGTCGTTGTCGTGCCGTTGACCGTCGTTGTGACGGATTGCGGGGTGTGAAGATGGGGAGTGGTGTCGCAGGGATTGGCGGATGAGGTGGCCAGCGAACTGCCCAAGCAGGTGAAATAGGCCGAAGACGCACCTTGGATGACGATGCCGGTGGTCCCGCGATCGGCATCGGTGGGCTGGCCGCTGATGGTGCCACGGTTGATGAAGGAATAACCGGGGTCGATGGGATCAATGTCGGCAGTGACCGGGCCCAGGAAGATTGGCCCGCGCGGCGATGTCAGGTTGCCGGTGATCGACTTGGTGGGATCAATTATCAACACCGGCGCTGAACCACCCGTCAGGGTAATGCCGGAAGCAGAAATCGAGGCCGCCCCCGCATTGTTGGAAGTGCCTGGCCCGGTATTGAGGAAACCGCCATCGATACTGCCGCCAATGACCACGGCGCTGCCGGCTTCGGGATTGCCGCCTCGGGTGTTGAAGAGGGTGGTGCCGAGCACGGACACCGCGCCCGCATTGACGAAAGTACCGCCGGAGGAAGAGGGGCAGGTGAAACCGGAAGGAAGATTTGGGTCACTGGCGCAGGAATGGATGCCCCCCAGCGTCTGTAGCCCGATGATGCCCGCACCCACACCGGTAATGGTCGATTGGACGATGAGATTGCCTCTCAAGGTGCCGTCCAGATCGACCACAATGCTGCCGGACTGGGTCGTGGAATTGTCGACACTGCCGGTCTGGACAATGCCGCCGCCGGACAGAAATATATTGCTGGTCAGGGTGGTGCCCTGGACCAGCAGGAACGCGGCCGAAGAGTCGCCCTTCAAAACCAGCGAGGAACTCTGGGTGGCGGAGACTTGCCCGGTCAAGCTGGAAACCGCGGCCACGCTGGTCAGGTTGATGGGGCCGTAAAAAGTATTACCGCCCTGGATGACAATGCCGCGCTTGCCCGTTCCGTTCTGGCCCACATCGATTCCACCGGCCGAGGTGAAGCCGCTGGGAGACAGCAGGCTTCCGGCGGTGGTGTCGATCATGACACCGATACCGCCGTCGACATTGGAATTGGAGATGGTGCCGCTGTTGGTGACGGAATGGTTGGAGTTCAGGGTGACCGCAGCCACGCTGGTCTGATTGATGCTCACCGAGCCCGTGGTTTCGATGGTGATATTGCCGCCGGTAGCGGTGGCGAGGGCCGCGCTGGTGGCGTTGGTAATATCCGTATCGGCGCGGGCGGAATCGACCGCTGAGGAAACGGTCAGCGCCGCTGTCAGCAGGGCAGCCGCAGCGGCGGAAAGCATCAAACGGTGCTTGATCAACTCAGCCTCTTAAAAATGTCGCCGGGCGGCGGCGCCGCCATCTCGGCATGTCTTTCGCTCGGTCCGCTCCCGGACCTAAGGCCGCACGTTCCCCGCGCAGCCCCGCACCGTTTACCCTTCGCCGGAACAGCCTTACCCCAGGGGTTCACCCTGAGCCATAGCGCTCCTTGAGCGCCTTTGTACCCGGCTATCGCCCCGGTTCAACAGCAAATTTCGCTTTCCACCCTCCCAACCGGGGCAAATTTGCCCGTCTTAATCAGGTGTTAGCGGCCTGAAGGGCAAAATCTCCCGTGAAAAAGCCTTAACCCAGCGAATTTCGCGCCCATGACCAAGGCCCGGCATACCGGCTTCGCCAGGCTCACCCAGAAGGATGTGAGCGCCAGCGCCGCCCGCCATGAGATGCTGTATTCCGGCCGCGTGGGAGGGGCGCGGGCGGTTTTTGCCTTTTGCGACCTATCGGGCCTGGATCTGGCGGGGCGCAATCTGGCCGATGCCGACTTTACCGGCGCGGTGATGGAAGAGACCAATTTTGAGGGCGCCAAGCTGGACACCGCCAGTTTTTTCGGCGCCGACCTGCGCCGGGCCAATCTGCAAGGGGTTTCTCTGCGCCGGGCCGACATGCGCGGCGCGTCCATGCGCGGCGCCAATCTGATCGGCGCCGACCTTTATGAAGCCGACTTGCGCGAAGGCACCATCGCGGAAAAGGACAAGTACGGGAACTTACGGGTGCTGCAGCACGATCTGGGGCCATCGGAACTTCCCGCCGCGATGATGAACTCCGCCAATCTGGAACGGGCCAAGATGACGGGCGCCATCGCCATCCAGGCCGATTTCACCGACGCGATAATGAAAGGCTGCAAACTGACCCGCGCCAACCTGCGCCAGGCCCGGCTGACAGGCGCCAATCTGGAAAATGCCGACCTGTCGGGCTGCAACCTGACCGGCGCCGATCTTAATGGCTGCATTCTGGTGGGCGCCAAGATGGATTTCGCCAGCACCCATGGCGCCGATCTGTCCCAAACCTTGACCGAATCCGCCGAACTCACTGCGGAAGAAATCGCCAACATTGAAAATATTCTGGCGGCGCACTCCCACTGGGCGCAGAGCGATGGCCGCCAAGGCAAACCCGCCGACCTGACGGGAAAGGACCTGCGCCACATCCCCAAGCTGTCGCGATTTGTTCTCACCGCGCTGATCGCTCCCAATGCCCAGCTTTATGGGGCGAATTTGGAAGGCGCGTCTCTGCAAGGCTCCAACCTGGCCGGCGCGGATCTGCGTTCCGCCAAGCTGGGCGGGGCGGATTTGCGCGGTGTCAATCTTTCCGGCGCCCAGCTCAATCATGCCGATCTGCGCGATACCAAATTGGGGCCGTTGCTGATCAATGGGGGGCGGCTGTTGCCCGCGCGTCTCGACAATGCCCAGGCGCGTTACGCCGATTTGCGCGGTTGTGATCTTCGCCGCGCCCGGCTGTCGGGCTGCGACATGGCTTATGCCAATCTGACCGATGCCGACATGCGCGACAGCGAGATGCAGGGCGCCGATTTCTCGGGCGCCAAGCTGCCGGGCCGTTATGCCGACGCTTTGGCGGCTTCCCTGTAAGCGGACGAAGCACCCGCTGTTTTGGCGCGGATAAACTGCGTCAGGCGCGCCAGCGAAACTTTTGCTTCATCGCGGTTCAAGTCCATCTGAAACAGATGGCCCATGCCCTCATAGATTTCCACGCTGACCGCGACATTGGCGTCGGCAGCGCGGTCGCCCAGCTTGGAGGCATCGTCCCGCAGGATTTCGTGGGCCCCCGCATGCACCATTATCGGCGCAAAACCGGTCAGAGAGGCATAGGCCGGTGAGGCATAGGCATCGCAAGGATTGGATTTGCGCAAATAGTGGCGGGCGCACAGAAACAGTGTTTCCCAATCCTGCACGGAATCGGACTTGCGGTTGTTCAGCACCGAAAGGCCGGAGAGCGACAGATCGGCCCAAGGCGAGCGTGCGATGACACAGCCGGGCATCTCCAGGCCCGCATTGCGGATGGCAAGGGTCACCGCAAAAGCCAGCCCGCCGCCGGCTTCATCGCCCGCCACAGCAATCGAAGAGCCCGGCGCGCCGCCGGCCAGCAAGGCGCGATAGGCGTCGATGCCGTCGCGCACCGCAGCAGGGAAAAAACATTCCGGCGCCAGGCGGTATCGCACACTGAAAGCCGGGATACCGCTCGCCTCCACCAACCGCGCAATCAGGGGGCGATGGCTTTCCGGCGATCCGGCGACATAGCCGCCACCATGAAAATACAAAATGGCGCGGCCATCACCTCTGGCGCCCGTCCCGGCCGCTCGCCCAAGCTGTCCATACGCTGTCGCTATGGACCTTTCGTCGCTTTCGCATGTCCACTGGACCTGCTCACGCGCCTGTGGCACGCCGCTCCTGACCCATTCTCCCGGGATCGCGCCCAGCTTGCCGGGCGTAACCGCGATTCCCGCCGGGGCGTCGCCGAAGCGTGCAAACAAGGCGGCATACCGCCCCCTCAACTCATCGATGGTGGGATTTTTGCCGTGAGAATTTTGCGGCCAGAACGCCATGGCAAACCGAAGCAGGGCTGCGTGGCAACACTAACAAAAAAACGGAGCACCCCAAAGCAGGGATGCCCCGTTTCGCGACGCCGTCTAGGCTGCGGCCTTGGCGCCTTCGATGGTCTTGAGCTCCGGCGCATTGATCGTAATGCGGCGGGGCTTCTTTTCCTCCGGCACAATGCGCTCAAGATCGACATGGAGCAGGCCGTTCTCCAGCTTGGCCGCCTTGACTTCGACATGTTCGGCAAGCTGGAAGCTGCGCTCAAAAGCGCGGCCGGCGATGCCCTGATGCAGAAGGGAAGCTTGGGGCTTTTCGCTGTCTTCGCGTTTGCCGGTGATGGTGAGGACGCGATCCTTCACATCGACCGACAAGTCCTTCTCGGCAAAGCCGGCGACTGCCAGAGTGACGCGATAGTTATTCTCATCGCTGCGTTCGATATTGTACGGCGGATAGCCTTGCTCCGACGCAGATTCCAACAGGCCGATCAGACGATCAAAGCCAACGGTGGAACGGAAAAACGGGGAATAGTCGATACGCATGGACAACCTCCTCAAGCGTTGTGTTGCGACGCCCCGCCGGACCATCCGCGCAGGGCTGGGAACCGGCCCCATTTGGCGGCCGGACGTTCCAGGATTTGGGGTTGAAAAAGTCTGGTTCAAGGGCTTCCGGGGCCTTGAAAATCAGTCTTAAGTGCTTACTCCCACAATTGATTCAACCAAATGATCCCCGCCGCCACGCTTTTCGATCCCCTACCCATCAAGGCGGTGGGCGCGAGCCTGCGCGCCGCCAGGTTTCCGGCCGCTCCTGACGTGGCCTATCGGGGCGTATGCGTGCTGCTCAATGGCCAGACCGAGTTCATCGAAAAATATTTCGAGGTAATCGACGAGCTGCGCGGCCGTGGCTTTCAGGTGGCCACCTTGGACTGGCGCGGCCAGGGTGGTTCGACACGGATGACCCAGGACAGCCGCAAGAGCTTTGTCGGCGATTTCAGCGAATATGACGAAGACCTGGACACGCTGTTGAACTGGATCGTCACCCCCATGCTGACACCGGGCGAAAAACCGGTGGCGCTGGCCCATTCCATGGGGGCGCACAATCTTTTGCGGCTCCTGACCCGGCGCCCTTCCAGCTTCGCCTGGGCGGTGCTTAACGCCCCCATGATCGCCATTTCCTTCCGCGGCCAGCGCGAATTTTTGGTGCGCGCCGTCACCGGTTATCAGACCTGGCGCGGCAAGCATTCGGACTGGGTGTGGGGAATGGAGGCCCGCGATCCGCACAAGGTGACTTTCTCTGGCCAGCTCGTCACCTCCGACCCCCAACGTTTTGAGCGCACCCAGATGTTGTTGCGCGAACATCCCGACTTGCGGCAGGCGGGCGCGACCTGGGGCTGGCTGGCGGCGGCGTTGCGGTCCATGGACTGGCTGCGCGAGCGTGCCGAAACCATCACCACGCCGCTGTTGGTGGTTGGCGCGGGCAAAGACCGCATTTGCCAGACGCCGCAGATCCGCGCTTTCGCGCAAAGATTGCCGCAAGGCGAATATGTCGAGATCAAACAGGCCGAGCACGAAATCCTGATGGAGCGTAACGCCATACGCGCCGAATTCTGGGTGGCGTTTGATGCGTTTTTAAAAGAACACCGCGCCCCGGTCTGAACCGGAGCGCGGCGTTTCTCTTACGTCTGGCTACTTACTGAGCGACCTGACCAGAGGGTTGGGCGGGCGCAGGGGCAGACTGCTGTTCCGGGACCGGACTGGCGGCCGGCGCAGACTGCTGGGGAGCGGCCGGGATATCCGAAGCCGTATTGGCACCCGACGGCACCGCCACACCAGACTGAGTATTGTTGGTTGCCACATCCGACGGCGAAGGCTGCGGTGAGGCAGGTTCGGCCACCGCCTGCTGCTGTTGCGGCTGGGTGGTGGATTGGCTGGAGTCCGCGCTCAGACGCGTAGCGGCGGCACTGCCGGAATCCGCGCTGGCGGATTCTCTGCTCTTGGTTTCAGTGCTGGCCACATGCTTCTTGGCGATGCTGGCGGATTTGACCGGAGCCGGTGTCTTTTCCGCCGGGGTCATGGCTGCAGCAGGAGCCGGAGCCTCGGCCGCAGACGGCGTGGTGGCATCCGGTGTCATCGCCGCGGGAGCCGGCTGCGGCGCGGGCGGGGCCGGCGGCAGATTGCTGGCGGCAACCACTGGCTTAGGCTGGTTGCCCGAATGGGCATAAAGAGCAACACCGGCAACGCCGATCATCAGCGCCACAGCGACCGCCCCAACGATCTTGGGCATGTTGTTGGGCTCGATATCTTCCGGCTGTGTGGTGTGGAAGGATTCCAATCCCGCGCCATTGCCCGACGGTACTGTGTGCAAGGCGGTGGGATCATCCGAGAACGGAGCATTGTTAAAGTCGCGCAAAGACATGCAGTCCTCCTCTGGGAACAAAAATTCCAATCGGTAAGACAACGTGATTTGGAGGGTGCGGTTTCGTCACACGCTAACAAAGGCAAATTACGGCGCGATTGGCGCAACATCGCCGCAATGTCTAATGTGGACAGTGCAAGAAACTCAGCTTTTCAGCAGCTTTATGGCTTCTTCGTGAATGCGCGGGTCGCCGCAAGCCAGAATGGTTTTGCCGTCGCGGCAGTGCGTGCCGTCCCAAGCGGTCATGATACCGCCAGCTCCTTCCACCAGTGGAATCAGAGCGGCGACATCCCAGCGGTTGAAATTGGCTTCGATGATGATATCGACAAAACCCAGCGCCAGCGCCCCGAACAGATAGCAATCGCCGCCAAAGCGGGTCATGCGCGTGGCCGCCCGCACCCGCTGAAAACCCGCTTGCTGTTCGGCAGAGAAATAGCTGCTGGGATCGGTGGCGCAAAGGATGGCGTCTTTGATGTCGGCACATTCGCGCACCTTCAGCGGTGTGCGCTTTTCCCCTTCGATTAAAAACGAGCGGCCGTTTACGCCGACAAAGCGCTCGCCCAGCACCGGCTGATCGAGAATCCCCAGCACCGGCACTTCCTTGTCCTCCAGTGCGATCAGCGAGCCCCATTCATGCCGGGCGGTAATGAAGGCGCGGGTGCCATCCACCGGGTCCAGTACCCAACGCAAGCCGTTCGTGCCGGGCTTTTCGCCATATTCCTCGCCGAGAATGCCGTCGTCGGGACGCTCGCGCTCGATGATGGCGCGGATGGCGCGTTCACCGCCCTTATCGGCTTCGGTGACCGGATCGAAAGGCGCGCGTCCCGGCTTGTGCACCACTTCGATGCGCTGTCGGAAGTAAGGGCGGATCACCGCGCCCGAGGCATCGGCCAGGCGATTGGCGAAGGAGATCAGTTTTTCGTCGACCGTCATGTTGTTTTCCAGAAGGAGACGATCAAACCGCCCGTTACAATTAAGACGCCGCCCGCCAAGATCGGCAGTGTGGGAAGATCGCGGAAGAACAGGAAATTGATCACCTGCCACATCACAAAAAGCGTGGCGATATAAAGCCCGACCACCTGACCGAATTCCAGCGGCGCCAGATTGAGAAAGGTGCCGTAGCCGGCAAGCAGGGCCACGCCCAGCAGAAACAGACCCCATCTGGCCCAACCGGCATGATCAAACAGAAATTTGCGGATCAAGGCATCGCCGGAAACTTCCAAAGCGGTGGCTATGATCAGAAAGGCCAGGATAGGCATGCCGGTGAGCGATTTCATTTCGAGCTTCCCGCGCGGAGAATCGAGAATAGCCCGCCCAGGCGCCGCGCGACAGACGGAATCGCTGTTAGGCCTCGGCGGCCTGCTTGGCGCGTTTGCGCATGTGTGGGAGGAGTTCGCGCTTGCGCAGCCGGATGGATTGCGGCGTTACCTCGACCAGCTCATCGTCCTGGATATAGGCCATCGCCTGCTCCAGGGTCATTGGCACGATGGGCGTCAGCCGGACCGCCTCGTCCTTTGAGGTGGTACGGATATTGGTGAGCTGTTTGGCCTTGGTGGGATTGACGTCCAGGTCGTTGTCCTTGGCGTTCTGGCCGATGATCATGCCTTCATAGACCTTGGTGCCCGGCACCACGAACAGCTTGCCGCGCTCTTCCAGATACCAAAGACCATAGGCCACCGCTTCGCCATTCTCGGTGGAGATCAAGACGCCATTGATGCGCCCGGTCACCGCGCCTTTGAACGGCGCATATTCCAGGAACATGCGGTTCATCACCCCGGTGCCGCGGGTATCGGTGAGGAATTCGCCGTGATAGCCGATCAAGCCTCGCGCCGGGCCGTGAAACACGATGCGGGTCTTGCCGGCGCCGGTGGGACGCATGTCCACCATCTCGCCCTTGCGGTTGGAGATTTTTTCGATCACCACCCCGGTATAGGCGTCGTCCACGTCCACCGTGACTTCTTCGATCGGTTCAAGCTTTTCGCCATTTTCCGTCTTGAACAACACGCGCGGACGCGAAATGGAAAGTTCAAAACCTTCCCGGCGCATGGATTCGATCAGTACGCCCAGTTGCAACTCGCCGCGGCCGGCCACTTCGAAATTGCCTTCGCCGGTTTCATGCACTTTCAAGGCGACATTGCCTTCGGCTTCGCGCATCAACCGGTCGCGGATGACGCGGCTTTGCACCTTGTCGCCTTCGCGCCCCGCCAGCGGAGAGTCGTTGACAGCCAGCGTCATGGCCAGAGTGGGCGGATCAATCGCCTGGGCGTGGATGGCTTCTTCCACCGTGGGATCGCACAGCGTGTCGGCCACGGTGGCGGTTTCCAAACCGGCGATAGCGACGATGTCGCCCGCTTCGGCGCGCTCCACCGGCACCCGCGCCAGGCCGCGGAATGCCAAAAGCTTGGTGACGCGGGCTTTTTCAATGATCTCGCCGTCGCGGTTCAGCACCTTGATATTG
>Ga0207683_10003659_pt1 | contig 13363 bp, 12 predicted proteins | sample KBSM73metaG_FD_184333 | JGI IMG/M metagenome (GOLD analysis project Ga0207683, IMG submission 184333) | Miscanthus rhizosphere microbial communities from Kellogg Biological Station, Michigan, USA - KBS M7-3 metaG (SPAdes) (version 2) | ecosystem: Host-associated > Plants > Roots > Rhizosphere >...
CCGCCGAATTTCTTGAGCCATACGCCTGCGAGCGCATAGGAGAGCGCAGCGCCGAGACTGGCTGCGACGGCGAGCGCGAACGCGGTATCGGGCACCAGCGGCCCCGCGCGACTCACCAGCGCAACGCCCGCCGCACCCAAAACGAGTGCTGCGATCTTGAGTGCGGTCAACCGCTCGCCAAGCCATATCGCCGAGGCGACCGCGGAGAAGAGCGGCGCCGCGGCGTTCAGGATGACCAGGTACGACGCCGGGAGATGCAGCGCGGCGTAGGCGAACAAAAGGAACGGCAACGCCGAGTTGCCGATGCCAACCGTCAGGTACGCGCGCCAGTGCGCCCGCACGTTCGCATCGAGGCCGATCACGGCGAACCACAGGACGAGCGCCACGCCCGCAATCAGGACACGGCCGGTCGCGACCCACACCGGGCCGAGCACCGGCACGAGCACGCGAACGAAAACGAACGACAGGCTCCAGATCACCGCCAGCGCGAGCAGGCGCGCGACGTCGATCCGGCGCATCACGCCGCTCGCTGCGATGGTGCCCGCCGCGCGCGTTCGAAATCGAGCAGCGCGCGCTTGCGCTCGAGGCCGCCGGCATAACCCGTCAGGTCGCCGTTCGTGCCGACGATGCGGTGGCAGGGAACGATGATGGACAACGGATTGCGTCCGGTCGCGGCGCCTGCCGCACGCGCGCTTCCCGCCGCGCCGGCGCGCGCAGCAAGCGTGCCGTAGCTGATCGTTTCGCCGATGGGAACCGTGGCGATCGCTGCCCAGACCCCACGCTGGAACGGCGTGCCCGCGGGTGCGAGCGGCAGGTCGAATTCGGCAAGCGCGCCGGCGAAATAGTCATCGAGTTGTGCGCAGGCTGCACGCAGCAATGGCGAGCGGTCGTCCTCGCGCCAGTCGGCTCCGATCGCCGGAAAATATTTCTGCCGATCGAAGTACACGCCGGTGAGCGCGTCGCCACTCGCGACAACGAGGAGATCGCCGAACGGAGTTTGGATACGCTGGTAAGTCAGGTTCATGAGGCTCCCTTCCATAAGTGCATCACGGCATAGGCGCGCCATGGGCGCCATGCCTCGCTGCGGGCGAGCGCACGGGGCGCGCGCGTTTCGTTCATGGCTTTCAGGACCACGAGATCGGTGGCGGGAAATGCGTCGGGCCAGCGCAGTGCGCGCATCGCGATGTATTGCGCGGTCCAGGCGCCGATGCCCGGAATCTCGACCAGGCGAGCGATGGTCGCCTCGACGTCGCTGCCGGGCCCGAGTGCCAGATCCTCGTGCGCAACGGCGTGGGCCAGCGCCACGATCGTTCGCGCGCGGGACAACGGCATGCCGACGGCGGCGATCCGGTCCGGCGGCACGGCGGCCACGGCGCTCGCGACGGGAAACAGCAGCGCGCGGTCGCCGGTCGCGAGCGGCGTGCCGAGCTCCCGCGCGATCCTGCCGAGCACGGTGCGCGCTGCTCGCACCGTGATCTGCTGGCCGACGATGGCGCGCACCGCGAGCTCGAATCCGTCGAATGCCCCCGGCACCCGAAGGCCGGGGTGCGTGGTGGCCATCGATCCCAGCACCGCCTCGATTTCGAGCGGATTGCAGGACAGGTCGAACGCGTGCCGCACACGCGCAAGTGCGAACGGTACGACCTGCGCGAACGACGACGACAGCGACACCGCGAGCGCCGCGCGGCGCGGCGTGCGGCGCACTTCGATCCATCCGGCGTGCGTCTCGCCGCGATGCTCGATCGCCAGCGTGCGTCGGTACGCCTGCGCAAGAACCTGCTCGACGCCGTCGATCGCCCGATCGCGCAGGAAATCCAGCATCGCGTCGAACGCATAAGGCGGCCGGTACGCAAGCTCGAAGTCGAGCGTGTCCGGCAGCGCTTTCGGCGCCGCATCCTTGCGCAGGCGTGAAGGCGCCATGCGATAACGGGCCTTGAACAACGCATTGAAGCGCCGCAGGCTGCGGAATCCGCTCGACAGCGCGACGTCCGTCACCGGCAGCGCCGTGTCGGTCAGCAGGCGCTTCGCGAGCAGCAGCCGCTGCGTCTGCGCGTAGTCCACCGGCGCGACGCCGAACTCGGCCATGAAGACGCGGCGCAAATGCCGGCTCGTGACCCCGACGCGCGCTGCGAGCGACTCGAGGCTTGCGCCGTCGTCGAGCGCGCCGTTCTCGATCAGGTCGACGGTCGCCTGCGCAAGCCGCGCACGCGCGTCCACGCCCGCGAGACCGGGTGCGAGCTCCGGCCGACAGCGCAGGCAGGGTCGGTAGCCCTCGATTTCCGCAGCCGCGGCACTGGGAAAGAAGTGGCAGTTTTCACGCCGTGGAACGCGTACGGTGCAGACCGGGCGGCAATAGATCCGCGTCGACGAGACGCCGACGAAAAAGCGTCCATCGAAGCGCGCATCGCGTGTGGCAAGGGCACGGTAGCAGCTGTCGGCATCGAGTGTCATGCCGGCATTATGCGCTGGCTGTCAGGGCGATACTCGCCGTTTTCGGACGTCATGTTCGGACCCTGGGCGCCAGGGCTGCGCTCAGGTTCCGGCCTTCCGGAAGGTGCGCTATACCAGCTTGACGTTCTTCAGCGGGAGGCTTCGCACCGGCTTGCCCGTCGCCGCGTGGACGGCGTTCAACACCGACGGCGCCACCACGCAGATCGTCGGCTCGCCGACGCCGCCCCAGAAATCGTGCGTCGGCACGATCACCGTTTCGACCTTGGGCATTTCGGCGAGCCGCAGAATCGGATACGTGTCGAAGTTCTGCTCGACAATGCGTCCGTTCGCGACCGTGCATTCGCCGTAATACGTCGCGGAAAGGCCGTAGGCGACCGAGCCTTCGACCTGCGCGGCGATCTGCGCCGGATTGACCGCATGCCCGCAGTTGAGCGCGAGCACCATGCGATGAACGTTGAGCTTGCCCTGCGCATCGACCGACACTTCGGCGACCGCCGCCGAATAGCTGCCGTAGCCCATGAACTGCGCAATGCCGCGATGAACGCCAGCCGGAAGCGGTGTTCCCCAGCCCGCCTTTTCCGCCGCCGCATTCAGCACGGCGAGGTGCTTGGGATGCTTGCTCATCAGCGCGCGCCTGAAATCGAGCGGATCGCGGCCGGCCGCGCGTGCGGCTTCGTCGATAAAGCACTCCATGTAGACGGCGTTCTGATTCGTGTTGACGCCGCGCCACGCGCCGACCGGAACGTGCGAGTTGCGCATCGCATATTCGATCAGGAGGTTCGGCACGGTATAGCCCAGCTGTGCGTCGCCCGCCTCCTCGTAGTAGCCCTGCAGCTGGCGCATGTCCTTGCCGTCGACCACGCCCGCGGGATTCGAGAACGCGTTGATCGATTGCCCCGACACGCGCACGTGCAGGCCAACCAGCGCACCGCTCTCGTCCAGTCCCGCGACCATCCGGCACTGCGAGATGGGGCGGTAAAAATCGTGCGACATGTCCTCTTCGCGCGTCCAGATCATCTTGACCGGCACGCCGGGCATTTGCTTCGCGATCGCCGCCGCCTGGCGCACGTAGTCCTGCGCGCCGCCACGGCGACCGAATCCGCCGCCCAAGTCATGCCGATAGATCTCGCACTTCTCGAGCGGCAGGCCGGACGCTTCGGACAGCGCCGCCAGCGCCGCTTCGGAGTTCTGCGTCGCCACCCAGGCCTCGGCACGATCGGCGGTGATCCGTGCCGTGCAGTTCATCGGTTCCATCGTGGCGTGCGCAAGGAACGGCGTGCTGTACACGGCCTCTACCTTCTTCGCGGCCTTGTCGATGGCCGCAAGCGCATCGCCGTTCCTGCGCCCGCCGTTGGTCGCGGTGGCGGTCAGGCCTTCCTGCAGACGATCGGCAATGGTCGCGCTCGTCTGGGCAGCGCCCTCGCCTTCGTTCCACTCGATCGGCAGCGCGTCGAGCGCGGTCTTCGCGTGCCAGAACGTGTCGGCGACCACGGCGATCGTATTGTCGTTGACCTTCAGCACGCGCTTCACGCCGGGACGTCCGGTGATCTTGGCTTCGTCATAGCTCGCGAGCGTGCCGCCGAAGACCGGGCTCGACTTGATCGCTGCGCAGAGCATGCCAGGCAGCTTGACGTCGATCGCGAAGACCTTGCTGCCGTTCAGCTTGTCGGCAGTATCGAGTCGATTGAGCGGCTTGCCTGCGATCGTCCACGTCTTGGGATCCTTGAGCTTGATGGCCTTCGGATCGGGCGGCGCGACTTTCGCCGCGGCCGCGGCCACCTTGCCGTACGTCGTGCGACGCTTCGACGCCGCATGCTCGATCACGCCGTTGCTGACGGTGAGCTCGTCCACCGGCACCTTCCACTGGTCGGCGGCCGCCTGCAGCAGCATCATGCGTGCGGCGGCGCCGCCGCGACGCACGTAATCCTGCGACGTGCGGATGCCGCGGCTGCCGCCTGTGCCCATCTCGCCCCACGCGCGCTTGCGCGCAAGGTTCTGGCCCGGTGTAATCGAGTCCGTCGCAACCTTTTTCCAGTCGCATTCGAGCTCTTCGGCGACAAGCTGCGCAAGCCCTGTACGTGTGCCTTGCCCCATCTCCGAACGCGCAATGCGGATGATGCAGGTGTCGTCCGGCTGGATGACCACCCATGCGTTGATCTCGGCGCCGGCGCTCGTGCGCGGCTGCGCGAACGCCTCGCCGAAGGGCAGGTGGAAGCCGAGCGCGAGACCGCCGCCGGCTGCGGCAGCGGAACCTACGATGAACCTGCGTCGGGCGGGGCTGCGAACGCCGGGGCGAATCAGCTTTTTCATGGTCGTCTCCTCGCTCGCCTCAGGCCTTCGACTTCTGCGTGGCGCTGGCTTGCGCCAGCGTTGCAGCCGCGTGCACGGCGGTACGGATGCGCTGATACGTGCCGCAACGGCAGATGTTCGTCATCGCCTCGTCGATTTCCTGGTCCGTGGGATTGGGTGTCTTGCGCAACAGCGCCGCGGCGGCCATGATCTGGCCCGATTGGCAGTACCCGCATTGCGGGACGTCGACTTCCGCCCACGCGCGCTGCACGGGATTCGAGCTCGTCGCGGACAGTCCTTCGATGGTGACGATGCGATCCGTCGGCTTCACGGAGCCGAGTGGTATCGAGCACGACCGCGCGACCTGGCCATTGAAATGCACCGAGCACGCGCCGCATTGCGCCACGCCGCAGCCGTATTTGGTCCCCGTCAGCCCGACCTGCTCGCGGATCACCCAGAGGAGCGGCGTGTCGGGCTCCGCCTCGACGGTGTACACCTTGTTGTTGACGTTGAGCTTGACCACCTGAAATCCTCCACTTGGATTGATCGGCGTCGTGCGCCTGCCTGCGTTCGACCGCGCGAAACGTCGCATGTTACGCCTCGCGCGCGTCGTTGAGCATCGCGATTCAGCGCCGCCGCACGCACGAATTTGGGTCGCCGCAGGGACCGCGGCACGGGTCGAAACGATGCTATTCTCGGCGCGACCGGGCAGCCCTCCGGTGACCCGCGATGCAGGCGCGCGGCGCCCGTTCGAAAGTCAGGGACAGCGGGGAAACGCCTGCCGGCATCGGACCTGCCGCAACCCGGCATCCCACTTCCGGAGCGTTACGATGATTGGCAGTACCCGACGCTGGTTCACCGCGCTCGTCGCGCTCGGCGCTTCCTTCACCGTCGTGGCGCAGGACAAGGTGACCTTCTCCACCGACTGGCTCGCGCAAGCCGAGCACGGCGGTTTCTACCAGGCGCAGGCGGAAGGCCTCTACAAAAAGCACGGGCTCGACGTGACGCTCAAGTCCGGCGGCCCGCAAATCAATGGCCTGCAACTTCTTGCCGCAGGCCAGATCGACATCGTCATGGCCGACGCGCTGCAGGTGATATCGGCGGTGGAGCAGCAAGTGCCGGTGGTCGCCGTCGCGGCGACGTTCCAGAAGAATCCGACGGTGATCATCGCCCATCCCGGTGTCGCGCGACTTGCGGATCTCAAGGGCAAGCCCATCGCGATCAGCTCGGCCGGCAACGTCACGTTCTGGCCCTGGCTCAAGCAGCGCTTCGGCTTCAACGATGACCAGAAGCGCCCCTATGCATTCAGCGTGCAGCCGTTTCTCGCCGACACATCGTTGTCGCAGCAAGGCTTCGCCACCTCGGAGCCGTTCTCGATCGAGAAAGGGGGCGTCAAACCCGTCGTCTTCCTGCTTGCGGACCAGGGCTATCCGCCGTATTCCGAAGCGCTGGTCGTGACCCGCGACACGCTCTCGAAACGGAGCGACGTATTGCGCCGTTTCGTGCTTGCGTCGGCCGAAGGCTGGAAGAGCTATTTCGCGAATCCCGCGCCCGGCAATGCGCTCATCCGCAAGGAGAATCCGGAAATGAGCGACGATCTGCTGGCCTACGGCCTGGCCAGGATGAAGGCATACTCGATCGTGAACGGCGGCGACGCTGCGCAGCGCGGCCTGCTCACGATGACCGACGTGCGGTGGAAGAGCACCCTCGATTTCCTGCACAGCGTCGGTCTTGCGAATGCCAACGTCGACTACCGCAAGGCGTGGGTTCTCGACATCGTCAACAACGTGAAGGTCCTGCCCTGACCACGGCGGTTCCGGTTGTCGCGCTGCACGGCGTCGACAAGACGTTTGCGAACGGCACGCACGCACTCGCCCCGGTCGATCTCGACGTCCGGCGAGGCGAGTTCCTTACGCTCCTCGGTCCCTCGGGTTGCGGCAAATCCACGCTCCTCAACCTGATCGCAGGACTTCTTGCACCATCGTCGGGCACGATCGAATGGTGGGGCGGGGGCATCGACGCGACGGGAGGCGAAGGCCGTCGCCTCGCATTCGTGTTCCAGTCGCCGACCTTGATGCCGTGGTCTCGCGTAAACGGCAACGTGCGGCTGCCGCTCGATCTCGCGCACGTGGAACGCGCTGCGGCGGAGAGTGCCGCGACCGCCGCGCTCGCGCGCGTGGGCCTCTCCGAGTTCGCGCGGCATTTTCCACGCGAGCTCTCGGGCGGGATGCAGATGCGGGTCTCGATCGCGCGGGCGCTTGTGACGGAGCCCGATCTCCTGCTGATGGACGAGCCATTCGGCGCGCTCGACGAATTCACACGGCAGCGGCTCGATGGCGACTTGTCGACGCTGTGGCGGGAGCATGGCCTGACCGTCGTCTTCGTGACACATAGCATCGCCGAGGCGGTGTTCCTGTCGACGCGCGTCGCGGTCATGGGCGCACGTCCCGGCCGCGTGCTGGCCGAGATTGCGATCGACGCGCCGTTTCCGCGCGACGACGCCTTTCGCGTCTCCACCGCCGCCGCCGCGTATGCAGCGACGCTGTCGCGGCACGTGCGCGATGCGGGCGCCGCCGCCGTTGCGTCGTCGCGATGACGCCAGAAGACGCGTGGCTGCGATGGGCGCGGATCGTCGCTCCCCTCGCGGTCGCGACGATCGCGATCGGCCTGTGGCAACTCGCGACAACGGCCTACGACGTTCCTGTCTACCTCGTTCCGTCGCCCGCCGTCGTCATGCGCACGCTCGTGACGGATCACGAGCTGCTGCTGCGATCGCTTGGTGTGACGCTGTCGATCGCGCTCGCGGCGCTCGCCGTCGCCACGCTGCTCGGCACGCTGACCGCGCTCCTGTTCGTCCAGAGCCGCTGGATCGAGATGAGCCTGTTTCCGTACGCCGTCCTGCTTCAGGTCACACCCATCGTGGCGATTGCGCCGCTCATCATCATCTGGGTCAGGAACACGCAGGTTGCGCTGGTGATCTGCGCGGTCGTCGTCGCGATCTTTCCGATCATCTCGAACACCACGCTCGGGCTTCGCAGCGTCGATGCCGGGTTGCTCAACCTGTTTCGCATGAGCCGCGCGAGCCGGCTGCAGATCCTGTTCAGGCTTCGAGTACCGAGTGCGCTGCCGTATTTCTTCGGCGGGTTGCGTATCGCGAGCGGCCTCGCGCTGATCGGCGCCGTCGTGGCCGAGTTCGTGGCGGGTACCGGCGGCAGCGGCGCAGGCCTCGCCTACCAGATCCTGCTCGCGGGCTTCCAGCTCAACATCCCTCGCCTGTTCGCCGCACTGGTGCTGATCACGCTGACCGGCGTGCTGCTCTTCGCGGTCACCGTGTCGCTCTCGAAGCTTGCCCTCGCCCGCTGGCACGAGAGCGAGCTGCCGGCCTCCGAATGAGCATGGCTACACCATGAGCGATCGCACGCTCCTGCTGCGCCACGCCACGCTCGTCGCGACGATGAACGACGCGGACACCGAGATCGCCGACGGCGCCATCCTGATCCGCGGCAACGTCATTGTCGCCGTCGGTCCGACCGCCACGCTGCCCGCCACGGCGGACGAGGTGATCGACGTCTCGGACCATGTCGTCCTGCCCGGACTCGTCAACACGCATCACCACCTGTTCCAGACGTTGACCCGCGCGGTCCCCGCGGCGCAGGACGCCGACCTATTCGCCTGGCTCAGGACGCTATACCCGATCTGGTGTCGTATGACGCCGGAGATGCTCCATGCGTCCGCGCGAACCGGCATGGCCGAGCTCATGCTGACCGGCTGCACGACCTCGAGCGATCACCTCTATCTGTATCCGAACGGCGGACGGCTCGACGACACGATAGAGGCTGCGCGCGAGCTCGGCATCCGGTTTCACGCGTGTCGCGGCTCGATGAGCGTCGGCGAATCCGCGGGAGGACTACCGCCCGATGCGCTGGTCGAGCGCGAAGACGCGATCCTCGCCGATTCACGCCGCCTGATCGAGACCTACCACGCTTCGGCGCGATTCTCGATGCTGCGGATCGCGGTCGCCCCCTGCTCGCCGTTTTCAGTATCGCGCGACCTGATGCGCGAGTCCGCGCAGCTTGCCGCAAGTTACGGCGTGCGTCTGCACACGCATCTCGCCGAGAACGACGACGATGTCGCGTACTCGCGCGAGCGCTTCGGCATGACGCCCGCCGAATACGCGGACTCGCTGGGATGGACGGGCCCGCACGCGTGGCACGCCCACTGCGTGAAGCTCGATCCGGGCGGCATCGCTCTGTTCGCGCGCTCGGGCACCGGCGTTGCCCACTGCCCGACCTCCAACATGCGCCTCGCTTCCGGCATTGCGCCCGTACGCGCGATGGGTCGTGCCGGCGTGAGCGTGGGCCTGGGCGTCGATGGCAGCGCGTCCAACGACGGATCGCACCTGCTCGCCGAAGCGCGGCAGGCGTTGCTGCTGCAACGCGTGGCCTCCGGTCCGGCGGCAATGTCCGCGCGCGAGGCGCTGGCGCTCGCCACCCGGGGCGGCGCCGCCGTGCTGGGACGCGACGACATCGGCGTCCTCGCGCCGGGCATGGCGGCGGACGTCGCGGCCTTCGACCTGAACACGCTCGATTTTGCCGGCGGCGCGGATCACGATCCGCTGGCGGCGCTCGTTTTTTGTACGCCGCAGCGCGTGGCGCTCTCGGTCATCGACGGCAAGGTCGTGGTGCGCGATGGCCGCCTGACGACCGCCGATGTGCGCGACATCGTGGCGCGCCAGCGCGCGCTCGCGCGACGCGCGATTCGCGGCGACTGAGCGTCGTCGTCAGGCGCCTCGGGCCTGCGCCATCGCTTCCTGCAGCACGTCGGGCGGTTGCGCGCCCGAAACGGCGACCTTGCCGTCGAAGATGAAAAACGGCACGCCGCCCACGCCCATCTCGCGAACGCGGCGGCGCATTTCCATCACGTCGGCGGCGGCCTCGTCCGAGTCGAGCATCGAACGCGCTTCGAGCCGCTCGAAACCCGATGCCGCGGCGATGTCCGCGAGCTCGTCGCGATGGCCGATATCGCGGCCGTCGACGAAAAACGCACGAAACAGCGCTTCGACCAACCTGTCGGCCATCGTCGCGTCGCTCCGGGACTGCGCCCACGCGATCAGGCGGTGCGCGTCGAAGGTATTGGGCTGACGGACAATGCGCTCGAAATCGAGGCGCAGTCCGACATTTTCGCCGGCGGCGCGCACCCGAGCGTAGACCTCGTCGGCGCGGCCCCTGGCCCCAAACTTGGTCTCCACGTACTGGCGACGCGGGATGCCTTCGCGCGGCAGGTCCGGATTGAGCTCGAACGGATGCCAGCGGACATGTGCGCGATCCGCCGCCGCGGGCAGCGCGGACTCGAGCTGGCGTTTGCCGATGTAGCACCAGGGGCAGACGACGTCGGAAAGGACGTCGATCGTGCGAGGCGGGATTGCGGTGGCGCTGGAATCATTCATCGCGCCATTCTCGCACCGATCGCGAAGCGCGGCATCGACACGCCCGCGCCGGGATGGTCCAATCGCTCACCCACGAACGACGGTGCCAGACGTGCCCGCGCGACGCTTCGACATCTTCTGCAGGGTCGTCGACAACTACGGCGACGCCGGGGTCTGCTGGCGCCTCGCGCGACAGCTCGTGAGCGAGCACGGCGCGGCGGTCACCCTGTGGATCGACGCGCTCGCGAGTCTCGCCCGCATTGCCCCCGGCCTCGACGCGCATGTCCCGGATCAGAGGTGCGCCGGCGTGCGTGTTCGCACGCTCGTGACGTCGCCACTCGCCCGGTTCGCGCTGGCCGACGTCGTCGTCGAAGGTTTCGGTTGCGGCCTGCCGGACGACTACGTGGCGGCCATGGCCGACGCGTCGCATGCGCCGTTGTGGATCAATCTCGAATACCTCTCGGCAGAGCCCTGGGTCGAGTTGGCGCACGGCCTGCCCTCGCCCCAGCCGCGGCTTCCGCTCACGCGTTACTTCTATTTTCCGGGCTTCACCGCGGCCACGGGCGGCCTGCTGCGCGAATCGGGACTGCTGAACGCGCGCGTCGCCGAAACAGCGTCGAACGCCGCGGGCGACGCGCTCTGGCGCGGGCTCGGCATGCCGCCTCCGCAGGGTGGGACGCTCGCGGTGTCCCTCTTTTCCTATGCGAATGCGGCGCTGCCTGCGCTGCTCGATGCCTGGGCCGAAGGCGACGAGCCGGTCCGCTGCCTGGTTCCCGAAGGTGTGGCGAGCGCGGCGCTCGACGTATGGACCGGAGGCGCCGTTCCGCACGCCGGCGAGGCAGTCGTGCGAGGCGGGCTGACGCTCCGCTCGCTGCCCTTTGCAGCGCAGGACGACTACGACCGCCTGCTGTGGCATTGCGACCTTAACATCGTCCGCGGCGAGGATTCGTTCGTGCGAGCCCAGTGGGCCGCGCGGCCCTTCGTGTGGCACATCTACCCCCAGGCCGACGACGCGCATCGCGTCAAGCTCACCGAGTTCCTGCACCGCTACGAGAGCGGTTTGGACGCCGGGACCTCGGCGATCGTCACGCGCTTCTGGAACGCCTTCAACGATGCCGACGGTCCGGCCACGGTCGAGGCTTGGCCCGCCTATCGCGCCCGGCTGCCTGCGCTGTCCCGGCACGGGGAGCGCTGGGCGGAGCACCTCGCCGCATTGCCCGACCTTGCCTCCGGATTGGTCCGATTTTGCGAAGTCAGGCTATAATTATGGGTTTCCCGGCGTCGTCGCCGAAATTTCCATTTTTGCAGGAACAGTCATGAAACTCGCACAGGAAGTCCGCGCCGGCAACGTGATCATGATCGGGACCAACCCGATGGTCGTGCAGAAGGCCGAGTTCACCAAGTCCGGCCGCAACGCGTCGGTGGTCAAGATGAAACTCCGCAACCTCCTTTCCGGGGGCGGCACCGAGAGCGTCTATCGCGCGGACGAGAAGTTCGACGTGGTCCAGCTCGAGAAGAAGGAAGCGACGTACTCGTACTTCGCCGATCCCATGTACGTCTTCATGGACCAGGAGTTCAATCAGTACGACGTCGAGAAGGACAACATGCTGGACGCGCTGCCGTACCTCGAGGACGGCCTCGCGTGCGAGCTCACGTTCTACGAGGGCCGCGCGATCTCCGTCGAGCTTCCTAACTCCGTCGTGCGCGAAGTCACCTATACCGAGCCGGCCGTCAAGGGCGACACGTCGGGCAAGGTGATGAAGCCCGCCAAGATCGGCACCGGGCACGAGGTGCCGGTGCCGCTCTTCGTCAGCACGGGCGACAGGATCGAGATCGACACCCGCACCGGCGAATACAAGCGTCGCGTTTGATTCAGCCTACTTCGGCGGCACGAAGGCCCGGCGCTCACGGAGCGCCCTGGCGCGAATCGAGCAGTCGTGGACGTGATCGTTCACGAGGCCCATGGCCTGCATGAATGCGTAGACCGTCGTCGGGCCCACGAAGGTCCAGCCACGCTTCTTGAGGTCGCGGGACAGCGCGACGGACTCGGCCGACGTGCTCATCGCGGCGAGCGCGTCGCGCGTCAGCTTCTTCGGCCGTGACGACGCCGCGGGCTCGTAGCGCCAGAAATACGCCGCCAGCGAACCGAACTCGTGCACCAGCTCGTGCGCGCGGCGCGCATTGTTGATCGTCGACTCGATCTTGCCCCGATGCCGCACGATCGCGGCGTCCGCCACGAGGCGCTCGACGTCGCGCTGGCCGAAGCGCGCGACGCGCTCGTAATCGAAGCCTGCAAATCCCGCACGGAATGCTTCGCGCTTGAGCAGTATCGTGCGCCAGCTCAACCCCGCCTGGAAGCCTTCGAGGCAGATCTTCTCGAACAGCCGCCGATCGTCGGCGACGGGAAATCCCCATTCGAGGTCGTGATAGGCGACATAGACGGGATCGTCGCCCGCCCAGTGACAACGGCGGATCGGCGCCGCCGGGCCATGCTGGGCGATACTGCGCGTGCCTGGCATGCTCGGCCTCAGCGAAGCGAGAAGTCGACGCGCGTAGGCGCACCGCGGTCGCTGATGCCGTCGGCGTTCATCTTGGCGGCAATCACGAACACGCGATCGGTGGCCACCCCGCCGGTGCCGACGAACCACTCCTTGACCGCGATGGCGCGACGGTTGGCGAGCACGCGCAGCGCTTCGTCGTCCGCCGCGTAGGTCGCCAGGAGCAGAGATTCCATCTCCGCGGGCGGCAGATCCTTGGCCACGCCGATGACGTTCTTCGGTTTCTCCGCGAAGTCGGTCGCCTTGTAGACTGCGGCGAGATATTTCGGATATTCCTCGGGCGCGATCGTCATCGCTTCGATTTGCGACGCGGTCTCGCCCTGCGCCACGAGCGCCTTCTGCTTTTGCGTGCGCATCGCATTGTCGAGGGCGACGCGCTTCAGTCCCTCGCGATCGACGTCCGGGATGGCGCGGCCGGTGGCGTCGACCTTGAGCGCAGGACGGTCGGCGAGCGCCTTCGCCAGCGACTCGAGCTTCGTCTTCGCAGGTGCCGACAAGTCGGCATGTCCTGGCGCGAACTCGACGTAGGCGAGCTGCTCGCCTCCGCCTCCCGCGAGCGCACCTAGCAATGCAAAGGGCGCCGTCGCCGCCTTGGTCACGAGATTCACGATGATCTGCACGATGACGCCCCACACCGAGA
>Ga0207683_10003663_pt1 | contig 13358 bp, 16 predicted proteins | sample KBSM73metaG_FD_184333 | JGI IMG/M metagenome (GOLD analysis project Ga0207683, IMG submission 184333) | Miscanthus rhizosphere microbial communities from Kellogg Biological Station, Michigan, USA - KBS M7-3 metaG (SPAdes) (version 2) | ecosystem: Host-associated > Plants > Roots > Rhizosphere >...
GACTCGATTTCGGAAGCGCGGACGCGACGCGCAACCGAGAGTCGCCGACCGCGCAGGCGCAGATGTGGCCGCGCAGTCCTTTTCCTTTTCTCTGGCGCCGATGGATGGCGCCGCATACACGAGGCGAGCGATGGCAACGACGATTCGGCAACGGGTGCCGGCAGCTCCGGACACCTTCGACGCGGCGCGGGACTCAGTTCGATCGGCTCGCCGATCGATTGCACCTCGATGCAGCGATCGCGTCGATCGACGAGACGCCGCATACCTCATTGCGGTGGATCGTGTGGCGAAGGCGTGCAGGGCACGTTGGAGGGTGTGACGATGAGCCTCTATCGATCAATCGCGACCGCTGTCGGAACGCGCGAAGCGCTCGACCTGGCACACCGTCTGGCCGGTTGGCACGACGCAATGGTGATGCATCGCCGCCGTGCCGGAGACGAAGCCGGCCCGTCGTGTGACGTTGATTGCCCGCACGAGCGGGCCGAGTCGCTGTGGCTAGAGGCCCTCGAGGTGTACGGCGAGAGGGCGCGGGAGTTCGCGTTCCTCCGCAGCTTCGGTGGCGCCTCGACTCGTCAGCAGAATGTGAGCCCGGCAGAACTGCGTGTGTGATTCGCGATCTAATGCGGACCCCGTATCAATCGTAAACCGCAATAAAGGAGAGTCATGAGGACTGGTTTCGTCCTATCGACTATCGCGCTTGGCACTCGCGCTTTGAATCATCGCAGGAACCTCGGGAAGCCGCCTGCTCACGCGCGCCCTCATCATCGGTTTCGCTCCCGCGGTCTGGGCTGCCTCATATGTGATCGAACGGCTCACGGGCCGTGACAGTGGCACTTCATCGCACCCTACCCGTATCCATGGATGCGCGAAAGCGGCGACGCGGCATCGACGCCGCCGAACGCCCCTGGGAAACCTGTCGACAACATCGTCGAAGCCGACGACCGTTCGACACTTGCGTTGGCCGCTTGACGGCATTGAACGCAGTCCGTGGGGGGCTGTATTGTGTGCCCATGGATGACCGGCGCCTGCAACTCGTCGAACTGCTCGACTTTCGGCCGGATGAAGGTGTCATTCGGCTCCACGAGCAGCGAGTGGTCATACTCAGCGCGGCCGCGATGGGCCTGTTGCGAAAAGAACTGATTGACACGCTCGGGGCCGAAACCGCGCGCCGTCTTCTCATGCGGTTTGGCTTTGCCGACGGCTACCACGACGCCGTCAGCCTCCGCGATCGTGCCGAATGGTCCAATCCACTCGACGGACTGCGAACCGGCGCGGTTGTCCACACACTCGAAGGCATTGTGCGAGCCGATCTCACGTCGGTCGAATTCGATCCGGAGACCGGCCGCTTCGAGGCGGAGATCGAATGGCACGATTCGTATGAAGCTGAGCAGCATGTCCATCATTACGGCCCCGGCTCGCAGCCCGTGTGCTGGTCGCTGATCGGATACACCAGCGGCTATGCCAGCGCGTGCTGCGAGCGCGAAATCTACTTTCGCGAGTCGTCGTGCCTGGGCGAGGGGAAGAAGTTCTGTACCGTCGTCGGTCGTGACGCCGCAGGCTGGGGCGATGCGATCGAAGGCTTACGCCAGGATTTTCAAAGCAAGGATCTCGGCCAGGAGGTGGAGCGGCTGCGGTCGGCCGTCAAGCGCCGATTGCAGGAGCTCGCTCGGCGGGAGCGCGCCCTGGAAAAGCGTGAGCGGGAACTGGACGTGCTTCGCGAGCGAATCGCACGCCACACCGCGTCGCAGCACTTCATCGCCCGTAGCGTGGCGATGCAGGAGGTGTTGGAACTGGCCGCGCGTGTGGCGCCCATCGACACGACCGTGCTCGTTTATGGCGAGAGCGGGACAGGCAAGGAATTCATCGTTCGGATGATTCACGAGCAGAGTCCACGTGCCGGGGCGCCGTTCGTGTCGATCAATTGCGCCGCGTTGACCGAAACCTTGCTCGAGTCAGAGCTGTTCGGTCACGTTCGCGGAGCGTTCACTGGGGCGTCTCGGGACAAGGCTGGACTGTTTGAAGTGGCAGGCTCCGGAACAATTTTTCTCGATGAAATCGGGGAGGTCGCCGCGACCGTTCAAGCCAAACTGCTCCGGGCATTGCAGGAGCGCGAGATCCGGCGCGTCGGCGCTGAGCGGACGATCAAGGTGCACGGTCGCGTCGTCGCGGCGACTAATCGAGATCTCAAGGAAGCCGTTGCGAAGGGCACGTTTCGGGAAGACTTGTATTTCCGCCTGGCGGCGTTCGTGATTACCGTCCCACCCCTGCGTGAACGGCGCGACGACATCCCTGGATTAGTGCACGAATTCGTGCGGCGCTCCGCGGCGCGGTTGAAGAAAGACCTTAAAACGGTTTCGGCGGAAGCCATGACGGCGTTGATCAACTACCAATGGCCCGGCAATGTTCGCGAGCTCGAACATGCGGTCGAACGCGCAGCAATCCTGGCGCACGGCACCACGATCACACTCCGAGAGCTGCCCCCGGACGTGACTCAGAAGAAGAAGGGGGCTCCACTTGGGGATCCCTTGAATATTCGATCGCAGGAACGAGAGTTGATTCGCCGCGCGCTCGAGCGCTTCAAGGGCAACCGGAAGCGCGCGGCCGAGGCCCTGAATATCAGCACCGTGACGCTCTGGCGAAGAATGAAGCAATACAAGCTGACGCCGTAGCTGTTGCCGCTGGCGCGCAACTTGCCTTCGTGTCTGCAATGCGAATCAGGATTTCCGTTATCGACATTCCAATCGCCGACCAGAAACGCGCGTACGCCGAGTACCGCGTCTTCAGGGCCATCGCGCCATACGTCGGCGCGGTAGACGTCGTGGTTGGACGAAAGTCGGCGGCACATCGTCAATTCCTCTGCACCGTCACGGTCGATCTGGGCCGCTCTGGCCATGTGAAGACGCAAGCTCGCGGGACGCACCCCAGCGCGGTGATCGACAGGGCTGCCGATCGAACCGCCTGGCTGATCGGCCGTCGCATCGGGCGGGATTTCAGTGTGAAATCTCCCGCTTTCAGTTCGTAAGCCGCGTCTTCGCTCGACTCCATCCGATCGCAGTTTTTCCGCCTGCTTCGGCCTCGCCAGCGCGGGTAACAACGGCGTGCCCCTTGCGTTGTGGGTGTGCGTGGAACGCGCGCTTACCAACAGGCCAATGGACACCAGCAAGCACCGCTTGGAACGCATTCTCTGCGAGGTGACCTTCTCGCGTTCGGCTCGCCGAGTCGTTGCATGGGCGGCATCGCTCGCCGCGTCGAACGATGCCGAGGTGCGGTTGTTCCATGCGTTGCCAAATTCGGAGGACCTTGCGTCCGCAATGGCAGAGGCCGATTCCGAACGCGTGCTCAAGAAACTGTTCGCGCTCGCCCACGCCCTGCGTCGAGATCGTGCGCGTGGCGACAGTTCATGATGCCGATCTAATCGTGATGGGCATCGACGCGCCGCCGACATCGCCGGCCGAATTCGGCGAGACGACGAGCTGTGTGATGCGATTCGCAGCAACCCTGTTGATACTCGTTACCCACGGAAGTTCTTCAGAGAGAGAGGTTTTGGCATGTTGACGTTGCATCGAATTCTGTGTCCGGTGGATTTCTCGGAACCCTCGAAGCGGGCGCTTCGATACGCGTTGGCGATCGCTCGCTGGCAGGACGCCGAACTCTCGGTGCTTCACGTGCAAGATGTGCTGCTCCATGCGGCAGCGGGGGAGGCAGGCGGCTATCCCGAACTGGCCGAGCGGCACTCTCAGGAGCTCCGCGACTTCATCGATGACGCTGGTAGGAAAGACTGGAAGGTCCGGACGCACATGGTGACCGGTCGCGCCGTCTCGGGAATCGTGGAACATGCTACGCGCGAAGGATCGGATTTGATTGTCATGGGCACAAACGGTCGGTCTGGCCTGGCCAGGGCTGTGCTCGGATCTGTGACCGAAGGTGTCGTTCGTCAGGCGACCATGCCTGTCCTGACGATTCCGCCGTCTGCGGACGTAGGGGAAGTCGACGAACTGATGCCATTCGACTCCATCCTGTGCGCGTCAGATTTTTCTGCCGCGTGCAAGAAGGCACTCGAACTAGCGATCGTAATGGGACAGGAAGCGGACGCCCGTCTCATCCTGCTTCATGCGCTCCAGTTACCTAATCTGAATCCGGGCATCACACCATTGCCTCTTCCCGTGTCCGCGCGAATCGATTTTGCGGAGTTTCGCAAGGATGCGCTGGCAAGATTGAAGCGGGGACTCCCCGCCGACGCCGTGTTTCGTTGCCGGCCTGAGGCACTCGTGACCGAAGGGCGTCCCGCGGACGCGATCCTGGAGACCGCAGATCAGGAAAACGTCAGACTGATCGTCATGGGAGTCCAAACTCGAGGCGCGCTCGATCGACTGCTGTTCGGCTCAACGACGCGTCGCGTGATGCAAGCGGCAGCGTGCCCGGTTTTGTCAATTCGAGGCGCCCAGGCGATGGAGCCCTGGCCGGCGTCGCCGGTCGCAACCCGGGAAGGGTTTGCGACGGCAACCAAATGAACCGCTATTCGCACCAGGGCGGAAGGGGCCGGCGGCAAGCGGTCGCCGGCCTTCTTTGGGGAGCGTGGGACAGGAAAGCAACCGGTAAGCGGGTCGCGGGTGAGTTCGCCAGGCGGCGATCTTGTCAAGGTTGCGATCCGCGAGCGATTCGTGCTCTCTCGCCGGGACTACCAGTGCCGGCCGACCCATGCCCGGCCGAGTGCATAACCGGTTGTCGATCCAAGCATTCTCCGGAGGACTCCGCGCTTCGTGACACCGAGAACGACCAAATCCGCGGCCATGTCATTGGCATTCCGTACGATCTGGTCAAACACCAGACCGACTGGGACGTGGGGGTGCACCCGCCCATGGAGTTCCTGCGATAGCGGCAACAATCGGCGGAGCTGACGCGTCGCATGATTCGCGCTTGCCGTTCATTCGTTGTTCTCCGTGTTTGCAGCTACAGAGAGCAACTTGCAGACCAGTCGGCTTGCGATCAAGCGTCAACATGTCACCTTGCGGATCATCAGGTTGGCGTCAGCGTCGTTGTGACCATGCCTTTCAAAACGAAATGCTCTCTTTCAGATGGCAACGTTCTGGGTCGCACGAGGCTCACGGATCTCCTGAATCCTGCGACTTCGGTGGGTCAGTAAGTGGTGCCGTCCTTGCGATCGTTATTCGCATGGACAACAGAACCGCCACTTCTCGAGTCGGTGCCCTGAGATCATTTATCCGTGTAGTCCGCGGGTTCGCGGAGGGATCGCTCGTCGTGCTGGGATTCGCGCTGGCGATCCTGCTGATCGGAACTCCACTCGCGCTACTGGCGCGGGGTGTCCACGAAGGTCTGTCGTGGTTCGTCGCGTTGCGGGGCGAGACGTCAGCTCTTGTGGACGCCTTCGTCTCAGTTTCAACCGTCATCGGGACCGTCATCCTGGTTGCCTCGTTTGTCAGGCTCCTCGTCGCGTTCTTCAACTGGCGGCGCAAGTTGCGTGCCCGCGGCAGCAGTGGTCGTGCCGCAAAGACGCGGTTGAATCCTCACGAGATTGCAGAGGCAGCGTAATGGATGCCGCTTCGCTTCGTGAGTTACAGGACCGAGGCCGATGCTCTTCCGAACGGTGTCCCGGGGCCGCGGCTGCCGCGGAACAGAAGCGGGAACGCCAGAGAGCCGAGCGGGATAAGAAGCAGCGCCGCGCGACAGCGGCGGCTCTCCGGAGAGGGGAAAGACGCGGTCGGCACGCGATCTTCCTCGCTCGACACGTAGTCCATACTGTTGCCGGCAATCCTCCGCAAACCGCTCCGGCCTGAGGCGCGCAATCCCCCGAAGATCGATTGTGACTCCCGCCCCGTGCGGGGCGGTTAGCTCGAGGCTGTAGGCCACGATTACGATCCGCCCGCGATATTCAACTCGATTGAGCGCCAGCAGTACTGAGAAAAGGTGCTTGCGCGCGGTGGAGTCGCCAATGTAGATGCAGTCGATCGTAGTGATCTGAATGCCTTCGAGCGCCTGCGGCATAGATCCCGTGTCATTGGACGGCGCCCGCGAAGCCTGACTGATTCAGCGCGAGGCACACCGCGAACCGATCGACATCGTTGTCGTCGAAGACGAGAATGAGTTCCGATTGTCAAAGGTGTCCGTGGTCACACGGAGTGAGTCGGGTACGGAAGCGGTCGAGCGTCATGAGTCACGAGCACGGGACAGAGTGACTTAGCAAGCACCGCCTGCGTTGTGGATGTCCACTGGCGCGGCGGGCCGATGACGAGGAGATCGACATCAGAGCTCTCGGCAATTTTGACAATCTCCGTCGCCGGGACGCCAGCCTTCACCACGACCTCAATCTGACACCAGGCGCCAGCTTCTGGAGGGACTGCTTCGAGGATTTGACGCTGGACTTCGGAAGCGGACGGCTGTGCCTCGGTCATCACGCACACGAACGACAAATGCGCATGGGTCTCCCAGGCAAGCGCGAGCGCCTGCTTCATGACGCTGACGGACGACGGAGCTAAATCGACTGCGCAGGCGATCCGTTCGAACAGGCCGGCCCTCTGTGACTTCACCCGCCGTCCGGCCGGCACAATCAGTACTGGACAGTCGGAACGTGCCACCACGATCGCAGTGACCGATCCGATCGGGCGCTCGGGTCGTTCTACGCCAGCCGCGCCCATGACGATCAAGCCCGCATTCCTAGATCTTGCGAACTGGAGAATCTTGCTGCCCGGGTCCCCTTGCTTGATCGCAGCGCCAGCCAGGCGATTATCAGAGTCGATTGACGTCAAGGCGCCACGCAGCTTGGTGATTATGTCGTCGCGGTCGCCAAAGCCGAGATTCTCAGCAGGACCGATCCCTCCGGGAGAGACGACATGAAGCATCCTCAGCTCGGCGCTCCGGGCACGCGCGATCGCGTTCGCCCATTCCAAAGCGTTCATCGAGATCGGCGACAAGTCCATCGGGCATAGGACGTGACGGATCTGGAGTACGTTCATGATGTGCACCTGCCGTCATCTACGAATTCTGCTCGAAGCCGTGCCACGCTCTCCAACGGGTCACCCCGCTCGAGCCAAACATCGGCGGTCGAATCTAGCGCCAGCATGTCACACTGCCGTGTTTTGTCATTCGTTGATGAGACTGGATTCTTCTCCGAAGATTTGGTTGACTGTGTTTGACGGCTAGAGTCGAGGACGTACTGCGAGCGAGGATCATGACCGAGCAACGAGCCGCGCCGACGCCGACGCCTACCGCTCAGGCCGATCGACAACCAGCCGACACTTCTGCCAATCAACAGGCGCCCCGCCCTTGGCGCACCGAGGGCATGCCGCGCGGAGACCCGGGCAGACAACGCCGCCGGTGGATTACGACGGCGACGTGGATCGTGGGCTACGGCGTTCTGTTTGGCATGCTCACTCTCCAGGATCGGCTCAGCGGGCCACAAGCCGTGCCGTACACGGAATTCAAGGGCCAAGTTGCCGCTAAGAACGTCACCGAGATCTTTGCGAAAGGGGACACGATCGAGGGCGCCTTGAAGAAAGCCGCGCCCCTGCCTGGTCAATCGGATCGCACCTACCAGCAGTTCACAACCGAGCGCCCAACGTTTGCGAACGATGACTTGTTGTCGGAGCTCACGCAGGGAGAAGCGACTGTCCGAGCGACGCCAATCGTCCAACATCGCGGGTTCCTGACGAACCTGTTGATTTCGATGGCGCCCATTCTATTGATTGTCGCGTTTTACGCGTTCATGTTCCGGCGTCAACAAGCCGCCATGGGGGGGATGCTGGGAGGGGGCAAGCAAAGGCGCGTCGATCCGGAAACCGTTCGCGTCACCTTCGACGATGTGGCGGGGATCGATGAGGTCGAGGCGGAGATCAACGAGGTCGTCGATTTTCTCCGCAACCCTGGGAAGTACCAACGGCTAGGAGCTCGAGCGCCGAAAGGCGTGCTGTTGGCGGGCCCTCCCGGCACCGGCAAGACGCTGCTCGCGCGCGCAACAGCAGGCGAAGCCAAGGTGCCGTTCTTCAGCGCGAGTGCGTCCGAATTCATCGAGATGATCGTCGGTGTCGGTGCCGGCCGGGTGCGTGAGCTGTTCGCGGAAGCGCGCAAGGTGGCGCCAGCCATCATCTTCATCGACGAGATCGACACGATTGGACGCGCCCGCGGCGGACCGCGAGCGTTCGGTGGTCACGATGAACGCGAGCAGACGCTCAACCAGATCCTCACTGAGATGGATGGCTTTTCTGGGCACGAGGGCGTCGTCGTCCTGTCCGCCACAAACCGGCCCGATGTGCTAGACCCGGCACTCCTCCGTCCCGGTCGATTCGATCGGCAAATCATGGTGCATCCGCCCGACCAGAGGGGCCGCGTCGAGATCCTTCGGGTCCACACGCGAAAGGTTCCTCTCGCAGACGGTGTCGATCTCGATCAAATCGCAGCGTCCACGCCAGGCATGACGGGAGCCGACCTGGCGAACCTTGTGAACGAGGCCGCACTGGTCGCCGCGCGCCGCAAACAGGATGTCGTGTTTCAACGAGATCTGACCGACGCGTTGGAGAAGGTCCAGCTCGGCACAGCACGAAATGTAGTGATCTCAGAAGAGGATCGCCGGCGCACTGCGTATCACGAAGCTGGCCACGCCCTGCTCGGGATGCTGCAGCCCGGCGCCGATCCGGTCCGTAAGGTTTCGATCATTCCTCGAGGTCGCGCGCTGGGTGTCACGCTGTCCACTCCTGAAACGGACAGGTACGGATACGACGAGCACTACCTCCGCGGCCGCATCATCGGCGCGCTCGGAGGAATGGCGGCGGAGCAGGAGGTGTTCAATGTCGTGACCAGCGGTTCGGAAGCAGATCTCGAGATGGTGACGCGAATCGCGCGGTCCATGGTGGGCCGATGGGGCATGTCTGAACGAATCGGCCGGTTGTCCGTGTTGCCCGTCGAAGGCGATCCGCGGATGTCCGGGATTTCGGATGGCCTGCTTGACGCTGTTGACGAGGAGGTCCGGCGAATCACCGACGAGTGTTACGGCGAAGCGAAGCAATTGCTAAAGCAGCACCGAAACAAGTTAGACGCGATCGTCGCGCAGCTCCTTATCCACGAGAGTCTGGACGAGCCGGACATCTATGCCGCCGCCGGCATTCCGCGCCAGACGCCAGCACCATCTCCCACGCCGGTCGCCTCATGAATGCATCCGAACGCCAAGCACCAGCGCGAGCGCGACGAACATCAATACGAGTGAGCCGGCGGCCACGAATCTGAACCTCGGGCTACCAAATAACAGCGCCAACGCGATCTTCATGGCTGTGTTGGAGAGTACGCCGACGGCGATCGCCGTTGCCGCAATTGTCGGAGACAGTGCGTCAGCGACGTCTTTCGCCATGGAGACCGTCAGCGCGTCGACGTCGCTGAGACCGAGCATCGCCGCAGAGGTGAATACGCCAGACGTACCCCACCGCTCGCGAGCGACGTGCACCAGCATGAGGACCACTTGGAACAGCACGGCCATCTGCAGCGCCGATTTCAATTGCAGCGGATTGGTTGGTGACAGTTCGTGGGCGGCAACCGTCGTGGACTTACGTGTGCCTACGACGAGGACAAGAAAGGCGGCGAGCGCAGGAGCGGCGAGGAACACGCTAAGGGGACCGACGATGGCCGGATTCAAAATGGTCGTGGCCAGCAGGAGCCGCGGGAAGACCATCGCGTTCGCGCCGACGGCGCCGAGTGCGAGCGCGCCATCGAGAGCCGGTTCGGTTCGACTCGTGCGAGCGAACGTGAATGTCACGTTCGTCGACGAAATCAGGCCTCCGAGCAGGCCGGTGACCAAATACCCATGGCCCGTCCCGACGATCCGACGCGCAACGTAGCCGGCGAAGCTCAGACCGGAAAAGAACAATACGAGCAGCCACAGCTGTCGGGGTCGCACGCCGCCGAAGGGACCGAAGGGTCCTTCAGGAAGTAACGGCAGCACGACGAGGGCCATCACGGCGAATCGAACGCCGGATCGAAGCCCGACGTCATCGATCCGTCGTACGAGCGAATGCAGTCGCGACTTTTCCACCAGTACCAGGACGAGAACGGCGACGAGGCCGCTTGCGGGCGCGACAGATCCGAGACCCGCGAGGAGTCCGGCCGCGAGGACGACCAGCGCCGCCGCTTCGGTGGTTCCGTCGATGTCATGGCGGCTGCCCGCCACGTACGCCGCCGCGACGATCGCGACGGCTCCGGACAGCAGAATCGCGGCCGGCGCCGTGACGCCGGCGATCCAGAACACTCCGCTCACGCCGCCGATCGCGCCGAGCATGGTAAACGTGCGAATCCCCGCGAAGCGTGCAGCGGGGCCGTCCGCATGTCCCGACCATTGACGTTCGAGTCCGACCGCGGCGCCGCCCAATGCAGCGATCAGGACGCGCGCGACGTCACCCCCCGTCATTTCGAAAAGCTTATGCATTGGACGGATCAGGGTACCTCGCTCGATTCGATTGCTCAACACGAGACAGAGATGCAGCCGCCGTACGCGGGCGAGGATTCTCAGAAGGGCGGTCTACTTGAAAATCGGCACTGGCTGCTGGTCAAGTGAGCGCGATGGCGATGTCGGTTCTTCTTCTCGATCGTCGCGACGACCTGCGCCAGCGTCTACAGCGTCCTGGCGTGCGCCTGAAGCAAGAACGCCTAGGCGGAGCCTGACGGTTATGTCAGAGTCAACAAGAACTCCCCACCTACCGTACGGAGTACTGCCTCCGGCATTTCGTTTACCCGAAGCAGCGCATCCAGGCACCGTTCATCTTCAGGTCAGCGACCTCCAACGGTCGTTGGCGTACTACGAGCAGGTGCTGGGACTTAGCGTGCGCAACGTGGCAGACCCCTCTGCGGTTCTCAGCGCAGATGGTGACGAACATCCCTTGCTCACGCTGCATACGCGCGCTGGTGTCACACCAGCGCGACGAGGTGCTTTGGTCTCTATCACTTTGCAATCCTGTTACCGGACCGTAGCGCCCGGGGCCGCTTTTGCCGCGCATCTGGGAGCTCTCGATGTTCGGGTTGCTATGGCCGATCACCTGGTGAGCGAGGCGCTGTACCTGTGGGATCCCGTTGGACTAGGGATCGAGGTGTACGCCGACCGCCCACGCGACACCTGGCAGCACCGCGACCGTGAACTTGCGATGACGACGGATCCGTTGGACATCCAAAGCGTCATCGCTGCGGGTCGCGGCGAAGCTTGGACCGGGCGCCCCAGTAGGCACGTCGATGGGGCACATCCATCTGCACGTTGGAAACCTGTGGGCGAGGCGGAGGCGTTCTACCATCGTGCGCTTGGCTTCGACAAGACCGTGAGGAGTTATCCAGGGGCGCTGTTCGTGTCGGCGGGGTGGCTATCACCACCACCTCGCCACGAACGTATGGTCTTCTGGACCATCCGCCGCAACCCACGAGGCGCGCCTGATCGAATGGGAATTGATGGTCCCGACTGACGCCGATGTCGACGGGGCGGCACAGAATCTGCGAGAAGTCGGCTACAGAATCGGGAAAACCGGGGATGGGATCTCGGCTAAGGATGCTTGGGGAACACGAGTTCGGGTTCGGACGAAGCACTAACGTTCTGCGTCGCACCGATGGCCCATATATCCTTGAAGAGTTGAACGGCAAAACACCTTCCCTTTCAATCTGAAATGCCGTTGCAAGTTGAAACACTCCGAGAGTTGCCTCGCAACTCCAGGGTGCTCGCTTTGCGGTGAATCAACACACATCTCGCTAGGATTCCTCTCGGATCGAGCTTTGCCTTGAACGATGGTGGAGGCGAGCGCGATGTTCGAGCTGTTTAGCGAAGACCGCCATCGGGCGCCGCACCGGAGCAGCGTTCCTGTGCTCAATTCGACGGCGGCGCACGTCGTCGTTGTGGGTGTCGTACTGGCAATTCCGATTCTGTACGTCAGTGCGGAACTGCCGCGGGTACCCGACATGGTTGCGTTCGTCGTGTCGACGGCTCCGTCGCCCCCGCCTCCACCACCTGCAGCAGCGGCAACGCCGTCGAAGCCGAAGGCGACCGCCCCGGTTCCGACGGCGAATCCCCGAGCTGCGCCGGTGGAAGCCCCGCGAGAAATCGCGGAGGAGATGCCTGTTGATACGGGGAGCACGGAAGGAGTTCCTGGCGGGGTCGAAGGAGGAGTTGCGGGCGGCGTGGTCGGTGGCGTTGTGGGCGGACTGGTCAGCGAACTGCCGCCGCCGCCACTTCCGCCACCTCCACCGTCGCCTCCGCCAGTCGCGCGGGCTCCCATGCGCATCGGTGGTGAGCTGAAAGCGCCAGCTCTCGTCGAACGCGTCGAGCCGGAGTACCCGCCGATTGCGGTCCGAGCGCAGGTGCAGGGCGTTGTAATCGTCGAAGCGGTCGTAGACCGTCATGGACGGGTCGAAGACGTGCGCGTCCTGCGGTCCATACCGCTGTTGGACAGGGCCGCCATCACGGCCGTGCGCCAGTGGCGCTATTCGCCGTTGCTCTTGAACGGAACGCCCGAGCGCTTCGTGCTTACTGTGACGGTGAGTTTCAGTCTGGCGACGTAACGAACGAGCGTTGCCGCTATCGCTCGAGAAGGAGGTTGTCATGATCACGCCGGCGCCGCCAAATGGTGGAGCGGTTGACGGAGCAGTTCGAGTGTGGCGGCGGCTGGAAGGAATCGCAGCTTTGCTGCTGGCGATCGGTCTGTATCCCAGCAGGGAGGTGCGTGGCTCGTGTTCGCTGCACTGTTCTTCGCTCCTGACATCAGCTTCGCCAGTTACTTAGCCGACCCCGATTCGGTGCAGCGATCTACAACGTCGCACAAGCTACGTAGGGCCGCTGATTCTGGCGGCCACGCTGCTCAGTCTCGGAACAGGGCTGACAGTTGCGCTGGTAATCGGACGAGAAGTTGCCTGAATCAGGAGGAGAATCGCGTTATTGTGAGTTGGCCGGTGCGAATAGTCTTGCATCCGGCCACCTCCATGCAGGTGGCGTCGGAATCGCGTCACAATTTCATGATGCGACGCACCTCCTCGCAATTGGTCGGGGACGGTAATCCAAAGCCGCGGCCATATCCAAAGAGTTCGGCGATGGTCTTTGAACCGAACCCGGTCGTCGAGAAGCTCCAAATGATCCGCGGTAATGAGCGCCGGATGCGGAACCCCGCACGCACGACTCAGCGCCAGCACGTCCTTCCGCAGCGTGATGATGTAGTTGCCTAACCGCGCGGCTTTGCTCGTTGGATCCACTCCACGCACCAACCACGGATGATGGGTTCGCGACGCCCGCGAAGCAATGATTTGTGTGACAGCGCTGCGCCTGGATGCAGCCGATCGCCATCATCGCCTCGTGATCGAAGTTCATGTCACCGTTAAAGCCTGTCTATCCAGTT
>Ga0207683_10003664_pt1 | contig 13357 bp, 13 predicted proteins | sample KBSM73metaG_FD_184333 | JGI IMG/M metagenome (GOLD analysis project Ga0207683, IMG submission 184333) | Miscanthus rhizosphere microbial communities from Kellogg Biological Station, Michigan, USA - KBS M7-3 metaG (SPAdes) (version 2) | ecosystem: Host-associated > Plants > Roots > Rhizosphere >...
TGCGATCAGGGAGCGGGAGAGGCGCCGCATTTGAATGTCATCCCGGCCGAGCGCAGCGAGAGCCGGGATCCATCTCGAGCCAAGCGCAGGATGAGAGATGGATCCCGGATACCCGCTTCGCGGCTTCCGGGACGACAAGCGTCATTTCTCCGCAGCCTTCGTCGCCATCGCCTCCTTCATCCGCTCCGGATCGACCGCGATCTCGATTCCCGCGCGCTCCTGCTGCAGCAGCATCACGACGCGCGAGTCGCGCCCTTCCCAGCCGCGCGCCATCGCCTCGGTCATCTCGGCGAGAGCGAGGTTGCACATACGCATCGGCATGCCGAGCTCGCGGCCCAATGCGTTTGCAAGACTTACATCCTTGTGCGCGAGCTTGAGCGCGAACGCCGGCGGATCGTATTTGCCCGGCAGGAACTGATCGACCAGCGCGTCGAAGGTCAACCGCCGGCCGGCGGCCCCCTGGCGCACCGCGTTCCATAGCGCGAGCGGCTCGACACCGGCCTTCACGCCAAGCGCAAAGGTCTCGGCGAGCGCACACACGATGGCGTAGCCGGACATGTTGTGCACCAGCTTGGCGACCGTCGCGGAACCGATCGGTCCGATATAGTCCGCCTTGTCGCCGATCGCGTCGAGCACCGCTTTGTATTTGTCGAATGCGGCGCGCTCGCCGCCGATCCAGATCGCGAGCTTGCGCGAGGCCGCACCTTGCGGGCCGCCGCTCACCGGGGCGTCGAGCATGTGCGCGCCCTTCTCGGCGAAGGCCGCGTGCAGCTTCTTCACCACGCTCGGCGAGTTGGTCGAAAGATCGAAGTACGCCGCGCCCGGCTTCATGCCGTCGAGCAACCCGTCCGGCCCGATCGCCACCGCCTCGACATCCGGCGGCTCCGGCAGCGACGAGAAGATCACGTCGCATTGCGCGGCGAGCGCGCGCGGCGTCTCGGCCCATGTGGCGCCGGCTTGCAGATGATGGCTCGCGGACTGCCGGTGCAGGTCGTGCACCACGAGCCTGTAGCCGGCTTTCTGCAGGTTCGCCGCCATGCGGGCGCCCATGGTGCCCAGCCCGACAAATCCAACCGTGACATCGTTCATCTCAAGCCTCGCTCGGTTTCTGGTTTTCGTCGAGCACCGTGTAGGCGAGTTGCGCCGCCGACATCGCCGACGGCCAGCCGGCATAGAACGCGAGATGCGTGATGACCTCGGTGATCTCTTCCTTGGTGACGCCGTTCCCGATTGCGCGCGTCAGATGCGACTCGAGCTGCTCGGGGCGGTAGGTCGCGATCAGCGCCGCCACGGTGATGAGACTGCGATCGCGCTTGGACAGGCCTTTTCGCTCCCACAGGTCGCCGTAGACGACGTCATTGGTGTAGTCGACCAGCGCCGGCACGAACGCCTTGATGCGGTCGCGCTTGGCGGACGGCGGTGCCTTGGCCATGTATCTTCTCCCCGTTTTTGTCGCGGCAGTTTGTGCGCGCGGATGGACGCGGTAAAGTCTCGACAGCGGACACCTGCCGTGCATTTTTGGAGCGTTGATGGACCAGTTGCCCGAATACGAGTTGTTCGCGATCCGTTACGCGATGCGCGAGGCCAAGCGCTCCGATCATTTCATCGGCGGCGACCCGCATGATGCCCCGATGGCGATGGACTATTTCCTCTGGGTCGCGAAGGGACCGGACCGCACGTTCGTGATCGACACCGGCTTCACCGCCGAAGTCGCGGCGAAGCGGGGGCGCACGCATCTGCGCGACCCAATCGAGGCGATGAAGCTGGTCGGCGTCGACGGCGACACCGTGCAGGACGTGATCCTGACCCACCTGCACTACGACCATGTCGGCAATTTCCACCGCTTTCCGGCGGCGCAATTCCACCTGCAGGAGCCGGAGATCCACTACGCCACCGGGCGCTACATGCGTTATCCGCGCCTCGCGCATTCCTTCGAGGTGGAAGACATCGTCGGCGTGGTGCGGCTCAACTACGCCAAGCGCGTTCTCTTCTACAATGGCGGCGCGGAGCTGGCGCCCGGCATCACCTTGCACCCGGTGGGCGGGCATTCGATGGGCCTGCAGTTCGTGCGCGTGCACACCCGGCGCGGCTGGGTCGTGGTCGCCTCCGACACCACGCATTTCTACGAGAACATGATGACCGGCCGCCCGTTCACCACCGCATTCCACATCGGGTTGATGCTGGAAGCCTACGACACCCTGCGCGCGCAGGCGCCGACGCCACAGCACATCGTGCCGGGCCACGACCCGCTGGTGATGAGGTTCTATCCGCCGCCAAGCCCGGACCTCGCCGGCGTCGTGGCGCGGCTCGATGTCACGCCGGACGACGCGGAGCTCTCGAAGATCGGGTCGTAGCGCGGGCCACCGCCCAATGTTAGGCTCCCGCCGCATTTCGAGGGGAGAACAACAAATGTCGCTGCAATCGTTGAACCGCCGCCGTTTCCTGGCCTCGTCCGCGCTCGGCGCGGCCGCACTCGCCGCGCCTTCCGTGCTGCGCGCGCAGGGCGCTCCGATCAAGGTCGGCATCCTGCAGCCGGTGTCGGGCGCCATGTCGTATTCGGGCCAGCAGGGACGCCTCGGCGCGACGCTCGCGCTCGAAGAGGTCAACGCCGGCGGCATCAAGGCGATCGGCGGCGCCAAGCTCGATCCGGTGTTCGGCGACGCGCAGTCGACGCCGGACGGCGGCAATGCCGAGGTCGAGAAGATGAACGGCGCGGGATGCGCTGCGGTGGTCGGCGGCTACGTCTCGTCGATCTGCCTTGCGGCGAGCCAGACCGCCGCCCGTTACGACCTGCCCTATATCGTGGATGTCGGTGTCGCCGACTCGATCGTGACGCGCGGGCTGAAGAACACCTTCCGCTTCGGCCCCGGCTTCGGCGTGATCGCCAAGGCGGCGATCGACAACCTGATCACGCTCAACGACGGCGCCAACAAGGTCGCCAAGACCGTGATGATCGTGCACGAGGATTCGGCGTTCGGCTCCGGCCTTGCCAAGCTGCTCAACACGCAGCTCCCCGAGAAGGGCTTCCAGGTGCTGGAGACGATCTCGCACCCGACGCCGACGCGCGACTTCAACAACGTCGTGACGAAGATCCGCGCCGCCAACCCGGACCTCGTAATCCCGGCGAACTACTACAACGAATACGTCCTGCTCGCGCGCACCATGCAGCAGCAGAAGGTGCGGCCGAAGGCGATCTACTCGGTGCTCGGCGGCGCGGCCTCGTCCTACAAGTTCGTGAAGGAATTCCCCGAAGCCGCCCAGTACATCATGGACTGCAATCACTGGTTCGACCCGAAGAACCCGAAAGCGCTCGAGCTGAAGAAAAAGGTGGAGGCGAAGGGCGAGTTCTACACCTACGAAGTCTACATGAACTACACGAGCGTGCTGCTGCTCGCCGACGCGCTGGAGAAAGCGGGAAGCGCTGACCGGCCGAAGATCATCGCGGCGCTCGAAGCATCGACCTTCGCCGGCCACGTCATGCCTTACGGCCCGACCAAGTTCGTCAACGGGCAGAACCAGGGCGCCGCGCCGGTAAACACGCAGGTGCTCGGCAACGACATCCAGGTGATCTTCCCGGCGTCGTTCGCGTCGGCGAAGCCGGTGTTCCCGATGCCGGCGTGACGAATTTGCGCGACATGTCATCCCGGCGGACCCCGGCGTCAAGCCGGGGGAGAGCCGGGACCCAGATATCCCGATTGTCGATTTTCGATAGATGTATCCCGGATAGCCGCCTCCGGCGGCTTCCCGGATGACAGCCGGGACCCCATGCTCTCCCCCATCATCCTCGTTCCGGCGATCCTCAACGGACTGCTGACCGGCGCCGTCTACGCGCTGGTCGCGCTCGGGCTGACGCTGATCTACGGCGTGCTGCACATCATCAACTTCGCGCATGGCGCGCTGCTCACCGCCGCGATGTTCGCGGCCTTCTTCGCGCATAGAATGCTGGGGCTCGATCCGTATCTCGCGGCAGTCGGCCTCACCCCGCTGTTCTTCTGCCTCGGCTACGGCCTGCAGCGCTTCGTCATCGGCCCGGCGGCACATGGCGAGGACCGCAACATCCTGCTGGTCACGCTCGGCCTCGCGGTCGTGATCGAGAACGCGCTGCTCTACGCGTTCCGTGCCGACACGCGCACGATCAATCTCTCCTACGGCTTCAACGTCGTTGAAATCGGGCCGGCGTTCCTGAGCCTGCCGCGCGTGATCGGCTTCGGCATCGTCGTCGCGGTCGCGATCGCGCTGTGGCTGCTGATGCAGTGGACCGACACCGGCAAGGCGATCCGCGCGGTCGCCAAGGAGAAGCTCGGCGCCGAACTTTCCGGGATCGACGTGGCGCACATCTACGCCATGACGTTCGGGATCGGCACCGCGTGCCTCGCGATCGCCGCGTGCCTGCTGCTGCCGACCTACTACGTCAACCCGCACGCCGGGAATGCGTTCGTGCTGATCGCGTTCACCATCGTGGTGCTCGGCGGCATGGGCTCGGTTGCGGGCGCGCTGATCGGGGGGCTCATCATCGGCGTGGTGGAAAGCCTGTGCGGCCTTTATCTCGGCGAGTCGCTCGGCCAGATCGGCATCTTCGTCATCTTCATCCTCGTGCTGCTGTTCCGCCCGAGCGGGCTGTTCGGAGAGCGCGCATCATGAAGGGTTATGTGGGCATCGCCCTCGCGGTCGGGCTGCTGGCGCTCGTACCGCTGCTGACATCGTCCAATGTCGTGCTCAACTTCATGGTCGTGGCGCTGCTGATCGCGCTGGTCGGCCAGGGCTGGAACGTGCTCGGCGGCTACGGCGGGCAGTATTCGTTCGGCCACGCCGCCTTCTTCGGCACTGGCGCCTACGTCACGGCGATCCTGCAGGTGCACTACGGCGTCAACGCGTGGCTCGGGCTGGTGATCGGCATCGCGGCGGGCGCACTGGTCGGGGCAGTCACCGGCGCGCTGAGCTTCCGCTCCGGCCTCAAGGGCTCGTATTTCGCGCTGGTCACCCTCGCGTTCGCCGAAGTGCTGCGCATCATCGCCAGCGTCGCGCCGATCACCGGCGCCGGCGTCGGCACCCTGGTGAAGCTCGACCTGCGCTGGGAGGCATTTCAATTCCAGAGCCGCGCGCCGTTCTACTGGATCATCCTCGCCTTCGTGGCGGTCTCGCTTCTCATCGTGAAGCGGCTCGAAGCTAGCCGCTTCGGCGCGTATCTCGTGGCGGTGCGCGAGAACGAGGACGCCGCGAAAGCCGCCGGCATCGACACCTTCCGCATCAAGCTCGCCGCGATGACGCTTTCCGCCGCGATCACGGCGGCGGGCGGCTGCTTCTACGCGCAGTATTTCCTCTTCCTCGATGCCGGCATCGCCTACGGCCCGTGGATCTCGGTCGAGGCGCTGCTCGCGCCGATCATCGGCGGCATCGGCACGGTGTTCGGCCCGCTGCTTGGCGCGCTGGTCGTGCGCTCGCTCGGCGAACTGACCAAGCTCGCGACCGGCCATGCGCCGGGGCTCGATCTGGTGATCTACGGCGCTGTGCTGGTGCTCGTCGTGGCTTTCGCGCCGCGCGGCATTGCGGGATTGTTCGAAAGCCTGCGCGCGCAATTTCGCTCCAAGCCGGTGGAGCGCCGCAATGGCTGAGCTGCTGCGCGTCGAAAATGTCTCGCGCCGCTTCGGCGGATTGCTCGCCGTCAACGCCGCATCGTTCACCGCCGAGGCCGGCCGCATCACCGCGCTGATCGGCCCGAACGGCGCCGGCAAGACCACGCTGTTTGCCATCATCACCGGCTTCATCGCGCCGAGCGAAGGCCGCATCGCCTATCAGGGCGCCGACATCACCGGCCTGCCGCCGCACCTTCTCGCGCGGCGCGGCATCGCGCGCACCTTCCAGATCGCGCAACCGTTCGCAGGCCTCACTGTCGCCGAGAACATTGCGGTCGGCTCGCATCTCTCGCGGCCCTCGCGCGCCGAGGCGCTGGCGGCCGCCGAAGGCGTTGCGAAAGCCGTTGGTCTCGCGCCGATGCTCAGCCTTCCGGCCTCGAGCCTCACTGTCGCGGGGCGCAAGCGGCTGGAGCTTGCACGCGCGCTCGCGATCGAGCCGAAGCTCCTCCTGCTCGACGAGGTGCTGGCCGGCCTCAATCCGTCCGAGGTGCGAGACATGGTGCCGGTGATCCATGCGATTGCCGCGCGCGGCATCACCATCGTGATGATCGAGCACGTGATGCAGGCGGTGATGAGTCTCGCCGAGCATGTGTTCGTGCTCGCCGAGGGGAGCATCATCGCCGCGGGTTCGCCGCAACAGATCGCCGGCGACGCGCGCGTGGTCGAAGCCTATCTCGGACACGGCGCGGCGGGACGCATGCTCGGAGCGGCCAATGGCTGAGTTGCTCACCATTGCGGGCCTGCACGCCGGATACGGCGCAACCGAGATCCTGCGCGGGATCGATCTCGCGGTGAATGATGGCGAGATCGTCGCGGTGCTCGGCTCGAACGGTGCGGGGAAATCCACGCTCAACCGCGCGATTTCGGGCGTGCTGCGGCCGTGGCGCGGCGCGATCCGCTTTGCTTCCGAACAGATCGAACGCGCGCGCCCGTCGGCGATCGTGTCGAATGGGCTGATCCACGTGCCGGAGGGCCGCCGCATCTTCCCGAACATGAGCGTGCGCGAAAACCTCGACCTCGGCTGCTATCGGCGCGCCCGCCCGAGACGCGCGCAGAACCGCGAGCGCGTCTTCGGCATCTTCCCGCGCCTCGCCGAGCGGCAGGGCCAGAGCGCCGGCACGCTGTCGGGCGGCGAGCAGCAGATGCTCGCCATCGGCCGCGGCCTGATGGCCGAGCCGAGATTGCTGATCCTCGACGAGCCGTCACTGGGTTTGTCGCCCAAACTGGTCGAGGAGATGTTCATGCTGATCAAGAGCATCAACCAGCAAGGCATCGCGCTCCTGCTGGTCGAGCAGAACGTGGTGCAGAGCCTCGAGGTGGCGAGCCGCGCCTATGTGCTCGACAACGGCGCGATTGTGCTGCAGGGAAGCGCGGCCGACGTGCGCAACGACCCGAATTTGAAGCGCGCGTATCTTGGAATGTGACGGATGGAAACACTTCGCGCGCGCCTTTCCGCCAAGCCGATCGTGGTCGCGCCCGGCGTCTATGACGCGTTCACCGCGCTGGTCGCCACGCAGGCCGGCTTCGAGACTCTTTATGTGTCCGGCGCCGCGATCGCCTACACCAAGCTCGGGCGGCCGGACATCGGGCTCGTCAGCATGAGCGAGGTCGCCGAGACAATCGCGCTGATCCGCGACCGCACCGGTGCACACCTGATCGTCGATGCCGACACCGGCTACGGCAATGCACTCAATGTCGTGCGCACGATGCGCACCTTCGAGCGCGCGGGCGCGAGCGCGATCCAGCTCGAAGACCAGGATTTCCCCAAACGCTGCGGCCATCTCGACGGCAAAGGGCTCATTCCCGCGGACGAGATGGTCGGCAAGATCAAGGCCGCGCTCGACACGCGCGCCTCGCGCGACACGCTCGTCATCGCGCGCACCGATGCGGTCGCGGTCGAGGGCTTCGATCGTGCCATCGAACGCGCGTCTCTCTATAAAGAAGCCGGCGCCGACGTGCTGTTCGTCGAGGCGCCGAAGACACGCGAGGAACTGGGGCGCGTCGTCACCGCACTGCCGGGCATTGCGCTGATGGCCAACATGGTGGAAGGCGGCAAGACGCCTCCCCTCCCCGCCGCCGAGCTCGAAGCCATCGGCTTCGCGCTGGTGATCTTCCCCGGCGGCATCGTGCGCGCGCTCGCGCATCACGCTGCGGGCTACTACGCGTCGCTCGCCGCGAACGGCACGACCGAGCCGTTCCGCAACCAGATGCTCGACTTCGACGGACTCAATCGCGTGATCGGCACGCCCGAGATGATCGCGCTCGGCAAGCGCTACGAGAGCCCATGACACCGCTCGATCCCGTTACGCTCGCGGTGCTCAACGGCCGTCTCGTGCAGATCGCCGACGAGATGGACGTGACGCTGTTCCGCTCGGCGTTCAATCCGATCATTGCCGAGGCGCACGACGCCTGCCACGGGCTCTATCATGCCGAGACCGGCGCCACGCTGGTGCAGGGCACCTCCGGCTTGCCGATCTTCGTCGGCGCGATGGCGTTCGCCGTCAAGGCCGTGATCGACAAGGTCGGGCGCGACGGCGGGCTCGATCCGGGCGACACCTACCTGTTCAACGACCCCTACGACGGCGGCACGCACTTGAACGACGTGCGCCTGGTGCGTCCGCTGATGCGCGACGGCAAAGTGTTCGCCTGGCTCGCCTCCGTCGGCCACTGGCTCGACGTCGGCGGCAACGTGCCGGGCAACTTCAACGCCAAGGCGACCGAGAGCTTTCAGGAGGGATTTCGCATTCCGCCGGTGAAGTTGATCCGCGGCGGCGTGATCCAGCAGGACATTATCGACATTCTCGCGGCGAACTCGCGCGTGCCGCAATCGAATTGGGGCGATCTCAACGGCCAGCTCAACGCGCTCGACCTCGGTGAGCGCCGCCTGCACGCGCTGCTCGACGAGTACGGCGACGAGACGATCACCTCTGCGCTGCAGGCGCTCAGCGCGCGCGCCGAAACGCTGATGCGCGCGAACATTCTCGCGCTGCCCGACGGCACCTACCGCTGCGACGACTTCCTCGACAATGACGGCGTCACCGACAAGCCACTCGCCATCGCGCTCGACCTGACGATCGCGGGCGACCGCATGATCCTCGATTTCTCGCGTTCGGCGCCGCCCTGCGACGGCCCCCTCAACATCGCGCGCTCCACCACGGTCGCGTGCTGCTACGTCGCGCTGAAGCATTTGTTCACCGACGTGCCGGCCAATGCCGGCTGTCTTGCGCCGATCGAGTTCGTCATTCCCGACACGACCTTGCTCGGCGTCTCGGCGCCGCGCCCGGTCGGCGGCTACACCGAGACGATCCTGCGCGTGATCGACGTGATCTTCGGCGCGTTCGCCAAAGCCGCGCCGGAGCGCGCCAACGGCAGCCCGTTCGCCACCATCAACGCGCTCTCGCTCGCGGGCTGGCGCGAGCATGGGCGGCGCTGGGTGATGTTCTGCTTCTTCGGCGGCGGGCTCGGTGGCAATCCGGAAACCGACGGGCTCAATCACGGCAACAACCCGATCTCGACCGCGACGATTCCACCGCTGGAAATCCTGGAGTCGCTCTATCCGGTGATGTTCACCCAATGGGCGCTGCGTCCAGACTCGGGCGGACCGGGGAAGCATCGCGGCGGGCTCGGCGCGATCTACGAGATCGAGGTGCTGGCCGACGGCGGCGCGGAGGTATTTCTACTGGGCGAGCGCGGCAAGTATCCCCCGCCCGGCGCCAACGGCGGCGGCACCGCGATGCTCAATCGCTTCGTGTACGAGACCGACAATGGCGAGGCGACGCCGCCATTGGTCTCGAAGGTCACCGACGTGAAGATCAGGCGCGGCCAGAAGGTGCGGCTCGAAACGCCGGGCGGCGGCGGCTTCGGCGATCCGCGCGAGCGCGATCCGGAGCGAGTCGAACGCGACGTGCGGCTCGGCTACGTGACGCGCGAGGCCGCCGAACGCGACTATAAGGCGCGCGCATGAGCCTGATCGTCGGCATCGACGTCGGGGGCACGTTCACCGACCTGTTTCGCTTCGACTCGACCGCGCGCACCTTCACGACCGCGAAGGTGCCCTCAAGGCGCGGCGACGAGGCGTCCGGCTTCCTCAACGGGCTGCGCGCGCTCGGCGGCGTGCCGGACGGTTCGATCATCCACGGCACCACTGTCGGGACCAACACGCTGCTGGAACGGCGCGGCCCGAAGATCGGCGTCATCACGACCCGCGGCTTTCGCGACGTGCTGGAAATGCGTCGCCGCGACCGCCGCCGCACCTGGGGCCTGTGGGGCGACTTCACGCCGATCGCCGATCGCGACATGCGGTTCGAGGTCAGCGAGCGAACGCTCGCAGACGGCACGATCCGCACGGCGGTCGACGTGGACGGAGTTCGTGCGGCTGCAAAACAGCTCATCGACAAGGGTGCCCACGCGGTCGCGATCATCTTCATCAATGCTTACGCCAACGCCGGGAACGAACGCACTGCCCTGAAGGCCGTACGCGACGTGTGGCCGAACGACTACGTGACCGCCTCGCACGAGGTGCTCTCGGAAATCCGCGAATTCGAGCGTGCCTCCACCGCGGCCCTGAATGCCTATCTGCAGCCGGTTGTCGCCTCCTACATCGCCAAGCTCGAAAGCGCGCTGGCAGAAGAGAGCAAGGCGCGCATCCACATCGTGCAGTCGAACGGCGGCATCATGTCGACCGCGACCGCGCGCAAGCTCCCCGTTCGCACCGCGTTGTCCGGCCCGGCGGCCGGTGTCGTCGCAGGTGCCGCGCTCGCCAAGGCGTCCGGCTTTGACAATCTCATCACCTGCGACCTCGGCGGCACCTCGTTCGACGTGTCGGTGATCGCGAGCGGCAAGACCGCGGTGGCGGCGCAGACCACGATCGACTTCGGCCTCGTGATCCGCACGCCGATGGTCGAGATCACCACGATCGGCGCGGGCGGCGGCTCGATCGCGTGGGTCGACCGCGGTGGGCTGCTGCAGGTCGGGCCGGAAAGCGCGGGTTCAGTGCCGGGACCTGTGTGCTACGGCCAGGGCAACACGCGGCCGACACTGACCGATGCGCAGGTCGTGCTCGGGCGCATCAATGCATCACGTCCGCTCGGCGGCGAACTGAAATCGCTCGATGTCGAGGCCGCGAAGCGCGCGATTGCCGAACACATCGGCACGCCGCTGGGGCTTGCAGCCGATGACGCCGCGGCGGCTATCGTGCGCGTCGCCGACGCACGCATGGCGGGCGCCATTCGCCTTGTGTCAATCGAGCGCGGGCACGATCCGCAGAAATTCGTCGCGATGCCGTTCGGTGGCGGCGGCGCGCTGCATGTCGGCGCGCTGATCCGCGAGATCGGCTTGCGGTGCGCGCTGGTGCCGCGCTTTCCCGGCATCACCTCGGCGCTCGGTTGTGTGCTCGCCGATCTGCGCCACGACATGGTGCAGACCGTCAACATCATGCTCGACGGCCTGCAGGCGGACGCGCTCCAGGCGCGCATGGCGGCGGCCGGCCGCGAGGCGAGCGACGTGATCCAGGCCGCCGGCATTCCGGTCGAGCGCGTCGACGTGATCTATGAGCTCGACATGCATTATCTCGGGCAGACCCACACGGTGGCGGTGCCGCTGCCGGTCGCAGCGGATGCGCAGGGCGTGAGCGAGGGCGTGGTGCGGAAAGCGTTCGAGACGGCGTATTCGGCCTCGTTCAGCCGCTTGCTTCCCGGGCTGGCGGTGCGCATCGTGTCGCTGCGTGTCGCGGCGATCGGGCGGCGCCCGGCGTTCGATTTCTCGGTGTTCGCGCCGGACGCGTCCAGCTCGCTCGACAAGGCGAAGACCGGATCGCGAAACGTGTGGTTTCCCGGCGGCTGGCGCGAAACGGCCGTGTGGTCGCGGCTCGCACTGCCGGCGGGCGCCACGATTGAAGGACCTGCGATTCTCGAGCAGCCCGATGCTACCACGGTGATCGAGCCCGGCCATGTGGCGCGCGTCGATCGCCTCGGCAACGTCATTGTGGAGAGCGCATGAGCAAACTGACGACAGCGCTGATCCTCGGCGATCTGCAGAACGACTTCATCCATCCGGACGGCGCCTACGGCAAAGCCCGGCAATCCGATCCGGCGATCGCGGCGTTGCCGGCACGCCTCGCGCCGCTCGTGCGCGTTGCGCGCGACAGGGGCGTGCTCATCGTCGCAACGCTGTTCACGCTCGTGCCCGGACGTGGTGGGGAGCCGATCATCTCGCCGCATCTGAAAGCGCTGCGCCCGTTCCTGAAGAAAGGTGACTTCGCGCCGGGAAGCTGGGGCCAGCAAGTGGTCGAGCCGCTCGCGCCCGCCGACATCAATGTCGAGAAGATCGCCTATTCGGCGTTCCATGCCTCAAGGCTCGAATGGGTGCTGAAGAAGTGCGGCATCGAGCACCTCACCTTCACCGGCATCGTCACCAATGGCGGCGTTGCCTCGACGGTGCGTGACGCGCATGTGCGCGAGTTCCATTGCACCGTCATTTCAGACGGCTGCGCGGCGTTCGGCCAGCAGGTGCATGACGCCGCGATCGAGGGGCTGAAGCCGGTTGCCAAAATCGTGACCGTCGCGCGCGCCATCGGCGACCTCGGCGCGCTATAAGGCGCCATGACCTTCATCCGCCTGCTTCTCGCGCTTGGCCTTGCACTGCTGTCGTCGATCGCGTTCGCGCAGCCGATATTCCCGCCCGGCTCGCGCATCGGCATCGTGCCGCCGCCGGGAATGACCGCGAGCGACCGGTTCCAGGGCTTTGAGGATCGCGCGCGCGGCGCCATGCTCGTCGTCACCGAATTGTCGGTGCAGAGCTACGCCAAGGTGGAGAAGGATTTTTCCGACGAACAGATGCGCGCGGGCGGCATGGAGCTGATCGCACGCGAGACGATCGAGACACCCGGCGGCCCGGCGCAACTGATCGGCGCACGCGTCGCGGAAAACGGCGTCGCGATGCGCAAATGGGCGCTGCTCACGCGAACCGACGACATGACCGCAATTGTCGTCGCGGTGCTGCCCGAGACCGCGAAGGACGCTTATCCGGACGCGGTGCTGCGTGCCGCCCTTGGGAGTACCTTCATCCGCACCAAGCTCTCGCCCGGCGACGTGATCGCTGTGCTGCCGTATCGGCTCGGCGATCTTGGCGGTTTCCGCATCCTGCGCGCCAGTCCGGACGGCACGGCGGTGTTCACTTTCGGGCCGAACGACACGACGCTCCCGGTCGAGCAGCCTTACTTCCTCGTCGCGCCACGCGCCGTCGAGCCGCCACAGCCTTCCGAGCGCGACAACTTCGCCCGTCGCGCGCTGGCGACCTTCATAAACAGACCGGAACTCCGGATCGTCGCGTCCGAACAGATCCGCATCGGCGGCCAGCAGGGTCACGAAATCGTCGCGGAGTCGGAGGACGACCGCACCAAGGACCCGCTGATGATGGTGCAATGGCTGCGCTTCGGCAGTGGCGGTCTCGTTCAGATGTTCGGCATCGCGCGGAAAGATCAATGGGCCGGCGTCCTGCCGCGCATGCGCGCACTGCGCGACGGCTTCGAGCCAAAATAATTCACAGCGTTCCCAAAAACAAAAACCCCGGCCGAAGCCGGGGTTTTCGTCACTTTGCGCGTCGAGTTCTTGCGCGTCAGTTACTGCTGGACAGGCGCCTGCTGCTGCTGCGGCAGCTGGAGCTGCGTCTGGGTGTTGCCGATCGGAGCCGAGGCGACTTCCTTCGTGCACACGTCCTGGAATACC
>Ga0207683_10003667_pt1 | contig 13353 bp, 15 predicted proteins | sample KBSM73metaG_FD_184333 | JGI IMG/M metagenome (GOLD analysis project Ga0207683, IMG submission 184333) | Miscanthus rhizosphere microbial communities from Kellogg Biological Station, Michigan, USA - KBS M7-3 metaG (SPAdes) (version 2) | ecosystem: Host-associated > Plants > Roots > Rhizosphere >...
GGAAATCCAGAAGTACTACATGTCGATGACCGGCGGCGGCACGTTCGTGCGCACGTTGGGCTCGATCGACGAGGGCATCGGCATCACCGAAGTGATGCTGCACCAATTGCACAAGCGCGGCATCCGCATCTGCGACTTTCACATGCTGGCCGACGTGGTGCAGGACGACAGCGGCCGTGTTGTGGGCGGCCTGGCGCTCGACTTGTCCAAAGGCGCGTGGCGCTATTTTTCCGCCGGCGCGGTGGTCATCGCAACCGGCGGCACGTCGCAACTCTATGAAACAAGCTCGGGCCCCGCGATCAATACGGGCGATGGCATTGCGATTGCGCTGCGCGCGGGCGCCGAACTGGTCGACATCGAGTTCATGCAATTCATTCCGATTTCGTTCGTGTATCCGCCGAGTGCGCGCGGCTATACGCTGATCGAGCCGGCGCATTACGGCATGCGCCACTTCGATCCCAAAGGGGAGCCGGCGCATCTGCTGAATACGAAGGGCGAGCGTTTCGTGCTGAAGCACGACCCGGTGCGGCGCGAAGGCAGCACGCGCGACGTCCTCGCCCGCGCCATCATGCTGGAGATACTCGAGGGCCGCGGCACGCCGGAAGGCGGCGTGCTCATGCATCCCGATCCGCAGGTGTTCGACGCCTTTCTGCTGGAGCGGCCGATTTACATCAAGCGGCTGCTCGAGAACTACGGCGAAGGGCATGCGCGCATGCAAGAGCCGATCCAGGTCACGCCGAGCGCGCTGTATACGCTGGGCGGCGTGCGCATCGATCCGTGGTGCCGCTGCAACGTGCCCGGACTCTTCGTCAGCGGCGAAGCGGCCGGCGGCGTACACGGCGCGAACCGCCTGGGCGGCAGCTCTATGCCCGATATTCAGGTGTTCGGCCGGCGCGCCGGTATAGCCGCTGCCGAGGAAGCGCGGGAATACGCCGGCGGCGGCGCAGCGCGGATCGACAAAGCGCGCGCGCGCGCGGCGGCGCTCGAAGCCTGCATGCGGCGCAGCGATGGGGTGCGCCCACCGGAAATCAAAAAGCGCATTCAGAAACTCATGTGGGATCACGTGGGCCTGGTACGCAGCGGACCCAAGCTGACGGAAACGCTTTCGGCGTTCCGCAATCTGCGCGAGCACGTGTTGCCGACGGTGAAAGTCACCAACAAATCGCGCGTGCTGAACCGCGAGTGGATGGAATTCCTGGAACTCGAAAACCTGCTCGACATCGGCGAAGCGATGGCGGCGAGCTCGCTGCAGCGGCCGGAAACGCGCGGCGCGCACTACCGCACGGATTATCCGGATACCGATCCGAGCTGGACGGCGAACCTCATCGTGCGCCGTCACGCGGGTGCTCTACAGGTGGAAAAGAAAGCGGTCGTCACGCTGGATAAAGCGCCGGCGCCGCGCGAAAAAATTGCCGGAGCGATAGCGTAATGCCGACCGATATCAAAATGCGCGCCGAAATCCGGCGCTACGACCCGGGCGTCGATGCCGAGCCGCATTACGAGACCTTCGAGGTTGCCGGCCAGGACAACTGGCGCATCCTCGACGTCATCCGTTCCATCTACGAGCGCCAGGCCGGCGATCTCGCCTACCAGTTTGCGTGCCGCGTCGGCCGGTGCGGTACATGCGCGGTCAAGGTCAACGGCGTGCCTGTGCTCGCGTGCCAGGAGCGCTGCAAGCCCGAGATGAGAATCGAGCCGCTGACGCCGTTCCCGGTGCTGCGCGACCTGGTGGTGGACCGCACTGAAATCGAAGCCCGCTACGAGCAGCACGCCTATGCGCCGCAGCGCAAGACCGAATACGCAGGCGGTCCCGAGGCAATCGACGTCAAGCATGCGGAACACTTGTGTCACATGGGTTCGTGCCTCGCGTGCATGGTGTGCGTGTCGGGCTGCCCGGCGGTCGAGGAACGCGCGTTCGACGGCCCGGCGTTCATGCTGAAGCTGCGCCATATGGCGGAGCATCCCGCCGATACGGGCAACCGTCTCGAACAGGCGATCGACGCCGGCATGCTCGAATGTTTCGGCTGCGATCTCTGCACGCAATTGTGTCCGGCGGACCTGAGCCCGGCGCAGGCGATACGCGAGTTCCGGCGCGACATGATATTCGGCGGGAGCAAAAAGCATGAGTAAGGCCACGCTGCCGCGGAACACCACGCGCCAGGCCGAGGGGATGCAGTATGGCGACGTGGCACGCATGGTGCACCGGTTCAGCGGCGCGGTCATCATCGCGTTCGTGCTGGTGCACGTGATCGTGCAGGCAGTGCGGCACGTGCCGATGTTTGCTTCCGCCAATGCCGCCGCGCCCTGGCTGCAAACGGTGCAGGGGCAGAACTGGATACATGCGATCCTGTTTTTCTGCATCGCGTTCCACACGCTCTACGGCCTGAAGCTGCTGGCCGGCGAGCTGGGTTTCAATATCCGCTACCAGACCGCGTTCTGGAGCATCGTCGGCGTCAGCGCGCTGTTCGCATTACGGGAGATGCTCCGCTATGCAGGCCTCTGAGCGCATCGTATTCGGCCGCGCATTTCGCGTGACGCCGGTGTGGCTGTGGGTAATGCAGCGTGCCTCCGGACTGCTGCTCGGCCCGTTGGTCGCGCTGCACGTGTGGATGCCGGAAATGAGTCACAACCGCGCCCTCAATGCTGCGTTGCTGCTGCTGGTGGTCGGGCACGGCTACAGCGGCATCCGGCGCCTTGCGCAGCAGGAGCGCCGCGCGGCCGTCGTCACGGCGCACGCGTGGATGTGGCTGATACTTGTCGCATTGTTCGGTGCGCTGATCGTGCTTTACGGCCGCTGACCGGACGCTGGGCCCGGACCACCGCATGGACGCAAAACCAGCGAACCCGCATTCGACGCGCGGCGAGAACGAGCGCAAGGTATTTCAGCGCGATCGCACGCCGCACATTTTCCGCCCGATCGAGTTCCGCTCGGTGCGCGTGCGCAACCGCATCACAATGTCGCCGATGTGCCAGTACTCGGCGGAAAACGGCACGCCGGGCGACTGGCATTTTCAGCACCTGTGCTCGCGTGCGGTGGGCGGCGCCGGCATCGTATTTACGGAATCGGTTGCAATCGAACCGCGCGGCCTGATCACATCGCACTGCCTCGGCCTGTGGAACGACGAACAGCGCGACGCGTATGCGCGCATTGCGCGTGCCATCAAGTCAGCGGGCGCGTTACCCGGTATCCAGCTCAATCATTCCGGCCGCAAGGGGGCGGTCGGACGCCCGTGGGAGGGCGGCAAGCCGCTGAAGAACGAGGAAGGCGCATGGCCGTTGATCGCCCCATCGGCGGTGTCATTCGGCGACGGCTATCAGGTGCCGGCGGCGCTCGACGCCGAATCCATCGCGCGCACGCTCGAGCTGTATGCAGTGGCGGCACGGCGCGCGCGCGAGGCCGGTTTTCAGATCATGGAAGTGCACGCCGCGCACGGTTATCTCGTGCATGAGTTTCTGTCGCCGCTGTCGAACCAGCGCACCGACCGCTACGGCGGCAGTTTCGAAAACCGCACGCGCTTCCTGCTCGAAGCGATTGCCGCGGTCCGCACGGAGTGGCCGGACGAGCTCCCGCTGTTCGTGCGCATCTCCTCCACCGACTGGGCCGACGGCGGCTGGGATCTCGCCAGCAGCGTGCAGCTCGCGCAGGCGTTGAAAGTAACCGGCATGGTGGATCTCATCGACTGCTCGAGCGGCGGCCTCGTGCAGCGGCAGAAACCCATCATTCATCCGGGCTATCAGGTGCCTTTTGCCGCGGCCGTGCGCAGCGGTGCCGGCATCGCGACCAGCGCGGTGGGCATGATCCACGGCGCGGACATGGCCGAACAGATCGTTGCGAATGGCCAAGCCGACATGGTGAGCCTGGGGCGCGCGATGTTGATCGATCCGTACTGGCCTTTGCATGCGGCGAATGCGTTGCGCGCGAAGATCGAGTGGCCCGTGCAGTATGAGCGCGGCGATATTTACTGAGTCTTAGGAGGCATTCGACGTGGACATGAAGCTTGCCGGAAAGACCGCATTGGTTACCGGCGCCAGCAGTGTAGGGCTCGGGCGCGCAATCGCGCTCGGATTGGCGCGCGAGGGTGTCAAGGTGACCATCACTGCGCGGCGCGGCGATCTGTTGCGCGCGGCCGCGCAGGAAATCAAGGCCGCATCAGGGCATGAGCCTTACGTGATCGAGGGCGACCTTTATCAACCGGAAACGCCGGCGCGCATCGCCGCGGAAGCGCTCGAAAAACTCGGCCGCGTCGATATCCTGGTGAACGCGGCCGGCGGCAGCCGCCCGATTCCATTCGCGACGCCGGCCGCGGTGTGGGACGAATCGATGCTGCTGAACTTCGCGCGTCTGCGTGAGCTCACGCACGCGATCCTGCCCGGGATGATGGAAAAGAAATGGGGCCGCGTGATCAGTCTGACGGGGACTTCCGAGCCGTACAACATCAACGCGGCCAATCCCGCAAAGGCGGCGATCCACGCGTGGACCAAAGGCCTGTCGCGCGAGATGGGCAAGCATGGCATCACGCTGAACTGCATCAAGCCAGGCCGCATCACCAGTGAGCAGATGCTGCGCATGCATCCGACCGAAGAGCAGCGGCGCGAATTCACGCGCGAGGTCCCGGTGCAGCGTTTCGGCGAGCCGGATGAGCTCGCGGACCTGGCGGTGTTTCTCGCCTCGCCGCGCGCCGGCTATATCACCGGCACGGCGATCCCGGTCGATGGCGGCCTGAGCCGCTTCGCGTTTTGATCGGTCGCACGTGGCTGGCGGCCATTGCGCTGCCGCTCGCGGGCGTGATGATCGCCGTGCATGCGCAAAGCTATCCCGCGCGCGCGGTCCGGCTGATCGTGCCTTTTCCGCCCGGCGGCCCCAATGACGTGCTGGGCCGCGTCGTCGCGCAGAAGCTCACCGAACAAATGGGCCAGCAAGTCGTGGTCGACAACCGGGGCGGTGCGGGCGGCATCATCGGCGCCGAACTCGCGGCGCGCGCAACCCCTGACGGCTACACGCTCTTCTTCGGCGGCACGGCGTCGATGTCGATCAACCCGATTCTGCACAAGAAGCTCGGCTACGATCCGGTCGCGGACTTCGCGGCGGTCAGCCTGATCGGCACCGCACCCAGCCTGCTGTCGCTGCATCCGTCGCTGCCCGTTAAGAACGTGAAAGAATTGATTGAGGCCGCGAAAGCGAAACCGCGTCAGCTCACGTTCGCGTCGTCCGGCGTCGGCACGGCGCCGCATCTCGCGGGCGAACTGTTCAATACGATGGCAGGCGTGACGCTGGTGCACGTGCCCTATCGCGGTGGCGGCCCCGCCTTCATCGATCTGCTGGCCGGCCAGGTCGCGATGTATTTCGCCGGCATTTCAGCGGCGCTGCCGTTCGTGAAAGAAGGTAAATTGCGCGGCATTGCGGTAACCGGCGCGCAGCGCAGCGCGGTGATGCCGGAAATGCCGACCATCGCCGAATCCGGCCTGCCGGGCTACGAAGTAAGCAACTGGTACGCGATCGTCACGGCTACGGCGACCCCGAAACCGGTGATTGCCAGGCTCCACTCAGAGGTCGTAAAGGCGGTCGCCGCAGACGATGTAAAGAAACGGTTTCTCGATCTCGGCACCGATCCGATCGGGAGCGATCCGGCGCAACTCGCGGCGTACATCCGCAGCGAAATTCCCAAGTGGACGAAAGTCATCCGGGCCGCCGGCATGCAGACGGACTGAGTCGCACATGCAGAACAATCAAAACGAGGAGAAGCAGATGGAGCGACGGTTCAGAAATTTTGCGGCTGGCCTGGCCGCTGCAGCGCTGGTCTGGGGAGTGCAATCTTCGCCGGCCAGCGCGCAAAATTATCCGGCGAAACCGGTGCGCATCGTCGTGGGTCTCGCGCCCGGCGGCGGCACGGACATCATTGCGCGCATGGTCGGTCAGCGGCTCGGCGCCTCCATCAATCAGCAAGTCGTGATCGACAACCGTCCCGGCGCGAGCGGCAACATCGCGGCCGAAATCGTCGCCCGGTCGCCCGCCGACGGCTACACACTGATCGTCGTGACTGCCAGCCATGTGATCAACCCGAGCCTGTATTCGAAAATGAGCTATGACCCGATCAAGGATTTCGCGGGCATTACCCAGCTCACAGCGCAGCCGTATCTGTTCGTGATCAATCCGAGCGTGCCGGCGAAAACCGTGAAGGAATTCGTCGCGCTCGCGAAAAACCGCAAGGGCGGCCTGACCTACGCGTCTTCCGGTTCCGGCCTGCTCGGGCATCTGGGCATGGAGCTTTTGAAGCTACAGGCGAACTTCGAAGCGGTGCACATTCCGTATAAGGGCGCGAGCCCGGCGCTGGTCGATACCATCGCCGGCCAGGTCGATGCATTCTTTCCGACAATAATTTCCGGGCTGCCGCAGGTGAAAAGCGGCAAAGTGCGCGTGATCGCCGTGACGACATTGAAGCGCGCGGCACTGTTGCCGGACGTGCCGACCGTCGCCGAACAGGGTTACCCCGGTTATGAAGTAAACGGCTGGTACGGGATGCTGGCGCCCGCGGGCACACCGAAAGATGTCGTCGTCTATCTCAATCGGGAAGTGGGCGAGGTGTTGCGCTCGGCGGAAGGCAGAGAGCGCCTGGCCGCGGAAGGCGCGGAAGGTGCGGGCAACACGCCCGAGCAATTCGCCGCGTACATGCAATCCGAAGCGGTCAAGTGGGGCAAGGTCGTCAGGCAGGCGGGCGCGCGCGCGGACTGATGGATCCGCGATTTCGCTAAATCCAAGAATCCTGAAAGCCTCGGCCTGCGAAGTGGCCTTGACGGTTCTGCTATATTTCCATAATATTGGAAATATGGAATCGTCAGACGTCGTCGTGGCACTTGAAGGACTCGCCCGGGAATCCCGTCTCGGAATTTTCCGCTTGCTCGTGGTGGCAGGGCCCGACGGCCTGCCCGCCGGCAAAATCGCGGAGCGCATGAGGTTGCCGGCGCCTACGCTTTCATTCCATCTGTCGCAGCTCAAGAACGCAAAACTCATAACGTGCCGGCGCGAGGGTAGATCGCTGATCTATTGCGCCGACTTTGCGGCAATCAACGGGCTGGTCGCTTTTCTTACCGAAAATTGCTGTGGAGGCAATGCGGCGCAGTGCGCTCCCGACCGCGTCGGTCTCAAGCCCAAATCCAAAAGGAGGACCAAATGAAGCGTTTTCATGTGCATGTCGCGGTGGATGATTTGCAAAATAACATCCGTTTTTATTCGGCCATCTTTGGAACGCAACCGGCGGTCGTAAAGGAAGATTACGCAAAGTGGATGGTCGAGGACCCGCGCATAAATTTTGCAATTTCCACGCGCGGCAACAAGGCTGGCGTCAATCACTTGGGAATTCAGGTCGATACGGCGGCCGAACTGAAGGATCTGCGAGTACAGCTGATCGCGGCGCAAGCCCCGCTGCTGGAGCAGCGGGAAGCGTCCTGCTGCTATGCGAAGTCGGATAAGTACTGGATCACCGATCCGCAGGGCATCGCATGGGAAACCTATCACACGCTTGACTCGATTCCAGTGTTCGGCGGCGATTCGGTCAGTAAGCCCGAGGTGCAGCCGGCTGGTGCAGGCGCCTGTTGTGTGCCGGGCGCAAACTGATGCAGCCATCCCCATGAAGGTCTACAACGTGCTGTTTCTGTGCACGGGTAACTCCGCCCGCAGCATCATGGCGGAGGCCATCATGAATCATTTGGGCAAAGAGAATTTCCACGCTTTCAGCGCGGGGAGCCATCCGAGCGGACAGGTCAATCCTTTTGCGCTTATGCAACTCAGGAAGGCTGGCATGACTGCCGACGGCTATCGCAGCAAAGCGTGGGACGAATTCGCACGCCCTGATGCGCCCGGTATGGATTTCGTTTTCACTGTATGCGATAACGCGGCGGGAGAGGTATGTCCGGTCTGGCCTGGTCAGCCGATGACGGCGCACTGGGGCGTGCCCGATCCTGCTGCCGCCGATGGTAGCGATGAAGAAAAACTGAAAGTTTTTTCTGCCGTGTATGGACAGTTGCTAAACCGCATCCGGATGTTTCTCAGCCTGCCGCTGCAGAAAATCGACCGCCTGGCCCTGAAGAAAAAGCTCGACGATATCGGCAAGGCCTGATGGACACTTTGAGCCGGAAGCTGGCCAGCGAATGCATAGGCACTGCTTTCCTGCTGGCGGCTGTCGTGGGCTCCGGCGTCATGGGCGAGCGATTGGCTGGAGGCAATGTCGCAATCGCGTTGCTGGCCAACACCGCTGCCACGGGTGCCATGCTCTTCGCACTGATCTCCACATTTGCGAGCACATCTGGCGCGCATTTCAACCCCGTCGTTACGATTGCAGATGCTTTGCTGGGACGATTTCCATGGCGGCATGTCTTGCCTTACATCATTGCCCAAGGTGCAGGCGCGGCAATAGGCGTTGCCGCGGCGCACGGCATGTTCGAGCTGCCGATTTATTCGGCATCGCAACACGTGCGCACCGGGCCCGCGCAATGGCTGAGCGAATGCGTCGCGACCTTTGGTCTCCTGATGGTGATTTTCAATTGTGCCCGCCAGCGCGCGGAGATGGTGCCGGCGGTGGTGGCCATGTACATCTCTGCAGCCTACTGGTTCACCGCTTCAACATCGTTTGCCAACCCGGTCGTGACCGTCGCGCGATCGTTCACTGATACGTTTTCCGGCATCCGGCCGGTAGACGCTCCGGGTTTCGTCGCCGCTGAACTCGCAGGCACTGCATTCGCGATAGCCTTGCTACACTGGCAGGCACACAAGCAACCCGAAAACAAAAATCACCGGTGATTCGGGCGCTGCCGCGCTGAAATCGCCTGACACCGCAGGAGAGGCGGGGAAATGTCGACTCGTAAATTGACCGGTGCACGCCTGGTCGCAGTTGTCTGCGCCGCGCAAGTGCTCGTACAGATCGGCGCTTTCTTCTGGCCGGCTTTGCTGCCGGGCATGATGGCGCGCTGGGCATTGACCAACAGCGAAGCCGGCTGGATCACCGCGATTTTTTACGGCGCGTACCTGGCCGCCGTGCCGGTGCTGGTGACGCTCACCGATCGGGTCGACGCGAAACGGGTGTACCTGTTCGGGGTCGGCTGTACGGTCATCGGCCATTTGCTGTTCGGCCTCTACGCCGATGGATTCTGGTCGGCGATGATTACCCGCGCGCTGACGGGCATGGGCTGGGCCGGCACTTATATGACCGGGCTCAAGCTGCTCGCCGACCAGGTCGACGCCAAACTGATGTCGCGCGCGGTCACCGGCCACGCGGCGAGCATCGGCATTTCGGGCGCGCTGTCGTTTTCGTGCGCCGACCTGCTCGCGCATTTCTACGGCTGGCAAGCCGCGTTTCTGGTCGCCGCGTTGAGCGCGACCGCCGCGTGGCTCGTCGTTGCGCTCGCGGTCCCAGGCCGCAAATCCCCAAAGGCGCGACCGGCCGACGGCGCCGCGCTGTTCGATTTTCGGCCGGTGTTCCGCAACCGCTCGGCCATGGCGTACGCGCTCGCCTACTGCGTGCACACGCTGGAAATGAGCGCACTACGCGGCTGGGCGGTGGCGTTCCTTGCCTTCGTTGCGATCGGCGCCCAAGGCCCGCAATTGTCGCCGGCCGTCGTGGTGACAGCGCTGGGCCTCGTCGGCGCTGTAGCCAGCGTCATCGGCAACGAGGCGGCGATCCGCTTCGGCCGGCGCCGGCTCATTGGCTGCGCGATGGCTGCGTGCGTCATTGTCGGCGGCAGCATTGGATACGCGGGCGCCACGTCCTACCCGGTCGCTGTCGCGCTGCTGATGGTTTACGGATTTTTTGTATGGCTGGATTCGTCATCGCTGACGGCGGGCGCGGCGGGGACCGCAGAGCCCGCTCGGCGCGGTGCGACGCTGGCGGTGCACTCGATGCTCGGCTATACCGGCGGTTTCGTCGGCCCGCTGATTATCGGCTTCATTCTCGACCTGGCAGGCGGCATGTCGCGCCTGGCGTGGGGAGCGGCATTTCTGGCGGTGGCAGTACTGGTATTGCTTGAGCTGGCGGTGTTCTGGCTGATGCGTCCGCGCGAGCTCGCCGGCGACCGCGGCGAAAGTTGAACGCTAATCGACCCTAATATTGGCGGCACGCACGACGTCGGCCCACCGCACAAGTTCGGACTGCAGGTAGTCAGCGAATTCCTTGGCGCTGCCGCCGATCGGGTCGGCGCCCTCATTGGCGAGTCTCTTTGGCAACTGGCCGGCGAGCAGTTCGTTCAGCGCGCGATTCAATCGAACGTTGATCGGTGACGGAGTTCGCGCTGGCGTTTGCACGCCGAACCACGTGCCGGTGACGAAACCGGGCAGGCCGGATTCGATCATCGTCGGCAGCTCGGGCGCCTGCGGCGAGCGTTTGGCGCTGGTCACCGCCAGCACGCGCAGTTTACCGGCGCGCGCTAGCGGCAGATAGCTGACGATATTGCCGAACGTCATCTGCACATGGCCGCCGAGCAAATCGGTCAGCACGGGCGGCCCGCCTTTGTAAGGAACATGCACGAACGACGTGCCGCTCGCCTGATTGAACCATTCGCCCGTGAGATGCGGTGCGCTGCCGTTGCCGGTCGATGCGAAGTTGAGCTGGCGCGGTTTGGTTTTTGCGAATTCGATCAACTCGGCCACGGAGCGCGCGGGCACCGACGGATTTATCGTCAGCACGTAGGGCGCTGAGGCAAGCAGGATGACTGGAGCAAAATCCTTCACCGTGTCGTACGGCAGCTTGCGGTGCAAAGTCGGATTGATGGCGGCAGTGACGGTAGGCAGCAGCAGCGTGTAGCCGTCGGCGGGCGCGCGGGCGACTAGTTCGCTGCCGATGATGCCGGCCGCTCCCGGTCGATTATCGACGACGATTTGCTGGCCCAGCACGGCGGTGAGCTCCAGCGCCATCGCGCGGCCCACCGTGTCTGCGCCGCCGCCCGCGGGCCACGGTACGACCAGACGGATTGGATGAGACGGATATGCGTCCGCCACGGGTTGCGCGCCATGTGCCGCCGCACTGCAGGTGGCGAGTGCCAACAAAGACAATGCAGTTGCAACGTAATCGGAGAATCTGTCGTCGATCATGGTCGGCGAATGAGTTTCACGTGAGCGGCCAGAATACCCGCGCGTTGAGCACCAGTCCACGCAGGTTAATAAATTTTTCGAACGCTGCCGGGCCGTTTGAGTCCACGCCGTTTTCGGTGTAAGTTCGAGCGCTCGGTCCCGTTCTCAATCATCCGCAATTTACCTGTACACAAGGAGCATGCCATGCATCCGATCATCGACGTTCGCTGCCGCCTGACCACGCCGGAAGCGGGCCAATATTTCCGCGATCGCCTGAAGCGCCGCGGCCGCTTCGATCAGATCGAATCGTTCGCCGGCGGCACCATGGAGTCATTCCTCGAAGAGATCGGCAAGTACGACATCAAGACCGCCGTGTCGGTGTCCGGACAGTCGCCGGACCTGGTAATCGGCGGCCGCCCGCAGGGCAAGCGCACGACGTCGAACGATCTGATGGCGAAAATGCAGAAGGAGAACTGGGGACGCTTCATCGGCGTCGCCGGCATCGACGTGGGCAACGTGCTGCATGACTCGATGGCGGAGCTCGAGCGCAGCCATCAGCTTGGCTTGCGTGCCGTCTTCATCGAGCCGGGCCGTTCGCCCGGCTGCGACATCGACGACCGGCGCTTGTGGCCTTTCTACGAGCGCGTGCAGGCGCTCGACATGACGCTGATTCCGCAGACCTCCGGGTTGTGGGGCGGAATGAGCATCGATTACGCGCATCCGCGCCATCTCGAACCCGTCGCGGAGGATTTTCCGAAGCTGCGCATACTCGCGGGCCACGCGTGCTATCCGTACGTGCGCGAGGCGATCATCGTGGCCGCTCGTCACCCGAATATCTGGATGTCGCCCGACATGTACCTGATACAAATGGGATCGGACGACTGGGTGAAGTCGGTGAACGGCAACTACTTCGGCTTTCAGGACCAGTTTTTGTTCGGCACCGGCTTTCCCGCAATTCCGCTCAAACCTTACATCGACGAATTCTGGAAGCTGCCGTGGAAGCCCGAGGTCCTGCCCAAGATTTTGTACAAGAATGCGCTGCGCTGCTTCAAGCTCGAGGACGATCCTGTTTTCAAGTCGATGTACCCGTAACGATTACGGACCTACCGCACGCGCGTCGCGCGCCACGCATGCACGGCGCGGCCTTTTGCAACGCCCTCCATCGCGTCGCCGTTGATGCGGCCTTCGTAGGCGACGTCGTTGACGGTGAAGCGGATGTCGTTGCCGTGCAGTCGTCCGCCTTCGATGCGCACGCCGATGCCCGCGGTTTCGTAATTGCCGAAGATGAGCTGGAGGTCCTGTTCCAGCGTCAATTGCGCATCGGCGAGGCGCCATACGCCGGCAACGTCGGGCGGCACGATGTACAGCGTCGCGACGCACCAGGATAAGCACGGCGCTGTGCGGTCGGTTTCTTCCGCGTACCAGCCGGCGATCTCGTAGGTATTGGATACGATGCGGGTGCCGGGTTTCAACGCGCGAAACTTGGCGTCGAGCTTGCGCAGGTTGTCGGGTATCAGGAACAGGATCAGCGTGGTCGCGCGCGAGATATCGGCTTCGAACATATCGCCTTCGACGAACGTCGCGCGATCCGCCACGCCTGCCGCAGCCGCTGCGCGCCGCGATACCTCGACCAGGGCGGGGTTGTATTCGACGCCGAGAGCGATCGCGCCGCGCTTCGCCGCGGCGATGACATTGCGGCCGTCGCCCGAACCCAGGTCGATTACATAGTCCTGCGGGGTCACGCGCGCCAAATCGAGCATCTTCTCGACCATGTCGCGCGGGGATGCTATCCAGACCACGTCCTTGCCCGGATCGCCTTCCATCGGCTGATCTGCGGCGCAGGCGGTGGACAGGCACAGAGCGGCCAGCGCAATGCGCAGCAGCGAGCGGCATAGGCAATTCAAGGCGGTCTCCAGAGTCGGGTGCAATCGTTTATCATTATGACTTGCGACGGCGCCGGCGAAAACCCGCGTTTGACCGCGCGTCGCGCGCTGAAGATACTTCGGCCATCACCATCGAATGCCAACGTCGACGCACCCAAGGGAACGCACATGAGCAAAAACGACCTGCACGCTTACAATATTTTCGATCTGCGCGACATCGCGCTAAAGCGCGTGCCGAAGGGCCTGTTCGAATTCATGGACCGCGGCACCGAAGACGAAGTGTCGCTGAAGAACAACCGCGCCGTGTTCGACCGCCTGCGCTTCAAGCCGCGCACGATGGTCGACGTCAGCAAGCGCAACCAGGACACGACGTTGTTCGGCGTCAAGCACAAGATGCCGCTCGTGATCGCGCCG
>Ga0207683_10003670_pt1 | contig 13349 bp, 13 predicted proteins | sample KBSM73metaG_FD_184333 | JGI IMG/M metagenome (GOLD analysis project Ga0207683, IMG submission 184333) | Miscanthus rhizosphere microbial communities from Kellogg Biological Station, Michigan, USA - KBS M7-3 metaG (SPAdes) (version 2) | ecosystem: Host-associated > Plants > Roots > Rhizosphere >...
GTTTGCGGTCGGCTGCAACCAGCAGCAACCGCCGGCGCAGTCCGCGGCGCCCGCCGCGACGCCGCCAGCGGTGGTCGTAGCCCCCGGTCCCGACGCCGCGATCATGGCGTCGGTGCGTGCGTTGCGCGCGAACAACGTCGCCGCGCTGCTCGACAGCGCGCTGCCCCCTGCCGAATTGGCCAAGCTCAAGGCCGACTGGGCCAAGGAGATGAACAAGGATCCGATCACGGACGAGGATCGCCGCAACTTCAGCGAACACATGGCGAAGCTGACCGCGCCGGGCGCCGAGGAGAAGATGTACGCCGAGATCGAACCGCAGCTCAAGCAGTTCGAACAGAGCAGCGCGCAGCAGATGCCGATGATGATCGCGATGGGCCAGGGCTTCATCCAGAGCGCGATCCAGCAGAACAAGGAGCTGACCGAGCCGCAGAAGCTGCAGACGCTTGCGTTGATCGACGCGACCGCCAAGTGGGCGCAGACCGCGAAGTTCACCGATCCTGCGCTCGCCAAGCAGGGCATCGCGGTGATCTGCAAGACGGCGCGCGACCTGAACATCAAGACGCTCGATGAAGCGCGCGCGCTCAACTACGATCAGGCCATGCAGAAGGCCGGAATCTTCGTCGCCGGCCTGAAGCAGCTGCTGTCGCTGTACGGTTTGTCGATGGACAAGGCGCTCGATTCGGTCAAGGCCGAGACGGTCGCGACGACCGGCGACAGCGCGAAGGTCAAGGTGTCGTATACGGCGTTCGATCAGCCGTTCACGACCGAGAGCGACTTGGTCAAGGTCGACAACAAGTGGGTCAGCAAGCAGGCGGTCGAGCAGTGGGCCAAGGCCAAGCAGCGCGAGGCCGCGAAGGTTTCCACGCCGGCCAACGAGCCCGCCTCCTCGAAGTAGCCTCGAGCATCGACGCGGCGCGCGGCCTGAACGGCCGCGTGCCAGTGGGCGTCCGACCGCCTCCCGTACAATGGCGCTCATGGACCAGTCCGTACCGACACCGAATCCGTCGCCGCCCCTGGCGCCGTTGTGGATACGTGCGCTCGGATTGCTGATCGAACCGTGGATCCGCATCCGCCGCGAACCGGCCGAACCGCGCGCGCAATACGATCCCGCGTTGCCGGTGTGTTACGTCACCGAGCGCTATGGCCTGTCCGACACGCTGATCCTCGAGCAAGCCTGCCGCGAGGCCGGCCTGCCCGAGCCGCTGCGCCCGTTCCAGTTCGCCGGGTTGCAGAAGCAGCGCGCGATGTTCGCGCTGTCGCGCCGCGACGGCTGGCTGTTCAGCCGTCCGCGCTCGCGGACGCACTCGGAGACGCTTGCGCGCCTGCTCGAAGGAGTGCGTGCGAATCCCGACCTCGACGTCCAGCTGATCCCGGTATCGATTCTCGTCGGCCGCGCGCCGGACCGGCAGACCGGCTGGTTCAGCGTGCTGTTCTCGGAAAACTGGGTCGTCGTCGGCCGCTTCCGCCGGCTGCTCGCGCTGCTGCTCAACGGCCGCGGGACGATCGTCCAGTTCGCGGCACCCGTTTCGCTGCGCCGTTTTTTGACCGACGAACACGACGAGCCGAACGTGCGCAAGCTGTCGCGCGTGCTGCGCGTGCACTTCCGCCGCGTTCGCACCGCCGTCATCGGCGCCGATCTGTCGCATCGGCGCACGCTTATCAACGCGGTGCTCGACGCCGAGCCGGTGCGCAACGCGATCGCCGCAACGGCGAGCAAGGAAAACCTCACCCCTGACCAGTCGCAGGCGCGCGCGCGCAAGTTCGCCTGGGAAATCGCGGCCGACCTGTCGCATCCGGTCGTGCGCTCGATTTCGTCGATGCTGACCGGTTTCTGGAACCGCATCTACGACGGCGTGCAGATGCATCACTTCGACAAGCTGCGCGCGATCGCGCCGGGGCTCGAGATCATCTACGTCCCGTGCCATCGCAGCCACATCGACTACCTGCTGCTGTCGTACCTGCTCTATCGCAACGGCCTCGTCGTCCCGCACATCGCGGCCGGCGTCAATCTGAACATGCCGGTGCTCGGCCCGATCCTGCGCCGCGGCGGCGCGTTCTTCATGCGCCGCAGCTTCAAGGGCAACGCGCTGTATTCGGCCGTCTTCAGCGAGTACGTGCGCCAGTTGTTCGCGCACGGCGTGTCGATGGAATATTTCATCGAGGGCGGGCGCTCGCGCACGGGCCGCCTGCTCGCGCCACGCGGCGGCATGCTGGCGATGACGCTGAAGAGCTTCCTGCGCGAATCGCGCCGCCCGGTCGTGTTCCAGCCGGTCTACATCGGCTACGAAAAACTGATCGAAGGCGGGTCGTACATCGGCGAGTTGTCCGGCCAGGCCAAGCAGAAGGAATCGCTGCTCGGGTTGCTGCGCTCGTTGAACATCCTGCGCAATCGTTACGGCAAGGTGACCGTGAACTTCGGCGAGCCGATCATGCTCGCCGATCTGCTCGCGCGCGTCGCGCCCGACTGGCAGGACGCGATCCGGCGCGAGGACGACAAGCCCGAATGGTTCAACGCCGCGGTCGGCGAGTTGGCCGAGCAGATCCAGATCAATATCAATCGCGCCGCCGACGTCAACCCGATCAACCTGCTCGCGCTGGCGCTGCTGTCGGCGCCGAAACACGCGATGGCGGAGTCGGACCTGATTGCGCAGCTCGAGCTGAGCCGCGCGCTGCTGACCCAGCTGCCCTACTCCGACCGCATGACCGTCACGCCGCTCGCGGCCGACAAGATCATCGCCTACGGCGAACAGATGCAGTTCGTCCAGCGCATCGCGCACCCGCTCGGCGACGTGCTGGTCAGCGAAGGCCGCAACGCGATCCTGCTCTCGTACTTCCGCAACAACGTCCTGCACCTGTTCGCGGCGCCGGCCTGGATCGCCTGCTGTTTCCTCAACAACCGGCGCATGGCGCGCGCGACGATCCTGCGCCTCGGCCGGCTCGTGTATCCGTTCATCCAGGCCGAACTGTTCCTGCCGTGGGACGAGGATGGCTTCGGCGAGCGCATCGAGCAGACGATCCAGTTCCTGATCGCGCGCGGAGTGCTCGACTCCGACTCGAACGGCCGCATCCTCAGCCGTGGCCCGGGCCAGGGCGACGGCGCGTTCCAGCTGCGCGCGATCGCGCAGAACCTGCTGCAGGCGTTCGAGCGCTACTACATCGCGATCGCCGCGCTCGTGCGCAACGGGCCGCACACGCTGTCGTCGAGCGAGCTCGAAACGCTGTGCACGCTGACCGCCCAGCGCCTGAGCCTGCTGCTCGAACTCAACGCTCCGGAATTCTTCGACAAGTCGCTGTTCCGCGGCTTCATCCAGAAGCTGCGCGAACGCAAGGTCGTCTGGACGGACGACGCCGGCAAACTCGACTTCGATGCCGAACTAGAGGGCGTCGCGCGCGATGCGAAGGTGATCCTGAGCCGCGAAATCCGCCACGGCATCCTGAAGCTGACACCGGAGCGCCGCGAAGCTCTCGCGCCGCAGCAGAAGTCTGCTTCCGAAGAAGGCAGATCAGACGATTGAACCACGAAGAACACGAAGGAAAAGCAACACCAGCCGCGTTTTTTCCTGCGAAAAGCTTATAGCCAGAACTTGGCATCCTGCCGGCATCGTCATTTTGACGCATACATCAGACGCGCGTCAGTCCAAAAGCGCTTTTCCCTTGGCTCGTCTTCGTGTTCTTCGTGTTCTTCGTGGTTCAGCTCTTGATTTTCCGGCACCGCGATCACGCGTCGAGGTCGGGTATCAGCTTGTTCTCGAGGTACGCGATCATGTCCTTGAGCTTGAGCTTGCGTTTCTTCAGCCGGCGCAGCTGCAGTTCGTCGCAGTGCGGATCGAGAACCATGCGAGAGATCGCGCCGTCGAGGTCGCGGTGCTCGACGCGCAGTTCGACCAGTTGGCGCGAAATTTCGGCGGTATCGTCCATCGACATGCGGGCTTCGGGGGACGCCGCCGGCGCTCGTCCGACAATCGTCGATTCCGGCGTCGAGACGTCTGCGGTGAAGCCGTACAATAGCACTCCTGCCCGAGCTTCACGCTGTCATGAACGCCATCCTTACCCGACCGATCGAAGCGAACAAACTGGCCAAGCGCCTGCGCCGCCAGGCCGGCCAGGCGATCGCCGACTTCGGCATGATCGAGGACGGCGACAAGGTGATGGTGTGCCTGTCCGGCGGCAAGGATTCGTACACGCTGCTCGACGTCCTGCGCCAGCTGCAGGCCAAGGCGCCGGTTCGCTTCGAGCTGGTCGCCGTGCACCTCGACCAGAAGCAGCCCGACTACGATCCGCGCGTGCTGCCGGACTACCTGCAGTCGATCGGGCAGCGTTACGAGATCATCGAACAGGACACGTACAGCGTCGTCAAGCGCGTCGTGCCCGAAGGCAAGACGATGTGCGGTCTGTGCTCGCGCCTGCGCCGCGGCGCGCTGTACGCGCATGCCGAGCGCGGCGGCTTCACGCGCATCGCGCTCGGCCATCATCGCGACGACATGGTCGAGACGCTGTTCCTCAACATGTTCCATCATTCGGCGCTGAAGGCGATGCCGCCGAAACTGCGCTCGGACGACGGCAAGCACGTCGTGATCCGGCCGCTCGCCTACTGCAGCGAGAGCGACATCGCCGCGTACGCGGCCGAGAAGAACTTCCCGATCATGCCGTGCAACCTGTGCGGATCGCAGGAGACGCTGCAGCGCAAGGCGATCAAGCAGATGCTCGGCGACTGGGAACGCAAGCACCCCGGCCGCGTCGAAAACGTGTTCCGCGCGCTCGGTTGCGTCGCGCCGTCGCAACTGGCCGATCGCGACCTGTTCGATTTTTCCTCGCTCGGCGCGCACGCAGCCACGAGGCGGCACTCCGCCTCCGACTGGTTGCTCGGCGCGGCCGCATCGGACGCCGCCGGCGCGTCCTGAAATCCCGGCGCGCCGGCTCCGGCCGCGACCTTCGCACTTTCCTTCCGCCTACGAGTCCGTCCTGCCTATGTGGTTTCGCAACCTGAGCCTGTTCCGCTTTTCCAAATCCGCCGCCAAGAACCTCAAATCGCTCGAGTCCAAGATCGCCGAGCGGCGGTTGCGCCCGTGCGGGCCTATCGAGATCGCGACGGAAGGCTTCCTCTCGCCCTACGGCCGCGATCAGGACGTTCTGCTGCACGAAGTCGGCAAATGCGCGCTGATCACGGTGGCCCGCGAGGAGAAGTTGCTGCCAAATACGGTCGTAAACGAGGAGTTGTCGGCACGTTTGAAGAAGATCAGCGAAAAAGCCGGGCGAAAAATTGGCTCCAGCGAACGCAAGCGGATCAAGGACGAGGTCCTGACCGACCTTCTGCCCCGGGCATTCACGCGCGTGTCAAAAAGAAATGCTTATCTGGACATGGAAAACGGCTGGCTGGCGGTCGATACGGCCAGCCGCAAGGCCGCGGAGGCCTGTACTACGTTGATTCGTGAGGCATTGGGCAGTTTTCCGGCCGTGCCGCTGGTGGCCGAGGAGTCGCCGCGGGTCCTCATGACGCACTGGCTGACGTCCGGCAAGCCGCCGGCCGGATTGGCACTTGGCGACGAGTGCGAATTACGCGATTCTGCGGATGGCGGGGCGACGGTTCGCTGCCGGCGCCAGGATCTTGAAAGCGAGGAAATCCGGGAGCATCTGAAGTCGGGAAAGCAGGTGTTTCAGCTCGGTCTGGTATTTCAGGACCGGCTCGGATTCAGCCTCGACGAAGACCTGATCGTGCGCAAGCTGCGCTTCCTGGATCTGGTGCAGAATGAGCTGGGCGATATCGAGGGCGATTCGGCGATGGCCGAGCTCGATGCGCACTTCGCGCTGATGACGCTGGAACTCGGACGCTTGTACGAGCAACTCGAGCAATGGTTCGGGTTGCCCAGGCCGACTGATCGCTAGGATGCAGTCGGCCGGTTCGTGGAACGTGGAGACGTATGACCAACGCGGGCAACAACTATCTCGAATTGTCGATGCCGGCCGGCGACACGATCAAGGTGCTGCGCCAGTCGCATCCGCGCGCGCGACGCCTGCGCCTGACGGTAACGTCGGGCGGAGCGCGCGTTTCGTATCCTGAAGGCACGCACCCGGCGCAGGTGTTCGCATTCCTGCGCAAGCACGCGAACTGGCTCGAACGCAAACTCGACGAACTGCAGATCGACCAGGGGCCGCCTCCGTTGCGCGCCGGCGTTCCGACGCTGATCCCGTTGCGTGGCGAGACGACGAGGCTGTCCTGGCGCGATGGCGCCTACCCGCGCGTCGAACTCGACGGCGAGCGCCTGATCCTGACCGTGCCGAAGCCGCACAACAAGCGGGCGCTCGGCGCCGCGAATTCGCTGTTGCACGCCTATCTGCATGCGCAGATCCGCCGCGACGTATCGCGCTACCTGGCGCGCTACGCGGAGGACCTCGGCCGTGCGCCGAGCGGCGTGCGCATCAAGCCGCTGAAGAGCCTGTGGGGCAGCCTGGATTCGCGCGATCGCATCACGCTCGACCTCGCGCTGGCGCTCGCGCCGCCGGAAGCGTTGAAGTACGTCGTCGTGCACGAACTGTGTCACCTGCGCGTGCGCGATCACTCGGCGCGCTTCTGGACCCTGGTCGGTTCGCTCTATCCGGAATGGCGCGACCAGCGCGACTGGCTCAAGCTGCGCGGGCACGCGCTCAAGGCCGAACTCGCGCGCCTGATCGGCGGCTAGTCAATTCGCCTTCGGTCCGCATCAACCCGGCGCGAGCAGCGCCGCGGCGACCGGATCCGGATCCTCGAGATGCAGATGGTGATGGCCGTCGATGCGCACGACTTCGATGCCGGGCACGCACGCGATGCGCGCGGCGATCATGTCCGCCGCGAGGAAAGCCGGCGGCGGCTGCGCGAGGACGAGCCGCGTCGGCGCGCGAATGCCGGCGAGCACGACCAGGATCTGTTCCTCGACGAAACGCGTCGCCGAAGCGAGCGTCAGCCGCGGATCGGATGACCAGACGAACCCGCCCGGAACCGAACGGATGCCGCGCGCGACCAGAATGCGCGCCGCATCGAGCGACATCTCCCCGGCCTTGGCCCGGGCCCGCGCCGCCGCTTCGACATCGGCAAACACGCGCAGCGCCTTCGTCTCGAGTTCGCCGCGCTGACTGATCGCGCGCTGCAGCTGCGCCAGCGCCTGATCGGCGGCGCCGGCCAGCGGACCGAGACCCTCGATCAGCAGCAGCCGCTCTATCCGCTCCGGACACGCCGCCGCGAGAGCGGCCGCTACGGCCGCGCCGAGCGAATGTCCGAGCAGTCCGAAGCTTTGCCAGCCGAGCGCGTCGGCGGCCGCCAGGACATCACCGAGGTAATCGACGTACTGGTACCACGTTCCGGGCGGGCGATGGTCCGAGCGTCCGTGACCGGGCAGGTCGATTGCGACAATGTGGAAATGTTCACACAGCAGCGGCGCGAGCCGGTCGAACGAGGCGGCGTTGTCGAGCCAGCCGTGCAGCGCGATCAGGCGCGGCAACGCCGGATCGCCCCAGCTGCGCGCGGCGAGTCGCAGATGAGGCAACGCAATCGTCGACTCGGTGGCCGTAGTCATGCCGGACGATCCGCGCCTGCACCGCCGGCCGCATCCGCCGGCAGCCAGTTGCCCAGGTCGCTGCGGATGAGGTTCAGCAACAGCGCGACATGGTCCGCGCCGTCGTTCAACGCCGGGATGTATTCGAGTTGCTCTCCGCCGGACTCGAGGAACAGTTCGCGGTCGCGCAGCGCGATCTCCTCGAGCGTCTCCAGGCAGTCGACCGCGAAACCGGGGCAGAGCACCTGCAGGCGGCGCACGCCCGTCGCCGGCAATTCGCGCAGGAGGTCTTCGGTGTACGGCTGCAGCCACGCTTCGCGCCCGACCCGCGACTGGAACGCGACGAGGACCTCGTCGGTGCCCGCGCCGAGCCGTTCGCGTAATCGCTGCGCCGTGACCTGGCATTGATCGAAGTACGGATCGCCGCTGCGCACGTAGCGTTGCGGAATGCCGTGGAACGAAAGCAGGAGTTTCGCGCGGCCGTGACGGGTGCGGAACCGTTCGACGCTGCCCGCCAAGGCGGCGATGTAGCCGGCATCGGCATGGTAGTCGCCGATGAAGCGTACCTCCGGTGGCCAGCGCATGCGCTGCAGGGCCGACGTCACCTCATCGAATACCGTGCCGGTCGACGTAGCGGAATATTGCGGATACAGCGGCAAGACGAGCAGCCGGCGCATGCCTTCAGCGCGCAGGCGGTCGAGCGTCGCCGCGATCGCCGGTTTCCCGTAGCGCATCGCGAGAACCACGCGCACGCGTTCCGCGCTGGCCGCGCGCAAGGCGCGATCGAGTTGATCGGCAAGCGACTGGCTGTAGACGCGCAGCGGCGATCCCTGCCCGGTCCAGATGCTCGCGTAGGCGCGCGCGGACCGGCGCGGGCGGATGCTCAGGATGATTCCGTAGAGTATCGGCAGCCACAGCCAGCGCGGCGTGTCGATGACGCGGCGGTCCGAAAGGAATTCGGCGAGGTAGCGGCGCACCGCTGCCGGCGTCGGCGCGTCCGGAGTGCCAAGATTGACCAGCAAGACGACCGTCGACGCAGGCGCGGCGGCGGGTTCCTTGGGCGACTCGGATCGGGGCATGATTTGGGGCCTTGAGTCGCCTGATGCAGATGCCACAACCGCTTGTGTCCGACGTGCCGGGGGGCACCACCGCTTGTGGCAGGCACCGTGCGCCGCGACGCATTCTAGCATCCCGCAGCGCTCACTTTGTTTTGTACGAACAAGATGTTAGACTCGGGTGGCCGTAGTTGCAGCCCAACCGCGGTAGACGATTACAAGAACTAGCAAATAAAAAGAGAAATTGCGTCATGCCCCTGCGCGTCGTCATCGCGTCGTTGCTGTTGGCCGTCTCCAGTGTCCTGGCGCGCGCCGAGACGGTGGCCTATGGCGAAGCATTCGACACGCTCTATGCGTTCGATCTGAACACTCGCGCGGCAACACCGATCGGCCCGGCCGGCGCGTGGGGCGGCACGCCGATCTCGAATGTCGAGGGATTGACCTACAGCCCGCAGGGCCAGCTCTACGCGGTCTCCGACACGTTGCTGAAAGTGTTGATGACGATCGATCGCGGCACGGGGCAGGCAACCGTCATCGGGCGGCTCGGCGGCGACGCCGGGCTCGGCGAAACCGGGCAGGGCAGTTTCAATGTCCTGGATCTGGGTCTTTCGTTCACCTGCGATGGCCGCTTGTGGCTCTCCTCCGGCGCGACCGGCTCGTTCTGGCAGGTCGATCCGGCGACTGCGGCCGTCACGAAGATCGGCAGTCTCGGGGCGACGATCACCGGCCTGACCGCACGCGGCAACCAGCTGTTCGGCGCCGGCAGCCAGGACGACCCGAGTGTCTATTCGATCAACGTCAACACGGCGCATGCGACGCCCGTCGGCACGTATGGCGCCGGCATCAATCCGATCACGACGGCGAGCCCGGGATTCGACGCCACCGGCCAACTGTGGTCCGTGCTCGACAACGTTCCGCCGCTGCCGCCGCAGACGACGCAGCCACAATGGAGTTCGCTTGCCAAGATAAGCACGAACGGCAGCCTGGCGGTGGTCGGCGACATCGCGACCCCGGCCGGACTGAAGTATCCGAGCAACGCGACGCAGTTGCCGTACGTCGGCCTCAAGGGCCTGGCCATCGCATCCCCGTGCGCGATCGCCGCCGCGATCAATACGGCGCCGGCGCCGGCGTTGTCCACGATCGGCGCAGGGCTCCTGGCGCTGCTGCTGCTTCTTCTCGCGGGAACCTCCGCTCGCCTTCGGCGTCGAATGATTTAACGCCGCCGTAACCGTGGCGCAGACGGCTTGCGCTAACGTTCGCCAAAGTTCGTGTTCCCCCTAGACGAGGATTGCACCGTGAATCGAGGTTTTTCGATCCTGCTCGCGTGTCTGACGCTGATGCTGGCCCATGCGGTGCCGGCGCGTGCGGGCGAGGAGGAATCCAAGCGCGCCGAGAATGCCGTGCGTGTCCTGCGCGAAGTCATGATGGCGCCGGACAAGCGCATTCCGGGTGACCTCATGAAGAACGCTTCGGCGATCGCCGTCATTCCCGACGTGATCAAGGCCGGATTCGTCATCGGCGGGCGCCACGGCCTCGGCCTGATCTCGGTCAAGACCAGCGACGGGACCTGGAGCAATCCGAGTTTCATCAGCATGAGCGGCGGCAGCATCGGTTTCCAGGCGGGCGTTTCGTCCACCGACGTGATCCTCGTCTTCCGCACCGAACGCGGCATCGACTCGATCATCCACGGCAAGTTCACGCTCGGCGCCGACGCTTCGGCCGCAGCCGGCCCGGTCGGGCGCACGGCGCAGGCCTCGACCGACGCGCAGCTGAAGGCGGAAATCTATTCCTACTCGCGGGCGCGCGGCCTGTTCGCCGGCGCGTCGCTCGACGGTTCCGTGATCGCGATCGACAACGACGCGAACCAGTCCGTCTACGGCGACGGAATGACTCCGCGCCGGATCTTCGCCGGCGGCGTGAACAACGTGCCGAACACGGTCGTCGACTTCCGCGATCGTCTCGAGGAGTACACTGCGCGTTGACGCAAACGCCGGCGCGCGTCGCGATGTCGACGCGCCCGGCTGCAACCTTGGAGCATGCTATGGGTACCTGGGGTATCGGACACTGGCTTATCGTCCTGTTGATTGCCGTGCTTCTGTTCGGCACGAAGAAGCTCGGCAACATCGGCGGCGACGTCGCCACGGCGATCAAGAGTTTCCGCAAGGGACTGCAGGACGACGAGCACGGCCAAGGCCAGCTGAAGGCCGACGCGAACGCGCAGCCCACGCCGGCCGCCAGCGAAACCAAGCGCGAAAACACGCCGTAAGCGGTCGCCAATGTTCGACTTCGGCTTCGGCGAACTCGGGTTGCTTGCGGTCGTAGGCTTGCTCGTGCTCGGTCCGGAACGCCTGCCGCGCGTCGCGCGTACGACCGGAGCGCTGCTGCGCAAGGCACGGCAAAGCTGGCAGGGCGTGCGCGCCGATATCGAGCGCGAACTCGCCGCCGAAGACCTCAAGAACACGCTTCGACAGACCGCCGCCGCGGCCGATCCGACGCCCGACATGCGCCGGGCGGTGTCCCCGCTGCGCACCGATCCGGTCGAACCGCCGGGAGCCGGCCCGCCGGCGGATCCGGTCGAAGTGCCGGGCATCCGCCCATCGGCCGCATCGACCGACCCGCATGAGCAGCACTGAGCCGGACGGCGATCGCGAAGAGGGCGGCGAGCAGAGCTTCATTTCGCACCTCATCGAATTGCGCGCGCGCCTGCTCAAGGCCGTCGCGGCGATCCTGCTGGTCCTCGTCGCGCTGCTGCCGTTCGCGAACCGCCTCTATCACTTCATCGCGCAGCCGTTGCTCGAGCGCCTGCCGGCCGACGCCAAGATGGTTGCGATCGACGTCGCCTCGCCGTTCTTCACGCCGCTGCGCCTCGCGTTCTTCCTGGCCCTTTTCATCGCGATGCCGGTCGTGCTGTACCAGCTGTGGCGCTTCGTCGCGCCCGGACTCTATCGTCACGAGAAACGCCTGGCGATGCCGCTGCTGCTGTCGAGCGTCGCGCTGTTCTACAGCGGCTGCGCGTTTGCCTATTACTTCGTTCTGCCCAACGTATTCCGCTTCCTGCTCGGCATCACTCCCGAAGGCGTGTCGATGACGACCGACATCGGCCGCTACCTCGACTTCGTGCTGACCCTGTTCCTGGCGTTCGGCCTGTGCTTCGAGATACCGATCGCGGTCGTCATCATCGCCTCGCTCGGCTGGGTGACGACGGCCCAGCTGTCGACCAACCGGCCGTACGTCATTTTCGGCGTGTTCGTCGTGGCCGCGATCGTCGCCCCGCCCGACGTCGTGTCGATGATCATGCTGGCGATTCCGATGTGCCTGCTGTACGAGCTGGGCGTCATCGCGACGCGCGTGCTGGTCCACTCCGATCGCGGCGGCGCAGCAAACAACGCCGGGGCTTGACCGCGGCGCTACGCCGTATTTGATCACTTTCGCGGTTTGTGTTTTCGTGGAAAAGGTATAAAATGCGAACTGCATACTCTGCAGCATCGCCTCTATCCAATCAGCTTTATCCACCACCCCGAGATTGCCCACCAAGGAGCCCTCCTCATGGCAAAGAACGAAGACACCCGCGACGCCAGCCTGCGCGTCTCCAAGAAGATGCGTGACAGCCTGAAGGCTGCCGCCGCGGTTGCGGGTCGCCCGCTGTACGACGTCACGAATGAAGCGATCAACAACTACCTGAGCTCGGCCAAGGCCACTCCGCGCAAGGCCAAGAAGTAAGCGACTTACAATACTCCGCAGCCTCGTGGTTGCGGATCGAAGCAAGACGGCCCGCTGGGCCGTTTTTGCTTTTTATACTTCTTGATTATTTTGCGCGGGCGCAACTCCCGGCTGGTCAGGCCTCGAGCGGCGGCAGCACGCCAACAACCTCGGCGATCGTCGTGATGCCGCGCGCGACCTGCGCCGCCGCCGACACGCGCAGCGGCCGCATGCCCTCGGACAAGGCCGCCGCGGTCAGTTTGTCCTGATCGAATTCCGCCACGATCAGATGGCGCAGTGTCGCCGAGACGCGCATCATCTCGTAGATGCCGGTGCGGCCGAAAAATCCGGTGCTGCGGCATTCGAGGCACCCCTTCGGCGCGTAGACGCGCGTCGGCGGCGCCATGTGCAGGCGATGCGTCAACGCCGCCCAGGCGCGTACGTCGAGCATCGCGTCGATCTTGCAGTGCGGGCACAGCACGCGCACGAGGCGCTGCGCGACGACGCCGGCGAGCGTGGACTGGATCAGGTAGTGCGGCGCGCCGAGATCGAGCAGGCGCGTGATCGCCGACGGCGCGTCGTTCGTGTGCAGCGTCGACAGGACCAGGTGCCCGGTCAACGAGGCCTGGATCGCCATCTGCGCGGTTTCGAGGTCGCGGATTTCGCCGACCATGATGATGTCGGGATCCTGGCGCAGCAGCGTGCGCACGCCGGCAGCGAAATCGAGATCGATCTGCGGCTGCACCTGCATCTGGTTCAATTCCGGCGACACCATCTCGATCGGGTCTTCGACCGTGCAGACATTGATGTCCGGAGTGGCCAGGTGCTTCAGCGTCGAATACAGCGTCGTCGTCTTGCCCGATCCGGTCGGCCCGGTGACGAGTACGACGCCGTGCGGCCGCTCGACCAGGCCGCGCCACAGCGCTTCTTCGTCCGGCGAAAATCCGAGCTGGCGGAACTCCTTCACGACGATGTCGGGATCGAAGATGCGCATGACGACTTTCTCGCCGAACGCCGTCGGCATCGTCGACAGGCGCAGCTCGACCTCACGGCCCTCGCTCGATCGCGT
>Ga0207683_10003672_pt1 | contig 13347 bp, 10 predicted proteins | sample KBSM73metaG_FD_184333 | JGI IMG/M metagenome (GOLD analysis project Ga0207683, IMG submission 184333) | Miscanthus rhizosphere microbial communities from Kellogg Biological Station, Michigan, USA - KBS M7-3 metaG (SPAdes) (version 2) | ecosystem: Host-associated > Plants > Roots > Rhizosphere >...
ATCGCGATCGGCGTGTTGCACTCGAGCGGATACGCGGTGCAGTGCTGGGAGACCGCCGACCAGCTGGCGCTCGCGTAGCGCTCGCTGAGCCGCGCAATGAACATATCTGTGAACCTCTTGTTGCATGCGTCGTCGAGCTTATCGTCGTTGAGTCCGCAGACCTCGTGCGCGAACCGGCTCACGTAGCCCGGCGCATAGACCTCGTTCGCCACGAGGCCGCACGCCTGCCGTACTTCGACGCCGCCTCCAGCATCGACGACGTGCACACCCGGCGGATCGGGCGGCTGATCCGCTGGAACGTCGCTCGACTTGTGCGGCCGGCGGCACTTCTCCACGACGTACGCGCCGGTCGCCTGCACCCACGCGGGCCCGATGAGTGGGTCACGCGCAGGCGTGTACGCATCTTCGGGGTCCGGCGCTTGCTCCGGTTCCGCGGGCGGCGATGCATGGTGCGCGCACGAAACGCAGAGACAGACCAGCACGAGTGCCCCACGCATGCTCGCAGGCTAACACCAGTGGCGCGATCGCGTCGAACGTCCGTCTGTACCTGACCGCCACCCGATCGTTAGAACGGGCGGCATCCAAGAGCGTGTCGACATGGCGCGTAACAAGCCGCGTTCCGAGCGGCGCGCCCTGCCGCAAGATGCGGCACCAAACATAGTGCGTACTCGTCGAGGACGGGTATCGATGAGGTAGGCAGCAACGCGATCGCCCCGGGGCATCGCCATCGCGATGCTACGCTGGGTCCATGGGTTGGCGGGTTCGTCGTTCCGTGAAGTTGATGCCGGGGTTGCGGCTCAACATCGGAAAGCGCGGCGTCTCGGTGAGCGCGGGAAAGCGCGGGGCGACGGTGAACCTATCCAAGCGCGGGGTTCGCACGACGGTCGGAATCCCGGGCACAGGGATCTCGTACTCGACCCTGGCGAAGGCATCGCCGCCGGCGGCCCCGTCCCCGGTGACGACTTCGTCTCGGCCCTCGCGTGGCTCGTCTGGTGTCGGCCTCGGAATCCTGCTCGTGCTTGGCGGCATCGTGACCGCAGCGGTCGCCTTCGGCAGCGGCAACACCTCGTCATCGTCGACCTCGAGCACGTCGACACCGTCCGAGCACGCGATCACTGCTTACGATGCCGGCGTCGACTCGGCGCCGGATACGATCCACGCCGATCAAGCGGCCGCGTACGAACCAAGCGACGCCAAGGCATGCAGCCGCGGTTGCCCGTGCGGGAACACGTGCATCTCGTGCGACAAGGTCTGTCACGTCGGCGCGTCCTCGCGCGAGCGACATCACCACAGATAGCGTCACTGCGCCGGGACGATGCTGCAGTCACTACCGGCGTCGTGCTCGTCCGCCGCCCGTTCTGCAGGTCTTCGAACAATCGATGCACGTGTCGCCGCATGGGCATCCCTTCGTGCAGACGCGCCCGCCCGAATCCGTCCCCGAAGTCGAGGACGATGCTGCAGCCGGAGCGCTCGGCCACATCCCCTGGGTCATCGACGGGACGGGCGCATCGTCGCTAGCGGCAGCGGAGCCGGCGGGCGGCGGATCGACAGGCGTCGCTGCCGCCGGGGCAGGCGCCGGGGGCGGCGGAGCGGACGTGGTGCCCCCGGTGCCTTGTCTGTTCCGGTTGTAGATCGGATCTACGGCAGGCCCCGACCACTGCTGAAGGCATGCGGTCGCCAGCATCGCGATCAAACACACCGCTACCGACCACCGAACTAGTTGCATCACACGATGATCGCATGACACCCGCATGCGCGGCGAGCGTGGGAGATCCTGGTCGGTGGCGCGCGCGTCAGCTCGCTAGCCGAGGGCCGTGCCGTCGATACACACAGCCTCTCGAAGCGCGCCTTCAAGAGCGCCCGTCTCGCCTCGCATCAGACGTACATCCCAGCGCGCCATTTCGCGCAGTGCATGAGTACTACGATCGTCATCGTCGGGGACCGGAACACTGAACTCGACGACACGACGCGGCCATGCGAGGCCAGCGTGCACAAGCACATCGCGAACGATGAGCCGGATGGCTTCGACGTCCTGCTGGGTGAGCATGCGGCACGCTACACAGCGCGCGACGTGCAACGTCGTGCACGACGGCGCGAACAATCGAGCAGATGAATAGGCGCGCTGATCGCTCGTCTGCAGCTGCAACCGTCAAGAAACGAAAGGCCGTCAGTCATGAAGATCACGACTCTTGCGCTCACCTCGCTCCTTCTCGCCACCGTCGCGCATCAGGCGCGAGCCGACCAAACGTTCGAAGAGGCGAAGTGCTACGCCCTGAACGGTCCCTACTACCAGCAGTACAAGTGGTGGCTCAGCGCCATGCGCGACGAACTCGGCGTTAGCCGCGAAAGCGCGCACGGCAAGCTGAACGCCGCGCTCGACGGTGATACCAACCTTCGCAACCCGATGGTCGCGATCGTGGCGGGGCTCCATGTCCTCGACGAGGTCCCGCCGGTCAAGGACGCCTACCTTCGCTGCGTCCGCGTCGGCATCGATGCGGTGCTTGGTTCGCCGCCGCCGCCGCCTTCGAACCCGGACCGTCCGAGCTTCAAGGACGACAACGGCGGCTGTCACCGCTGCTAGTTCTTTAGTTTCACGCGAGCTGCCGCCAACTGCCGACTGCCGCAAAATGCTGCAGGTCCCGACGTGTTGTGACGGACACGGACCGACCCGTTGGGCCCGTACATGTCGGTCGTCGTGGCCGAGCTCCGTCTGCAAAACGCCCCGCGTGCGGGATCCCGAAGCGTCGATGTGTCCTCTGCAGAGGACGCGCGCTCAGTGGAGTGTCCTGTTTTGTGGACACTCGTTTGTAGCGCCGCTCACACGCGATCGGGATCGCGTTGAAATTCGTGTAGGGCGCGCACCCTGTACCGAAGGTCAGGGTCGGTTCGTTATGTTGGTGGGATGGATGGTGTCTCCCAGGAGCGCGATTTCTATCGGCGGCTGCTCGATCTCGGCGGCGAACGCGAGCTCGAACCGCTGCTGGAGCAAGCACTCGCGCTGATCGTCGACGTGACCGGCGCGAAGGCCGGGTACCTCGAGCTGTACGACGACGACTCGAACCTGCCGCGGTTCTCGAAGGGTCATCAGGTCAGCGAGGCGGATCTCGAGACGATACGGTCGTCGATCTCGCGCGGCATCATCTCGCGCGCGATCAGCGAGGGCCGCACGATCGAGACACCGTCGGCGCTCGGAGACGAGCGGTTCCAGGATCTTGGCAGCGTGCGCCAGCACGAGATTCAACAGGTGCTATGCGTACCGGTCGGCGAACCGCCGCTCGGCGTCGTGTACCTGCAGGGTCGCACGCGTACCGGACCGTTCAGTGCCGGTGATCGCGAACATGCTGAGTTGTTTACGCGCCAGCTCGCGCCGCTCGCGGATCGGCTCGTACGCCGTGACGATCGAAGCAGGTTCGACTACACGCTCGAAGCGCGCGAGCAGCTGAGGTGCCCCGAGATCGTCGGGCGATCGAGAGCACTGGCTCACGTCCTGCAATCTGCGTCGCACGTCGCGCCCCTGGACGTGGACGTTTTGATCACAGGTCCGTCGGGGAGTGGCAAATCCATGCTTGCACGCGTGATCCATCACAACAGCCCGCGTGCATCGGGGCCGTTCGTCGAGCTCAACTGTGCGGCGATTCCGGATACGTTGCTCGAGAGCGAGCTGTTCGGTGCCGAGCGAGGCTCGCACTCGACGGCGACGCGCAAATCGCGCGGCAAGGTGGCTGCTGCGGAAGGCGGTACCCTGTTCCTCGACGAGATCGGCGAGCTCTCTGCCGGAGCGCAGGCCAAGCTGCTCCAGCTGCTCGCGACGCGCGAGTACCACCCGCTGGGCGCGACCGAGGCGATCCGCGCCGATGTCCGGATCATCTCTGCGACCAACGCGAACCTCGAGGCTCGCGTCGCCGCGCGCCAGTTCCGCGACGACCTCTACTACCGCATGCATGTCGTGCCGGTCGAGATGCCCGGCCTCGAGGCGTGCCGCGACGACGTGCCGGAGCTCGTCGAGCACTTCGTCGCCGAGGCGTGCACGCGGCACAAGCTCACGCCGCTTCCAATCTCGCCGCGTGCGCTCGCCGCGTGTCGCGAGGCCGCGTGGCCCGGCCACACGCGCCAGCTCGCCCACGCGATCGAAGCCGCCGTGATCCGCGCGCACGGAGAACGCGCGCTCTCGCTGCGCGAGCACCACATCTTTCCGAAGGCCCCGCATGACCACGCGGACGCACCGACACTCGCCGAGGCGACGCGCGCGTTCCAGCGCCGGCACATCGCGCAGGTGCTCGAGCAGAACGACTGGAACGTGACCGAGACCGCGCGCGCTCTCGATATCACGCGCTCGCATCTCTACACGCTGATCAACGATCTCGATCTGAAGCGGCGGGCTGGGGCTGGGGCAAGAGACGACCACAGCTAGCAAGGAGTATTCATGTCCCGCTCGGTGTTCTACGGTTTCGGTGCGTTCGTCGGCTCGATCACGGGTCCCACGGCCTGTAGCTTCTGGACCGACGATCCGGCCGTGATCGGCTTCACGGCCCCGCAGATCCCGGTGGATCTCGCGAAGAACCCCGAGGCCGTGCGGCGCGGTGTGATCACCGAGGCGGACGTCCAGGCCGACGATCACGCCAGCGTGGGCACCGGTGGCCAGACGAAGATCGGACCGATGTTTCCGGGCGGCGCGATGATCGGTGCGGTGTATCTCCAGGAGAGCTACATGACGTCGAAAGGCCTCGCACCGCCGGGCCCACGACCGTACGAGTGGTGCACGATCCAGTACTACGCATCGGAGCCGGCGCCGCTGACGAGCCGGCGGTTCTACGGCTTCCACGCCCAGATCCTGAGCGTCACCGCCGGTATCTCGATGGTGTCGTTATGGGCGCGTGGAACGTCTTCCGTTCCCGGCCAGGCCCCGATGGGCACGTGGCCGATCGATCTGGCGCGATGGGCGCCGCCCCTGGGACCGGGCATCACGCAGATCTCCGCCCCAGGACAAGCTGGCTCCCTGTTTCTCGACGCGCAGGCCGGCGGCGCCGGCGTCGTCCAGTTCGACTGGCCAAAGATGCCCAAGATCCTCGGCGGCATCGTCGTGAAGAGGAGCCGTCATGCTCGCTGAGCTCCTCGACCAGCCGCGCATCTCCATCGTCAGCCGCAGCGAGGATCCCGAGCTCGTGCGCATTCACGAGACAATCGCGCACGGAATTGCGATCGCGGGCCGCGGTGACCTCGAGATCACGCTGTGCAACCTGCTCGCATGCGGACGCCCGGGCGTCCCGAAGACTCTCGATCTGATCGGTCATTCGACGGCGAACACGTCGTTGCTCGTGCTCGGCGACTGGGTGGTCGACGCGTCGAGCCTCACGGTCACGGCGTTCTTCCGCGAGCTGGCCGAGCAGGATGTCCTCGCGCGCCTCGGCATCACGGCCGTGCGCCTGCTCGGCTGCCTGACCGCAGACACGGCTCACGGCAGGTGGACCACGTGCGCCCTCGCGGAGATCCTGGGCGTCGAGGTTTTCGGGACCACCGGCCTCTTGCTCGCGAGTCACTACAATCGCGATGGCTTCGCCGAGGAGCGCGGCTACTTGCTCGCGTCGGCGACGCAGCTGCGCGCGAATGGACTCGTCCCCAGGCCGCTCGATCGCGGCGAGCCCAGCACGTTGCCGCTCGACGTCGACGCGCTTCCGGCGGTCGCGTTACCGAAACGGTCCTGGCCGGTGCACGTGATCGGGCGCGAGCATGCGCGCGAGCTCCTCGGCCTCGTCTACCGCCGCGATGGCTCGATCATCCCGGGGCTCGTCGCCGCGCCGACGTGCGAAGTGGCGCTGCCAGCGGCCACTGCCGATCGCTATCACCTCGTGCAGGTACTGCTCAACGGCGAGCTCGTGCGGGTGTACCCGCCCGGGATGCCGGACGGGGTCGTCTACCCGGTCGATGATCCGCACGAGCTTCGCAAGCTGCTCGGTTAACGCACGACGCAGCGCAAGCCGAGCGAGAACTGGCGCACGATCGCCGGCCGCTGGTTCGGGATGCCAACGTAACCGAGGAGGTTGTCCGAATTGGTCTCTCCCCAGTCACCGCCGCGAATGACCTCGAAGCCGGGCGCGTCAGGCACGAGCGTGTCCGTCCACTCCTCGACGTTGCCCGCGAGATCGAGGACACCGTCGGGGCTGCGATCGTCGGGATGACTGCCGACGACCGCTGGGCCATCCTCCCCGAGGCCATCGAGCTTTGCGGGAATCGGGGTTCTCGGCGTGCCCCACGGAAAGCTGCGGCGTGGCATCGGGTTCGGGGTGCCGTCGGCGAGCGTCAATCCTCCCCGGTACGCGCGCTCCCACTGCTCCGACGTCGGTAACGCCTTGCCCATGAACCCGCAATACGCGCGAGCTTCCTTCCACGTCACGCCGGCGACGGGACGGTCGGGCTCGGCGGCATGTTCGTAGCCAGTCGCACTGGGGTACTGCGGCGCCGCGATCCCGGTGGGCGCGAGGCGGGCGAGCATCGCAAACGCGGCGTTCGTGACCTCGGTGCGATCGATCCGGAACGCCGGCAAGGTGATCTGCTTCTCGTTCGCGAGCTCGGGGTACTCCTTCACGAGCGGCGTCGGCGGATCTCCCGCGCCTCCTGCGATGAAGGGCCCCGCCGCGAGCGGGATCGTGCCCGCGAGCGTGGCAGCGCAGGTTGGCACCTCGATCCGCACGGTCTTCTCGGGCTCGTTGCGCTGCATGTAGCCGGGCAGGTTCACGAGCGGCACGATCGACGGCGCGCAGTGCTCGCCATGGCGACCGCGCCCGCTGATCACGAGGAACGCGTGGCCGCCGCGCGCCTCGACGTGCTCGCGCAGCGCGCTGCCGACGGTGCGCTCGCCGCGCGCGAGGTAGCGCGACTCGTACGGAGCCCCCGGGGCATCGGGATCGTCACGATCGGGTGCGTGGAGCTCCCAGTGCAGATCGAGATCGCGGGCCGCGACGCGGATCGGCCGGAGCTCGTGGGCATCCCAGTCGAACGGCGCGAGCTCGAGAGTGAATCGGCCGAGATCGCGGTCGCGCAGCGATTGCTCGGCGCGCTGGTGCGCCTCCTCGATCCGGTTCGTGGTGATCGCGACACCGGCGACGGCGAGCGCACCTCCGACGATCGACGCGATCGCCAGCGTGCGACGACGATGCGTCTGCCGGGACAGCGCGACCAGCTCCGACGGCGTGATGCCCGGGACGTCGCGCGCGCGCCAGTCGGTGTCGAGCTCGTCGACGGCGGCAGTGTGACCGCGCAGCTCGCGCAGCTCGGCACGCGAGAGCAGCGACGGCCTATCGGAGCGCGACCGGCGCAGGTGGTGGCGCACGAGCTCGACGGCGCGGCGGCGCGCGAGGTCGCGGCGATCGATCCACGACGCGATGCGCGGCACGAGCGAGTCGTGAACGAGCTCCCACGACGCCTCGGACTCGCCGCGCACGCGCACGAGCAGGCCCCGCGCGCGGAGCAGGTCGAGCACGGCGAGCGTGGCCGTGCGGTCGTGCTTGACCATCGCGAGCAGCTCGGACTCGGGACGGATCGCACGCTGGTGCGCGGTCGTGACGAGTGCGACGAAGATGTCGCGTGCGATCGCATCGCGGCCTCCGGCGAGCTCGACGTCGAGCACGCGCTCGAGGTGCTCTCCCACGATCGACTCGAAACCGCCGAGCCGGCGATAGCTCGCGAGGGTGAGCGTGGCATCGCCCGGCGCGAGCGCCTCGACCAGCACCGAGCAGGCCAGCTGGAGGTGCGGCGGATAGACGGCGCTGGCGTCGGTCCAGCCCATCTCGGGCGCGATCGCCCCGGCCGCCTTGCGCAGATCGGTGAGCAGCGTCTCGAGCAGGTCGGGCTCGATCGCGAGGCGTGCCTCGGTGAGCGGACCCACGATCGCCGCGCGCGCTCCGGCGAGATCGAGCGGCGGCAGCCGGATGATCGGGATGCCCGCCTCGACGCGCTGCGTGCGCGAGATCAACCGCGCGAGGTGATCCTCGCGAACGGCGAGCACGAGCGCGATGTCGGCGTCGCCGGGGAGCCGCAGCACCGCGGTGACGAGCTCGTCGTCGCCGAGCGCGGCCTCGAGCTGGTCGAGCACGATCACGAGCCGCGTGCCGCGCTGCTTTGCGTGCTGCATCACCGCGTCGGCGACGGTCTCGGCACCCGGCCAGATCGCGGCAGCGAGCGGCGCCTGCGCCGAGGTGCGCGTGCGGAAGTACACGGCGTGCACGCCGAGCGCCTCGAGCCGCGGCACGAGCCCTGCGCGCAGCAGCGACGTCTTGCCGGTGCCCGACGGCGCGGTGTAGATGACCGAGCGGCGGAACAGCACGTGCTCGGTGAGCGCGGCGACATCGGCCTCGCGACCGTTGAGCCGGCCGCGATCGGACTCGGTCATCGGTGCGAACAGCCGAAAGGGCGAGCTCGGCAGCACGGGCACGGGCTGCGAACCCTGCGGCGCGGCGGTTCCGGTCAGCGCGGCTGCGAGCTCGCGCGCCGACTGATAGCGCTTCGCCGGATCGACCGAGAGCGCCTTGGTGAGCACGGTGTGCAGCTCCCCGTCGAGGGAGTCGAGTGGCGGGACGAGCGTGTACGCGTTCGGGCGCCGCCAGCCGGTGAGCAGCGTGACCAGCACGAGCGCGGCGGAGAACAGATCGCTGCGCGCGTCGACGCGGCCCTCGTGCAGCTGCTCGGGCGCCATGTAGGCGGGGGTGCCGCCGGCGGACTCGGCCGGGCGGTCATGCGTGCGCAGGCGCGCGAGCCCGAAGTCGACGAGCACGACGCGCTCGGCGGTGCCGACATCGCCTTCACGCTCGACGACGATCGCGTTCGCCGGCTTGACGTCGGCGTGGACGAGGCCCGCATCGTGCGCCGCGCCGAGCCCCACCAGCAGCTGGCGCGCGAGCTCGATCGCCCGCTCCTTCGGCAGCGGCGCGCCCGCCGTGGCGATCGACTGCAGATCGCGGCCCTCGAGCAGCTCCATCGCGTAGAACAGCCGGCCGTCGGGTGCGATGTCGGCCTGGTGAATGCGCACGACGTTCGGGTGATCGATGCGCCCGACGGCGCGGATCTCCTGGACGAACAGCTTGCCGTCCTGCGACGACGGATCGATGTCGGCGTGCAGGACCTTCACCGCGACATCGCGATCGACCGCGAGCTGGCGCGCGCGATAGACCGTGCCGAACGTGCCGCGTGCGACGACCGCGTCGAGCCGGAACCGGCCCGGCATCACGATGCCGGTGAGATCATCGGGATGCCCGGGCACCGGTAGCCGCGGCTTCGCGAGCTGCGAGCGGCGCAGATCCCACACGCCTGCGAGCGCCGGCGACTGCGCGAGCGTCTCGGACGCCTCGGAGACCTGCATCGCTGCACCCGGCACGCGGCGCGCGAGGCAGTCCGACAGGCTCTTCATCGTGACGGTGCCGGTCTTCGGATCGAGCGCGTCGCCCCACAGCGCAGCGAGCAGCGCCTCGACGAGCGGAGCGCCTTGCGCGGGTGCATCGACGGCGACGACATCATGGGGCCGCCCGGTGCGCAGCGCCTCGAGCCACTGCACCGGCGAGCCGGCAACGCCGCCGCCCGCGCTCGCGCTGAACGACGAATCGCGCCGTGCACTGACGACGACGAGCAACTTCTCGGCCTTGATCGCGCGGATGCGGTCGCCGAGCCACGCCAGCGGCAGCGTCGCGTCCTCGGGATACTCGCGGAGCTGGCTCGACGTGACGAGCGCCGGGCCGTTCACATCGGCGATCACGCCGAGCACCACGAGCACCGCGACCTTGACCGGCTCGGTCACGAGCTCGTCGACGTGGTGCTTGATCGAGCCGCGATCCGCGCGCAGCCGCTCGCCGGCCGCCGCACTCAGGCGACGCAGCTGCCAGCCCGCGCCCGTCGCGAGCAGCGCCTCGCCGATCTGGCCGAGCGTGTGGACCGCGCTCGCGTCGAGGGCCGTGCCGCCGATCGCGCCGTGTCCCGCCACGAGCAGCGCGGTACCTTCGACGGGACGTGGCATCGACCCTCGATCCTAATCCAACCACGCCGCGACGCGATCGGCGATCGCAGCGGGGGCCTCGAGATGCAGGAAGTGACCGACGTCCGGGAGAATCTCGGAGCTACGCGGCGGCAGCACGCAGCCATCGTCGGCACCGTGGAGCGCGAGGATCTCGGTCGCGGTCGGCCGGCGCAGCGCACGCTGAAACTCGCGGTCGAACAGCGTGCGACGAAATGCCCGGTAGTACTCGAGCGGCGCCGGCAGGCTCGCCTCCAGGCACGCGTGCAGCTCGGCGCGGCGCGGCTCGTCGAGCGTCAAGCCCGGCGACCAGCTCCGCCACAGGTGATCGATGAAGCGCGTGCCGACGAGTCGGCTCGAGCCCGGCAGCTGGAAGAACGCCATGTACCAGCTGTGTGCGATCTGGCGCGGTGTACGGAGCTGGCGCAGGAACACCGCGGGCGGCGGCACCGCGAGCGTCACCGCGCGGCGCACCGGCAGGTCCTGGCACAACGCGTACGTCAGCGCGGCGCCCCAGTCGTGACCGACGATGGACACAGACTCGCGTTCATCGGTCCACGCGGCGATGATCGCGCGGACGTCGCTCGCGAGTGTCGCGAGATCGAACGGCCCCGCGAGCGGCGAAGGCGCATAGCCGCGCAGCCACGGCGCGAGCACGCGAAAGCCGCGATCGATCAGCGCCTCGAGAAACGGCGCCGCGGTCGGCGGACAGTCCGGGAACCCGTGCAGGAACACGAGCGGCCGACCGTGTCCGCCCGCGAGCGCATGGAAGCCGCTGAACGTGACCCGGTCGAGCACGCCGCGAGCTTGCCAGGATTCACCGGATGAGGGCTCGTCGCTGCCGTGCTTCGCCGGTCGTGCACGAGCTTGCCGGGCTTCGCCATGCGCGTGGTCCGACCCTTGCTGTGCTTGTTCGTATGATGGCCAAGCGACTGATTCGTGGTGCGTGGGCGTGTTCGATCCTGACGGTATTCGGACTTGTGTCCGCTGGCTGTACGGACACGCCGGACGCGAGCGGCAACCGGCTCGACGACGCGCCGCTCGCGTGCACACCCGAGCACACGGTGTATCAGCTGACGAGCGTCGACCCGTCGCTCTCGCAAGCGCATCGCGTCGACCTCGACGGCGACGGGACGCCGGACGATGCGCTCGGACAGGCGCACGACATGATCGCAGGCGTCGATCCGGCGTTCGCGGTCGCGCCGCGGTTCGGTGCGCGGCTCGCGAGCGATGTGCCGTGGCTCGTCGCGCTCGATCGCTGCGGGACAGATATCCGCGTGACGATCGATGAAGGCATGGTGCTGCCCGGTGATCCGGTCCCGCAGATGCCGGGCGAGCTGCCGCGCGCGGTCGGTACGCTGCGCGACTCCGTGCTCGAAGCGAGCGACGGGCAGGTCCACATCCCACTCGGTGCGCTAGCGGACGTCACGCGTGGAGACGCGCCGCGCTGGATCACCGGCGAGGGCCTCACCGTGCGCGCGACGCTCTTGCCAGGCGAGCTCGATGGCGTGTTCGGCGCGGGCATCGATCGCGATGTCGCGCGCGACGAGCTCGCTCCGCCGATCGCGGCGTTCCTCACCGCGCAGCCGACCGATGACTGGCTCCGCGCCGGCGCGGATGGCAACCAGGACGGCACGGTCACCGCGCCCGAGGTCATGGCGACCACGCCGTTCTCGGATGCGACCACCGGCGACGTCACGATCACGGCGCCCGACGGCACGCCCCGACTGCCTGCCGCTGCGGTGTCACTCGCGCTGCGATTTCACGCGGTTCGCATCCGCTGAGCGCGTGAAACCTACATCGGCTCCGTGACCGCGGGACCGCAGCCGGCGGTTCACCGTGTCGGATCCGTAGACGGTGTGGAGTTGCACCACGGGAAGTCGCGGGCCGGAGGCTTGCAGAAGTACGATCCCGTGATGTCCGCGCTGGATACCGAGGCTGTCGACGCCGATCTCCCACCTGGTACGCAGGTCGGCGAGTACACGGTCGAGACCCGGCTGGGGGCCGGCGCCTTCGGCGTCGTGTACAAGGCGAACCACCCGCTCATCGGCAAGCTCGTCGCGATCAAGGTGCTGTCGCTCAAGTTCTCGGTCGACCCGGAGGCGAGCACGCGGTTCGCGGCCGAGGCGCGCGCGGTCAACCAGATCCGCCACCGCCACATCATCGACATCTTCTCGTTCGGCAAGCTGCCCGACGGCCGCCAGTACTACGTCATGGAGTACCTCGACGGCGAGACGTTCGACGCGCTGCTCGAGCGCGAGCGCAAGCTGCCGATCGAGAAGCTGCTGCCGATCCTGCGCGGCATCGCGAAGGCACTCGACGCCGCGCACGCCAAGGCGATCGCCCACCGCGATCTCAAGCCCGAGAACGTGTTCCTCGCGCGTGACGAGGGCGGCGTGTTCCCGAAGCTGCTCGACTTCGGCATCGCGAAGCTGATGGCCAGCGAGGATGGCGGCCAGGGCGGCATGATCGCGAAGACCCGGACGGGCATGGCGGTCGGGACGCCGTACTTCATGTCGCCAGAGCAGGCGCGCGGCCGCGACCTCGACCACCGCACCGACATCTACTCGTTCGGCGTGCTGGTCTACCTCGCGCTGACCGGCACGTATCCGTTCGACGGCGACGATCACATCTCGATCCTGATGCAGCACGTGACCGCCGAGGCCGAGGCGCCGAGCACGCGCGCGCCCGAGCTGCCGCCCGGCGTCGACGAGGTCGTGCTGTCGCTGCTCCAGAAGGAACCCGCGGCGCGCCCCGACAACCTGCGCAGTGCCGTCGCCGCGCTCGAGCGGGCCGCCGGGATGTCGCCGTCGCTCGATACCGGCCCGATCGCGCTGCGCTCGCAGCCGGTCGCCGTCTCCGCGGCGCCTACCCAGTTCGTCGAGGCGGCGAAGCGCCGGCCCCGTACCTGGGCGATCGTGCCGGCACTCGCAGCGGTCGCGGTGATCGCCGTCGGGGTGGTCGCACTGCGCGGCAAGCACGAGACGCCGAAGGCGCCGCCCGCGCAGCCGCCTGCGCCGGTGATCGTGCACACGCTGCCGCCGCCCCCCGCGCCCGCACCCGCGCCGGCTCCCACGCCCGCGCCTGCGCCGCCGGTCACGTTCGAGATCCGCGGCGTGCCCGCGCACAGCGAGGTGCTCGTCGCCGGCAAGGTGATCGGCACCGCGCCGGGGCCGGTGCAGCTGGAGCAGAGCACGTCGGCGATCGTGCTGGTCGTGCAGGCCGAAGGTTACGTCCCGCTCTCGACGATCGTGATCCCCGATCGCGATCAGCCGCTCGCGCTGACGCTGAAGAAGAAGCCGCACGCGACTCGCACGGCGACGCCGGGCCGCGAGGACATCATCGACGTG
>Ga0207683_10003673_pt1 | contig 13340 bp, 13 predicted proteins | sample KBSM73metaG_FD_184333 | JGI IMG/M metagenome (GOLD analysis project Ga0207683, IMG submission 184333) | Miscanthus rhizosphere microbial communities from Kellogg Biological Station, Michigan, USA - KBS M7-3 metaG (SPAdes) (version 2) | ecosystem: Host-associated > Plants > Roots > Rhizosphere >...
GACGAATGCAGGCGCGCCGCGATCGCCCGTCCGAAGCCGCCGGCGCCTCCCGTGATGATGGCAGTGCGTCCGGTAAAATCGTATGTGACCATCGAGGCACCGCGAGCAAGGGATACGCGTGATCGGCCAAGCGACGGGACGCCGGGTTGACAGGCGCTGTGAGCGCAATTATACGATGGTAGGCGCCAAGCCCTCGTTGGCGCGAGAAACGCGGACCCAAGCGAAAGATCCCCCGATGGACGCAAGAACGATCGACGTCGCGGCGCGACAACTGGTGGCTGCCCGCACCGCGCGGCGGCCCGGGGCCAGATTGCCCGAATCATGCCGTCCCACGGATGCCGACGAGGGCCTCGCGATACAGCGCCGCGTCGGGGAAATCCTCGATCTGCCGATCGGCGGCTGGAAATGCTCGGTGCCGACTCCGGAGCGAAAGATCGCCGCAGCGCCGATTTTTGCGCCGACGATCATCAGCGTGGCGCCCTGCCCGATCGTGCCGATCGCGGGCAAGGCGCGCGTCGAGCCCGAGATAGCCTTCGTGCTCGCGCGCGATCTGCCGGCGCGCGCTACGCCGTACGACGAGGCCGACGTGCGCGCGGCGATCGGTGAAGCGAGGCTGGTTCTCGAGCTGATGGGACCGCGCTATGCCGATCCGGCGGCGGTCACGTTTCCCGAGCTGCTGGCCGACGGCATCGCCAACCAGGGATTGTTTGCCGGGCCGGTGTTATCCAATCCGTACGGGCTTTCGCTCGACTCTTTCGCCATCGTCATCGACTGCGCCGACGGAACGCTGATAACCCGCGAGGGCAGGCATCCGGACGGACATCCGCTGCGGCCGCTGTATTGGCTGGCGAATTTTCTCGCCGCCGGTGGCTATGGCGAAGGCGTATCGCTGAAAGCGGGCCAGATCGTCACGACCGGCTCGTATTGCGGGGTCGTCGATGTTCCGCTGGAAACGGCGCTGGTCGTTCGTTACGGCGATCTGGGCACGCTCGACGTACAGTTCGCTGCTGCAGGATAAATCATGAGCCTGGCCGGATCGGGCGCGGTTTGCATCTGGCACGATATCGAGCCGGAAGCCACCGACGAGTTCTATCAGTGGCACAACCGCGAGCACATGCCCGAGCGCGTCGGCATACCCGGCTTCCTGCGCGGCAGGCGCTATATCGCGGTCGCCGGCGCGCCTGCGTATTTCAATTTATACGAAGCCGAAAGCACCGAGATTCTCGGCGGCAAGGATTATTTGGAACGGCTGAACGCCCCGACTGCGTGGACGCAGCGTGTCGTACCTTCGTTTCGGCGAGTCTCGCGCTCGATCTGCCGCGTCGCCTACAGCGAAGGCGTCGGCCAGGGCGGCTTCATCCTGACACAGCGCTTCGACCTTGCCGCTGACGATCGTACCGTCACGCTCGAGACGCTGTCTGCGCAGCTCTTGCCGCCGCTGGTCGAGCGCAAGGGCGTCGCCGGTGTGCATCTTTGCCTCGCCGATGAAACTATCAGCAGGATCGAGACCGCCGAAAAAAAAGCACGGTCGGATGCGACCGCGATTCCCGGCTGCATCGTGCTGATCGAGGGAATCTCCGAGGCTGACGTCCGCGACCCCGGCGAGTTGCTGGCCGACGATATGCGCGCCCTACTGGGCGGATCACCGCCTTGTATCGATACCTCGATCTACCAGCTGCAGCACTCGCGCTCGAAGTCGCCGTAACGGCGACGGTCGCACGAGGCTGCTAGCCGGCTGCGGCGGCAGAGGACGATGACGTGGCTCCGACGCGATCACGCCGCCACGCCGCCAGCATCGCGTCGATGCCGTGTTCCAGACGCGTCGCCGGCGCGAACCCGAGCGCCGCCTGCAGACCGTCGTTACGCAGCGTCCAGCCGCTTGCGGGGACGGCGACCGCCTGGTACTCGACCTGCACGTCCGGATGACGGAGCTGCAGGTGTGCGATCGCGTCGCGCATCGTACGCCGATCGCCAACCACATTGAACACCGCGAACCGCGTCAGCTGCGCCGAGAGCGCACGCAACAGCACTTCAGCGGCGTCGTCGACATAAGTCCAGTCGATCGGCCCGGCAAAGTCGGGGACGACAATGTGACGATCGCCGCGGGCGAAGCGCTCGACCACCTGCTGCGCGACGCGCCAGCCGCGCTCTCGTCCGGGACCGTAGACCCAGCCGAACCGCAACGCGAGACACGCAGGGTAGGCGTCGAGAGCGCTGAGTGCCCGGCACAGATGTTCGCCCGCCGCCTTGGTGGCGCCGTATACGGTCAGCGGCCGGAGCGCGACATCGTCGCCGCTGCCCTCGGCACAGGGGCCGACGGCGGCGATCGAACTTGCGTACACGATGCGTTGCACCGCTGCGGCGCGAGCAGCCGCGAATACCGCGGCGGTGCCGCCGATGTTGACGCGCACTGCGGCTCCTGGATCGTCGGCTGCGGCATCGGTCAATAGAGCCGCGAGGTGCACGACGACTTCGGGACTGACCTGCGCCATCGCTGCCGCCAGCGCTGGAACGTCGGTAACATCGCATTGGACGTCGACCTCGCCGCCCAGATCGACGGTCGTCACCTGGTGTCCCGCGCGCCGCGCGCGGACAGCGAAGGCCTGGCCGAGGAAGCCGGCGCCTCCGGTCACCAGTGTTCGCACTCTCAGTACTTGATGACGCCCATGCGCAGAAAGGCGCGGTGGATGCGCTCCGCATAGGCGTTGAAGCTGGCATCCTCGCCCAGCACCGCTGGACGCGGACGCGGCAAGTCGATCGCGATCTCGTCGACGATGCGACCCGGGTTCGGCGACATGACCAGCACCCGGTCGGACAGGCCGATCGCTTCTTCGATGCTATGGGTGATGAAGAGCACGGTCTTGCGCGTCTCCATCCAGAGGAGCTCGAGGTCGTGCCGGATCTGGGTCCGCGTGATCGCATCGAGCGCGCCGAACGGCTCGTCCATCAGCAGGATCGAAGGCTGGTGGATCAGGGCGCGGGCTATCGACACGCGCTGCCGCATGCCGCCGGACAACTGGCGCGGATAGCGGTCGCGGGCAGGCTCGGGAATGCCGAGCTTGCCCAGGATGCGCGATGCCTCCTCGCGGGCGGGCGCGAGTGGCAACCGGCGAATCTGGGCCTGCAACAAAACATTGTCCAACGCGCTGCGAAACTCGAGCAACAGGTGATCCTGGAAAACGATGCCGACGTCGGTCAGCGGCCGCTGCAGCACTTCGCCGCCGACGATGAGCTCGCCAGCGCTGGCGGGAACGAGTCCTGCCGTGATCAGCATCAGCGTGCTCTTGCCGCAGCCCGAGGGGCCGATCAGGCTGACGAATTCGCCGCCCCGTATGTCGAACGACACGTCCTCGAGCGCGGTGAACATTCCCTCCTTGCCGGCGAACCGCTTACCGACAGCACGGCTCACGATCGAAGCGCCGCCGACGGCCGCGGACGGCCGCGCTTCGATAGCGGTCGGAGCCTGCACTGTCAGCACTTCGGCGCGTTGGCCGGCAGGAAGTCGTTGCTGTAATAATCGCCTATCGGTTTGTCCTTCGGCAGATTGAGATACATCGTCAGCAAGTCGAACGTGGTCTGCCAGTTCTTGTCGGGCACCCGTCCCAGGGATGTCGCGCCGGGCGCGCAGACCAGGAGCAGGTCGACATTGAGCTGCTTCAGGATCTGATCCTTGCTCGCGGACGGGAATTGCTCGATGACCGCCGCCGCCGCCGCATCGGGGTTCTTGCGCGCTTCGTCCCAGCCCTTGAGGCTCGCTGCAACGAAATTCCGATATAGCTCGGGGTTTTCCTTGAGCCGGTCGTCTCGCGCCACGATCGACAAGCCGACGGTCGGCACGCCGACGTCGCGATAGAAGATATCGTTGACCTTGAATCCCCGATCGCGCATCTGGACGCTCTGGAAATCCGCACCGGCAAGGATCGCATCGACCTTCTTTTCCAGCAGCGCCCCCACCAGTGCCGCCGGGTCGATGTTGACGATGTCGAGCTTCGTCTTGTCGAGCTTGTTTTCCGCCAGGATCGCGTCGAGCAGCGTGGTCTGCGCGGTTCCCGGCTGAACGGCCAGCTTCTTGCCGACCAGGTCCTTGGGCGATTTGATGCCCGAGCCTTCGATCGAGATGATCGCGAAGCCGTTGGTTTGCAGAATCGGCGCGACGATCTTCAGCGGCGCGCCTTTGGATCGGATCTGCATCGCTGCCGGCGCGTCGGCAAAACCGACGTCGGTCTGCCCGGTCGCGACCTGTTGCGCGGTGGTCGCGGAGCCCTTGCCTTCCTCGATCGTCAAATCGATGCCCGCGTCCTTGTAGTAGCCGAGCTTCTTGGCGAGCATGAACCCGGCCTGCGGGCCGCCGGCGAGAAAGTTGAGCGTCAGCCTCATAGGCTTGGCCTGCTGCGCCGCCGCCGGCAGCGCAGCGCTGGCCAGCACCGCCGCAAGCGCGGCAGCGAATAGTTTTTTGATCATCGTCCCCTCCGTTTCTGGTTATCGAGAATTCCGCTCAATTCCCGTGCAGCCAGGGCATGCACAGGCGCTCGAGCAATTGTACGGCGTAGCTGAACACGATGCCGATGGCCGACAACGCTACCAGGACCGCGAAAATAAGCGGCATGTCGAGATAGCTGGTGGCGCGCAGCAGCAGGTAGCCGAGGCCCGAGTTCGACCCGACGAACTCGGCGACGATGGCGCCGGTGGCGGCGAAGACGATCGAAACCTTGAAGCCGCCGAAAATGTGCGCGATTGCCGACGGAAGGCGGATGTGGCGGAACGTCTGTCCGGCATTGGCGCCCATCGACCGCGTAAGGTACAGGACGCGTTCGTCCAGAGCCCGGAAACCGGTCATGCTGGCGACCAGCGTCGGGAAAAAGCAAAGCAGGAACGTGAGCAGCACCTTCGGAAACGGCCCGAACCCGAACCAGACGACGAATAGCGGCGCGACCGCGATTTTCGGAATCAGCTGGAAAAAAACGATCAGCGGGTACAGCGATCGCTCCAGCCACTTGAAGGACACGATCATCAGCCCGAGCGGGACGCCGATCGCAGCCGCAAAAAGGAATCCGAGCAGGACCTCGCTCGCCGTCACCAGCGTGTGTTGCCAGATAAGCGCCCGTGACTCCACCAGCTTGGACAGGAACTCCGTCGGCAGCGGCAGAATGTATTCCGGGACGCCGAACAGCCGCACCAGGAACTGCCACGCCACCAGCAGTACGGCAAAGGTCGCGATCGGAAGCAGCACGGCGGAAATGCGATCGCGCGCCTTGGTCGATGGCGGGGCGGCGACTGCCAGCTGCTCTACGGGCGCCGCTGCGACCGGCGTTGCCGATGGGTGCGGCGCGACCGGATCGAGGCTCACTCGCGCGGTCCGTCGGCGGTGCCTGGCTCGGCGGGCAACGCCCAGGTGCCGTAGCCCGCGGGCAGGTTGATCTCGATCAACTCCAGGTCATCGGACCGGTCGACAACGTTGTGCGCCACGCCTGCCGGTTGCGACAGCGAGGAACCCGCGCTAACCCTGACCGCTTCGTGCATGCCGGCATAGCGAAACTCGATCCAGCCCCGGAGAACGTAGACGAAATGCGCGCTCATGTCGTGCCAGTGCCAGCCGGTCTCGGCCTCGAAGGGGAGAACGGCCCGGATGTGCTTGGCGCCGATCATGCCGCCGCTCGCCGCCGCCCAGCCCAGATCACGATATTCGACGTCGGCGCGCGGGCCGTCGCGGGTGAAGCCCTGATCGCTGAGAGCGAGACGGGTCAACGCCTGAGCGAGCATCCGCGGACCCTCGTAACGCGGAGGGAAGCCGGTGCCGCTGTCGCCATGACGATAGGCGCCTTCGCCGGCGGCGGGAATCGACTCGTGCAGGGGTTCGGTCATTGCGGAAACTCCGGATCACAATAAGCCGCCCCGCCGCAAGCGGTCAAGCGGCGGCGCAATGGCGCACTAATCGAGCGTGCTGCGGAACGTCGTGAGTCCGATTGCCATGATGACGAGTCCGAACAGCGCGATCGGCCATGCCTCGGGCCAGATTTCCGCCCAGCCGTTCGCCTTGAGCAGGACGCCGCGCACGATCCGCAGGAAGTGCGTCAGCGGCAACGCTTCGCCGATCACCTGGGCCCAGCCGGGCATGCCGCGGAACGGGAACATGAATCCCGACAGCAGCATCGAAGGCAGGAAGAAGAAAAAAGTCATCTGCATCGCCTGCAACTGATTGTGCGCGACCGAAGATATCGTCAGCCCGAGCATCAGATTCGCGGCGATGAACAGCAGCACCGAAAGATAAAGCACGGTGACGCTGCCCTGGATCGGCACGCTGAAGAGTGCGCGCGCCAGCACCAGCACGATCGTCACCTGGAGCAAGCCGATCAGGATGTAGGGCACGATCTTGCCGGTCATCACCTCGAGCACTGTCGCCGGGGTCGCCAGCAGGTTCTCCATCGTGCCGCGTTCGCGTTCGCGCGTGATCGCGAGCCCCGTCATCATCACCATCGTCATCGTCAGGATCACGCCCATCAGGCCGGGAACGATGTTGTACTGGGTGACCGCCTCGGGGTTGTAGCGCGGATGCACGATGATGCTGAACGCGGACGGCGTCCCGGCCAGCGGCGAGAGCGATCCGGTAAGATCGTGGCTCAGCACCGTCTGCGCGAGCTGGTTGACGGCGGACAGCGCGTTGCCCGTTGCCGTAGGATCGGTCGCATCGGCCTCGATCAGCATCGCCGGGCGCTCGCCCCGAACGAGCCGGCGCGAAAAATCAGCCGGTATGCTCACGACGAACTGCGCCTTGCCGACGGCGAGCATCCGGTCCGCATCGTCCTCGTCCTTCGCTTCGCCGATGAAGTCGAAGTAGCTGCTGTTCCGAAGGCCGGCGAGAATGCTGCGCGAGAATTCGCTGCGGTCGGCAACCAGCAGCGCGGTCGGCAGGCGTTTGGGGTCCGAGTTGATGGCGAAACCGAACAGCACCAGCTGAACGACCGGGATGCCGACGATCATGCCGAACGTCAGGCGATCGCGCTTGAGCTGGATGAACTCCTTGCCGACGATGCCCAGCCAGCGCGAAAACGAGAACAGGCCGTCGTTCATTTGGCGTGGCTCTTCCGCGCCGCCGTCGTCGCCGTTTCGGCCGCTGCCGGCGCGTCGTCCGCGTTGCGCATCAGGTGAATGAACACGTCCTCGAGACCCGGCTCGACTTCACGCCATTCACGCCCGGCTTCTTTCATCGGCGGGGCGAGCGCGGCCTTGAGCGCCTCTCGATTCGACCCGGTGACGTGGAGCGCGTTGCCGAATGCGGCGACCTGCTCGACTGCCGGAGCGAGGCGCAGTCGCTCGGCCAGCGCCGGCAGATCGGTACCGGTGATCTCCCAGGTCGTCAGCGATTGGCTGGCGATGACCTCTTCAGCGGTCCCTTGCACCAACAGCTTGCCGTACAGGATGTAGCCGAGCTTGTGGCAGCGCTCGGCTTCGTCCATGTAGTGCGTGCTGACCAGCACGGTGATGCCGCGCGCGGCGAGCGCATGCAACTCCTCCCAGAAATCGCGCCGGGCCTTCGGATCGACGCCGGCGGTCGGCTCGTCGAGCAGGAGCAGCTGCGGGTCATGCAGCAGGCACGCTGCGAGCGCGAGACGCTGCTTCCAGCCGCCTGACAGCGACCCCGCAAGCTGGTTGGCGCGGCTCACGAGGCCCAGGTGCGCGAGCGCCTGATCGACCCGCTCAGCGCCGTCGGGCATGCCATACATCCGCGCGATAAAGCGCAGGTTCTCGCGAATCGTCAGGTCTTCCCAGAACGAAAAGCGCTGCGTCATGTAGCCGACATGGCGCTTGATCTCCCGGGTTTGCTGCCGGATGTCGTAGCCGAGGCAGGTGCCTTCGCCACTGTCGGGCGTCAGCAGGCCGCACAGCATGCGGATCGACGTCGTCTTGCCGCTGCCGTTCGGGCCGAGAAAGCCGAAGATTTCGCCGCGGCGCACCGTCAAGGTCAAGTCCTTGACCGCGTGATTTTCGCCGAAGTGCTTGTTCAGGCCGCGCACGTCGATGACGACGTCGCTGTTGGCCGTACCTTGCCCGTTGGTCGTCACTGCTTCGCCATCGACACGTACGACAGAGGCTCCCTGGCGAATCGCTCGACGCAGGCCAGCGAACAGAACCAGTAGGTTCGCTTGTCGAAATGAAGGTCGCCGGCGGCGCGACGCTTGTCGACCTGCATCTTGCAGACCGGATCGATCGCATATTCGCGCGCGCAGCCGGACAGAACGACTTCATACAGATCGACCGGGTACGGCAGGTTTTTCATCGAAAACGAGCCCTGATGCTCGATTTCGACGCCAGGCGTTTGCGCCTCGACCAGCGCGTCGGCAACCTGTCTGGTGCAGAGGATCTGGCCGCCGGTGGCGTGCGCGGCGACCCGCGCCGCGAGATTCACCGTCGACCCGAAATGGCGGTCCTCTCGCAGCAACGCAGCGCCATGATGCAGTCCGGCGCGAACCACCGGGAAGTTCCGGCGATCGGCGATCGCCATGTAGAGCCGCGACAGCGCATCGTTGGCGGCCAGAGGGTCGGGAAACACGAGGAACGCGCAGTCGCCCGTCAGTGACTGCAATCGACCCGAGGGCTCGATCGACGCCCGGACCATTGCGCTGAATTCGTCCAGAAGATCCGCCGCCGCGTGCTCGCCATGGGTATCGGTCAGCGCAGTGTAGCCGGCGATGTCGACGAAGCAGAAGGTTGCTTCGATCGTGACGCCTGCATTCATCGACGTGATGGCATACCGAAGCGCGTGCCTCGCGTAGCCTCCTGCCACGGTACCTGGTCGATAAACGATCCGTAAGCGCCCGGTGCCTTTGTCGTCGTGGGTCTGTTGCTCACTTCGGTTCTCTCCGCTCGACTTGGTCAGTCTAGCCGGACTTGGGCAGCATCACGTCGACCGGCTGCCCCGCGTTGAGCTTCGCCGCCACGTCCGCTCCCGGCTTCGCTTCGACCAGATAGACGAGCTTGGCGCGATTCTCCTTCGAATACAGCACCGGCGGCGTGAATTCGGCGCGGTCGGAGATGAAGCTCACCGTTGCGCTCATTGGGGCGCCGCAGCCATCGCAGTTGAAATTGACGCTTTGACCCGGCTTGATTCGTCCCAGCTCCGTTTCAGGGACGAAGAATCGGATTTTGACGTTGGTCGCGGGAAGCAGGCTCGCGACGACCCCGCCTGCCGGAACCCAGTCGCCGACGACGTAGTAGGTATCGCTGACGCGCGCCGCCGTGGGCGCCGCGATCGCGCGCTGCGACAAGCGCCAGTCGGCTTGAGCCAGCGCCTGACGCGCGCCGGCGGCATCGGCTTCGGCGGCGCGGATCTCGTCCGGACGCCCCGGCAGCTTCGCCGTCGCGACCGACGCTTGCAATTGCGAAACCGCTGCGTCGTCGCGCCGCAATTGTGTGCGCACGTCGTCCAGCGCGGCCTTGCTGATGAAGCCCGATTTGAACAGCGCCTCCTGACGCCGCGAGTTCGCGGCGGAAAGCTCGCGTGCCGCCTGCGCTTGACGCAATTGCTCGGCGACCATCTCGACTTCGGGCGCGCGCTTTCCTGTCATCAGATTGGCAAGCCGCGCCTCCGCCGCCTGCAACTGCTGCTCGGCCTGGCGGCGTGCCGCGATTTCATTGTCGCTTTCCAGCGCAAACAGCGGCGCACCGGAAGCGACTTGCGCACCTCGCTGCACCGCCAGCTTCTGCAGCGTGCCCGCGAACGGCGCCGCGACCCGCACGTATTCGCCCTCGACGTAGCCTTGCAGCGCACGCTCCGCCGGCGGTCCGCAGCCCGCGAGACACAGGCCGGCGGCGAGCGCGATCAGGCGGCCGCGAGCGGTCGGCATCGTTGTCTCCGTTGAGTCGTTGTGGCCGGCGAAGCATACCGCAGGGCCCGGAAAACGCCAGCGAACGCCGATCGGCCAGTCCGGCAGCTGCTCCCGTCGCAGCGAGGTTGCTAACTCGAATGCAGCGTGCCGATCGCGGCCAGCACTTCCTGCTTGCTCAGGAGCTCCGACAGCAGCAGCGGCGCTTTATCCGGCCGGTACAGGACGTAAACCGGCACGCCGTCCCTTCCCAGCGCGGCAAGCGCGGCGCCAATCACCGGATCGCGGCGCGTCCAGTCGGCGCGCACCAGCGCGACGTTACCTTGCGCGAACGCCTGACGCACGGCATCGGTATTCAGGACCAGACGCTTGTTGACCTGGCAGGTGACGCACCACGCGGCGGTGAAATCGACGAACACCGGCTGGCCCGCGGCGACAAGTTGCGCGACGCGCTGAGGCGTATAGTCCTGCCACGGCTCCGACGCGGCGAGCGCCGGCTTCGCGCCCTCGCTTGCAACACCTGCGGCCACCGGCCAGCCGACGATCAGTGCGCCGGCAAGACCTGCGATCGCCGCAACGCCCCAGGCGCGCGCGCCGCCGGTGCGCATCGTCTGCCAGGCCCAAAGCGCCAGCGCGACCATCAACAAGGTCGCGGCGAGTCGCGCGACCGCGTCGTTGTCGAGCTGCGCGCCCAACACCCAGGCCAGCCAGATCACCGTCGCGTACAGCGGGAATGCGAGCAGCTGCCTCAGGCGGCGCATCCACGCCCCCGGTTTCGGCAGCTTTGAGCGCCATGCGGGGAAATACGCAAGCGCCAGATACGGCAGCGCCATGCCGGCACCGAGCATCGTAAAGACGATCCATGTCGACGCGATCGAGCTGGTCAGCGCGTAACCGAGTGCGGCGCCCATGAACGGCGCCGAGCAGGGCGAGGCGATGACGACGGCGAGCACGCCCGACAAGGCATCGTTGACGTACGGATTCTTCGCATTCCAGCCGGCGAGCGACGACGGCAGCAAAAGACGAATCTCGAACAGGCCCGACAGATTCAGCGCGAGCACGAAGAACAGCAGCGCAAGACCGGCGACGACCACCGGCGACTGAAGCTGAAAGCCCCAGCCGAGCTGCGATCCGGCCGCGCGCAGCGCAACGAGCACGGCAGCGAGCAGCCAGAATGAAACGACGACGCCCGCCGCGAATGCAAGGCCATGCTTGCGCATCGTCGCGCGATCGCCGCCGTGCGCGGCGAAACCCAGAACCTTCAGCGACAGCACCGGGAAGACGCAGGGCATCAGATTCAGCAGCAAGCCGCCTAGCAGGGCCAGGACGACTGCGGCGCCCAGCGACAGCGCGCTCTCCGCGGGTGCGAACGGCAGCACTTGCGCCGAGGATTCCGCCGGCGTGGCAGCGGCGATCGCCGTTCCGGCAAGCGGGACATCGACCACGACGGCGCGCTCGTTGCCGCCGAGTCCGCCCGTCGATTCGAGCACGCCGGCAACGCGCGTGAATTCGCCGACTCGCTGCACCGCGACCGGCAGCGCAAGCGTCCAGCGCGCGCCGTCGCGCGAGAGCTGCTGTGCACCGCTCGGTTCGATCTGACCCGCGTTGTACGCAAAGAAACGCAGCTTGCCGATGTCCGCTGGCGCCGGCGCGCTTGGCGACGGCGTCAAAACCAGATCGACGACTGAGCCGTGGGCGGTCGCGCTGGCGTTCCAGCCGCTGAGCGCGCGCGGAAACGACGCGCGCGTCCTGGCAATCGCGGGACCCCATCGTGCATCGGTCGGCGCGGCCGCGCCGTCCTTCGGCGCAACCGGCAGGACCAGCGCCAGATCCGCACCTTCGGGAATGCAGACTTCCTTGCACACCAGCCAGTCGGCGCGCGCTGCCAAGGTGACCGTCTGCGCTGTGGCGACGTCGCCGGTGGTCGCGATATCGGTCAACAGCAGCACTTCGCCCTCGTACCCGTAGTTGATCAGCGGACCGACGGGCAGGACTTGCGGCGCCGGCCACTGTATCGGTCCGGCACGCAGCGGCGCCGGGACCTTCCAGGTGAGCGTCGTCGGCAGTCCGGAATCTCCTGGGTTCTGCCAATAGGTGTGCCAGCCGCGTTCCATCACAAGCCGCAGGGCCACGGTCAACGGCTCGCCGGGAACGATCGCGCTGCGCTCGGACACCAGCTCCGCCTCGACATGCGCGGTCCGCACGGGAGCGGCATGCGCGATCGCGGCCGCGGCAGCGAACGCTGCGGTTGCGATCAGGTTAATGAGGAGTCGTGGGCGTGGCATGGCAAATGTCCGCATTGGGCCGCAACGGCGCCGGCCGGTTCCGGATACAGTACAATTTTAGCAGTCGCGCCCGCGTTTGACCCTGTGCTTGCCTCGCGGGGCAGGCAAGCGGGCGCTCTCGTCCGACCGATGGACCTGTCGGCCACCGGTTCCTCAAGACCCTGCCTTCCATGGAAGCGCTTCTCGCTTCGATCGTTGTCGTCGCCGTCGGCGAAATCGGCGACAAGACCCAGCTGCTGGCCCTGATGCTGGCCGTGCGCCTGCGCCGGCCGGTGCCTATCGTTTTCGGCATCCTGGTCGCGACGCTGGCCAACCACACGCTCGCCGCACTGGTCGGCGATTGGGTGCGCCACGCCCTGCCTGCGCAATGGCTGCGCTGGCTGGTCGCGGCGTCATTCTTCGGCGTCGCCTTGTGGGCGCTGAAAGCCGACGAAGCCGAAGACACGGCCAAGGTGGCCAGCACCAACCTCGGTGCATTCGCGCTCACGGCAGGCGCGTTCTTCGTCGCCGAAATGGGCGACAAGACGCAGATTGCAACCGCGGTGCTGGCCGCGCAATTCGGCAACGTTGCCGCGGTCGTCGCGGGCACGACGCTGGGCATGCTGATCGCCGACGTTCCGGTGGTGCTGCTGGGGAACATCGGCGCGCGCCGCATTCCGTTCAAGCTCGTGCGCAGGATTGCAGCTGCGCTGTTCGCGCTGATGGGAGTCATCGCATTGATCGGACCCTTGCCGGGCTGACGGGCTAACAGCCTCGTGCCGGTATAATTCCGGCGAAGCTTCCCAATCGCGATGCAAGCCTACCGCCCCGCCGAAGTCGAGACCCGCGCCAAGTCGCACTGGCGAGAGACCGACGCCTATCGCGTCGACGAGGACCCGGCCAAGCCGAAGTACTACTGCGTGTCGATGCTGCCCTATCCGTCGGGCATCCTGCACATGGGGCACGTCCGCAACTACATGATCAACGACATGATGTACCGGCATCTGCGCATGAACGGCTACAACGCGCTGATGCCGATGGGTTGGGACGCGTTCGGCCTGCCGGCCGAGAACGCCGCGATCAAGAGCGGCGTCCCGCCGGCGAAGTGGACGTACGACAACATCGCGACGATGAAGAAGCAGATGCAGGCGGTCAGCCTGGCGATCGACTGGTCGCGCGAGGTCACGACCTGCAAGCCGGAATACTATCGCTGGAACCAGTGGCTGTTCCTGAAGATGCTTGAAAAGGGCATCGC
>Ga0207683_10003677_pt1 | contig 13324 bp, 14 predicted proteins | sample KBSM73metaG_FD_184333 | JGI IMG/M metagenome (GOLD analysis project Ga0207683, IMG submission 184333) | Miscanthus rhizosphere microbial communities from Kellogg Biological Station, Michigan, USA - KBS M7-3 metaG (SPAdes) (version 2) | ecosystem: Host-associated > Plants > Roots > Rhizosphere >...
CGGCCCGGAGACCTTAGCCGGACCGCTTCCTGCGCGTTTGCTGCCTAAGGTCGAGGCAGAAGGCTACGCGCTGAGACTTCAAAACGAACGTCCGGTTGGTGAGGTTCCTGTGCGCGCGTTTCCGGAACGATCCGGCCCCTGGACGCTACGACAACGGATCCATAACGATCTGGCGGAGTCGTTGTCGCAGCGGCTCCGCACTTCTTGCCAGGCTCCGCTCTCCGGAGCGGCGGAACAGCCCTTTCTTGGGTTCGGCGATTGAATTAAGCAGCAGTTCGACCGGGCTTCCGCCACGCGGGGAGAGCTGAATGTCTTTTACGGCCGGACTGCGACAGGCCCTCGACCTTCGCCAGAACGATGTGGTCGGCGAGCTCCGGCGGGGGGACAGCCTGGAGGAAATTCTCAACCGCCATTTGCTGACGGTCGAGGGAATGTCCGACCGGGAGATACTGACGTCCGTTCTGCTGCTCAGCCCGGACGGAAAGCATCTGACGCACGGAGCGGCTCCGAGCCTTCCACAGCCGTATCGAGAAGCGATCGACGGCGCGGAGATCGGGCCGGTGGCGGGCTCTTGCGGCACCGCGGCCTATCTCGGCCGGCCGGTCTATGTCACGGACATCGCCAACGATCCGCTCTGGGCGGCCTATCGCGAGCTTGCACTCCCGCACGGGCTTTTGTCGTGCTGGTCGACGCCGATCCGGCACGATGGCGGCGATATCCTCGGCACCTTCGCAATCTACAATCGCAACCTCAGCGGCCCGACTAGGGAGGAGCTGGCAGCGATCGACATCATTACCGACAATGTCGCCCGCGCGATCCTGTACGTTTGCAATCCGACCACCTTGCACGCGACAGATGTCCTGCCGAGGCAGGTGACGGCGCTGAAGGCCCTCGTGACTGCGATCGGCCAACAGGCATTCGTCCTCGGTACCGAAGGAGAGGAAGCGATCGATGCCCTCGGCCAGGCCAGCGACAGACTTGCCGAGCTGGTCGACCGGCGTGTCGAGGAGGCTGGCGAGCCAAACTAGGCCAGCTTTTCGAGCATCCGGTTCAACGAAGCTCGGACGGACTCGAGGGTATAGGGATCGTCCGGGTGGGGCGGGGCGCCCGCTTTTTCGAAATGGGGCCGCTCATTCATCGCCCGGCCCCATTCGGTGTCGACTTCGCGAACGAACTCCTCGAGAAGCGTATGGGAGCCGACGAGCCTTCGACAAATCTCCGCAAGGGCGACCCGTGGCTGATCGACATTCTGGAACAGGACTTGGCTGCCCCTGATCCGGCGGCCGAGGACGTTCTTAAACGCCCCGGCCGGGTCTTCAGCGTGACGGCTGAGCCATGACAGGATTTCGTTTTCGGCCTGCTGCTGGGGCGAGACGGGCGACGCGCCTTTCATGGCTCCCGGGCCGGCCATCCTCGCGAGCGCTTCCTGCGGGTTGAAGGTCCGGGCCTTGCGGATTTCCTGTTCGAGGTCGGCGTCGGCCGCGGCCTGCCGGGCCTTTTCGCTCTCGTCGGTCGGTTCGTTCATCGGCATGTCGCAAAGTGGGAGCGACGAAAGGAGAATGGGATCGGTAATCGTCCTGATCGGCTCGCCGTCGATCGGGGTGTAGGAATCGGAGTCGCAGGTTAGCAGCGGCCTTCCCTCGGCCGCTCTTCCGAAGCCTGCAGCCTTGGGCGGCCCGGCGCGAGTTGATCCCCTTCCTCTCGCCGGAGCCGCCTTTTTCGACGCGCACTGTCGCGATCGCGATGGAAATTGTCGTTTCCTGTCAAACTCTCAAGGCGAGTGCTGCCTAAGGGGCAGCGCAGGTGCGGCGTGCCCGACTTGCCCCAATCAAGACTTGCGGGCCGCGCTATCGGCCCGGCGGAGTGTAACCCCTTCCGCCGGGCCGTTCTTATGAGAAGGGCGTCCCAGTGCGAGAGTATCGGTTCCATCTCATCAGCCAGGACGGCGAGCATATCCTGTCGCAGACGATCGGGGCCCCGGACGATACCCGCGCTATTGCACAAGCCGAGTTGATGCGGCCTGGCCTCCGATGCCTGCTCTGGGACGGCGATCGGCTAGTCGCGGACCTTCCCGCAACCGTCAGGGACTGAGCCGGCCTAGTTCTTCGACTCGCTTCGGTTCTTGCTGAGGTCAGGCGGTTTCCCTTCCCAGCAAGTCCCGCGCGAGATCAGGACCGTGTCGTCGACGGTCGCGACGTCCGTTACCTTGCCGTCCGCCGCGATCCGCGCGATGACGCCCTGCTCGCGCATGACGAAGGCGCGATACCGGTCATTCGACCCGATCCATGGATTTTCGATCATGTCGCAGGCGCCGTCCCTCCGGCAGCGATAGTAATATCCCCTTCGCCTGCCCGCGGAGCCCGCGAAATCGCCGAAATAGAGTTTCAGCGTCGGATCCACATATTTGCACCCCTCGGCATTGCAAAAGGTGACGTTCTCGATCTGGCATTCCTGCCAGCTATCGGCCGCCGACGCGGGCGGGGGCAGGGCCGCCAACGCGATCGTCCAGACGGCAAGGCGCGTGGGCTTTTGCATCATCCTCCCGGCGGCGGGCGGAGGTCGCGTCCCTCAGCAGTTGTAAACGCCGGCAGCGCAGCGCCGTGTCGTGCGGCGCGCCACGCCCGCCACGCTAACCGGGGTCAGCGGACGTCCCACCACCGCTTCGGCGGAGGTGATCAGGCTGAAGGAGTCAGTGCCGGTTGCTTCATTCAGCGCTTCGGATCCCACGGCGATGAAAAGTGCGGATGCCGCAACGGCGGCCAGCTTCATAAGACTGCTCATTTGTCGGCTCCAATCCGGTAGATTTCAGGCAGGTCGCTCGTTTCCTTGAGGGTCTCGAGATCCTTCGCGTCCATCTTCGTGGCGCCCGCCGGCGGCGTGAAGGTGAAGTTGGCAGGACCGCCGCCAGTCTTCCAGTCACGGATAGTCAGCGTGAATTGCGGCGCCTGATCGACATCCTTGCTCGTGATCACATAGCGGCACGGATGGGGAGCCGCGCCTTGCGCAATCCAGATCTGCCAGTCGGTATCCTTGGCGCGGAACGCGATATGGTCGCATTCCTCACCATTGATGACGCCACTGCCGAGGTCCTTCACGTCGGTGACGTCGGCCATCAGCCCGTCATAGACGTTCGAGCTAAGGAGGTCGGCGCCGGGCAGCGGCCGGTGAAACTTCTCCCGCAAGGCGTCGATCAGCTGGTCGATCGTGCCCGGCTGTTCCGCCTGGACATAGGCGTTCTTGCCCTTGCCGAGGATGGACACGGTCTTCCCGTCAAAGAACATTTCGGTATCCGAGAAGCCCGATTTTCGCGTTGTGTGGATCTTGTCCGGCCGGCTCATATCCACGGTGCCGGAAGTCGCGACCTGAAGCTTCTGGTGCTGGTCGGTCACCACCTCGAAGACCGAGTCAAAGCTCATCGATATTTGCTTCTGCGATGCCAGATAGTCGGACATCGCCTTCAGCAGAGCCTTGGCATTCTGACTGCTCTGGTCGTTCGCCGGCGTCGCGGTTTGCTCGGACGTCCCAGCATTCGCTGCCGCCTCAGGTGCATTTTGCTCCGCCGGCTTCGAGCAAGCGGACAGGCCGGCGCCGAGGATCAATGCCGAGGCTGCGGTGGCAATTAGAAACTTACGGGTCTTGCTCTTCATCGAGAGGCCCCTTCTTGTCCGAGTCTCCAGGTCCCAGTCGATTGGGGGCGATAATCGAGCGCGCGCTCCGGGCTATCAGGGGAATTACCGGTAGTGCTGTTGAAGTGCGGATGCCACGTGCCGCGATCGGCAATGGCAGCGAAGGGGGCGACATGCGCGAGCGAGCGGCATTGCAACTGGCTATCGGATTTGCAGTCATGTGCGGACCCGTCGCGGCCCAAGGGGCTGTCAGGGGCAAATGGGTCAACCCTTCGAAAAGCGTGATCATCGAGATCGCACCCTGCGGACAGGTGCTGTGCGGCACCGTCGTATGGGCCTCGGAGAAAGCCAAGCGGGATGCCCGGAAGGGTACGCAACATCTGGTCGGGACCAAGCTGCTTACCGGGATGAAGCATTCCTCCGCGTCCCTCTGGAAGGGCAAGATCTTCGTTCCCGACCAGAACTTCACGGCTTCGGCGAAGCTGAAGCCGGAGGGTTCGAACCATCTCAAGGTCTCGGGGTGCATGATGATGATCTGCAAGTCGCAGACCTGGACGAAGACACACCAGATCCACGGATGACGGCTCTAGGTTTCAACGGCAATAAACGTTAGTCTCCGCAGGCGAGCAGTCAGGCCACGGAAGGCCCTGTTGGCACGGGGGAACTGGTGGCGAGCGAGCACCTCGGCCTATTCGATACTCCGCCGAACCGGCAGGAGATCCGGCTTTGCCTGACGATCATCGGCCTTTTGTTCGCCGCCCTGCTGCTCGTTTTCCCGCTTCGAGCCACTCAATTGGGTGCGAGCCCGAATTTCATCCCGGTGCTCGACGCTTTCATGCTGTTCAGCGACCTCATCATCGCGACCGTGCTTTATTCCCAAGCGGCCGTTTTCCGGTCGAGGGGGCTGACGATCCTCGCCTCCGGCTATCTCTTCAATTCCCTGATCTTGATCCCCCATGCGGCGACGTTTCCGGGCGCTTTCACCGCGAGCGGATTACTTGGAGCAGGGATCAACACGACGCCGTGGCTCGCGGTGTACCGGCGTTTGATCTTTCCACTGGCGGTCATTTCCTACGCATTGTTCAAATCGGTCGATGCAGTCGCGCAAACCGCTGTCGAACGCCCGGCACCGAGAATTGTCGAGGGGTTCATCGCGGCAGTCGCCATGGCGGTGTTGGGAACATTGCTGGCAACGATAGGGCACGATTTTCTGCCGCCCATTTTCCGCAATGCGCGCGACACTTTTCAAGTCGGCGTGGTTGCCGTTAACATCGTGACGATCGCACTCACGAGCATCGCGATTACACTGCTCCTGCGGCAGCGGAAGTCGGTGCTCGATTTGTGGCTCCTGGTCGCCCTGTCCGGCTGGCTGTTCCAGTCGATGCTGAACATCACGCTCCAGACGCGATACTCGATTGGCTGGTACGGCCTCAATGGCATGACCTTGGTCTCGAGCCTCGTCCTCATGGTCGCCATGATGGCCGAGTCCAATCGGCTTTACGCGCGCCTTGCCGTGCACACGGCGGCGAGGGAGAGGGAGCGCGACGCCCGGCTGATGTCGATGGATGCGGTGACAGCCGCGATCGCCCACGAAATCGGCCAACCCGTCGCCGCCGCGCGACTGAGCGCCGCAGCCAGCCTGGACTGGCTGAAGCGCAAGCCGCCCAATCCGGAAATGGCAATCAGGTCGATGCACGCCGCGGTCGAGGCCGGCGATCGCGTTTTCGATGTCATCAAGAGCGTTCGGAGCATGTTTTCGAGGGGGCCGAGCCAACTCAGCCAATTCAACCCCAACGAGATGGTGCGCGAAACGGCTTTGCTCTTGGACCGGGACTTTGCAGCCCGAAAGATCTCGCTGCTCATCGAGCTGGACGAAGCCATGCCGACGATCCTCGCCAATCGGGTCCAGTTGCAACGGGTGCTCGTCAATCTCCTCACGAACGCCATTGAATCCGTCATCGCGACACGAGGCCGAGTCCGTCAGATCGAGCTCCGCTCGGGGCTGCTCAACGATTCGGAGCTGTTTATCGAAGTCACGGATTCGGGCGTCGGCATCTCGCCCGACAAAATGACGCAGATCTTCGAGCCGTTCGTGACGACGAAGCCCACTGGAACGGGCCTCGGCTTGTGGCTGTCGCGAACGATCGTGGACGAGCATGGCGGCCGGCTCTGGGCCTCTCCTGGCGTGAGGAACGGCGCCACATTCCATCTGCAACTGCCGCTGTCGTCTTCAAAAGCCTGAGCTCGCACAGTCAGGATTTGCCGCCTCCGGGAATGCCCCCGGGGATGAGTAGCGCCCCCTAAGACGAACTAGGCTTAAGTGCGGATTTTGCGCGGTTTTCCAGCGGCCTAGATAGGGCCCAGAATCGGGGCAATGAGACAGATAGCGACGGCGCCATGCCGCATGACGACGAATCCTTCTACCGCCGGCGCCTCTTGCAGGAAGAGGAAGCCATCAGGCATGCCACCACCAGTGCCGGTCGGCTTCGGCATGAAGAGCTGGCTGGCGCCTATCGCTTTCGGCTGAAGATGGCAGTTGCGGGGGACATCCTTCCGCCAAGGCTTCGGGTCCAGGCCGAACCTTCTCCCTTCCAGTCGATGACTTCGGCTGGAGATGAGCGTCATCCGGTCCAGCTTATTCCGAGCATGGGCATCGCAAAATAAGATACCGGATCCGTCGATCCGGAAGCGACCCGGCAGGCAAGGGCTCGAGCCCACCGGGCCGCAGAACGCGTGCCCCGTTTTACCGGACCCCCCCGCGTCACGCGCTCCGCCGCGATGACTAGCGGGATGCGGTCGAGCAGCTTTGCAGTTGACGACATTTTGTTTCCCGTGGGCGCCATGCGGCAGGTCCCGGGCTAGGTAGTTATCCCGGTATTCTACTCATGCCCGCTCGCTAGCCATTGAAGGGCGTGACTTCCGCCCTGGTGCGGTGGCGCGCCAAGTAACTTGGGACTTGGGAGTGTTTTGTGTTCATCAGGAAACTCAGACCGGGCGATCGAGCGCCGGTCCACGTTGATCGAATCTCCTTAAGCCGATGCGACGGGCGCATAGCCTGGACGGGTAAGGTCGATCGCAACGGCAATTGCGTCTCTCGCGCCAGCTCGCGCAATTTCGACACGATCCAGGAAGCCGAGACCGACGCGATCGCATGGGCGAGGCACCAGGGTGCTTTCGAGCTTCAGATCGACGGGCCCTGGTCGGCGGCGTGACGCAGCCGGCTAGATCGACTTCAGCTCGGCCCTGATCTCCGCGAGCACCCGTTCGCAGTCGGTCACAGTCGACGCGATGGCCGCATCGTCGATGTCGCTGAGGCCGCCGAGCTTGTGCTCGATCTTTCGCAACAGCTCATAGGTAAGCTCGCGAAGCTCCTGGGGATGCGCCATGGCCATCGGCTCACGGTCGCTATCATTGCCGCGCAGGGTCATCGCGGGTTCGCGCCTTGTTGTGCGACAGGTTCCAACAACGCGAGCACAGCTCGTCTTCGTCGGGTTTCGATCGCTGTGTCAGAAAGTTGCGGCCAGGGTAGCTTGGGCAGTCCGGCACGAAATGCCAGAGCCTCTGCCAATTTCCGTTTTCGATGCCGCGACGATAATCGAGCATGACGCGTCCTCCCAATAGGATGCGGCTCGATTTCTACGGCTTCGATGGGATTCCGGGCTTACCAAACGGTGACAGGGATTTGTCTAAATCCGCCGCCGCTCCGCCGGCCGTCGTTAGAATATAAAGATGGGCAAAGAGTGAGATCGCGATAGCCAGGGAAACGACGAGGCATAAGGAAACGCCCAGAGCGAGCGGTCCAAATGCCGATGAGAGAAGATCGCTGACCCATCCGATCGCCGGTATCCCGACGCCAAGGCCGAGGAAGATCGCGACCGCGCTGCAGAGGGAAAGTGCAAGCGAGCGTTGACCCGGTTCGACAGCATCCTGAATCAGCCGAATGGTCGGAGCAAGCCAGGCATATGCAACCATGTTGTAGATGAAGAAGGCCGACAGGGCCGGCCCTCGTGAGCCGCTGAAGATCATGAGGGCGAGGAAAGGGGCAGCGAGAAGCAAGGTTGTGACCATCATGGCCGATTCCGGCCGTCGCAGCCGACCTCTGATCCCATCGCAAGCGATGCCACTGGCAGCGCCCAGCGCTCCGCCGAGACCAACGGCAATCGCGACATAGAGACCGGCTTCGGCGGTTGTGAGCTCATGCATCCTGATGAGGAAGGCGGGCATCCAGGCGTTCGTGGCGCTGACCATGAACATGGAGCCTGCGGTCGCGCACATCAGCGGTTTAAAGCCCGGCTGCCGGACCAGGGTGAGCGCCTCCCGAGGCCAGGAGCGTACGGGCTGAGGCTGCTTGCGCGCCGCGGGCTTGCCGCCTCCGAGCTTGGCGAGGACAATCCAGGCCAGCAGCAGTCCGGGCGGTCCCGCGACGAGGAAAGCCCAGCGCCAGCCCCATGCCTGGGCGATGAGTCCGCCGACTAGAAAGGCGAGAAAGCTTCCGACTGGATTCCCGGCCATGGCAATTGCGAGCGCCGAGGTAGCGCGCTGCGAGAATCGCTCGCGGACGATCGCGCTTGCGACCGGTACCGTCGCGCTTTCGCCAAGGCCTACTCCCATGCGGGCCAGGATCAGTCCCGCGAAGCCGAGGGCTGCGGCGCTGAGCAAGGTGAAGGCGCTGAACAAGGCGACGAGCGCAGCAAGGATGCGGCCGCGGTCGCTGCGGTCCGCCCACGCACCGACGGGCACGCTGAACAAGGCCTTCAGAAGTCCAAAAGCGGTACCCGTGATAAGGCCCAGTTCGGCGTCGGACAGGTGAAGGTCGATCTTGATGTCCTGCGCCAGAATGTTGATCAGCTGGCGGTCGAAAAGGTTCAAGGTAAGGACCAGGAACAGGATCGCGAGGGCGAAACGGGAGGAAGAAGCCTCCTCCGAGCTGGCCGGAGCGCCGGCGGAGTTCATCAATGCCTGCTGGGCCTGTCGCCGTTGGCGGAGGCGATGTTGAGCTGGACCGAGCGCCAGTTGATCGGCGGCATGCCGAATTCCGCCGTGAACCATCGGGTGAACGAGCTTATCGACGTATAGCCGATGAGGTCCGAGATCTCCGTGATGGAGTGGGCCGAGTTGGAAAGATAGCGTTGAGCCAACTCACGGCGGACGTCGTTCAACAAGGTCGCAAAGAGCCTGTTTTCCCGGTCGAGCCGACGACGGAGGGCACTCGGGGTCAGCCCGACATTTGTCGCCACATGACCCATGGTTGCGCGACCCGTGGGAAGGAGCAGGGCGATTGCGCGGCGCGCGCAGTCTCCGACCGGGGCTTCCTCCGGCCCCAGCTCGACAAGATCCATTAGCCGGCTGGCGTGGCGCGCTTTCGTCTCATCGGCGAGGGGATTCGCGAGGGACAGCGAGGATTGCGTGCAGGAAAAGCCGTTGAAGCTGGCTTGCCACTCGATCTCGCAGGCGAAGAAGCGCTTGTAGATCGACGCATCCCCTGACTGCTCATGCATGAGGTGGAGGCAGAGCGGCTGCCAGCGTCCGCCCGATGCGCCGGAGAGATTGCGATACAGGCGGGCGATCGTGAAGTCCGTGATCTGCGGGAAGGCGAACTCGGGAAGCAGCTCGACCTGCACGATGGGAGTCTCTCCGCTTTCGTCGAGAGCGATGTTCATGATGTCGTTGAAGTGCCGCCGATATTCGCCGAGCGCGTTGACGACGCTTCGGACGTTGGGAAGCCGCTCGAGGAGCAGGCACAACGGACCGAGCTCGGCGAAGGACCGGCATTCCGCCATCAGGAGTCCAAACGCGCCGCAGTTCGATTGTCGGGCGGATTCCTCCAGAAGCTCGACGATCGGCTCCGCTGCGTGCCGGTTTTCGGGATCGTCGAGAAAGGTAGGGCTGATTTCGTAGCTACGCAGCAGCTCAAACGGGTCCAGCCCGACATGGCGGGCCACCTCGATATATCCCGTCAGTGTCGCGGCTCGCATCTGGCGCACGAACTAACCCCCGCTCACGGCGCGCCCAATGAGCTGCACCGCGCAGGAAATTAGCACGGCTGCGGAGATAATCCGATGGCCGTTCTTGTGGCGGATGTGGGCTGGTTACTCCTCGCCGTATCGGCGTGCGGCCAAACGTGCTCCCAAGGCATCCTGCGCGAGGAAATCCTCCATCGAGGAGGCGACGGTCGAATGTTGCCCCAGCCTGACGGCAGCCTCGGTATCGGGCCAGCTCGCCCAGACGAAACCGTCGCGCAAGCTGAACACAATGCTGTGATCGGGTTCCGATCGATCGCTGACAAATGATGAAATCGGTCTGGTCATGAGGGCGCGCTTTCCGCTTGGCCTCGAGGCACTCCAGCCCCGTTACGTGACAAGCAATCGCCCAATGCCCAAGCTCCCCGAGCGAGCCAATACGTAGGTTAGTTCATCTGGCGTTCACCAAAATCGGGAGGATTCTGGAGCGACCCTGAGATGAGCGCTACAGAACTCAGGGAAACCCTCAGCCTGGCTGATCGGCGTAGATCTTGATCAGCCGGGTCAGATAGTCGCGGCTGTCGTAGAGCACCTTCACGCGGATCCGCTCATTGAGGCCGTGCACACCGTTGCCGTCCGCATCGCCGAAGCCGCCCGAGATTCCGTAGGTCGGAATGCCCGCCGGGGTCAGGAATGCGCCGTCGGTCGCTCCCGCCGACATGAGGCGGACCATCGGCAGGCCGGGCCACATTTCGGAGGCGAGCTTCTCGGCGGGGCCAAGCACTTTCGCGTCGAGCGGCGGGGGCGGCGAGGGCGCATTGCGGACGTCTCGCAGGGTGATCTTGACCTTGGGATCGGCGATCGTGCGGTCGAGCGTCTGGCGCACTTCCTCGACGGTGGTGCCGGGGAAGATGCGGCAATTGACGTTCGCGCGGGCACGCTGCGGCAGCGCGTTGGTGGCGTGGCCCGCATCGAGCATCGTCGCGACGCAATTGGTGTGGAGAATGGCGTTGTCGTCCGGGTTGCGTTCCAGCATTGTGCGAGCCGCATTGTCCTCCGGGTTGGCGAGCAGAGCCCTGATGGCGGCGGCCTGATCGGCCGGGCGGGTCGGCGCGATGCGCGTGTAGAAGTCGCGGGTGGTCGCGTTGAACGTCACCGGGAATTTGTAATTCTCGACCGCCATCAGCGCGTGGGCGAGATGATAGATGGCGTTGTCGGGCATGGGCCGTGAGCTGTGCCCACCGGGGTTGGTGACCTCGAGCGTGTAATTCTGCGACAGCTTCTCGCCGACCTGGATGCCGAGGAAGCGCGGCTTGCCGTTCTCGTCGAGCCTGCCGCCGCCGCCCTCGTTCACCGCGAAGGCGGCGTCGATGAGGTCGCGCTTGTTGGTCGCGAGATATTGCGCGCCGTTGAAGGCGCCGTTGGTTTCCTCGCCGCAGGTCAGCGCGAGCTTCAGGGTGCGGCGTGGGCGGTAGTTCTCTTTCTTGAAGCGCGCGAGCATGTCGACGAAGGTCGCCGCCATCGCCTTGTCGTCGGCGACGCCGCGTCCGTAGAAATAGCCGTCTTCCTCGACCATGACGAAGGGGTCGCGGGTCCAGTCCTCGCGCTTGGCCTCGACGACGTCGAGGTGGGCGAGCAACAGCACCGCCTTCGCCTTCGGATCGCGCCCCGGATAGACGACGACGAGCCCGCCCTCCTTGGGGTGCGAAGGCTCGGTGAAGAGATGTAGATCGCCCGCGGGAATGCCGGCCTTGGCGAGATGGTCGGCCATGCGCTGGGCGGCGAGGGTGCAGCTTCCGGCGCTTAAGGTCGTGTTGGTCTCGACAAGCTCCTTGTAGAGCGCGCGGAACTCGACCTGGTCTGGTCGCAGGGCCGTTTGTTGCGCAAGAGCCGGCGCGGCTGCGCCAGTGAGAAGAAGTGCGGCAAGCGCCAGTTTGGTTTTCATCGATACCCCCCGGTTCGCGCCGGACGGTATTGAGAGAAACTCGAGTCCGCAATGGGCGGTTACGGGATCAGAAGGCGCGTCCGATCGACAAGGTTAGCCGGTAATCATTGTCGGGATGGGAGGCGCGAATGTCCTGCCAAACCGGGAGCGCGAGCGCTGCGCCCGCTGACCAGCCCGAAGCCGCGTTGTAGCGGACGCCGGGCGCAACATAGATCCAGGTGCCGCCGCTTGCCTCCTCCACCTCGCCACCGGCCTTCTGGCGGCCTTCCCATTCGCCGGCGAGCTCGACGAATGCATCCCAGTTCGACGTCGGCCGCTCGTGATGTTCGTCCAGCTCGTCGCCGTGGTGATGGTTGTGATGTTCCGCCTCGCCCGGCGGCGTCGATCCGAAGCGGTGGGATAGTGCAATTCCGCCCTGCAGCCGGTCGCCGAGGCGCGTGTCCTGCGCGCCCTGGGTCGAGAATTGATAGATGGCGCTCGCGGTGAGCTGGACCGTGCCGAGGTTCGCCGATGCCGAGGCTCCGGCGATCGGATCCCAGCTGCCGGTGCCCGGCTGATGCTCGGTCTCCAGCCGCTCGCCGTCAGGGCTCTGTCGATGCGTGCTGCCGGTCGGGACCTTGAGGCCGCCGATGAGCGCGAAGCCAGTCGTTCCGCTGTCGCTCAGCCGATATTTGGCAAGGAGGCTGAGGTCACCGATCCCCGAGATGCTGCCGAGCTGCTCGACGCCGTTCAGCGCCACCCCGCCGACATGCTCGTGCGTCCCTTCGCGCAGGTCGTCGCGGCGGATGTAGGGCAGTTCCGCCGAGACGGTCAGGTGGTGATCGATTCCGTAAGCGACGGCCGCGGACGCATTGAGATTATAGTCGGTGTTGTGGGCGTGGATGTGCTGCCCGGCCAGCGCTTCCAGCTCTGCGTCCGAACGTTGGTCGGGACGAGTGTAGGTCAGGCGGAAGCCGGCCGACCAATGGCCCTCGTCGAGCGTATCCGGCGTGAAGACGCTCATTCCGCCGCCCGAGCCGAAGCCGGTGGGTCCCATGTGATCGGCGTGTGCGGGAAAGGCGGGCGCGAGCATGGCGGCGCCGAGAAGGATATGCTTCGGGTTCATTGGGGGATTTCGTCGAGGTTTGGCTAGTGCGGCCCCCTAGGCCGGGAAGGGGCTCCCGGCAAGGAGGTCAGACGGCCAATTCGAGCGCTATTTGCGGCCCCTGCGTTCGCTGTCCTGGGACACGAGGAGCGCTTCGACGTCGGTGATCTCGACGCCGGTCAGGACGTTGAGGATGGTGATGTGGCTGAAGTGGGCGTCGCGCAGCTCCTGCGCCTTCGCCAGGGCCGCTTCGATCGTGAGTCGTTCCTGGAATTCCACCGGCCCCGAAACGCCGGTTGCACGTACTACGTAACGGGCCAATCGATTCCCCCTATCGAAAGTTAGGGTTATAGCTTCGTTGGCTATATCTTCAATCAGTGAAGTCCCCCGTCGGGCGGCCGATCCGCGCGACAAGGAGCGGTGGCGAGCGGGGCTTCCGAGCTCGAGGATCAGATCTGTCCGCGCCTGGGCGCGGCAAAGGAAGGACTTCGCCTTACCTGTCGGCGGCCTGGCGGACCAGAGGTCCGACTGCTTCCCGCCTCCGTGCCGGATTGGAGAAGGTCGCAAAGCCTGGACGCATCAGCGTGGCCCTGCGGCGTGCTGCATAGGCTAGCAACCGTTCGGCACATTCGTTCTGGAGGGCGGGATCGTCGGGGTTGTCCATGGGGCGGGTTAACGTCCCGCGGGACGCAGGGTTGCAACAGCCGTT
>Ga0207683_10003679_pt1 | contig 13323 bp, 14 predicted proteins | sample KBSM73metaG_FD_184333 | JGI IMG/M metagenome (GOLD analysis project Ga0207683, IMG submission 184333) | Miscanthus rhizosphere microbial communities from Kellogg Biological Station, Michigan, USA - KBS M7-3 metaG (SPAdes) (version 2) | ecosystem: Host-associated > Plants > Roots > Rhizosphere >...
CGCCTTTTCAGGTCTGTTTGAACTAGTCTTTTCATGGTGTTTCTTAGGGTTTAAGGCAGGTTTTCCACAGCGGGAAGGTGGACGTTAACACTTCGGGTGCGGTCTTCGCAATGTTTCGCAGAACCGACCTTCACTTTTCCAAATTCAATCGAATGAACTCGGTATCGTACACCGACGAAACAGGTTTACCACGGGCGACCCGGTAAAGGGCCCTGCCGCCTCCCATAAAGAAACCGAGAAGAATTGCAGCACTGCAGCCAATGATGACCAGGGTCGCGATGCCCAGCAGCAACTGCCCTGTCTTCGCGACCTCAGAATCTGTGGGCTGGGGAATTGCAGTCAGGTCGGCCTCATAGTGCACCGTCGATATTAGTTTGTGACTTTCATCGGGAATCGCGTCGCCGCTTACGAGGGCGACCAAGGGACCGCTGCGTCGCACTTCGAGGGAGGCTTGATCTGAATCAACCAGGGGCTTCGGCCACTGAGGTTGCGCCTGATTGCCGGCCGCGATGTAGGCGCGAATCTTCTTCTCCTGGGCCTCCGCCATCTGTGGAGTCGGATAGTTGATCAACGTGAGCGTCGCAGGTCCCGATCGCAAAGAGTAGTTTGCGGTCACTGTCTCTGCGTCTCGATCGAAGCCAATCAGTTCCGGTGGCAACACGCCGCCTGAACCCGCATAGCCCAAAGGTCCCAGTGCATAATGTGTCGTTTGCTTGTCGAGGGATGCTTGCGGCAGGCTCGCCAGAATCGGCGGGGCTAAGGCTTTGTTTCCCTGAGGCATGGGCAACTGAGCCGCCAGCTCGCGTAGCTCGGCAGCAGACATCGGGCCGAGGTTAGAGAAATTCGCATTGACGACGGTGTTCCCTTGCCAAAAGAGAACCCGGTTCTTATTTGAAGTTGCGCCCGCGCCGATCTCCGCTTTTGGCCAGCCGTTTTGCCGGAAAAACGAATATGCACCGTAGGCCCCGCTGAGATCACGAAAGCTCAGTGCTTGCACATTCAACGTCTCGGTGCCTCGCTTGTAGCTTGCCAGTGTGGCGCCAGTGAAGTCGTATTCTTTCAAAGCAGCGGCGTTTGCGCTGTCGGCTTCGGCAGCATCAGAGACTGTTTTTGGAGGCTCCGACGCTACCCATCCAGCGAATGCATCCGGCAGCAGGGGTTTCGTTTTCGGCGCGTTTGGCGAGCCCGCTGTAATCATGACAGCGCTGGGCTTTGCAGGCGCAGCTTGCGATTCCAGCCGTGCGTCCACGCCAACCAGACAAACCGAAAACAAAACCATTGCGATCCTACGCATCAACTAAGCCCCATATTCAAGGTACACGTTCCTGCCCGTTCACAAACCATTCCCATACGCCCGTATAGTTCTTTGACACTCGAAGGGGCAGAAAGGTTCCCGACCGTCCGGCTCGTGTCGGAACTTCGAAGAATGAGAGATTCATGACAGGTGCGCTGCATCTTGCTTCGCAAATCAAGCATCGAAGTCGCGAAATGGAGGAATACCCAAATGTTTCGACTGGCCTTATACATCTTCGGGATCTCATCTTGCGCGGCAGCATTGCTGGCCTACAAAAAACAAAAGGATGCGAAGCGCCCGATCCCGGTGAAAGAAGCCGCAGCCAAGCTTCAGAAAGCATGGGCTGACAGTCACACATACGTTTAGCACGCTTTTCATCCTGTAGTGAGGATCGTGGTGTCCGGACGGCAAAATGGCGATTTGTGGGTCGTCAGACTTTCACAAGTCCGGCGGCCGCCCACCAGGCGTTGAACGCGTCCAAGGCGCGATCGCATTGAATGCGATGACGTTCCTTTTTATCCCTAATCTTTTTTCGGAGGTCCTCTTCTAACGGCTCGAGTAGATCGAAGGTGATGTTTGCGGGTTGAAAGTCCTTTGGATCGGCGTGTGTAATGAAGTGAATGAGTGAGCCGAGACCGGTCGCGCGAGGGACGGGTTCTGGTTCCTGGCCCCTTGACAAACTTGCTGCATAGATCCCTGCCAGCATGCCCGTGGCGATTGATTCTGTATAACCCTCGACGCCCGAAAGCTGTCCCGCAAAGAGGATCCAGGGGTGTTTTTTAAGCCGCAGGTTCTGATCCAGCAATGCGGGCGCGCAGATGTAGGTGTTGCGATGAATCTGACCGTAGCGGAGGAACCGCGCATTCTCAAGCCCGGGGATGAGGCGGAGAATGTGTGCCTGTTCACCAAACTTCAAATGATTCTGAAATCCGACCAGGTTGTAGCTGTCGGCTCGCAGATTCTCTTTACGCAACTGCACAACGGCCCAGGGCCGATTGCCCGTGCGCGGGTCGCGGAGCCCGACTGGCTTCATCGGCCCAAAGCGCAACGTGTCTCGACCGCGCCGGGCGAGCACCTCGATCGGCAAGCATCCCTCAAAGTAATCCAGTTTTTCCCATTCTTTGGCCTCTGCTGCTTCCGCGGCGAGCAGGGCATCGAGAAAGCGATCGTACTCGGCGCGATCCATCGGGCAGTTAATGTAGTCTGCGGTGCCCTTATCCCATCTCGCCGCAAAGTACACGCGTTCCATATCGATGGAATCGGCGTCGACAATTGGGGAAATTGAGTCGTAAAAAGCCAAGTGCTCAGAACCTGTGATGCGCTGGATTTCCTCGCTAAGGGGACTAGACGTCAGAGGTCCTGTTGCCACGATCGTGAGTACGGGGTCTCCGGCGGCAGGTGGATCAAGGCGCGTCACCTCTTCGCGAAATACAGTTATCGCGGGTTCGGCGGCGATTGCGCTTGCAATGCGCCGCGAGAACTCAACTCGATCAACCGCAAGCGCATGGCCCGCCGGCACAGCGCATTCATCCGCGATACGCAACAGCGGCGAGCCGGCACGACGCATCTCCTGCTTCAGTAGCCAGGGGGCAGTGTTGGGTGACTCGCTCTTGAGGGAGTTGGAGCAAACGAGTTCACCGAATTCTGTAGTCTGGTGAGCTGGAGTGAGTCGAGGGCGTCCGTCAACAATGGTGCGCATCTCGTATAAGTCAACGCTGCAACCCAAGCTCGCTGCGGTGAGCGCGGCCTCCGGCCCAGCCAGACCACCACCGATGATGCGAATCTTCACTAAGTTAACTCCGGCTTTTCAGCCGATGAGCCCGCAAGGCGCTTGATAGCGTTGCCGGTCAGGCGCACATTGCGCCACGAATCCAGGAACTCGGCGCCCATGGCACTGTAAAAATCGATGGCGGGAGTGTTCCAATCGAGCACTTCCCACTGCAGACGCATGCATCCCTCTTCTTGGGCGATCGCTGCGATTCTTTGGAGCAGAGCCTTGCCGATTCCGAGCCCTCGGAACTCCGGGAGGACGAATAAATCCTCCAAATAGAGTCCGGGCCGTCCGAGCCAGGTTGAGTAGTTGAAAAAGTAGAGCGCGAATCCCGCCGGTACGCCATCTTGATCAGCCATCAGGCATCTAAAGTAGGGGTTGGGGCCGAACCCATCCCGTATCAAGTCCGCTTCAGTGGCAGTCACCGCATTTGGTTCGCGCTCATATTCAGCCAGAGCCCGGATGAATTTGAGGATTTGAGAGACATCGTCGAGGCTCGCCGGACGGATGGACGTCGTCATATGGCCATTGTAGGGTGTGACGCAGACCACAATGAACTACTTGCAGGCCGAACTACCATTGAATGAGCACACTGGTTCGCTTGGGGTCGCTTTCGGAACACCCAGATACGGCGGGGCAAGACTGTACGGCCTTGTATTGTGGTATCGATTGGATTTACCTTGATTCGTGCTGAGAGCAGTCTGCCGTTGTGGTATTTGGCCCGATGGAAGTTGCCCTCGGAGGGTCCGCGCTGAGAAGGAGATTACACGGTGGCGTTGTGTTTAGCTGATGCAAGGCCGTGAGCGGAACGCTCGGCGATATGATCTAGCTGATGTTTGCTTTTGTGAATGTACATACGATTTGTTGATTGAGCCCGCGTGCAGCCTCGGTCGCGCAGCTCCCAAGGAGAAAAACCATGAAACGCACGATTTCGCTCTGGCTGGCTATGGCGGCACTCGCCATCATGCCCGCGATTGCGCAGACCCCCGCAGCAGCTCCCACAACAGGCAAGATTCACGGTCACGTGACAAATCCGACAGGCTCCCCCCAGTCAGGTGGCACCGTCAGCCTTATTGGAACCTCCCGCGCCGCCTCAGGACCAGGGTTGTCGGCACAGACCGCTGACAAAGGTGTCCTGACTGTGGATACAAATGGCGATTACAAGGGCGAAGCAGCCCCTGGTGTGTATTCGCTCATCTACCGCACACCGGGCATGGAACAAGACAAGCAAGCTGACAAGCTCGATAACGTGAAAGTTACCGCCGGTGAAGATGTGGCCGCCGACTTCGATATGTCGCGCAAAGAGTACGTCGATGCGCTTCCTCCCGAGACAAAAAAGCAACTGGAGGAAATGCGGAAGCACAATGCCGAGGCCCTCAAGGCAAATGCGGTCATCAAGAATCTGAACGCTGATCTCAAGACTGTGGTGCAAGACGTGAAGGACGCAGACGGCGCGCGTGCCGCTGCCGCTCAACAGCTTGGGGCATCTGCCTCCAGGACAGATCTAGAGGCCAAAGAAACCGAGATCAAGACGACAAAATACACCGAAGTTGAGACCTTGATGACGAAGGACACTCAACTGCGGCCGACCGAACCAATTCTCTGGGCATATCTTGCTCAAGGCCAGGCGGGCCTGAAGAAGTATGACGACGCTATTACGTCATACAAGAAGGCACTCGAACTCGATGCTGCCTCGAAAAAGCCGAGTCCCGCCATTCAGGGTATGGCTAACGAGGGGCTGGGGATGATTTATGCTCGCACGGGTAAGGTTCCTGAGGCTAATGCAGCTTACGATGCTGCGGCCAAGGCGGACCCGACCAAGGCGGCCTTCTATCTTAAGAACGAAGCCGTCATCTTCTCGCAGGTTGGAAATGCGGATGCACAGGCAGCGGCCGCAGACGAAGCCATCAAGGCTGATCCGAACGATCCCCTGCTTTATTACCTGAAGGGACAGGCATTGGTCTCCAAAGCTACCGTTGACCCAAAAACGCAACGGATCGTTCTGCCTCCGGGGTGCGGCGAGGCCTATCAGAAGTATCTTGAACTGGCGCCTACCGGTCCGTATGCAGCCGATGTGAAGGGCATTCTCGACCAGGCCGGACAGAAGATCAACTCGACCTATAAGGCGGGCAAAAAGTAGCCACCACTGATTAATATCCATTCAAGGGCGTTCCCGATCGGGCGCGCCCTTTCCTTTTGTTGAAGGAATCGAGGAACCTGATTCTCGCCGCTTTGCGATGGCTACGCAATCTACAATCCAATCCATGAGTTCCGCGTTGCCCAATTTCGAGCAGGCGCTTGCGGTGGTGAATGCATACGCCGGCGATCTGGCTAAGAGCTTGCGTCGGGAACGCGAGGACGTTGAACTCAGTCATGCCCTTGGCCGCGTACTCGCTCAGCCGCTCCTTGCCGATCAGGACCAGCCACCCTTCGCGCGGTCTACTCGAGATGGTTTTGCATGTCGTGCGGAGGAAGCTGCGCGACACAAGCCGTTGCTTCTCGCCGGCTCGACGCGTGCTGGAGAAGCTGCTGCAGGTCCACTACCGCGTGGCGCCGTATGGGAGATTATGACGGGCGCGGCGATGCCCATCGGGGCGGATGCAGTAATGATGCTCGAGCATGTTGAGAATCGCGGCGATCACATCCGTCTTCTTCCGACCCGGAAAATTAAGGCGGGTGAGAACGTCGTTGTTCAGGGCGCGCAGGCTAAACGAGGGGACGTGCTGTTGCCTGCTGGTTCAAGAATTGGCGCGGCCCAGATCGCTCTTGCTGCGGCTTGCGGCTATGCCAAAATCGGCGTTTTCAAGCGTCCACGTGTGGCGATTCTGACTACGGGCGACGAGCTGGTACCGATCGCCTCAACGCCCGGTCCGGGCCAGATTCGCAACTCAAATGCCTCGATGCTGGCAGCACTGGTGTCCTCTCATGGAGGTGATCCGTGGGTGCTGCCCAGTGCCGCGGACAACGAGGAGTCTCTATCTGCGGCTCTTCTGCAAGCCTCAGACGCAGATCTACTGCTGATTTCCGGAGGAGTGTCAGCGGGCAAGTTCGATCTTGTCGAGCCTGCATTAGCTCGATTTGGCGCGGACTTTCATTTCACCGGCGTTCGTATCCAACCAGGCAAGCCTCTCGTCTTTGGAGAACTGCATTCGCATGCGAAGGCGGTATCCCGTCGGAAGGACCGTCGCAAGCGTCCCTTTTATGGACTTCCGGGTAACCCGATATCCTCAGCGGTCACTTTTCTTTTGTTTGTCGCGCCTGTGCTTGCGCAATTAACTGGCAGCGTCGAGGGTGGCTCGCGTTTCGTGCTCGCACAATTGAGACAAGATACGGACCGAAAGGGAAAACCAGGACTCACTCGCTTCCTGCCGGCGCACTGCGATTTCAGCCCGGCCATGAGTCAACTTCCGCAAGTCGCCACGGTTCCGTGGCATGGATCGGGAGACCTCGCAGCCTTTGCACGTTCCAATTGCTTCGTGGTTGTGCCCGAAGAAGCCGGCTTTCTTGAGGCAGGCTCAACTGTTCGCATCCTGCTACCCTGAGAGGCGCAATGCCCAAAACCGTGAAGAACAGGCTTTCACATTTCGATTCGTCCGGAAGGGCCACAATGGTGGACGTAAGCGGGAAACAGCCTAGCCGCCGCACGGCGACTGCTTCTGCGTTGGTGGAACTTTCGGCAGAGGTGCTCGCTGCCCTTCCTTCCAATCCAAAAGGAAATCCCCTGGAAGTAGCGCGCTTCGCCGGGATTCAGGGGGCGAAGCGCACTGCCGATCTCATTCCTATGTGCCATCCTCTGGCGTTGTCGCACATAGACGTACAGGCGGAGATCACTGCCGCCGGCGTTCGAATCGTTGCAACTGCCACGACGACCGCCGCAACCGGCGTTGAAATGGAGGCCCTCACCGCTGCTGCTGTTGCGGCGCTCACGGTCTATGACATGACGAAGGCTCTGGACAAGGGAATCGTTATCCGCAACGTCCAGCTTGAGGCCAAGTCCGGCGGCAAAAGCGGGGATTTCTCGCGTAAAACGCGATAAGAACCCCGCCCAAGTCTTTTCGCATAGATTGGTGCACTCTAGCGCGGTATTGGCGGTTTGTCGCTTGGAGGCGGCGGGCCGTGATGCTCCTCAGGAGGCGCCACGAAAGGCTCCGGGGCTGGATGCCCTCGATGGCAAGTTCCGCAAGTTACCGGCGCACCGGAGTTCTGGAGCTTGCTGACATAGTTGGTATTGATCTCCTCGGTCATCTGGAACATCAACCGTGCCGCGGCTTTTTCCTTTTTGGAGTCATCTGCAAAGTTCAGGCGCGGTTTTCCGTTGGGGCCAATGTTGTTCGGATCGGGGATATGACAGGTGTTGCAATGCGCGCCTAATGCGGCCTCCCAATTCTCCATGATGTCGTGAACCTGCTTACCGGTCAGGTTCTTGGGCAATACTTTCAGGTTGGTAGGCGCCGGGTATTCTCGTGGGCGCGACGGTGAGCTGCCAGTTCCTTCTGGTTTTGGCGCGGGAGCCTGTGCGATTGCGGCGATGGTAAAGCTGGCGGTCAAAAAGATGACCGCCGCGGAGGGAAGAGTCGGGACGGTTAGCTTCAAGCGGTACGTTCCTCACAGGTTTGGTTGGCTTCAGTTGTAAAGACGGAAAACTATGCCTTTGGGTTGCGCACGCGTGCCAGGCCCTTAGGTCCTGAGACGCAACCGTTCTCACTGAGCGCGAAGCGCAAGGGTAAGTCAACCGCGTGTCTGATCCCGATCCTCGGAGTCGCCACGAACAGCGGGGCGGGATGACCGTCATCACGAACTTGCAATGGCGAGGCTGGATTGGTGATGTCCAAGCCGTTGTGAATTGGCCGTGTGAGGCCCAACGCCTGACAGAGACGGCCGGGGCCAGAGGCAATGAGTCGAGGCGGCGCTTCAGCCGGTAAGCCCCGATTGGCTGCCATAAGATGCACTCCGCAGACCGGGTCAAGTGCCCGCAGGAGCACACTGCCTGCCAAGCCGTCAGTCTCGCAACTGATGTTCATGCAGAAGTGCATCCCATAGATGGCATACAAATAAGCGTGTCCAGCCGGCCCAAAGAGCACAAGATTTCGGGGTGTAGGACCGCGATGGGCATGCGCAGCAGGATCAGGTTGATCATTGTGCGGTCCCAGATAAGCCTCGACTTCGACAATCCTTCCTGCCAGCACGCCGTGCTGGTGCTTATGTACGAGCAATTTCCCGAGAAGGCGCGGCGCCACTTTTTCTGGGGAATCTTCAAAAAACGCTCGCGGAAGCAGGCTACCCGGCAGATTTTCGCGTTTGGGCAATTTGGTCGTTATTTGTGCGATTTCTTCCATTCCTTCAACAGAGTAAGGACTTCTTCCGCGTGCCCCTCGGGAGTGACTTTGGGGAAGATATGCAGCAGCGTCTGGTCGGGGCCGATCAGGAACGTAGTTCGCTCGATGCCCCATACTTTCTTGCCATACATGTTCTTTTCTTTCAAAACACCAAACTGATTGCAGACTTTCTCGTCTACATCAGCAAGGAGCGTGTAAGGCAGGTTGTATTTAGCGCGGAATTTGGCTTGTGCTTTCGGAGTATCGCGCGAGATGCCGAGCACTACTGCCCCGGCAGCCTGGAGTTTTTTGAAAGCATCGCGAAAGCCGCACGCTTCAATGGTGCAGCCTGGCGTGTCTGCTCTGGGATAGAAGAAAAGCACGACGGGTTTGCCGGTATAGTCCGATAGACTTACTGACGTGTCTTCGTCGGTTTGCAGCGTAAAATCCGCGACCTTGCGATTTATTTCCATGGAGAATTTTCCTCGAATGGTTCGTCTGATGGATAGAGGGGCGGTTGTGGCCGTCTGTTTTGCATTATCCCCGAGGTGGGCATCCCGTGTCATTGCGTAGGGCAAGCGACCTGTTCCCGTGGCAAATGTTCCTGATCGGTGTGCTTGGAGTGGCACTTTCCGCATCTGCTCAGTATCCCGGCCAGGTTAGCAAGAAGTCCAAAGACACCGTTGAAATGCGGGCGATTGGGGTTCTCGAATGGACGGGAGAGGCAGGCAAGCCGAAAGCCAGCCGGCTCGTTCCCGTAACCGTGTATGACGGTACCACGCTTCAGGATGCCAATGTATACCTGGCGCGTCCTCACCCATTGGCGGTGGGAAGAGAAGTCGAATATGAGCTTCAAAAAGACGGCACGCCGATAGGACTGTTTGATATCAAGAATGCAGGTCAGGAGCAGGGTTCATGGGTTGGCTATGGGACTTGGAAGCCATTGCCTGGCCACTCCAAAGCCGCATCGCCTGTTTTGCACGACGAGGCGGATGCTGACAGCGATCGCCCTGTGTTGCATCGCAAGAACAATGAGGGAGGTTCAGAGGGAGACCCGAAGCAGGAAAGTGCCCCGTCTGCTCCGAGCGATCCAGACAGACCGACACTCCATAAGAAGCCCCCCAGCAGCGATGGAGGGGATACCAGCTCTGACCCCGCGCCCGACGCAGACAAACCCACGCTGCACCCGAAGAATTCCGGCGGAGAATCAACCGGCGCAACGGACGACCCTGACCGGCCAAAACTGCACGGCAAGACACAAGCTTCCGATGAGGCGACAGAAGGTGCATCCGCGGCCGCCGATCCAGATCGTCCGCTCCTCAAGCGTGGTAAATCGAGCGGCAATGGGGCGGAGGTGCTTCCGAGTATTATGGGTCTTCCCGAGGCGATGTATCAGGCTGTCGCAATTTCAGATGCGAAGAGCAGGCCGGATCACCCGTGGAGCTATGCATGGGCGAACCCAGGCGATGAAGAGAAGATGAAGGCCGCGATGGAGGAGATTGCGCGTATCGCCCTGGGCCTGAAATCAGCAGTTACAGCCTCTCCTCCGAAACGAGCATCTGCGAAAATCAAGGCCAAGTCCGTGCCTCCTGCTCCTCCACCTGCTCCGCTTCTCGATGAGCAATTTCGCGTGTTCGAACTGGCATATGGCGCCGGCGCCACCATGGTTCTAACGGCACACGTCGGCGACGATCCGGCAACGCAGAAATTCGTCACTTTAGTTGCTCAGCCTGATCTCTACGGAAATGTGTTGCTTTTGCTCAAGAGCGTGACCGACACGGCACATCTGGACGAAACTCCGCGTTTGCGTCTTGTGGATGCCGTTGATGTGCTTGGCGATAATCGAGGCGAACTGCTTTTCGAACTGCGTGGAGCGACGCAGCGCCAGTTTGCACTTTATCGTGTGCTTCGTGGCCGGGCGGAAAGGCTATTTGTCACCGGCGGAGGGGAATATGGATCCGCATCCGGCGGAGAGTAGCTTAAGCTGATGCCCGGGCATAATTTTGATCATAGCCGAAAGCGGGCAACGGTAACTTCGGCGGTATCAAATCGAATCGTGACATTTTCGTGGTCTCCTATACAATTTAAGTAGAGTTGGCCTTTAGCTTCTCCCAAAGGATTTATCGCAGCATGGCGTCTGTTCTAACTGCCCCTTCCCCCGATAGCACCAACGACGTTTTGGCACAATCGCACTCGTCAGGGTCCGAGTCATCTTCGGCTGAGAGTCATTCGGTCGCGGCCCGTGATCTGATACGGATGGGTCGCGCTGCTACGGTCCGCGCCGGCGTCAACTGGCTCACCGTCGTCACGATTGTCCTCTTTCACGCCGGTGCGCTTGCCGCGTTCTTCTTTTTCACTTGGCAACGTCTGGCAGTCATGGCAATCCTTTATGTGCTTGCAATCAATGTAGGGATCGGCATGTGCTACCACCGCCTGCTGACGCACCGCGGATATCAGACGCCAAAGTGGGTGGAATACCTGATGAGTATCTGCGCCACACTGTCTCTCGAAGGCGGCCCGATTTTCTGGGTTTCGACGCATCGGGTGCATCATCAATTGAGCGACCAGGACGGCGATCCCCATACCCCTCGCGAAGGTGGCTGGTGGGCCCACGCGGGTTGGATTCTCTTCGGCGAAGCGCTTCACGCACAAACTGAGATTTTAAAGCGCTACTCCCCCGACCTCAGTCGCGACCGCTTTCACGTATGGCTCAGCAAATATCACTGGCTTCCCATTACCGCGAGCGGCGTTCTTTTGCTTGCAGGTGGATGGATCTGGGGAGGGTGGGTCAATGGTGTCGCGATGGTGCTCTGGGGAGTGCTGTTGCGCGTGACGCTGGGTTTGCATGCCACGTGGCTCGTGAACTCCGCAACACATCTCTGGGGCAGCCGTCGTTTTGAAACGCGTGACGACTCGCGCAACAACTGGTGGGTTGCACTGCTGACAGGTGGCGAGGGGTGGCACAACAACCACCATGCTCATCCGGTGTCTGCACGCCACGGCCTCAAGTGGTATGAGATCGACCCCAATTTCTGGGGCATTTGGCTGCTCTCGAAAATTGGACTTGCTCGCAAGATTCGCGTCGCCAAGTATGATCCGGCTGATCCCAAACCTGCAGGCCTTTGAGGCGTAGCCGACACGACATTGGATTATCGATAAAATTGAAAAGCGGCCCGAGACTCGGACCGCTTTTTCATGGAGCTCATGTTTGAGCTATCGCCGGGTCTTGGCTCGCACCCATAGTGTGCCGAAAACAGGCAGAGCAATAATCAGGACGACTATTCCCGCGGGAAATCCTATATAAAGATAGCTGTCCGCGTAGTTCACCGTGTGTCCGCCAAACAGATTCCAAGCCAGAAGTGACAGGATCGCGAGTGTCGTGGACGCGAAGAAAGCAAAGAAGGCAGACGCCAGAACCAGCAGTAAACTGGTGAGCAGACCAAATCCTTTCAGCGGAAACCCGAGGAATGTGCCGCCTGCACGGTGCTGAGTCTGCTCTGATTGCATCTTTATGCCGCCCTCTCGGCTAGAATACATTTTTATGGCCAGCAGCGCACAAATCGAACTTTGGCACGCGGAGAAGGTCGCCACGCAGGTGACCATGGGCATGGCACCCAACGGAATTCATTTCGCTGCGTGGGGTGAGACCAGAGTTTCCGAGCCTGACCTGGAACGTCTGGTCGGTGCTGTTCCGGCAACTCTTGCTCCGGCCCTAAGTGGACGCGCGTACTACTTCGTGCCTCTCGCGATTGCCGACACTGGCGAGACGATGATCGCTCCGGCCTACTCTGTTGACTTGGGTGACAGAGCAGTCTGTCATCGCAACGCGGTCTTCGGCACGACGGAGGCGGTTTTCCTTTCCACACGGCTTGTAGAGGACCGCTTCGGGCTGGCTTTCGAGTTCTTCATAAATGTGGCTCACAACTTCGTCGAAGTTGCGGGTGTGCCGGAAAGCTTTTCGAACCTTGCCTGGTCACAGGCCGAGGCTCAGGTTCGAGGCGAAACCAGCCAGGACGCCTGGGAAGCGCGCCGCCGGGCGCAGGATTCACGCAACGGAGCAAAAGGCATCGACGAGCGCGCTCGTACGGCGTTCTTCGATGCGTCGTTCTCTGATGTCCTCGCAATCTACATGTTGTCTCTGGCTGTAGATTTTGACTATCACGATTTGCGCGAGCGGGAGTACCCATTACTCGCTGCTCCGGCGCTTGCGGAGCGTCTGCGCCACGTGGCAGGTCTCTTTCCAACGAATCACGGCTACGAGTTCCAGATCCTCTACCGTCGCAAAGGGTAGCCCGGTTGAGTTTGACGGGTCAGCTCGAATAGAGATTCGCGCTCAAAAACTCATTGCGGAACTTACCCTCGGGATCATAGCGCTTGACCGACGCCTTGAAGTCTTGCAGACGTGAATACTGCGACTGCAACCGAGCGGGCGGAAGAGTGAAAAGCTTGCCCCAATGGGGACGAACGCCGAATGGTTCCAGTTGCGCCTCGATCATCGGAAGGATCTTGCGGACTTCAGGCCATTCCGGCTTCCAAGTGAAATGAATTGCAAGCGAGGGACGCTGGTAGGCCATGCTCATCCATAGGTCGTCGGCAGCAATGGTGCGAAGCTCGGTCACGAAGAGGTGCGGTGTAATGCTGTCGCGCAGCTTCTCCACCGCTAGAATCGCCTCGTAGCCGCGATCTCGCGGAACAAAATATTCGGTCTGTAATTCGCGCCCGCTTGAGGGCGTGAAATTCATCTTGAAATGCGGCAGTCGTTCGTACCATGGGCCAGGGATGCCCTGCTGCTCCGTGCAACTCTCTGCGGGATGATCGTCGATCGGATGGAGTTTCCCTTTGGCGAGCTTTGCGCCGAAGAATTCGGGTTGCCATTCGTTCTTGTCACCCGCAGCAAGACGGCGCTTGATCCAAACCTGGGTCGCGCGATGATTCTGCCAGTC
>Ga0207683_10003681_pt1 | contig 13320 bp, 12 predicted proteins | sample KBSM73metaG_FD_184333 | JGI IMG/M metagenome (GOLD analysis project Ga0207683, IMG submission 184333) | Miscanthus rhizosphere microbial communities from Kellogg Biological Station, Michigan, USA - KBS M7-3 metaG (SPAdes) (version 2) | ecosystem: Host-associated > Plants > Roots > Rhizosphere >...
GTGGACGCGCGCCCGCGAGATGCGACCGCCATGCGCGTGCGTAGAGTCGGGTGGCGTCCGATCGGCGCATCGACCTTGCCCGCGCGCGTGACCTTGCCATGTACAAGAGCAAGATATTCACGCTTGACGGTTCGAGTCTGCAGTTGTCGCACCAGACTCGTCTGCGCTTCCAGCGATTTCGCAACGACCAGCAAGCCGCTTGTCTCCTTGTCCAGCCGATGCACGATGCCGGCGCGCGGTACACCTTGGAGTTGCGGCGAATGCGCGAGCAAAGCATTGAGCAGAGTCCCGCTCCAGTTGCCGCGGCCCGGATGCACGACGAGGCCGGCCGGCTTGGCGATGACGATCACAGATGAATCTTCATGCACGATGTCGAGTGCAATGATTTCGGGCGCAGCAGCACTCGCTGCCGGATCGGCGATCGGATGTAGGACGACCTGTTCGCCGCCGCACACTTTGATTTTGGGCAATGCGGGCTTGCCATCGAGCGCGACGCGCTGCTGCCGGATCCATGCGGCGAGTCGCGTGCGCGAGAATTGTGGCAGAAGATGCGCCAGCGCAATATCGAGTCGCTGGCCCGCTAATGTGGCGGGCAACACCAGGCTCACCGGTTTTTCCGCAGCGTGCGTTGCGATATAATTAGGCGTTTTCGACGCGGGGTTCATTTTTATGCGTTCAAGTGTAGCTTTAATTCTTTTGCTATGCCTTACGGCGTGCGGCCTCTTGCCGGAGCAGGTGGACGAAACCAAAAGCTGGTCTGCCAGCAAGCTCTACAGCGAGGCGAAATCCAATCTGAACGAAGGCAGCTACGAAAAGGCGATCAAGCTCTACGAGAAGCTGGAGGCGCGCTACCCCTATGGTCGCTACGCGCAACAGGCGCAAGTCGAGATCGCGTACGCGTACTACAAGGACAAGGACGTCGCTTCGGCGATCGCCGCCGCCGACCGTTTCATCAAGCTCCATCCGAATCATCCGAGCGTCGACTACGCGTACTATCTCAAAGGGCTTGCCAACTTCAACGACGATCTTGGCGTGTTGGGCAAAATTACCAGCTCGGTGACCGGTCAGGACATGACCGAGCGCGATCCGAAATCGTCGCGCGAATCGTTCGACGCATTCCGCGATCTGGTAACGCGTTTCCCAAACAGCAAGTACACGCCGGATTCCATCGAGCGCATGAACTATCTTGTGAATGCGCTCGCATCGCATGAAGTTCACGTCGCGCGTTATTACATGAAGCGTGGCGCGTATGTGGCAGCCGCCAATCGCTGCCAGTATGCGCTGACCACATATCCGCGCGCGCCGGCGAATGAAGAGGGCTTGCTGCTGCTGGTTCAGGCGTACGACAAACTCGGCATGACTGATTTGCGCAACGACGCCGAGCGGGTAATGAAGACGAATTTTCCGGACAGTAAATATCTCACCGGCAAAGTGGACCGGAGCGCGCCGTGGTGGCAGATCTGGAACCTCAACTAAGCAGCTCCCCGCTAACGCAATAATTTACGCGTGACGGTCATCAGCTCATCAATGGCCGGGCCGCCGCGGTTCAAGCGGATCGCCGACTGGACACATCCGCGCGCGTGATCCTCGAGTAAATGCAGCGCGACTGCGTCAAGGGCCGCGCGCATTGCGGCGAGCTGAGTAATCACATCCACGCAGTACCGGTCTCCCGCGATCATGCGAGCGACGCCGCGCACCTGACCCTCGATACGGTTAAGCCGGCTCAGCAGTGCGGTTTTATGCGGTTGAACGACGCGCTTCCCCGTCTGCGCGCTACGCTGCTTCATACCCTGCGTCCTCGACTGCCTGCCTAAACTGCGCCGGTTGCGCACGTGCCGCGTCGTACACGACTGTCGCCTGACCGTTGTCGAGGCGCACGTCGACGCTTTTCACCCCGTCGATGGCGGCCAGCACTTTCCTCACGCTATTCGTACAGCCGGAACACGTCATTCCGTTGATCTGCATGACTGTCGTTTCCATAAGCTCTCTCCAGACTGATCAATGTTGTGGTGCGGGTTTCCAGCGCCTCAACAACAGCGAGTTGCTGATGACGCTTACCGAGCTCAACGCCATTGCGGCGCCCGCAATGACGGGGTTCAGCAGGCCGAACGCCGCCAGCGGCAGGCCGAGCACGTTATAAAAGAATGCGAAGAACAGGTTCTGCCTGATCTTTCGCAGCGTGGCGCGCGATAGATCTATCGCATCGACCACACTAATCAGGTCGCTGCGCATCAATGTGATGTCCGCCGCATGGATTGCGATGTCCGAACCGGCGCCAATCGCAAAGCTTACATCTGCCGCGGCAAGCGCCGGCGCGTCGTTGATGCCATCACCGACCATGCCGACGACGCGCCGCCCGGACTTCATCGCCATCACCTGTTCAGCTTTCTGATCGGGCAGCATCCCGGCGCTATAGCGGCTGATACCTGCGGATTCTGCAATTGCCCTGGCGGTCGCGACATTGTCACCTGTGAGCATGATGGTATCGATGCCGATAGCCGCCAGCATCTGCACCGCGCGGCGCGAAGTGGGCCGCAATTGATCCTGTAAGGCGATCAGTCCAATCGCATTGCTGCCTTCGGCGACGGCGACGACCGTTTTACCGCTTCTCTGAAGTGCGTCGAGCGCAGGCGCGGTAACCATTATGCTGTTCTCGGCAAGATAAGACGGTGTGCCCAATATGAGCTCACGATTGCCTTCCGTCGCGCGCACGCCCTTACCCGCCGCCGATTTGAACGCAGTCATTGGAAGCGGGGTGACGTCGTGTGCACTTGCGTAATCGCGGATTGCACGCGCAAGCGGATGATTCGATCCGTGCTCGAGCGTCGAGGCGACTTGCAGCACATCAGCGGTGCTGCGGCCGCCGAGCGCAACAACATCCGTAACCTGAGGACGCCCCTCAGTCAGCGTGCCCGTTTTGTCGACGATGAGTACATCGAGCTTGCCCGCCGCTTCAAGCGCCGTAGCGTTCTTGACAAGGATACCGGCGCTCGCGCCGCGACCACTGCCGACCATGATTGCCGTCGGCGTGGCCAGACCGAGCGCGCAAGGACAGGCGATGACGAGGACTGCAACGGCATTGATCAGGCCGTTTGCGAAATTACCGGTATAGAGCCACCATCCGGCCGCCGTCACGATAGAAAGGCCGACCACGACTGGAACAAAGATGCTCGAGACGCTATCAGCAAGGCGCTGGATCGGCGCTTTAGAGCCTTGCGCCTCTTCAACCATCCGTATGATTGCTGCAAGCGCAGTGGCGGCGCCAACGCCCGTTGCCCGGCACCGCAGCAGTCCATCTTCGTTGATGGTGCCGGCGAAGACTTTGGCGCCGGCAGCCTTCGCGGCCGGAACGCTTTCTCCCGTGAGCATCGCTTCATTGACCGATGACGCCCCGTCAACGACGACGCCATCGACCGGCATGGCAGCGCCGGGGCGAACTACAAAAATTTCGCCGGCTCGAATCGTACTCACATCAGCTGCGACCGGTTCGCCATTACGCTCGACCAGTGCAGTCTTCGGTTGGAGCTTGATCAACGCCTCGATGGCGGCTGACGTTCTGCCCCGTGCGCGCGCTTCGAGCAGCTTGCCCATGAGTATCAATGTGATGATTGCGGCGCTCGCTTCAAAATAAACGTGGTGGGGCAGGTTCCACAGAGTGACGGCCGCGCTGAATAAATAGGCCATGCTGCTGCCGAGCACGATGAGAACATCCATGTTGGCGCCGCCCCCGCGCAGGGCGTGCCATGCGCCAATATAGAACCGCCGTCCTGCCCAGAACTGCACGGGTGTTGCTAATGCAAGCTGCAGCCAGCGCGGCAGCAGCTCGGCATGGCTGCCGCCAAGCATAAGCGGCATTTGCAGGAGCAGCGGCATCGTGAGGGCAAACGCAATCCAGAAGTGCCGCTGTTCATTAGCGTATTGAGCGGCACGGCGCGATTGTTCTTCATTACGAGTGCCGGCCGTTACCAGCCGCGCCTGGTAGCCCGCTTTGTGCACCGCGTCGATCAATGTCTCAACGCCGACATTCCTATTGACGGAAACACGCGCTTTTTCCGACGCGAAATTCACCGTCGCGGCAACGCCGGGAACGCGATTCAGAACTTTCTCGATACGCGCGGCGCACGCGGCACATGTCATGCCCTCTAGGGAAAGTTCGACTTGATTAGAAGCAGGCACTGACACAATGGACCGGAGCTAGGACTTGTAATGTCCCAGTATAAACCCCCGGGGGGTATATCGTAAAACGCCGGTCAGCGATAGCCTGCGCGCAGCCGGATGCGTGTGCCAGGTACACGCGGACTAGCGAGTGTGTACGGGCACGCCGGTTTTCGCGGTCAACTCTTCTATACTGACTCCCGGCGCAAGCTCAACAAGGTCGAGACCGGCGCCGGTAACGTCTAACACGGCCAAGTCAGTGATGATCCGGTCGACGACGCCGGCGCCGGTGAGCGGCAGCGTGCATTGCCGGAGTATCTTATGGCCGCCACCCTTCGCTGTGTGCTCCATGATAACCACAACACGCTCGACGCCGGCGACGAGATCCATCGCTCCGCCCATGCCTTTGACCATCTTGCCGGGGATCATCCAGTTTGCGAGATCACCGTGCTCAGACACCTGCATCGCGCCCAGTATTGCCAGATTGATGTGGCCGCCGCGTATCATCGCGAATGAATCAGCGCTCGAGAAAAAACTGCTGCCGGGAAGTGTGGTCACGGTCTGCTTGCCCGCGTTGATGAGGTCGGGATCGACTTCGGATTCACGCGGGAAGGGCCCGATGCCAAGCAACCCATTCTCAGATTGCAGCCACACCTCCATGCCCGCCGGAATGTAGTTGGCGACCAGCGTCGGCAGCCCGATGCCGAGATTCACATAGTACCCATCACGCAGTTCGGCAGCCGCGCGCTCGGCCATTTGATTGCGGTCCCAGGCCATGCTCAATCCTTCCTTACGGTGCGTTTCTCGATGCGTTTCTCAGGATGCGCGTGATGCACAATGCGCTGTACGAAGATGCCCGGGGTATGGATTTGATCCGCGTCGAGATCGCCGGTTTCTACCAGCACTTCGACTTCCGCGACTGTCAGCCGGCCGGCCATGGCGACTACCGGATTAAAGTTGCGCGCAGTTTTGTTGTAGATGAGGTTGCCGGCCTTGTCGCCTTTCCACGCTTTGACGAGACCGATGTCCGCCGTCAGCGAGCGTTCGAGGACATACTTGTCGCCGTCGAATTCGCGCACTTCTTTGCCTTCGGCGATCATGGTGCCAAGCCCCGTCTTAGTGAAGAAGGCCGGAATGCCGGAGCCGCCGGCGCGAAGTTTTTCCGCCAGTGTGCCCTGTGGCGTGAATTCAAGCTCGAGCTCGCCGGCGAGGAATTGCCGCTCGAACTCGGCATTCTCGCCAACGTAGCTGGAGATCATTCTTTTGACCTGGCGAGTCGCCAGCAATTTGCCAAGGCCGAAGTTGTCCACGCCGGCGTTATTGCTGATCGCCGTCAAATCCTTGCGGCCGGTCTTGACCAGTGCGTCGATTAGCGCCTCGGGAATCCCGCATAAGCCAAAGCCGCCGACCGCGATGGTCTGACCGTCCTTAATAATGTCGGCCAGCGCAGCGTCGGCATTTGCGAATATTTTATTCATCGTATGTGCCTATGGGCTTTACATGAGTATGCGGATCATTCCACTTGAGCGGTTACTCGGGGCGCATCTGCGGGAATAGTATGACATCCCGTATGCTCGGGCTATCGGTCAGTAACATGACGAGGCGGTCGATGCCGATACCCGCGCCGGCCGTCGGCGGCAGACCATATTCAAGCGCCCGTATGTAGTCGGCGTCATAGTGCATTGCTTCAGCGTCCCCGGCCTCTTTCTGTTTTGCCTGCTCTTGAAACCGCTGAGCCTGATCTTCCGGGTCGTTGAGCTCGGAAAAGCCGTTCGCGATTTCCCGGCCTGCCATGTATAGCTCAAAGCGCTCGGTGAATTCCGGGTCGAGATCATTGCGGCGCGCCAGCGGCGACACCTCCGCTGGATAGTGAAAAATATACGTCGGCTCGAACAACTGCGTTTCTACCGTGTTCTCGAATAGGCTGAGCTGCAGACCGTAGACACCGTCCTGCGCACGGAATGGAATCTTGAGTTCATTGAGCTTCGCTACGAGCGCGTCGCGACTTTTGAGCACGTCGTCGGTGACGGTTGGATGATACCGCTTGATTGCGTCGGCTATGGTTATGCGCTCGAACGGTTTCTCGAGATCCATTTCGCGCCCCTGGTACGTGATGTTCGCTGTTCCCAGCACTGACGTCGCAACCTGACGGAACATCTGCTCGATGAAAGCCATCAGATAATTGTAATTGCGGTGCGCGCAATAGAATTCCAGCATTGTGAATTCCGGATTGTGGCGCGTGGAGATACCTTCGTTGCGGAAATTGCGGTTGATCTCGAAAACCTTCTCGAACCCGCCGACCACCAGCCGTTTGAGATAAAGCTCGGGTGCGATACGCAGGTAGAGCTTCATATCGAGCGCATTGTGATGCGTGACGAACGGGCGCGCGGACGCGCCGCCGGGAATCGGATGCATCATCGGCGTCTCGACTTCAAGATAGCGCTTGTCGAGAAAGAACTCACGTATCGCCTGAATAATCCGTGATCGCTGGACGAAGACAAGCCGCGAGTCCTCGTTGGCGATCAGATCAAGATAGCGTTGACGATAGCGTTGTTCCTGATCAGTAAGCCCGTGAAACTTTTCCGGCAGGGGACGCAGCGATTTCGTGAGCAACAGCAGATTTTTCACGCGAACGGTGAGTTCGTTCGTTTTCGTTTTGAACAAGACACCATCGACACCAATGATGTCGCCGACGTCGTAATGCTTGAACTCCGCGTGCTGTTCCTTACCCGGGTAGCTGTCGGTGATGTAGAGCTGGATGCTGCCGCTCATGTCCTGGATGGTGGCGAAGCTCGCCTTGCCCATAACGCGCTTCAACATGATGCGGCCGGCGACTTTCACGACCACGGGATTGATATCAAGCCAGTCCCGCTCGCTGTCATCGTACTTTTCCAGCAGATCGGCGGCGTAGTTGTCGCGCTGGAATTTGTTTGGAAACGCAATGCCTTTTTCGCGCAATGCGCGCAGCTTGGCGCGCCGCTCGGCGATGATTTGATTTTCGTCGAGTGCGGGACCTGCGGGTTGGTCGCTCATGATTTCCCTGGCGCGAAAGTTAAATGCCTTGCTTCAGGCTTGCGGTAATGAAGTCGTCGAGATTGCCGTCAAGCACGGACTGCGTGTTGCCGATTTCCACGTTGGTGCGCAGATCCTTGATGCGTGACTGGTCGAGCACGTACGAGCGGATCTGATGACCCCATCCAATGTCGGTCTTCGAGTCTTCGAGCACCTGTTTTTCCTCGTTGCGCTTTCTGATTTCGAGCTCGTAAAGGCGTGCCTTCAGCATCGCCATCGCTTCCGCACGGTTGCGATGCTGCGATCGATCGCTCTGGCATTGCACCACGATGCCGCTTGGTTCGTGCGTGATGCGGATGGCGGAGTCGGTCTTGTTGATGTGCTGGCCGCCGGCGCCCGATGCGCGAAAGGTATCAACCCGAAGATCGGCCGGATTGATTTCGATTTCGATCGTGTCGTCGACCTCAGGGTAGACGAACACGCTGGCGAATGACGTATGGCGCCGGTTATTCGAATCGAACGGTGACTTGCGCACGAGCCGGTGTATGCCCGTCTCCGTGCGCAGATGGCCGAAAGCATAATCACCGATTACCTTCATGGTGACGCTTTTCATGCCGGCAACGTCGCCGGGCGATTCCTCGAGCACCTGGACGCGAAACCCTTTGCGCTCGCAGTAACGCAGATACATGCGCTCGAGCGTTTGCGCCCAGTCCTGCGCTTCGGTGCCGCCGGATCCGGCCTGTATGTCGAGGAAACAGTTGTTCGGATCCATCGGATTCGAGAACATCCGCCGGAATTCGACATCCTCAACGGTCTTCTCGACCGCATGGGCATCCTTCTCGATGCTGCGCAAGGAAGCATCGTCGTTCTCTTCGCGCGCCATCGAAAAGAGCTCGCTCGCATCACGCAGATCGCGGTCGAGCTTTTCCATCGTGAACACGAGCGATTCGAGCGTTTTTTTCTCGCGGCCGAGCTCCTGCGCCCGTTTGCTGTCGTTCCAGACAGCCGGGTCTTCGGCTAGTTTGACGACTTCCTGCAGGCGCTGCTGCTTTGCCTCGAAGTCAAAGATACCTCCGCAGCTCGGCGTTGCGCTGGCCAAGGTCCTGCAGTCGCCTTGCGAGAGTGTTGAGTTGTTCTGCTTCCATGAAAACCATCGCGGAAAAAGCGCGATTATACAGGACGCATATGCCTGACCCGCGCGTAAATCGTGCTGTCAAGCAGGTTGCCAGTGCTCGATCGTCAATTGCAGCGCTTGCGATCCATTCCATTCGTTGACTGCGAGCCGATAGATGGCGCGTATCCGATCGGGCAACGCGCCGGCGTGCGAGAACAACATCGCTTCAACCTCATTGGCGCCCCTCAGAAGGCGCACCTTCAGATGCTGCTCGCCGACGACGCGTTGTCGCGCGACGGTAAAGACGTCATCGAACGTGGGTGCGGGCAGCCCTTGGCCCCACACTTGTCCTTCGAGCAGCCGCGCGGCGTCCAGCGTCAAGTGCGCAGCCGGCAAGCTGCCGTCGGTTGCGATGACGCGCTCGAGGTCGAACGGCGTCAGCAGGCCCTGCGCCGTCGCTTCGAATGCGGCTCGAAAGCGCTCGAACTCCGTTTCAAGAATCGTCAGGCCGGCCGCGGCAGCATGCCCGCCAAAGCGGCTCAAGAGCCCGGGTGCGCGTTTGGCGACGAGGTCTAGCGCATCGCGCAGATGCAGCGCGCTTATGGATCGGCCGGAACCCTTAATTTCGCCGTCGTTGCCGCGCGCAAACGCAATAACCGGGCGATTGAAGCGTTCTTTGAGGCGCGACGCAAGAATTCCTATCACGCCTTGATGCCATGCCGCATCGAATAGGCACAGCGTATAACTGTCCTGCGGCGGAATCGCTTCCAGGATTGCCAGCGCGTGTTCGTGCATTTCCGACTCGATGGACCGGCGTTCACGGTTGAGCGCGTCGAGCTCGCGCGCGAGGCGCCCGGCAATTGCCTCATCGTCCGTGATCAGACATTCGATGCCGACTGACATATCGTCGAGCCGTCCCGCCGCATTGAGCCGCGGGCCGAGCACGAAGCCGAGATCGTAGGTCGAGACGCGCGCCGGATCACGGCCTGCCACGCGCAGCAGCGCCGTAATTCCGGGCCAGGATTTTCCGGCGCGGATCCGTTGCAAACCCTGCTGGACGAGTATGCGATTGTTATCATCCAGCTTGACGACATCCGCAACCGTTCCCAATGCCACGAGATCAAGCAGCGCTCCAAGATTCGGTTCAGTGCGCGTCGGACGTATCGCCCTACCGGGCGACTGGGGTACGTTCGCATTCGTGGTTCTATCACTCAAGGCGCCGCGTTGCCGCAGTTCCGCGCGCAGCGCCAGCATGAGATAGAACATCACGCCCACACCCGCCAGGTGCTTGCTCGGAAAACCGCAGACGGCCTGATTTGGATTGATTATGCACAAGGCGTCAGGCAGCGCCGCGCCTGGCAGGTGATGGTCCGTTATCAGCACTCGAATGCCGAGCGCGTTCGCCGCGGCAACCCCATCGACGCTCGCGATACCGTTATCGACGGTGATGATGATGTCGGGGTCCTTGCTCGTCTTGGCGAGCTGCACGATCTCGGGTGTGAGGCCGTAACCGTACTCGAAGCGGTTTGGCACCAGGTAATCGACAACGGCGCCGAACTGGCGCAGGGCTCGAATGCCAACGGCGCACGCCGTTGCACCGTCGGAATCGTAATCCGCAACGATCAGCAATTTCTCCCGCGCCGCTATGGCATCGGCGAGTATGGCTGCCATGCGCTCGAGGTTATGCATTTCGGCCATTCTTGCGAGTCCGCTGAAATCGGTGGATAGCTGCTTCGCAGACGTTATGCCGCGCGCTGCATAGATGCCGGCAAGCAACGGATGGACGCCATGAGCGGTCAAGGCAGCGAGCACCTCCGGCGGCGCCGTGCGCGGCATGATGTTGAGAGTCATCGCGCGTTCACGCCGGTGTCACGTAATCGGTGACACTGCGGGAGCGGCGCCAGATGCGCCACAAGGCGGCTCGATTGAGGGTTGCTTCGATTAGGTGTTCCATGTTGCATGCGACCAGACGCAACAGTGATATCTTTCCGGCGCGCACCGCGCTGAGCAAAGGTTTCACCCAGTTCTGATCCAGACGGATAAGCTCTTCCCGCCAGCGTGCGATGTCGCCGGCACGCAAGGCGTCCGCTGCACCATTGAACACGATGAGATGACTGCGCTCACGCGGCTCTCGCAGCCACTCAGTGCCGGAGGTCGGTAAGTCGGCATCGGGAATGTTCGCTGCTTTCCCGAGTGCCCGGGCGAAATCGTCACCGCCCCACACGGTTATATAGTCGCTCGGTTTTAGCGAGGGCATCCTGCCGCCCCCCCATGGCCAGATACTGTTAACTACCGTTGCGCCACGCGCTTCACGTGCCTCGTTCACGGGATGGGCATGCAATATCATCTGCGCTTCGTTAACGATGCGGTTCCATTCGAGCGCATCGTCACCCTTTGGCAAATGGCCGTCGACGCTGCGATTCATCGCGTGCGCGAGCGGTGTCGTAAGCATACGCGGCACTCCTTCTTTGTGGATGTACCAGTGGCGCGGCGTGGGGGCGAGAAAACGGACGCGATCCTGCGAGAAGTGCTTGTTGAGTGTATCGACAAGCTTAATCGCTTCGTCGCCGGTAAGGTCCTCGATTCGCGCTGATAGCACAAGACGGCTGCGGTCCGCGCGAAGGTGAACCGGATCTGCGCAAAACCAGTAATCTGCCTGTGGATCACCACCATCTGCCTTCAGCATCAACGGTGCGGCGGGAATGTCCCCGTCGACAGTTACGCCAAACTCGTCGCACAGCCATTTATCACACGAGATGTTTTCGCGCACGCGGGAATCGCCGCGCGCGAACGCCACTTCCAGTTCGGCAAGTCGCAGGTCGCCCGTAGTTTCGCTGCTGGCCCCCGGGGTCAGCAGACCGGGAATCAGCAGAGTGCAATGCATGCGCGGGCCGGCATTTCGCGGCGAGTTTAACATTCGTTTTTTGCGGATTGCATTCAGTGGCAGCAAAGTGCAATCACTTTGTTTGAGCGTGAGTGGCCGGCAGCGGTGCAGCAGCAGTTACGTTATGGCAAACTTGCGCACACACCTCGCGGACCTCACTTGCAACCGTACGAACTCTTCATCGGGCTGCGCTACACGCGAGCCCGGCAACGCAGCCGCTTCATCTCGTTCATCTCTCTGGTGTCCGTAATCGGCATCGCGCTCGGTATCACGGTGTTGATTACGGTACTGTCCGTCATGAATGGCTTCCAGCGCGAAGTTCGCACGCGCATATTGAGTGTAGCTTCTCATGTTCAGATCACCGGTCCGGACAACACGCTGAGCGACTGGCGCGCGATCGCTGATAAAGCGCAGCAGAATAGTCAGGTGGTGGCTGCGGCGCCCTATGTCACTGCACAAGGATTGCTCTCGAGCGGCAGTATCGTCCGCGGCGCCTACATCCGCGGGATACTGCCGGATGCCGAAGAAAAAGTGGCAGACCTCGGGCGACATATGAAGGCGGGTAGCCTTGAGGGCCTGCGACCGGGCGAATTCGGCATCGTGCTCGGCATCGAGCTCGCGCGCGCCCTCGGCGTGCTGCAAGGCGATAAAGTCGTGCTCATCGCACCGCAGGGCCAGGTGACGCCCGCCGGCATCGTGCCCCGCCTGCGCCAGTTCACGGTCGTCGGCATTTTTTCCGTCGACCACTTTGAATACGACTCCGGACTGGCGCTCGTTGATATGGAAGACGCGCAGAAGCTCTTTCGCCTCGAGAATCGCGTGAGCGGCGTGCGCCTCAAGCTCAAAGATCTGTTTGAAGCAACCAGGGTTTCGCGCGAACTATCGCAAAGCCTGGGACCGGAGGCCTACATCACGGATTGGACGCGCTTGAACGCGAACTTCTTTCGCGCGGTGGATATTGAGAAGCGCATGATGTTTCTTATTGTGTTTCTCATCATCGCAGTTGCCGCATTCAACATCGTTTCCAGTCTCTTTATGGCGGTGAAGGATAAGCAGTCCGATATTGCCATTCTGCGTACGCTCGGCGCGAGCCCGGGCAGCGTAATGAAGATTTTTCTGATTCAGGGCGCGTTGGTTGGTCTCATGGGCACCTTACTGGGCGTCGCGGGCGGAGTCGCGCTTGCATCGAACGTCGACGTAGTCGTGCCGTTCATCGAAAACGTGCTCGGCTTCAAATTCCTCGCCAAGGACGTCTATCAGATCAGCGATCTGCCATCCGAGCTGCGGGCAGGCGACGTGCTGAGTACTGCGTTCTTCTCATTCGTGGTCAGCTTGTTGGCCACCATTTATCCGAGCTACCGCGCCGCGAAAATTAATCCGGCAGAGGCGCTCCGTTATGAGTAGCGCCGTTATGCCTCCCGGGAAAAATGCGCTCGAGTGCCGCGACCTGCGCAAGGTCTATATGCAGGGCAAGGTCGAAGTTCAGGTCCTGCTCGGCGTAAATCTGGCGCTCGCACATGGCGAGCATGTTGCAATCGTCGGCGCTTCAGGTTCCGGCAAAAGCACATTACTGCATCTGCTGGGCGGTCTGGACGCTGCAACCGGCGGCGAAGTAATGATCGGCGGGAAGAATATTCAGGTGCTCGACGAAGCCGGGCGCGGCGTGCTGCGCAATGAGCAGCTCGGATTTGTGTATCAATTCCATCATCTCCTGCCCGAGTTCACCGCAGTCGAGAACGTGTCAATGCCGCTTTTAATCCGGCGCATGAGCAAGGACGAGGCGCGCACCCGCGCCATCGAAATGCTGCGCAAAGTCGGGCTCGGACATCGCCTCGAGCACGCCCCCTCGGAATTGTCCGGCGGCGAACGTCAGCGTGTGGCGATCGCACGGGCACTGATCACAAATCCGGCGTGCGTGCTCGCCGACGAACCCACCGGTAACCTCGATCGCCAGACAGCGGGTGACGTGTTCGAGCTGATGCTGGAATTGAATCGCGCCTTCGATACCAGCCTTCTGATCGCGACTCACGATAACTCGATCGCGGCGCGGGCCAAGCGCATCCTGCGGCTGGTCGATGGCGCGCTCCAATCGGCGTGAACGTCTGGCGCACGCCCGCCCGATGATGTCGCGTATTACAGCGTTCTCATTTCGTTA
>Ga0207683_10003684_pt1 | contig 13315 bp, 12 predicted proteins | sample KBSM73metaG_FD_184333 | JGI IMG/M metagenome (GOLD analysis project Ga0207683, IMG submission 184333) | Miscanthus rhizosphere microbial communities from Kellogg Biological Station, Michigan, USA - KBS M7-3 metaG (SPAdes) (version 2) | ecosystem: Host-associated > Plants > Roots > Rhizosphere >...
CGCCGGCGGCGACCAGCTGCACGCGGTGGGCACGCGAGGCGGCGAGATGTTCGACGCGTTCTTCGAGAAGTACGCCGCCAAGCTGGAGCTCGAGACCGGCAGCGGCCTGCGCAAGCCGAGCGCTGCGACGGTCGTCATGCAACCGGCGGCGAGCTACAGCAGGCAGTGGCGCAGCTGTCGGGCCTGACCCCCGCGCCATCCGGCGCGGCGCCTTGAACCGGCAGCCGGCGCCACGACCGTTTCGACCCGGAAGCCGCGCGACTAGACTCCATGGGGCCATGGAGGGTCGCGATCGCTCGGTGCCGATGGGCTTTGCAGCGTCGCTGCGGGCCTGGGCCATGGCATCGCGCCCGCATACGCTGACCATCAGCATCAACCCGGTGCTCGTCGGCTGCGCGCTGGCGTGGGCCGAGATCGGACGAATCGACATCGCGCTGATGGTCCTCTCGGCGCTGGGCGCCCTGCTACTTCAGACGGGCACCAACCTCGACAACGACGTCAGCGACGCCGAGCGCGGCACCGACCGGGCCGGCCGGATCGGCCTGCCGCGGGCGACGGCGCTGGGGCTGCTGCGGCCCGGCCAAGTGCGCACGGCATCGCGTGCTTGCTTTGCGCTGGCCACCGCGATCGGCCTCGTGCTGGCCTGGCGCGGTGGCTGGCCGATCCTGATCGCGGGCATCGCCGCCGCGGCGGCAGCGATGGGCTATTCCGGTGGCGCCCGGCCGATCTCCTATACGCCGTTCGGCGATGTCGTCGTCTGGCTGTTCTTCGGTCTGGTGGCCGTGGGTGGCACCTACTACCTGCAAACCGGGTCGCTCAGCAGCGCCGCGCTGACGGCGGCGACCCTGGTCGGCTTTCCCGCCACGGCCGTGCTGGTGGTCAACAACTATCGCGACCTCGATCCCGACGCCCAGGTCGGCAAGCGCACCTTGGCCGTGTGCCTCGGGCGGACCTTCAGCCGCTGGGAATATGCGGTGCTCATGCTCGGACCCTTCGCATTGCTGGCCGTGCTGGCAGCACAGACGCGTGTCGGCATGTCGCTGCTGTTGCCGTGCCTGTCGCTGCCGATGGCCTTCGGCCTGGTGCGACGCTTCTGGCGCGAACCGCCCGGCCCGGCATTCAATGCCTTGCTCGCGCAAACCGCCAAGTTCCAGGTGATGTTCGCGGCGTTGCTCTGCGTCGCGCTCCTTCTCGGATGATGCCGACGAGGGCCGCGCCGCGACCGCTCACCCGACCGGCGCGCGGCCGTCGAGTGAAGGCGCGGCCATGGCCCGGGGCACCAGACGCGGCTCGGCACCGAGCCAGTACAGGCCGTTGGCCATGATGCAGAACCCCGTTGCAGCGAACCACACCATGGCGCCGCCGACGAAGCCCGTGAACGCGAGCCACCACGGGCTGTGCAGCAGCGACAGGACCGAGGCCAGGATCAGGTTGAAGCCGACGACCAGATAGATCCGCCGCTCGAGAAACCACGCGTCCGTCTGCAGGAAGTACAGGTCGCCTGGCTTCCACCCGCGGCGTGCCAGGGCCGGCTTGAACCCGAGACGGGCCAGCACGTTGCCGACCACGCAGAAGCCCGTGAGCGCCACGGCGATCGACGAGACGCCGGTGGCAACGACGGCGAGCACCCATAGCGGATCGACGACAGCGGCCAGCGAAGTGGCCGCGAGCAGCACGACGCCCGCGATGAGCCACACCGTGCGCTCGATGTACCAGCGGTCGGTCGGAACGACATAGAGCTTGCTCGACGTGGACATGGTCTTCGATCCGGTTGCACCCGATTGGAAATTATCGCCCCGGCCCGACCCGTGCAGCACTCTTTCGTTGACATCGATCAAGCCCGGCACCGGCTTGCGGTGTCCAAATGGCCACGCCGCCGACGGGCATGAACAGGACAGTCGATGGTTAGCTCGGACCTCCGGCGTCGTAGTCTGCTGAAAGCGCTCGCCGCGTTTGCGGGTGTGGTTTCCGTCGGCCGCAGGGTATCGGCCGCAGAAGCGGCCAGCTTCCCATCGCGCGCGGTGCGCCTGGTGGTCCCCTACTCGGTGGGTGTGGGCCCGGACGTGGTGGCGCGAAGCGTGGCCGAGCGGCTGGCGCTGCAATGGAGCCAGCCGGTGATCGTGGACAACAAGCCCGGCGCATCGGGCATCGTTGCCTTCAGCGAGGTGCGGCATGCCCTGCCGGACGGCCACACGCTCTTCCTCGCCGATACGGCGACGCTCGTCGTCAACTCGCTCGTGCATGGCGCGCTGCCGTATGACCCGGTGCGCGACCTCGTGCCGCTGACGCTGCTGTTCCGTGCCACCTTCGTGCTCTGGGTCGGTGCTGCGAACCGGTTCCACGGCATCGGCGAACTGCTAGCGGCCGCCCGCGCTGCGCCCGGCAGCGTCAGCTACGCAACGCTCGGCAACGGCCATGCGAGCCATGTGGCGATCGAGACGCTGGCACGTGCGGCCGGGGTGCGGATGTTGCACGTGCCCTTCAAGGACGCCGGCGCGATGCTGGCCGCGGTGGTCGCCGGCGAGGTCGACCTCACTGCCATTGGCGTCAACACGGTTGCCGGCCTGGCGGCGAGCGGCCGGCTGCGCCCGCTGGCGGTAGCGGCGACGACACGGCTGGCGAGCTATCCCTGGATCCCGACCCTGGGCGAGGCCGGCGCTCCGCCGGTCGAGATGCACCCTTGGGCCGCCTTGGTGGCGGTGGCCGGTACACCGGCGGCGACGCTGGCGAAATTGCAGCGCGACATCGTCGCGGCGCTCGAAACGGCCGAGGTGCGCAGCCGTGCCGATCAAGCCGGCTTCGAGATCACGCCATCCACGCCCCAGGCCCTGCGCGAGCGCATGCGCGCCGACTTGGCGCTCTACGCGCCCCTGATCGCGGAGGGGCGCATCGCGCAGATGTAGCGGCGGCCGGCCCTCAGTCGACGCGGTCGCCGAGGGCGATGTCGACCTTCATCTCGCTGGCCAGCGGCTCGAGCCGACGGCGCAGCTCGTCGGACGAGAGCGTGTTCGGCACCAGCACGTGCGCCGCGAACTTGAAGGTCTTGGGCGCGGTCGCGGTCGTGCCGACGATCTCGGTGTGGATGTGCTCGATGCTGATGCCCGCCTCGGCGAGGATGCGCGTCAGGTTGCTGACGATGCCGACGCGGTCGTCGCCGACCAATTCCAGGTCGATGCCGCGCAGCCCGGCCGGGGTCTGCGACGAATCGCTCTTCGCGATCACGAGCTTCAGGCCCGACGATTCGAGACCCTGCAAGGACTTGGCGAGCGCCTCGGCGTTCTCGCGCGGCACCTCGAAGTGCACCATCCCGGCAAACTCTCCGGCCAGCCGCGACAGCCGGCTCGCCGCCCAGTTCGCGCCGAAGCGCTGCGCCCGGTCGGACAGCAGGCTGACGATGCCGGGTCGGTCGGGGCCCATCACCGTGACGACCAGCGACGTGGTCGTCGCTGGCGCATCTTCAGTGAGCACGACCGAGCGCCGGATCATCGGTGCGCGGGTCGCGAAGCGCGGGTCCTGGGTCTCGGCCGGCAGGCTGCCGTGGTCGCGCGCATGGCGCACGACGCGGGCGAGCAGCGCCAGGCCCATCGGCGCGAGCGCCCGCTCCCACAGTTCGCGCGCCGATTCGCCGCGGGCGACGAAGCACCAGTCCTGCGCCGCGATCGCGCCGGCGTCCCAGCCGTCGGCGAGGTGATAGACCGAGCCGCCGGCGATCGGATCGCCCTCGAGGATGGTCCACTCGACCGCGGCGATGCCGCGATGGCGGGGCAGCAGCGACGGGTGGTAGCCGATCCCGCCGAGGCGGGTCCGGGCCAGCGCCTCGGGGCTGACGCGGGCGTGCGTGTGCGCGGCGACGATCAGGTCGGTGCCTTCGGGGATCGCTTCCCCGGGAACGACCTTCGGGTTCGCCAACACGTGCACCGGCAATCCCGCCGCCTTCGCGGCCAGGGCGAGACGGTCGTCCGCCGCGGGCACGATCACGCAGACGAACTCGACACCCTGCTCGCGCCGCAAGGCATCGAGCACGGTCGCGCCGAAGTAGCGCGATCCCGCCAGGACACATTTCATCGGAAGGCTCCCTCTTCGCACAAAACCCCTATTTTGTCTTGAGGGGCGAGGGCCACCCTCGCAGAGCCGGCCGACGCGCCCCCCGACCCCGGGGACCAGGGTGGCGGCGCGGTGTGGAAATCGCCGGCGTGCGCGCGTACGATGGGCGCCCCCGCCCCGGCAGGAACGGCGCCGGCGGCGACCTGCTCTTTTCTGCAACCCGGAAGGAGACTCTCATGGCCTATCACCTCGAGGGACGGCTGCTCGAAGTCTGCAACTGCCGCGTCCTCTGCCCCTGCTGGATCGGCGAGGACCCCGACTACAAGACCTGCGACACGATCGTCGCCTGGCATTTCGACAAGGGCAATGTGGACGGCGTGGATGTATCGGGCCGCACCCTCGCGATGCTCGCCCACGTGCCGGGCAACATCCTGCTCGGCAACTGGACGGCAGCGGTCTACCTCGACGACGGGGCCTCGTCGGCGCAGGAGAAGGCGCTGCTCGATGTCTACACGGGCCAGAAGGGCGGTCCGGTCGCCGACCTGGCCAAGCTGGTCGGCACGGTCGTCTCGGTGCAGAAGGTGCCGATCACCTTCACCGTGCAGGGCGGAAGCGGGACGATCAAGGTCGGGGATGCCGGATTCGCACACCTCGAGCCGTACAAGAGCGCATCGGGTGCAACGACCACGCTGACCGACACCGTCTTCTCGACGGTGCCGGGCGCGCCAGTCTTCGTCGGCAAGGCCACCGAGTACCGCTCGAAGAACCATGCCGGGCTGGGCAAGGACATCGACCTCAAGGGACACAACGCGCTGCAGAGCACCTTCGTGTTCGACGCTTAGGGCAGGGGCACCGCGGGGTCATGCCGGCGCTCCGGGAAGCGACGCTCGCAGCGCCGCGTGAGCCCCGGCGCGATCTCGCGCTGGCCGTCCTGCTGGGTGGCCTCTCGGTGGTCGCGTGGGGCGCGCTCTGGGCGTGGAGCGCCAGCCCCTACGCCCGCTACGCGGTGCACGACGGCTGGCTCGACTCGGCGGCATTCGCGGCCCTGTGCCGCTCGGTGCCGGCCGGATCGGTGGTCGTGCCGGCCGCGCTGTACGCGCTGGCGTGGGTGCTGATGATCGCGGCCATGATGCTGCCGACGACCTATCCAATACTCGGCATCTTTCGCGTGATGACGCGCTCGCGTGCCGACGCCACGCGCCTGCTGAGCCTGATCCTTGCCGGCTTCTTCTGCGCCTGGTTCGCCTTCGGCCTGATCGCGCATGCCCTGGACGGCGCGGTGGCCTGGCTCGGTGGCCGCAACCCCTGGCTGGCCGAGCACGGATGGGTCGCGGGCGTCGCGGTGCTCGCGTCGGCGGGACTGTTCCAGTTCAGCGCCCTGAAGTACCGCTGCCTGGATCAATGCCGTACGCCGCTGGCATTCGTCGCCTCGCGTTGGCACGGGCGCGCGCCGGCGCGCGAGGCGTTCGGCATCGGCATCGACCACGGCATCTTCTGCGTTGGCTGCTGCTGGGCGCTGATGCTTTGCATGTTCGTGGTCGGCACCGGCAGCCTGGGCTGGATGCTGGCGCTCGGCGCGCTGATGGCAGCGGAAAAGAACCTGCCGGGCGGTGCGAGGCTGAGGCTGCCGATCGGGCTCGGACTTCTCGTCGCGGCGGTCCTGGTCCTGGTCGCGCACCTCTGACGAAGGCGTCCCAATCGCGCGCCCGGCACGCGCGCGCGAGCTCAGGGCTTGCACCGCGAGCGGCGCGTGCATTCCCCCTTGTGGTCGACGGCGGCACGGTGGTAGCTTGGCCGCCCCCGAACATTGGACAAGAAGCAGATGAATCGTTCGATCCGCATCGCCGCCCTGGCCACCTTCAGCGCGGCCCTGTCGCTTCCCGTTTTCGCCCAGACCGTGAAGGTGACGCCGCTCGGCGGCATCGACGGCGAGTTCTGCCCGCAGGACCGGGCGCTGATCTTCGAGGACCCGAACGGCACGCGCGTGCTCTACGACCCGGGCCGCACCGTCGCCGGCGCGACCGATCCGCGCCTCGGCAAGATCGACATCATCCTGGTGAGCCACATGCACGGCGACCACGCCGGCAACGCCCACAACAAGGCGCCGAACTCGGGCAGCTGCGAGGCGCCCGACATGTCGGTCTCCGCCATGCCGAACTCGAATGCCGCGAACATCGCGATCGCGAAGAAGTCGAAGATCGTCACCGGCAGCGAGATGCCGCCGTTCTTCGCCGCCAAGCTCAAGGCCAACGGCGGCGATCCGGCCAACTCGATGCTCGCCCGCTTCGGCGGCAGCGTCACCGTCAGCGGCATCCGCATCGCCACGGTGACGGCGATGCACAGCAACGGCCTCGATCCCGACTACATCGGCGGCGAGCTCGGCAAGGCGATGAAGGAAGCGGGCATCGCCGGCGACGTCGGGCTGCCCACGGGCTATGTCGTCCGCTTCAGCAACGGCCTGGTGGCCTATCTCTCGGGCGACACCGGCATCACCGCCGACCAGGAACTAGTGGTACGCAACCACTACAACGCCAGGCTCGCGGTGATGAACATCGGCGACGGCTTCACCACCGGGCCGGCGGAGGCGGCCTACGTGATCAACGAGCTGGTGAAGTCGGCGTCGGTGATCGCCTCGCATGCCAACGAGGTCGGCACGGTCGGCGGCAAGGTTCGGCCGGGGAGCAAGACCGAGGCCTTCATCAAGGCATCGAAGGTGCCGGTGCACGTCCCGCTCTCGGGCAAGACGATGGAGTTCGACGCCGCCGGCAAGTGCACGGCGGGCTGCTGACGCTTCGCAGGCGCAGCGTCAGGTCAGAACCAGTAGTCGGCGACGCATCGGCCGTCCTGTCCCAGGTCCTCGAAGCTGCCGAGCCCGTCGAAGTGCTCGATCGGCACCCGCGCCACGGGTTCGGGCTCGGCCAGCCGCAGGTTGACCGCGATGCGGCGTTGCCCCTGGTCGTTCGGCTGCAGCGACCGCCAGTAGGCGATGCAGCCGCAGGTGGGGCAGAAGTGGAAGCCGAGCGAGTCGCCGCGGACGTAGGCCGTCGTCGGGCCGGAGACGTGGATGCCTGCGCCTTCGTAGTCGTAGGCCCAGAGCACGCCGTAACGGCGGCAGGCGGTGCAGTTGCACGCCGTGGCCGATTCGGGCAGGGCGTCCAACCGCCACCGGACGGCACCGCAGAGGCAGGAACCCTGGATCATCCCGCCAATCTATGCGCGTCTTCCCGAGGACCTCGCGCTCAGCGCGCGCTCGGCCAGGGCGTGCCCTGGCCGCCCGCGGCGACCTGCTGCATACCCTTCAGGACGAACTTCTGCAGCCGCTTGCCTTCGTAGGTCTCGGTCGTGTAGATGTTTCCCTTGGAGTCGGTGGCGATGCTGTGCACGCCGTAGAACTGTCCGGGCTGGCGGCCGCCGTCGCCGAAGTTGGTGATCTCCTGGAGGCTGTCGCGCAGGATCACGCGCACGACCTCGTTGGTGCCGTCGGCGAGGTAGATGTACTTCTGCTGCGGGTCCTTGGAGAACGCCACGTCCCAGGCCGAGCCGGAGCCGAGCGTCTGCGGCGCGAATCGCGCCTCCTTGACGAAGCTGCCGTCGGGCTTGAAGACCTGGATCCGGTCGGCCTGGCGGTCGCAGACGTAGACCAGGCCGTCGTTCGAGCGCTCGACGCAGTGCACCGGGTTGCGGAACTGCTTCGGCAGCGGCGCCGCGGGGTCGTACTTGCCGAGGTCGGCGTCGTCGGGCTTGTTGCCGTAGGCGCCCCAGTAGCGCTTCATCTTGCCGGTGTCGGCATCGAGCACGGCGACGCGCTTGTTCTTGTAGCCGTCGGCGACGTAGGCCTCGTTGGTCTTCGGGTCGACCCAGATCTTCGCCACCCGGCCGAAGTTCTCGGGGTCGTTGCTGCCGTTGTTCGTTCCGAGCTTGCCGACCTGCAGCAGGAACTTGCCTTCCTTGGTGAACTTGAGCAGGTGCGCATCCTTCTCGCCGTTGCCGCCAATCCAGACGTTGCCCTTGTAGTCGACGTGCACGCCGTGGTTCGACTGCGGCCACTCGTAGCCCGGGCCCGGTCCGCCCCAGGAGCGCACCAGGTTGCCGGCCGGGTCGAACACCAGCACCGGCGGCGCGGCGGCGCAGCACTCGCCGACCTTGAGCTCGAGCGCGCGCTCGTTGGCATTCAGCGTGTCGGCGCCGCGGTGGATGATCCAGACGTTGTCCTGGTCGTCGACCCAGATGCCGATCGTCATTCCCAGCACCCAGTGGTTGGGCAGCGGCTTGGGCCAGAGCGGATCGACCTCGAACTTCGGCGCCTCCACCGAGCGGGCCTGGGCCTGGGCTACGTTCTGCAGCCACGCCTGGCCGATGCCGAGAAGGGCGAACAGGGCGATGGCGGCAGCAGCGAGGGCACTGCGTCGCGTCAGTCTCATGGCGTCTCCTTCAGGGCCCGGCCGCCGCTGCGCGGCCGCGTTGGGCGGGGGGTGAGGGCCATTGTGTGACCGTCTTCACCCGGATGGCAACCCGGGCGCTCGGACATCATCGGGGCTTGCCGGAGGAGCGATGGAGCTTGGCGAGCGTTCGATGACGACCAGCAGTCGGCGGATCGAGGAAGCGAGCCGGCGCGGGCTGGCGCTCGTGCTGCTGCTTTTCGCGGCGCTCGCATCGCCGCCAGCATTCGCCCACGACATTCCCACGGACGTTCGCGTCCAGGCCTTCGTCAAGCCCGAGGGCCAGCACCTGTTCGTGCTGCTGCGCGTTCCGCTCGGAGCAATGAACGAGGTCGACATGCCGCTGCGCGGCCCCGGCTACCTCGACCTCGCCCGCGCCGACGCGGCGCTGCGAGTTGCCGCCGAGCTGTGGTTCGCCGACAACCTGAGCCTGTTCGAGGACGACCGGCGCCTGCCGCGGCCGACGCTGGTGATGGCGCGCGTGTCGCTGGCGTCCGACCGCTCGTTCGCATCGTGGGATGAAGCGATGGCGCATCTGCGCGCGCCGCCGATCCCGCCCGAGACCGAGTTGTACTGGAAAGCGCAGCACTTCGATCTGCTGCTCGACCTGCCGATCTCCTCCGACCGGTCGCGCTTCGCGATCGAGCCCCGCCTGGCGCGCATGGGCCTGAGGGTGGTGACGACGCTGCGCTACCTGCCGCCTGGCGGCGCCGAGCGTGCCTTCGAATTCCATGGCAACCCGGGGCTGGTGCGCCTCGATCCGCGCTGGCACCAGGCGGCGCTGCGCTTCGTCGAGGAGGGCTTCTTCCACATCCTCGACGGCACCGATCATCTGCTGTTCATCGCCTGCCTGGTGATCCCGTTTCGCCGCCTCAGGCCGCTGGTGGTCATCGCCACCGCGTTCACGGTGGCGCACTCGCTGACGCTCGCCGCCGCCGTGCTGGGCCTCGCCCCGGAGAGACTCTGGTTCCCGCCGCTGGTGGAGTGGCTGATCGCGGTCTCGATCCTCGCCATGGCCCTGGAGAACCTCGTCGGCACGAGCTGGCGCCGGCGCTGGATCGCCGCCTTCGTGTTCGGCCTGGTGCATGGCTTCGGCTTCGCCTTCGCCTTGCGCGAAACCTTGCAGTTCGCCGGCGCGCACCTGGCGACGGCGCTCGTCTCGTTCAACGTCGGCGTCGAGCTCGGCCAGCTGGCGGTTCTCGTGGTGCTGGTGCCGGCGCTGAACGCGCTGCGCCGGGTCGTGCCCGAGCGGGCGATGGTGATCGTCCTTTCGGCCGTGGTCGCGCACACCGCCTGGCACTGGACCAGCGACCGCTGGGCGGCGCTGCGCCAGTTTCCCTGGCCTGACGTGGATGCGGGCGCGCTGGCCGGCGGCCTGCGCTGGCTGATGGCCGCCCTGGCGGCGGCGCTGGCGGTCTGGGCGGCCGACCGCTTCGTGCGCCGCTGGATGGGCGCCGAGCAGGCGCCGCCCTAGCGCCGCGAATTCCCGTCAGCGCGGCATCGGCCGCTGCGTCGCCGCGTACAGGTCTCCGACCGGCACCACCCGACCGTGCAGCGGCAGGATCCGCAGGACGTTGAGCTTCAGGCGCTCCATGTTGTCGACCAGATTGACATTGTTCGCGTTCGCGACGGCCGGGGGCGGCGTGTTCGGGGGCGGCGGGGTGAAGGCGTCGGCCTCGATCAGGAGCTTTTCCTCGGGCAGGTAGACCATGAGGAAACTGTCGCTGTGCGGACCGCCGACGATGCGGTGCACCTGGACCGATCGGGTCGAGTCGCAGATCTCGAGCTTGTCGGGCACGGCCAGGAAGGAGGGGCGCCGGCCGGCGGCGGCCATCGCGTCGGGACGGATGCGGTTGTCCTGGGCGAAGGCGCGCTCGAAGAAGGGCACGTTGTCGGCCTGGGTGACGATGGTCGCGCCCTCGGCGACCGCGGCGCGAAGGCCGCCGGCGTGATCGAAGTGCTGGTGGCTGTTGACAACGATGCGGATCGGCTTGCCGGGGACCAGGCCCTTGACGTGCTCGATCACCGCCTGAGTGCGCGCGTCGTTGAGCGGCGTCTCCACGAGGATCAGCCGGTCCGGCAGCTCGATCAGGACGCTGTTGTGCGAGCCGCCGGCGATGAACCACACGCCTTCGGCGACCTTCTCGGAGGTCACCCGCTCAGACATGTTGCGCGCCGCCTCGGGGACGCTCATCGCCAGCGACGGGTTGACCTGGACCTCCGTGACGGTGAGGTCGAGCACCGGGTAGCCGCCCATCGTCTGCCGGACCCGCATCGGAAACTGGATGCCGCTGACGGCGCGGTAGTCGTCGTAAGTCGTGACCACGGGCGTGTCGCCAAGCACCGGGTCGGCGAAGGTCGATTCGACCCGCCTTACCAGGCCGTCGACGGCGATGTAGGCGGTGGCGGTGAAGCGGCCGGGCCAGTCGAAGGCCACGCGGGTGACGCCGCCATCGCCGGCGCTTGCCCGGGCACCGCCGCGCATCGCCGCCTTGAGCACGCCATGCGGCGTGACCCAGAGCTGGTGCAGCCGGTCGGTGACGAAGCGCGGTCCCGGCGTGGCGGCGGTTCCGGCCTGGTTCCAGGCGATCTCGCCGCTCACGTACTGCTCGGTGCGCTGCTGTCCCGTCAGCGGATAGCCGCCGCCGCCCATAGGCTCGGCGCGGCTGAGCACAATTTCGTCGCGCATCGTGGCGGTGCCGTAGTCGATGCTGCGCGTCAGCGAATGCAGCGTGATCCTCGGCCAGGCGCCGCCCGGCTTGAAGGCCTGGCCGAAGGTGTAGCCGGTGCCCTCCGCGGTGTAGCGCAGGGTGTTCAGCTGTGTCGCTCCCATGGCCTGGGACGACCGGGTCAGCACCGCGGACGCGTCCGGCGGCGGCGAGGCGCAGGAAAGCAGCAGCGTTGCCGCGCCGGCGGCGAGGACCGATCGAAGGGTTCGCGGGAGCAAGGAGGTCATGCAGGGTCTCCAGGGGTGAGGACAGGCCGCAGTGGACACCGTCGCGAGGTGAAAGGGAAGAGCGCCCCTGATGCGCCGAGGGCGCCCCAGGCGCGAACTACTGCCGCCACGATTCGCCGGCCGCGCCGCCGCCGATGGCATCCTCGTCGCGATGTCGATCGCCCGAACCGAACTGCCCGATGACGGCCCGTCATGGCGGGAGCGCCTGCTGGAAGTGCCGGAGGAGGTGCCGCGGTCGGTCTGGTACGGCCGGGTCGCGGCCTTCCTGCTGCTGGCCATCTGGGGCACCGGCGTCGTGCTCAGTCGCATGACCGACACGCCGGTCCTGCTCCACCTCACGGTGATCCTGTTCCACGAGGCCGGCCACGTGATCTTCTCGCCCTTCGGCGAGGCCCTGCGCGTGGCGGGCGGCACGCTCGGCCAGCTGCTGATGCCGCTGGCTTGCGCCGTCGCCCTGCATCGGCGCGGCGACAACTTCGGTGCCGCGATCGGCCTCGCCTGGATGGCGCTGAGCGGCATCGACGCCTCGGTGTATGCCTACGACGCGGCCGATCCGGTGCTGCCGTTGATCGGCGGCGGCACCGGCGCCGACAGCTTCCATGACTTCATCTTCCTGTTCGAGTGCTACGGCCAGCTGCATCACGCCCGCGGCTGGGCGATGGCGATCAAGGCGCTGGGCGTGCTCGGCCTCTACGCCGCGCTGACGTGGGCGGCCGTGCTGCTCTTCCTGCAGAGCGAGAACCTGGACTGATGAAAGAACGGCCCGGTCGTCGCCGACCCGGGCCGTCCTGCCGAGCAGACTGAAGCCTACTGCAGCGTCACCTCGACGCGGCGGGCCTCGGCGTGGTCGCCGGTGCCGGTGATGGCCTCGGGCTTCTTCAGCTCGACCTTGTCGTCGGGGATGCCGGCCGCCTTGAGCGCGGCGCTCACGGCCATCGCACGCTGCTTGCCCAGCTCCTCGTTCATCGCCGGATCGCCGGTGGCATCGGTGTAGCCGCTGACGACTGCCTTCTTGCCGGCGGCGACGCCCTTGGCGACGTCGGCGAGGGCATCGTTGGCACCGCCGGCCAGTTCCGCCTTGCCGGTGGCGAAGTAGAACTTCACCACGCCGTTCTCGACCCGGATCGATGCGGCATCGGTCGCCGAAGCTGCCGGCGCCGGCGCGTGCACGGCGGCGGTGGTGCCGGCGGGCATCGGCAGCAGCGGCACGATCAGCAGGGCGACGATGTTGATGATCTTGATCAGCGGGTTGACCGCCGGGCCGGCCGTGTCCTTGTAGGGATCGCCGACGGTGTCGCCGGTGACGGCGGCCTTGTGCGCCTCGCTGCCCTTGCCGCCGTGGTGGCCGTCCTCGATGAACTTCTTGGCGTTGTCCCAGGCGCCGCCGCCGGTGCACATCGAGATCGCGACGAACAGGCCGGTGACGATGGTGCCCATCAGCAGGCCGCCGAGCGCGGCCGGGCCGAGCAGCAGGCCGACCAGGATCGGCGCGACCACCGGGAGGAGCGAAGGAATCATCATTTCCTTGATCGCCGCCTTGGTGAGCATGTCGACGGCGACGCCGTATTCCGGCTTGGCCGTGCCCTCCATGATCCCCTTGATGTCGCGGAACTGGCGCCGCACCTCGACCACCACCGAGCCGGCGGCGCGGCCGACCGCTTCCATCGCCATCGCGCCGAAAAGGTACGGGATCAGGCCGCCGATGAAGAGGCCGACGATGACGCGCGGCTCGCTCAGGTCGAACGAGACGCTCATGCCGCGCCCCGCGAGCGAGTGCGTGTAGTCGGCGAAGAGGACGAGCGCGGCCAGGCCGGCCGAGCCGATCGCGTAGCCCTTGGTCACCGCCTTGGTGGTGTTGCCGACGGCGTCGAGCGGG
>Ga0207683_10003685_pt1 | contig 13315 bp, 13 predicted proteins | sample KBSM73metaG_FD_184333 | JGI IMG/M metagenome (GOLD analysis project Ga0207683, IMG submission 184333) | Miscanthus rhizosphere microbial communities from Kellogg Biological Station, Michigan, USA - KBS M7-3 metaG (SPAdes) (version 2) | ecosystem: Host-associated > Plants > Roots > Rhizosphere >...
CAACGCTGCGCGAGTTGGGGCTGATTGGTCTGGAAATCGGTGGCATCTATCATCCGGCGCGCGACCGGAACGAATTCTGCGCGATCCTCAAGAAGCCGGATCGGGCGCAATAAGCTGCCTTCAGGTCAGCAGCTTTGTGCCCTGATCGCGCACCGCCGCGCCGATCATGCCCGAGAAATAGGCCAGCATCGGCGGCAATTCGATATGGACGCGCACGCAATCGGCCATGACCTCCAGCTTGGCGGGGATGGACTGGCCCATCGCGACGATCTCCAGCGCCATCTCGTAATCGGACGGCCACGAGGCGCGCACCTCGCCAACTCCGCCGGGCATGTGCCCGCCCAGTTCGGCGAAGCGCGTCCGCAGCCGCTCGCGCGCGCCATCGCGGCCGAGCTTGTGCGGTACGTCGATGACGACCGGGACCGCCATCAGCGCTTGCTCACGCGCCAGATTGTGTTGCCGACATCATCGGCAACCAGCAGCGCGCCATCCTTGGCGATCGCGACGCCAACCGGGCGGCCGTGCGCGCGGCCCTCAGTATCGAGGAAGCCCGTCAGCACATCGATCGGTTTGCCCACCGGCTGGCCCTTGCGAAAGTTCACGAACACCACCTTGTAACCCGACGGAGGATCGCGATTCCACGACCCGTGCTGGCCGATAAACGCGCCATCGGCGTAATTCGGCCCCAGCATCTCGCCAGTAGCGAAAGTCAGGCCGAGCGAGGCGGTATGCGGTCCCAACGCATAATCGGGCCGGGTCACGCTATCCTGGACAAAATCGGGCGGTGGGTCCTTGGGCCGGCTGTCGGGATAACCGCCCCAATAAAACCAGGGCCAGCCGTAAAAACCGCCAAATTGCACATCGGTCAGATAATCGGGCACCAGATCGGATCCCAGGCCGTCGCGCTCGTTGACCACCATCCACAATTGGCTGGTGGCCGGTTCCCACGCTAGGCCCACCGGATTGCGCACGCCATAGGCATAGATGCGATGCGCGCCGCTCTTCGCATCGACCTCCCAGATCGCGGCGCGGCCTTCCTCCACAGCCATGCCGCGGTCGCCGACGTTGGAATTGGAGCCCACCGCCACGTAAAGCTTGGACCCGTCGGGCGTGGCGATTACGTTCTTGGTCCAGTGATGGTTGATCCGGCCGGCGGGAAGATCGACCAGCTTGTAGGGCTTGGCGGTTACCTTCGTATCGCCAACGTTGAAGGGGAAGCGCAGCAGGGCATCGGTGTCGGCGACGTAAAGCTGGTCCCCGACCTGACTCATGCCAAAGGGCGAATTGAGACCGGTCAGCAGCGCGAAGCGTTGGTCTGCGACGCCATCGCCATTGGTATCGCGCAGCAGGGTGATGCGATTGGCGCTCTTGCTGCCCGCGCCCGCGTCCGCCTGGATATGCTTTTCGACCCAACCGCTGATGCCGATGTGGTCGTCAGGCTTGGGCGGCGCATCGGTCTCCGCGACGAGCACGTCACCGTTAGGCAGCGCCAGCATCCAGCGTGGATGGGCCAGTTGGGTGGCGAAGGCTTGGACTTTCAGGCCTGCCGCGGGGGTCGGCGTTTCATTCGCTTTCCAGCCGATCGGCGTCGCGATCTTGAACAGCGGGACCAGGCCGGTGCGCGGATTTACGATCCGCGGGTTGGTACCCTCGACCGCCGCGACGTCGAGCGTGGCTTTCTGACGGCTGCGTGTGACCAGGAACACCGCGCCGCCAAGGATGACGACCAGTATCAAAACCGCGATCATGCTGAGAAAGGCGCGCTTGATCATGCTCCTACAAACGCTCCCCTTGTGCAAAAGTGGCTATTCTACCGGTGCGGCATCCGCTGGTGGGTGCAATCTCAATCGGCCGACGCGGCGAGGATCGGCCTCGGTCACCTCAAGCCGCCAGCCGCTCGGATGCGATACCGTCTCGCCCGCCTGGGGGACATGGCCCGCGAGCACGGTGGCGAGCCCGCCGAGCGTATCGACATCCTCTTCGACCTCGCCCAGCCGCCGGTCGATCAATTCAGCCACTTCCTCCAGTTCGGCGCGCGCATCGGCGTGCCACACACCGTCATGCATCGGCACCAGCAAGGCGGGTGGCGCCTCGTCATGCTCGTCCTCGATCTCGCCGACAATTTCTTCGACGATATCCTCGATCGTGATCAGGCCCTCGGTGCCCGAATATTCATCGAGCACGATCGCAAGATGGGTGCGGGTCGCGCGCATTTCCGCGAGCAGATCGAGTACGCCCATCGATTCGGGCACGTAACGCGGCTGGCGGATCAGCGCGGCGACGGTGTCGGGCGGGGTCTCGTCCCGCGCCAGGATCGCGAACACGTCCTTGATGTGGATCATGCCGATCACCTCGTCCAGGCTGTCGCGATAGACGGGCAGGCGGCTGTGGCCGGCGTCGGCGAAGGCCGCGACCAGGTCGGTGAAGCTGATATCCTCCGGCACGGCGATGATGTCCGCACGCGGCACGCCGACATCGCCGGCGGTGCTGTCGCCGAATTCGAGCAGGTTGCGCAGCATCTGGCGCTCGGCGCTGGAAAGGTCGCCCTGCGCGGGCGCCTCATCCTCATGCTCCTCGATCGCTTCCTCGATCTGATCGCGCAACGTGGGCTCGGTTTCGTGGCCGAAGATAAGGCCGCGAAGGCCGGCCCATAATCGGCCGCTATTACTGTCGTCGGGCATATTAAAGATCAGTCCTCACGCACGGCGTAAGGATCGTCGATGCCAAGCGCCGCGAGGGCGACCCGCTCGATCTCTTCCATGGCCTCCGCCTCGGCCTCTCCCTGTTCATGATCATAGCCTAGCAAATGCAGGGTGCCGTGGACAATGAGATGCGTGGCATGATCCTCGACCGACGCATGTTTTTCCCTGGCCTCGCGGTCGCAGACGCCATGTGCGAGCACGATATCGCCCAATAACGTCTCGCCATCGTCGTCGCCGGGGTTGATCGCGTCGAGCAGATCCGCCTGGACCATTGGGAAAGACAGGACGTTGGTCGGCCTGTCCTTCTGCCGGTAGGAAAAGTTGAGCTGCCGCACCTCCTCGTCGGACGTGTAACGCACCGAAACCTCGACGACCGTCCGCAACAGGACGATGTCGCCATGCGCGCTCGCCTCGATCGCCGCGCGCACCGCGCGGTCGGCCAAGGCATCCCAATTGCCGCCCGGCCAGGGCTTCTCGATCGCGGTTTCGACGTGAATCATGCGCGACGCTTAGAGCCAGATCATCTGAGGTGAAAGCACGCACACCGCCCGGACGATCAAGCCCTACGCGTTCGGGCCCTCATAGGCGTCGACAATTCGGCCTACGATAGGATGGCGCACAACGTCGGCGGCGTTGAAACGGATCGTCGCGATGCCCTCGATGCCCTCCAGGCGCCCCACAGCATCCGCCAGGCCCGACTTGCCGATATCGGGCAGATCGATCTGGCGCGGATCGCCGCATACCACCATCCGGCTGTTCTGGCCGAAGCGGGTGAGGAACATCTTCATCTGCATCGGTGTGGTGTTCTGCGCCTCGTCGAGGATGATGAAGGCATCTCCAAGCGTGCGGCCGCGCATGAACGCGATCGGCGCGATCTCGATCTCGCCGCTGGCGATGCGGCGCTCGACCTGCTCGGCGGGCAGCATGTCGTACAGGGCATCGTAGAGCGGGCGGAGATAAGGATCGACCTTCTCCTTCATGTCGCCGGGCAGGAAGCCCAGCCGCTCGCCCGCCTCGACCGCAGGGCGCGACAGGATCAGCCGCGTGACCTGGCCCTGGATCAGCATCTGCACCGCCTGCGCGACCGCGACATAGGTTTTGCCAGTTCCCGCGGGGCCGAGCGCGAAGATCATGTCGGCCGAGGCCAGCGCATGCATGTAGCGCGCCTGCGTCGCCGAACGCGGTACGATCGTCTTCTTGCGCGTACGGATCATAACCGCGGGCGGCTCGCTCACGTCCTGACGGATGATGCCGTCGAGCGTGGGCTCCGCCGACATCTGGATCACGGCGTCGACCATGCCGGCATCCACATCCTCGCCCTTCACAATTCGGTTGTAGAGGCCGGTCAATACCTCGCGCGCCCGGGCGGCGGCGGCAGCCTCGCCCTCGATCTGCACGCGATTGCCCCGCGCGCTGACATAGACACCGAGGCGATTCTCGATCGCGACGAGATTCTGGTCATATTCGCCGAATAATCGGCCGAGCAATTGCGGCCTATCGAAGAGGATATCGAGGCGGGCGCGGTCGCCTGCCTGAGCGGGAACGGGCTTGCGGCTCATTCGGTCCTTTCGAATCTAGATGTACACGATGCGGCGGCGCCGCGCGGAAAGAAAGCCGAAAACGAAGGCACCGGGTCACGACAACCGAATTCGTGCCCAAACCGGCAGGTGATCAGACGCATTGCGCGCGAGTGCCGAGCCGTGGACGCCGGATTCCAGCACGTGGATTCCCGGGGTGACGAACATCCGGTCGAGCCGGCCGATCGTGCGGCGCGCAGGGAAGCTGGCGCCCAGCGCCACGCATTCGTGATGCTGGCCGAAATCACGCAGGCAACCTCCGCTGCGCCACTCGTTGAGATCGCCCGCGAGCAGGGTCGGCAGCCGCTCCGGCTGATGGTCGAGTTCGGACAGAATCGCGCGCGCCTGCTTGCGCCGCCACAGGCCCGACAGATCGAGATGCATGCCGACCAGCCGCAGCATCTTGCCGTGGACGCGTACGTCGGCCAGCACCGCGCCGCGCGGTTCGAGCGTGGGCAGGTGCAAGGGCAAATGCCGGATGATCTCGACATGCGGCGCCACCAGCACCGCATTGCCGTGCCACCCGATGCTGCCCGGGCGCATTTCGTAGGGCACTGGCCGGTAATGGCTATGTTCGGCCAGCATATGCAGGGGAATAGCGCTGTGGCGCTCGCCGAATCGCCGGTCGGCTTCCTGGAGGAGGACGACGTCCGCGCCGATCTCGCCAAGGACTTCGAGAATGCGCTCGGGGCGGCGGCGGCGGTCCGGCGCGATCGCCTTGCGAATATTATAGCTCGCTACCACCACCATGACGAAACGAACCGCGTGCCCTCCCAACTGTTCCCGCAAGCTTATGTCATGCCTGCTGCAAGTGCGACATACCTGCAACACGAAACCGGTTTCTGCCCGTGGGAAAGTGGCATGTTGCGACGCGGCGAGGGCGCGTGTAACTTTTCTGTCATATTGGCGGGCAACAGGCGGCCAATAGCGACATCAAGTTGTCACAAAAGCCGGTCAGGGCCGGTGACGAACGCAAGAAACGGGGGTCCCCAGAATGAATAAGCTACTCCTTGGCTGCGCGCTTTCTGCGCTTGCAGCCAGCAGCGCCTATGCGCAGTCGACCGGCTCGATCGATTTCGAAAATCAGAAGGAAATCGTTGTCACGGGCACGCGCGCGAATGGCGTCGATGGCGTAACCATTCCCCAGACCGCCCGTACCAAGGGCGTGCTGACGTCAGAGTTCATCGGCCATGAAAGCCCTGGCCAGACGATCAACGACACGATCAACATGCTGCCCGGCGTCAGCTTCCAGAATAACGATCCGTATGGTTCGGCTGGCGGCACGCTCTCGATCCGCGGTTTCGATGGGAGCCGCATCAGCCAGACCTTCGACGGCATCCCGCTCAACGATACCGGCAATTACTCCATTTATTCGAACCAGCAGGTCGATCCCGAACTGATCGAGCAGGTCAACGTCAATCTCGGCACGACCGACGTCGACAGCCCCAGCGCGGGCGCGTCGGGCTCGACCGTCAACATCCGCACCCGCAACCCGAGCAAGGATTTCCACGTCCGCATCCAGGGTTCGGCGGGCGAGTTCGATTTCTTCCGCGTGTTTGGCGTGCTCGATACGGGCGAGTTCGGCCCCTGGGGCACGCGCGCCTTCATCTCCGCGAGCAATTCATCCAACGACGCGCCTTATGGTCACCGCGGCCGGATCGAGAAGAAGCAATATAACGCCAAGATCTATCAGCCGATCGGCGCCAATGGCGACTTCGTCTCGATTGCGGGCCATTATAACGAGAACCGCAACGGCTTCTTCGGTTCGCTTCCGCTGCGTGTCGACCACACCCAGAGCCTCGCCCCCACCCTGGCCGGCCAGGCGCCGCGCGTTGTTGGTTCGGATTCTTCCAACCGCTTCCCGACCACGGCCGACGAGCGCGATTACACGGTCGGGCCCTGCACGGTGAACTTGGCGGCTACGGCGGGCAAGGCCGATCTGGCCAACAGCTGCGGCTCGACCTTTGATGAGCGCTACAATCCGTCCAATACCGGCAACATCCGCGTCAATTCGCGCTTCACGCTGGCCGATAACCTCGTTCTGACGGTCGATCCCTCCTACCAGTATGTCCTCGCCAATGGCGGCGGCACGGTGGTCGCGAACGAAGGCCTGTTCGACGTCGATCCGACCGGCACTCCGGGGCGCGCCAATTGCGCCACCGCGAGCGGAGCGGGCGTCAACTGCCAGTTCGGCTATCTCAACGGTGTTCCTTACTTCGGCAAGGATTTGAACGGCGACGGCGACAAGCTGGATACTGTCCGTATGTTGGCGCCGAGCACGACCCAGACGCACCGTTACGGTGTGATCGCGGGCCTTCGCTACGAGTTCACTCCGGACCAGACGGTCCGCGTTGCCTATACGTTCGATTATGGTCGCCATCGCCAGACCGGCGAGGTCGGCCTGCTCAATACCAATGGTGCGCCGTTCGATTTCTTCCCGCGGGATAATCCGCAGACGGACGTGTCGGGCACCATATTGCAGAAGCGCGATCGCCTCTCGCACGCCATCCTGAACCAGTTCTCGGCGGAGTATAGCGGTCGTTACTTCGACGCCCTGACGGTCACCGCCGGTGTTCGTGCGCCATTCTTCAAGCGCGAACTGCATCAGCATTGCTTCACCACTTCGGTGACTGGCTTTGTCGATTGCTTCGGCACCAACACGTCCGAGCTCGCGTCTTACACGGCATCCAACCCCTACACGGTCAATGGCGCCGGCCTACCGAGCGGTTCGGCGCCTCCGGGCGAACGCACCTACAAATATAATAAGGTGCTCCCGGAGCTCGGGTTCGTTTACAAGCTGACCTCCGCGATGGCGCTGCACGCCAATTATTCCAAGGGCTTGCAGGTGCCGAGCACGGATAACCTGTACAATGACTTCTATTATCCGCGTGGCAGCACGCAGGCTAATCCCAAGCCTGAGACGACCGACAATTTCGACGTCGGCGCACGCTACACGACCGGCAAGCTGCAGGCCGAGCTGGCGGTATGGTACACCCGCTTCGAAAACCGCCTGGCGCAGGCCTACGACCCCATCGTCGACCGTTCGGTGTACACCAACCTCGGTCGGGTCGATCGCTACGGTATTGATGGCAGCGTCTCGTACCAGCCGATCAAGCCGATCACGCTTTACGCTTTCGGTTCGTACCTGAAGTCGAAGATCAAGGACAACGTCGCCGCCGGCGGCGGTTCGACCTACAATTGCTCGGGCGCCAGCATGGGCAACAATACCGACCTGGTGAACTGCTTCTTCACGAAGGGTAAGCGCGAATCCTACCAGCCGGTCTACACCGCTGGTGGCCGTATCGAGGGCAATTTCAGCATCTTCCAGGTCGGCCTCGAAGCGAAGCGGACTGGTCGACGGTACGTGAATGACCAGAACGTGCCGGTCGCGCTCTGCACCACCATCGACGCCAAGGGTCTGCCGACCAGCACCAACTTTACTACCCCGAGCGGCAACTGCCCGACCAACGCCGCCCGCAACCAGGTGTTCGGTGCGTTCGAGAAGGGCTACACGCTCGTCAATCTCGACGTGCGTATCGCGCTCGGGTCGCTGGTCCACAATGACCGCACTTATCTGCAGTTCAACGTCTACAACCTGTTCGACAAATTCTACTCGGGCGGTTCTTCGACGACAGCACAGCTGCAGCCGACCGCGATCACCAACGTCCAAATCGGTGCCCCGCGCGCCGTCAGCGGCACGCTGGTGGTCGGCTTCTAAGCCAGACGGCTTCGACCAGAAAAAGACCCCGTCGCTCTGCGGAGCGGCGGGGTTTTTCTTTGTCCGGTTGGATTCACGCCCGCCGCCAAGAAGCGGGGCCGGGGAAGATCAGGGAATCCGCTCGTTGGGATCCGTGCCCCAGAGGCCGCTCTGCTCGATAAAACCGACCTTCTCGCCGATCTGAATACGGCAAAACTGCCCATCGCATTTTGAAATGCGACCAATCACGCCCGGCTCGGCTTGCCACAGCATATCGCTGTCCGCGCTGGGGCTGGAACGGATCGGGCGCAGGCCGCCACTGACCACGACCCCCGTGCGCCGCGCGGCAAGCAAGGTCGCGAGCATCCAGCCTGAACTGCCGTCCTGTTCCTGCACGCGCCGCCACGGGCCGACCACCTGCAGCACCTTCACCGGCAGATCGCGGCGCTTGTACAACCAGACCGCGGGATAGGTACGATCGGGGCCGGTGCGCATCAACGCCTGGCCGGCCGCGATCGACGCCCAATAAGGCAGCGGCCGTTCCTGGGCCGCCGCTGGAGCCGCGACCGCGAAAACCAAAGCAGGCAATAAAACGCGTCTCACAACTACTCCGTCATTCCCGCCAATGCGGAATCCATAACCCCTGACGTAGCAGAGGAAAACCTGACGGTTTGAAGATTATGGATTTCCGCGTGTGCGGGAATGACGAAGGTGATGTGCGATCAGCGCGGATTGGCCTGGAGCCACTCCAGCACCTTGTCGGGCGTGCTCTCGACATAAGGGTCTTCGTCATCGCCGGTATCGTTGATCCCGGGTTCCTCGAACCAGGCGGTGACTACGCCGTCATCGACCACCATCGCATAACGCCAGGATCGCTGGCCGAAGCCGAGATGATCCTTGTTGATCAGCATTCCCATGCGTCGCGTGAAGTCGCCCGACCCGTCCGGAGCGAGCTTCACCTTGTTCAGGCCCAGCGACTTTCCCCACTGGAACATCACGAACGCGTCGTTGACCGACATGCAATAAACCTCGTCCGCGCCCGCCGCGCGCAGATCGTCATACTGACGCTCGAAGGCAGGGCATTGTTCGGTCGAGCAGGTCGGCGTGAAGGCGCCGGGCAGGGAGAAGACGACGACTCGGCCCTTGCCGAACATCTCCTTGGTCTGGCGGTCCTGCCAGCGGAAGGGGTTGGGTCCGCCGACGCTTTCGTCGCGCACGCGGGTTTTCAGGGTTACGTCGGGGATTTCGCGGCCGAGCATGATGGTCTCCTGTTGGTCGGTGAGGCACCGCTCAATAACGAAGGCCGATTGATCGAAGAAACCGATCTTCTCGGTCTCTCTGATCGGATTTTAGGTAATCGGGCCTTCCGCTCGTCCCTGAACGAACTGATCCACATAGGGGTTGCCGCTGTCGTACAGCCGGTCGCGCGGGCCGATCCAGACAATCTTGCCCTGATAGAGCATGGCGACGCGGTGTGCGATCTTGCGCGCCGACGCCATGTCATGGGTGATGGTGAGCGCGGTGACGCCGAGATCGTCGACCAGGCTGACGATGAGATCGTTGATCACGTCCGCGCGGATCGGGTCGAGTCCGGTCGTCGGCTCGTCGAAGAAGATGATGTCGGGCCGCGGTGCAATCGCGCGCGCCAGCGCCACGCGCTTCTGCATCCCGCCCGACAATTCACTCGGACGCAGATTGAGCACGCGCTTGTCCAGCCCCACCCGCTCCAGATTCTCCTCGGCGATCACGCGCATCCGCGCGACGTCGACGCGACGGCCTTGGGTCAGGCCGAACGTGACGTTGCGCCAGATCGGCAGCGAGTCGAACAGGGCCGATCCCTGGAACAGCATGCCGAACTTGGCGCGCATCTTGTCCAGCGCCGCGCCGCGCAGACCGACAACCTCCTCGCCATCGACTTTGATCGAGCCGTGATCGGGCTTGAGCAGACCGAGGATGCATTTGAGCGTGACCGACTTGCCGCTGCCCGATTGGCCGATGATGGCGAGGCTTTCGCCCGGCTCGATCGCCAGGCTGACTCCGTCGAGAACGACATTGCCGGCAAAGGCCTTGACGACGTTATCGAGCAATATCTTGGGAACGCCCGTCGTTGCCATCAGCCGAACACCATCGCGGTGATCAGGAAGTTGGAGCCGAGGATCAGCATGAAGGCGCTGACCACCGCGTTGCGCGTGGCATTGCCCACGCCGGCTGCGCCACCGACAGTCTGATAGCCGTGATAGCAGCCCATCAACGCGATGAAGAAGCCGAACACCCCAGCCTTGACCATCGCCATCGTGAAATCGTCGGGGCTCATATATTGGCGCGTGACGGCCAGATAATTGGCCGAATTGAAGTGAAGCTTCTGCACCGCGAGCAGCCAGCCGCCGAAAATGCCGATCGCATTGGCCGCGAGCACCATCAGCGGCAGGGCCAGCACCGCCGCGAACAAACGGGGCGCGATCAGGTAGCGATAGCTATCGGTGCGCAGCGTGGTGAGCGCATCCAATTGTTCGGTCACGCGCATCGTCCCGATCTCGGCCGCCATCGCGGAGGAGACTCGGCCCGCCACCATCAGGCCGACCAACACCGGACCCAGCTCGCGTACCATGCCGATCACGACGACCGCCGGCACGGTCGATGTCGCCGAGAAGCGCGAGCCGGCGGTGTAGATCTGCTGCGCGAGCGCGGCGCCGGTAAAGATCGCGGTCAGCCCGACCACGGGCAGCGAGAACCAGCCGATATAAGCGAGTTGTTCAAGGAAGCGGCCCGGATAATAAGGCGGCAGTAAAGCGCGGCCAATCGTGCGGAGCGCGAACAAGGCGACGCGGCCGATCGAGGCGAACATGGCGATGACCATGCCGCCGATCGCAGTGAACGGGGCGAGCAGGACCGGCGCGGGTTTGGAAGCGGGCATCTGCGCCGCTGATAGCGGCGGAGAGAGGCGGCGGGCAACCCTAACCGGTTCGCCCGGTCGCATCTCCCGCCGCCTCAAGGCTTATTGTGCGAACTTCTTCGACATTTCGGCGCGCGCCCGGGCGATTTCGGCAAGTGCCTTGGAGCGATCAGCCTCGGAGATGTGCTGGTCCGACCGGACTTCGTCCATCGCCTGTTTCAGTGATGCCTCAACTTCACGGCCGATTGCAGCCATGTCGACGCAGCCCATGGCGAGCCGCTGGATCGCCTGCGCATCATTCTCGCCGGGCACCGCGGGCTTGGCATGCTTGCAGTCGCGCTCAAGCTCGGTGCGGGCCTGCATCATCGCTTCGCGGTTGATCTTGGCGAAATCTACGTTGGCAAGCGCCTGGCGGGCGGCCTCGCCGGCCTGCTTGGCGGCATTGATCTGCACCTCTGACATCATATTGTTCACGGCCGCTGGAGGAACAGGTGGTACCGGGGCCATGGGCGAAACCGGTGGTACAGGCGGGACGGCGGCAACGGGCGGCACCGGCAAAACCGGCTCGACGGGGGGCGTCGGCGCGACGGCATCCTCGCCGTCGGTATCGTCGCTCGTTCGGGTGACCGTCGTGGCTGTGCTCTGGCCGCTGTCCGCGACCATGATCAATTTCGCTTGGGGCTGGGCATGAAATAGCGGCTTCACCGATGCCGGTGCGATCCGGGATGGCGCCGCGATGCCGCCCGAAGCGGTCAGGCCCAGGCCCGCCCCGACGAGTATGGTGGCCAGCGCCGCGCCGGCAAGGCGGCGGGCACGGCTGCTGGTCGAATGCGCGATCATCGTGATTCTCCTTTTGAGTTCGGTGGCCGGGCCGAGCGCGCAGGTGCCCGAGCCGGGCATTCCCGCAGCGGCCGACTTGATCAAGGCGCGGCCATAATCCGATCTGGATTCGGGCGACGCGCCGAGCACGGTCGCATCGCAGGCAAGTTCCTGGTCGGCACGGAAGGCTCGATAGGCCCAGTGCGCGATCGGGTTGAACCAATGAAGCGCGAGCATCACCAGCGCCGCTCCATTGGCGATCAGGTCGCCGCGGCGGTGGTGAGCGAGCTCATGGGCGAGGGCGAGCTGCTGTTCGGCGCCGGTGTACCGCCGCTCGAAATCATCGGGCAGCAGGATGTGGCGGTGAAAGATACCGGCTGCGAGCGGTCCCGACACGACCGGGCTCAGCCGGACCTTGATGCCGCCGCGCAGGAAGCCGTGATCGGCATGCGCGAGCGCGATGGACATGAAGCGGTGGTGTCGGCCGAGCTGCCAGGCGAGATAAGAAACTGCACCACCCAGCCACAGCACCAGGCCGATCGAAAGCCAGTCGACCGAAACGGGCGCGCTCTGGCTAGCTGCGGCGGCGGCCGGCGTTTGATGCGCGCGCAGCACGGCGGCGGCGATCAGGCGGGCGACGTCGACATGCACCGGCATCGCCTGAACCGGCACGGCGGCCTCGGGGATGCGCGGGAGGATCATGCGCAAGGCCGGAAGCAGCCATAAAAGATAGGCGGCTTGCGCGCCGAAGCGCCGCGCGACCGGCCCGCGCAAGGCGAGCACCACCAGCATCAGTAAAGTCGAAGCGGCCAGCGCTTCGAGCCCCCAGCCGATCATGATTTGAGATCCTTGAGCAGAGCCTCCAGCTCGGCAATGTCTTGCTGGGTGAGGCCTTCATTGGCGGCCAGCTGCGCGACCAAAGGCGCGGCGCGACCACCGAACAGGCGATCGACCAGCTTGCGCGTCTCGCGCATCGCATAGTCCGCGCGCTTGACCGCCGGGCGGTAGAGATAGCGACGGCCGTCCTCTTCATGGACGAGCGCGCCCTTGGTGAGCAGTCGCCCGAGCATCGTCTTGACCGTGCGCTCGCTCCACCCGCGTTCCTCGGGGATGCGTTCGGCGACTTCGGCAGCGGTAAGCGGGGAATCCGCCCACAGCACCTCCATCACCGCCTGCTCGCCTTCGCTGATTCGTTCCGCCAACGTGATTCTCCGATTACAGGCGTAGTCATAACTGACTACGTTTGTAATCGTCAAGCGGAATCAGGTCCGGACAAACCCCTCCGCCGGGCGCGCGAAATCGGCGGCCGGGAACAGCACCTTGCCCGTCCGCTGGGGATCGATCCCAAAGCTTTCCGCCGCCACGCCCGCGATCAGTGCGTCGAGTCCGATCGTCGGTTTGAGGTCGCGCGCTTCATACAAATTGGCCTGAGACAGGCCCGGCCAGTCGGCGACGACGCGCCCGCCTTTGACCGCGCCGCCGAACAGCATCGCCGCCGATGCGGTGCCATGGTCCGTCCCGCCCGTTCCGTTGACGGCGGCGGTGCGGCCGAATTCGGTCGCGACCAGCACCGCCGTCTGCTCCCACACCGGGCCGAGATTGTCGCGCAGCGCGGCGAGCATCGTGT
>Ga0207683_10003688_pt1 | contig 13306 bp, 15 predicted proteins | sample KBSM73metaG_FD_184333 | JGI IMG/M metagenome (GOLD analysis project Ga0207683, IMG submission 184333) | Miscanthus rhizosphere microbial communities from Kellogg Biological Station, Michigan, USA - KBS M7-3 metaG (SPAdes) (version 2) | ecosystem: Host-associated > Plants > Roots > Rhizosphere >...
GGTCTGACGCTTTCGACGTTGATTATTGCCGCATTGCTGATGGTGTCGCTTGGAGTGTCCGGTTTGTCAGGCGTTGCCGCGGTGCTGGGAGTGGCGGCGGTGGTTTGCGTATCAGCAGCAGTCGCAGGTGAATTGCTGCAAGACTTCAAGGTTGGATACATCCTGGGTGGTACACCTCGCACCATTCAAATTGTCGAGTTGATCGCCGTCGTCGTCGCGAGCCTCGTGATGTATTTCCCACTCATGCTCCTTCACGAAGCGAATATCAAAGCAGGGGGCGTTGGATTTGGCGATCGGCAGTTGTCGGCGCCGCAGGCAGGGCTCATGGCAACCCTTGCAATGGGAATTGTTGGCGGGGATATGCCATGGCCGCTGGTGGTGGTCGGCATTTTCATGGGTATCGGAATGATCATGCTCCAAGTCCGCAGCCCCATGCTGGTCGCGGTTGGAATGTATCTGCCGTTCGAGACGACCTTTGCGATCTTCCTCGGCGGTTGCTTCCGCGCGGTCGGCGACTGGCTCGCGAAGCGGCGCGGATTGAACTCTGCACAGATGGCGCGGGTCGAGAACGCGGGCGTACTCACCGCGTCTGGACTGATCGCTGGTGAGGCGATTCTCGGACTTCTGTGGGCGGGACTGCAGTTTGCTCCGGCGTGGGCGCGACCGCAGATTTTCAGCAATCCATCTTATTTCTTTGGACTGGTCGTGATGGGACTGTTGGCGCTGCTGATGATCCGGTTGCCTCTTTCGAGCGCAGGGGATCCCAAGGAACCCGCGCCGCCTGTGGCAATGATGTAGCGGCTGGAACTCAGTCGTCAGTTTTCAGCAAAGAGCTCGGGCCACGAAGGGCACCACGTTTCACGAAGGGGTTGTGGAATTTCCTTCCTGTTACTTTGTGTCCTTCGTGGTTTTGTTTTTGGCGGGATGATTTTCGTATGTCGATAGTGGAAAACATTGCGGAGATTCGTGAGCGGGTCGCAGGAGCGGCGCGGCGGGCTGGCAGAAGCCCCGATGACGTGACGCTAATGGCGGTGACGAAAACATTTCCTGTCGATGCGATTCGCGAGGCTTATGCGGCGGGGATTCGCGTGTTTGGTGAGAACCGAGTGCAGGAGTTTGGCGGGAAGTGCGACGGTGTGCGCGATCTGGCGGGTGCGGAGTGGCACATGATCGGACATCTGCAAACGAATAAGGCGGGAAAAGCAGTCGAGTTGTTTAGCGCAATCGATTCGATCGATTCAGTGAAACTGGCGGAGCGGATCAATGCGGCGGGGCAGGCCGCCGGGAAGAAAGTTGATGTCCTGATCGAAGTCAATGTTGGCGGTGAAGCGGCGAAGAGCGGGGTGCTACCGGCTTCTCGCGAAATCGAGGACATTCTACTGGCTGCGCCGCGCCTTGATCATGTTGCGGTGCACGGGTTGATGACAGTGCCTCCGTTTGCGGAGGATCCCGAGATTGCCCGACCTTTCTTCCGACGGATGCGCGAGTTGCGCGATCTGATTTCTGCGCGGGCCTTGCCGGCCGTAGAGATGGAAGTGCTTTCGATGGGCATGTCTCATGACTTTGAAGTAGCGATTGAGGAAGGGTCCAGCTGTGTACGCATTGGCAGTGCCATTTTCGGTCGAAGGCTTAACCGTGAGGGACATTAGGGTGGAAGGACGAAGCCTTTTTGAGAGAGTGCATCGGTGAGGCATGTCGATCGAGTTTGTGCCGGTGCCTTGTTCTTGCTCGCGATCGTCGAATGCTGGCTCGTGCCACCCGACTACACGGGACGCATATGGATCTTTGGTACAGGATTGGCCTTGCTCTTCGTTGCAATGCTGAATCTGTTGCGGATTCGGAATGGCTATTCAGTACGCGGTCTGAAAATGTTTTGCATTGGTGCAAATGTGGTGATGACCGTCTTTGTCGCGGCCCTGATGGCGAGCATCGGAGGAGCGAAGACGGTGGGAAATCCGCAAGTGATCGTGATTTTCGGGTTGCTCGCCCTTGAAACAGTATTCTCGTTCGCGAAAAACGCATGATTGCGGTCAGATTCGATTGCACTCCAAGAAGCATCCCTCATCGCGGTTGAGGGTGCGCGTGTTCTTAGGGATGACGTACTTTTAGGTTAGGGTAGGGACGAGTGTGATTCCGATTCGCGAGAGCACCGACGGTCTGACGTTTTCTGTGAGAGTGCGCCCGCGAGCTAAGAAAACTGCGATCACCGGGGAAGTCGGAGATAGTTTGAAGGTCGCGTTGACGGCGCCTCCCGTGGATGGGAAAGCGAATGATGCCTGCATTGAGTTCTTCGCCAAGCTTTTGAAGGTACCGAAGACGTCCGTTACTATTGCTGCCGGATTGACGAGTCGGAACAAGACGGTGCGGGTGGTTGGATTGTCGGGTGATGAGTTGCAGCGCAGGCTAGGGCTTAGTCGTTAGCAATCGGCATGCTGGTTTCTTGCCGCGTTGGAAAATACAGGCGGTCTTCGGGCCGGCGCGTTGTTTATGTACCGCGTGGCGGTTGAATTCAGCGACTGGTCTACAGGAGCCACAATTGAGTTTTTCTCAACGGCTGGAGGAAGTCCGCACTGGGTTTGCGCGTCCATTTTGGATTGCGAACATCACGGAAATTTTCGAGCGGCTGGCGTATTACGGGGCGTTTTCGTCGCTCGCGTTGTACCTGCAGGGAAAGCTGAACTTCTCGACGCAGGAGACGGGAACGCTGACGGGAATTTTCGGCGGGATGGTGTGGTTCCTGGCAATTTTCGGGGGCGCCGCTGCCGATCGCATGGGGTTCCGGCGCGCTTTGTCACTGGCCTACGTGATTCTCGCGATCGCGTACTTTCTGATTGGTTCAATTGCGGCTCCGTGGCTAAGCCCGATACGAAACGCGGTGCCACTCGGATTGTTTGTCGGCGTCATTCTGATGCTGCCGGCGCTCGGTGTGGCGCTGGTGAAGCCGTGCGTAGTTGGCACGACAGCGCGCGCGTCGAAAGAAAACGTACGATCCATCGGTTATTCGATTTACTACACGATGGTGAATATTGGTGGCGTGGTGGGGGCGTTGTATGCCGATTGGGCGCACCATAATCTTGGCCTGGAAAATGTGTATCGGATCGCGGCGATTGGCGTGTTCGCGATGTTCTTCGTGGTAATTCTATTTTTCCGTGAGCCGAGAAAATTGGACGACGCTCCACCACCTTCGGTAGCCCAAGTCGTGCGAAATTTTTGTGTTGTGGTTGGGAACGCGAAGCTGGTGTTGCCGGTGGCAGGGGTGGGGGTGCTGCTGGTTGCGATCCAGGCGCTGTATCCGGTGACATTTCCGTGGTGGGTGTGGGTGCCGCTGATCGGGCTGGGCCTCGCGGGCATGAGCAAGTTCATGTGGTTCCTGGTGATTTTCACCGGCTACTGGATCGTGTTCTGGCAGCAGTACATCAGCCTGCCGGGGTATCTCACCAAATATGTGAGCGCCGACGCGAGGGTCGAAAGAATTCTAGCAACGGATGGCTTGGCGGTTATTGCTCTGACAGTGGCCATCAATGCCCTGACGAAGAAAATTCCCGCGTTTCAGGCGATCATTATCGGCACGTTGATCACCTCGGTGTCGTGGCTGGTGTTTGCGTTTCGTCCGACGGTATGGGGCGCGGTGCTGGCGATTTTCGTACTGGCCCTTGGAGAAATCATTCAGGCGCCTCGCTACTACGAATACATTTCGCGACTCGCGCCAAAAGAGCAGCAAGGAACTTACATGGGCTTTGCGTTCTTGCCGATTGGATTGGGCTCATTGATTGGCGGATGGTTTGGCGGAACTCTGCTCCATCACTTTGGTGAAGTTGCTCACCAACCGGGACGGATGTGGTGGGTTGTGACCGGCGTTGGCGTCGCTACGGCGATAGCTTTATGGGTGTATGACAAGACCGTTGGGAACGAGCGGTCGTCGGCACAGACACCAGTTCTCTAAAAAACAGTCACGAATGCAATTTCGTCCAAAGGTCTCGCGACGGCAACTAACGGCCTTTGGCTTCGTTTCCTCGCAGGGTCATGCACGTACTGGTAGCGTGGGCTACCAAGCTTCCCTGTTCGTCGAACACGTCGCATTCGGTAAGGCCGATGGTGCGTCCCTGCTTAATCACTCTGCCTTCAGCTCGCAGTTTTCCTTCCCACACCGGTTTTAGAAAATTGATTTTCAGTTCGAGGGTGGTGAAGGTTTCTTCGGCTGCGATATTCGTGGCGTGCGACAGGGCCATAGCGGCGTCGGCGATATCGCACAGAACGCCCCCGTGCAGGGTTCCGATCGCGTTGGCGTGATGGGGACGCACATCCAGTTCGATCGTTACGCGACCCTTTCGCACGGCCGTGACGCGAAATCCGAGATGAACACCGATAGGAAGAATTGGTGTCGATGACCTCAGACGAGCGCGGATCTGGTCGAGCTTAGTGGCTGGTTGGCGAGTCGCTTTTTTCATGGGTCGACGAGTGGTCTGCTTTCTCTTTACTCCATAAAGATTTCGTCGGCATAGCACCACATCCAGTTTTCTCCTGGTTCGAATGAGCGGACGATTGGGTGCTTCACATGCCGGTAGTGCGCCGAGGCGTGTTTGTTCTTGGACGAGTCGCAACAGCCAACGTGGCCACATGTGAGACAGAGTCGGAGATGGACCCATGTATCTCCCATCTCAAGGCATTCTTTGCACCCTTTGCCGCTCGGCGTAACTCTGTGGATCTGATCAAGGTGCTTGCATTCCTGTGCCATAAATTTTTCTCCTGTTAACTGCCGGATGACGCCTGCTCGACGCGGGCCGTCCTTCCTTCGATCGTGGTTGGAGATTCGCAGACTGCTTTATTCAGTCTCGTGGTCTTCCAAAAACTTTTCGGCTTCCAAGGCTGCCATGCAGCCAGAGCCCGCAGCCGTGATTGCCTGGCGGTAGCGGCGGTCCTGGACATCTCCGCAAGCGTAGACGCCGGGGACTTTCGTGAAAACGTTTTTCTGGGTAACTAGATAGCCGTCCGCGTCCGTGTCGAGTTGTCCCTCAAATATTTTTGCGTTTGGGATGTGACCGATGCCAAGAAACATTGCGCTGGTTGGAAATTCCCAGCTTTCTCCTGTATTCGTGTTGCGCAGTCGAAGGGCGGTCACTTCCTGTTTGCTGGCGTCAAGTACATCGTCGACGACAGTGTTTGTGAGAAACGAGATTTTTGGGTTTGCCTGGGCTCGATCCAGCATAATTTTGGAGGCGCGAAATTCGTCACGACGATGGATCAGCGTGACCTTGGAGGCAAAGCGGGTCAGGAATGTCGCTTCTTCCATGGCGGAATCACCGCCACCAATCACAACAATCTCCTTACCGCTGAAGAAGAAACCATCGCAGGTCGCGCAAGAGGAAACGCCGTGGCCGATCAGCGCTTGCTCGTTCGGAAGGCCGAGCCACCGGGCAGACGCACCGCTCGCAATGATGAGCGTCTTGGTGTGAATCGTCTCCTTACCCATGGTGAGGGTGAAAGGGCGATTGCTGAGATCGGCTTTGACGACGTGTCCAGTGCGATATTCGGCGCCAAAACGCGAAGCTTGCTTGCGCATGTTCTCGATGAGTTCGGGGCCTTGAACGCCTTCAGGAAATCCCGGAAAGTTTTCGACGAGCGTGGTGAGCGAAAGCTGTCCGCCGGGTTCATGTCCTTCGATGACAAGTGGCTTCAAATTGGCGCGCGCGCTGTAAAGGGCGGCGGTGTGTCCGGCACATCCGGAACCGATGATGACGACGTTGCGAGTATCCATAGTGGTCAATGATTAGATTGATGAACTTCGATTTGGATGCAGGGTGCAGGAACAGTGCTCTGGCGCTGACTAGATCTCTCGCCGCGCTGCGGACAGGGCGCGGTCCTCGAGAGGCCTTCGTCTAAAGCTGAATCATCAAACTTCATTTGTTCTTGGGCGCGGGCTTGGCAGGCGCTCCGGTTGATTTCGCTTTTGCTGCTCCGACCGCGCTTACGCGCGCAAGTTCGTCCGGTACCATCCGCCGGGCGTTTAACAGGCCCCTATAGTCGGACATTATGGAGGTTGCGCTGCGAAAGAGCGGCTCGTAGGCGCTTTGATCGGGTGGCGGTCCACCTTCCGATCCCTGGCAACGGGCAAGCACGATAGAGGACTTTCCGAATCGTTCAAGCTTTATGCGTGAGACCGGCGTGTTCGTCGCGAGCATCGAAGCTGGAGTCGTGATCGCGGACGCGTTGTCCTCGATCGAAACCTGCATCAGATCTTTGGGTTCTCGTAGCCGCAGGGCCAAAGTTTCGACGAGATTCTTGGCGTCCTGACTAAACGAATACTGGACGGTCGAGAAAAGAGCTTTTCCGGCAAACTCCCGGCGCACGCGCACGTAGTTGGACGTTGCGACTTCGGGCGACACCTGCGCGGTTGCTCCCATTTTCAAGAAGTCTGGAGTGTCGGAGAGCGTTGAGCGGCCACGAGAAACCTCGAAGTCGGAGGCGAACTGGGGTTGGCGGGGTATTTTGGCAAGTGCGGCGCCGATTTCCTTCTGCTCATCAGCCGAAGGCGAACAGACGTTGAGCACATTCACCTTCACCTGAGGCTCTTGCGCAACCACACTGATAGACCAGATGAGACCGGTCAAAAGCAGAATTCTGGGCGAGAACACGACGAGGATTTTAACATCAGCGTGGGGAAGTTACTGTTCTGTGCATCCAGTCGTTCACTGGCAAAGTAGAATGGGAAGATGGCAAACCTAACGTTAGTCTATGGAATGCGGCTTTTTCCTTCGGATGACCTTGCGGAAGTGGGAGATGCAGAGGTGAAGTTGAATGGCGGGCGAGACGCGCGCGTGACCATGCACGTGCTCGAGGGCAGCAAGGAAGATATTGAGAAACAGCTAAAAACAAGTCTCGAGGCTTTTTTCGATTTGTATCCTGAAATTTAGAATTGCCTGGCATCGAGAAGGAACAATTAAGTACGAGTGACACCAAGAGACACGAAGGAAGACGGAATTAGCAGTGAGACGCGTCTTCGGTCGGTCCGGCAATGCCTTCCAAGGTCTTCTATAATCGGCGAACTCGATGAAGTTCTGGCTCGTCAAGCTGCGGCATGTGCTGTACATGAAGGGCCTGTGGCCCGCGTCTCGTTTGGCGCGCTGGGCGTGGTTCTCACTCGGGCTGGCGATATTTCTATTCATTCTTCAAAAAGTGCTTCCCCTCGTAAAAGGGGCATGGCTCGCCGATAGTCTGGCGGGTTGGGTGACCTTTTTAAGCCTGCTTGCAATCATCCTGTTCATTGTTCTTGGGATTCGCTGGATTCGACAGCACATGCTGTGGAGGCTGCGAAACCGGTTGATCGTGACCTACATGTTTATCGGGGTCATCCCGGTCGTGTTGCTGATAGCGATGGCCTTCATCACGATCTATTTGTTTGCGGGACAGTTCGCGAGCTTCGTGGTGACGTCGGAGATTGACGCACATCTGCGAAGCATGTCATCGGTGAACGAGACGCTGGCAGGCGAACTGGCTGCCGAGATCCAGGCGGGCAAAACGCCTAAGGCCGAGTCTCTCGCGGTGTTGCGTAGCCAAAGACCCGACTGGGGGCATCGTGAAGTGTGTGCCTGGTACCAAGGAAAGCCGCTAGGACTATGCGCGGGCAACTCCAATGGGGCGGCCTTTGACCTTACGGCTCCCGCAGTCGACAAGATGCGCGACATCGTGCGCGACGATGGCAAACTTTATTTGAGGGCGAGCACTGTGCTGCCCGTAGGATCACAGCCGCTGCACGTGGTTTCCAGTGAAATTGTCGACCAGACGATGGTCGACAAAATCGCTCAGAGTCTGGGTGAGCTGACGTTGTACACCTCGGGTATCGAACCGAGGGTGAACCCGAATACCGGGAAGCCGTCATCGTCAGTTGTGGTTATCGGAGAACAAAAAACTGACACCGTGACATTTCATCGGGGAGCCGATGGAAAAGGCATGGTGATTGAGCAAGAGTCGGCACCGCTCAAACCTGCATTCACAGCAGGAACCGTGCCGGCGGCCACAAACATGTTGGATCGAGAGATCACCTTTCCTGCACCTCTTGCTGTAGTGGACTGGAAAACTGGCGAGCGGGAACCAGCGGGTGGCTTGGTGCGAGTGCAAACGCGCCCATCCGTGCTTTATGAGCGGCTGTTCGCGGCATTAGGGAAGTTTGCGCAGGCGGTCGAATACGTCCTGATCGTGGTAGCAATTGTTCTGGCCATTATCGAACTTATCGCGTTGATCGTGGGCACGCGACTCACCCGTTCGATCACCGGCGCGGTGGCACAGCTGTATAAGGCAACGACTCACATCAATCGAGGAGATTTCAGTCATCGGATTGAGGTGAAATCCGATGATCAATTGGCAACGCTCGCCAATTCGTTTAACTCGATGACGTCATCGCTCGAGGGACTCATTCTTGAACAGAAAGAAAAGCAACGTCTGCAAAACGAGCTAGTGATCGCGCAGGAAGTGCAGGCGCAGCTCTATCCACGCGAAATTACCCAGCTCGAGTCTCTCGAGGTTCACGGATTCTGTCGACCTGCCCGCACGGTGAGCGGAGACTACTACGATTTTCTTGCAGTTAATTCCGAGAAGTTGATTTTGGCCGTCGGAGATGTCAGTGGCAAAGGAATTTCGGCAGCGTTGTTGATGGCGACGATTCACTCGGCAGTGCGCGCATACAGCCTGGAAGGAATGCCGATGCTGCGCGAGAGCATGGCGGTTGGAGCCGGGAGGGGAGCGGAGCTGGTCCTTGCTTCAAACAGTTTGAACGGCATCGAAGCATCTCCGGGCGCGTTGCTGTCACTGCTAAATCATCAGCTGTATGCGAGCACGCCGTTGGAAAAATACGCGACGCTGTTTCTTGCCGTGTATGAGGCGTCATCTCGACGTTTGACCTACAGCAATGGCGGACACCTGCCGCCGCTTATCTTGGGTGAAGATCGCTCGGTCCGTAGGTTGGAACAAGGTGGAACCGTGGTGGGACTTTTCGATAACCTGAGTTTTGATGAGTCATCCGTCAGACTGAGTCCGGGTGACATTTTTATCGCTTATAGCGACGGCGTAACTGAGCCCGAAAATGACTATGGTGAGTTCGGCGAAGAGCGGTTGCTCGAACTGGTGCAAGACAATCGCCACCTGTCGTTGGAGCGGATCACTGAGATTGTGACGAGCGCGGTCGAGGATTGGATCGGGGACAATGAACAACCCGATGATGTCACGCTGGTTCTGGCGAGGGCACGTTAAATGGGAGTGGAGCGGGAGGAGCGGGTTCGAACCGTCATCTCCGAGAGGGTATCCCGGCGCATTACCAATATGCTACTCCCGCGAGGGATTTGCGTGACACTCGCGACTCTGTCACTTTATTAGAACGGAGCAGCCGATGCCAGCAGCGCAGATACTTCCACAGGATGCGCATCTACCGGGCGGCTGCTCCGGGCCCCGCGGACCCCAGTTTCCATGAGGCACGCCCCTCGCGGAGCCAAACTCAAGCAGCTTAAAAAGAGTCGGCTGACCGCGTTAACAAATAAGCGTGCACAAAAGCGCAAGACGGGAATGAGGGTTCGTGCTGGCAGGGGCCTCGGTTCGCTCCAAGTGCGATTCCCACGACTGAGCGAACAAGAGTAGGCCGAGCGGCAACAGGACCGCCGCCAGCGCGGGTAAGGATGAAACCCGGGCCTTGATTACAGTTGGTGCTGTTCCGCCTTGGAAGGCAGTCTCCGGCAATTCAACCTGAGGAAGTATCAGGATGAGCGCAAAGAGGAAAAGCTCGAACATCAAAAGCGCCCAGCGCCAGCGTTGCATTCCGTGAACACCACCAACAACGTCTAAATTTTCTATTCATTCCGCGAAGTTGTCAACCGGCCGATTCGTGGGTTCCATTGGGCGTCGGACGGTGACGAGTTGCCTTGTTCGGACGGTGTCAATCGCTTCTTGCCCACAATGTTGTGAGCCATCTCACGCCGACTCGTGGCTCGTGTCACTGCTGTATGCGCTGAAGGCAGACTTTAATGGCACTGTTGTAGAGACGAATCATTTTGCAGGAGATCCTGGCTCCGTAGTTCCTTGTGAATTACACAGCCAGTACGCGGCGGATGGATTCAACCAGATCCATCCGCTGATTCTTTATGAAGGGGATTGTATAAATGCCAACCACCACGGCGCTGGCGCCGCCCAGGCGTGTGGGCAAGAGGAAGAAGGGCGGCGCCAGCCGTTTGCTTGTGCTGAATGAGATGTCCCCAGCTAGGAAGGAGCGGTAAAGATCACGTCAATCGACGTAAAAGTTTGTAAATGGCTGCTCGGTCTTTTCTAATTTCCTTCTCGCCTCGGCTTCGCTCGATGTCATTCATCGCTGCTCTTCACGCACGGACGCTTGCCGTCGCATATGCAGTCGGGACCAACACCTTCCCAATCATGGGTTTCCGCTTTACAAGAGTTTTCGTAGATTGACGAAGTCTTTACGGTAACGCTACAACTCGCGCGCTTAAGCAGGGCATCTCTCCGGTTTCACCTTACACGCTTCAACAAAATTCAAACCAATGAGGGGAGACACTGTGCGCCGATCCATTCGTCAAATTGCGGTAGTCGGTACTGTGGCACTGGGATTGGGACTGGTAACGCTGATCAGCAGTTGCGGGGGCGGCGGAGGTAACGCCCGTCTGCGCGTTGTGCATGCGTCGCCGGATGAAGGAAGTATCGACGTGCTCATCGACAGCAAAACCATCGCCAGCGGAATTACCTTCGGAACCGCGACAAGCTACACGTCGCTGAGCAGCGGCTCACGCCATTTGCAGATGGAACCCTCGGATACGGCGACGCCAGTCATTGACGAAACGCTGAGTCTCGGGTCCGGATCGGACACGACCGTTTTGTTGGCGAACTTCGCAACCAGCTTAAATGCCGTTACGTTGCAGGACGACAATTCGGCACCGACATCGGGCAATGCAAAATTGAGGATCATCAATGCAGCACCAGGACTGGCGCCTGCTGATGTTTATATTGTTCCAGATGGAACGGACATCAATTCGGTTACCCCAGTGCTCAGCAGTATGGGCTTTGAGAGTGCTTCTTCGTACACATCGCTCGGAGCCGGAACTTATCGGGTTTGGTTTACGCAGCCGGGGCAGAAATTTATCTTCATCGATAGCGGGCCGCTTTCCCTGAGCGCCGGACAGATCCGCAGCGTTGTTGGTCTGAACAATTCATTCGGCTCATTTTCGTCCACCGTCTTGTCCGACTTGAATTGATTGTCGGATTTACGTTCACAACAGGAATGGAAGCGGCGAGACCGGAGCAGATCTCGCCGCCCTCGTCAGGAGGCTGCCCGGTAGCAAGTGTCTCCGCGTTCCAGGCAATTGAATCGTAACGCTGTAGGGATAGTGTTAAAAGATCACCGAGGGTCGTAGCAGAACCATAGAATTGCAAGGCGGTCGACCCGCGAGCGCTTATCGCGGCTACGCTTGAGAAAACCTCGCGGGTGTTCGGGACGACCCTTTAAACTTTCCGATGGGCACGTCCGTTAATTATTTTCCGGTTTTTATCACGCTCACCTTGGATGTAACCTGCTGGCCCTTTACCATGCCGCCGACCACGATCAGACCTTCTTTTGTCGCTACCAAGTCGCGGTGATCCATGGTCGGCTCAGGCGTGTTCTCGTTCACCACTTCCCACTTACTGGTTTTGATATTAAAAGCGAACGTAATGGGTGACGGTTCCGATGGCTTGCCGTCGTATCCAATTCCGTTGATGTTGTATGGGTTGTCTGTTCCACCGGTGAAATAGATTTTCTGGTCCTTGTCTGACCCTCCCGCGGCAATACGGTAACGCGCGTTGCCAGGGTGCGCGGGCAGTTTCGTCCATTCAATTTTGTTTGGATCGCCCTTTTGAATTTTGCCCATCCAACATTCGTCACTGGCAACGTAATGAGGATTGCCTGACGGATTCTTGTAGGCCCCGTCCACATAGACGATCGTGTCGCCAACGATCGCTCCGGCGTGTCCGAAGACTGGCGTGCCTGGTATAGCTGTGGCCTGAGACCATGTGTCCTTTTCCGTGTCGTAAACCTGTACGTTGCGCACGTTGTCTGTACGAGACCAACCGCTTACCAGATAGATGTAACGGTCACGGTATGAACCAACCACAGAGTCGTCGATGGGAAAGGGAATATCCGCGCCGCGATACCATCGGCTCTGGGTAGGGACGTAAACGTTGACATCGCCCACGGTAATTTCGCCGCCCTGCGCGTCCACGACATATCCCCCAAACAGGTACACCTGCTGTCTCACGCCAATAGCAGATGCGGCTAGACGACCAGCCACGCCCGGCACTGGCCGAAGCTCCGTCCATTTTCCTGAGTCGATGTCGAGTTGAAATGCACGATTGGTGATCGCATCCCAAGTTTTCTTGCCGCCGATTCCCATCAATGAAAACAGCAGGCGTTCGCGGCCTATCTTCAGAAAAGCGACCGCGTTGTTTGATACAGGCGCGGGATATGGGTCGATGTGCCAGTCAGATGCGGCAAAAACAGACACAAGGCTTAGCAAGAGAAGGACGGAAATGACGATTACTTTTTTCATTGGTGGATTTCTAATTGTAGTGCAGGCACAAGGGAGTAGGCAGTATCCGATGGGCCGTACTTGATCCGCCCGATGGCGGAAGGAATCGCATATGTCTCAAAGGTTGTCAGCCAGCCGTCGGCGAAACAGATGCTGATGGACTCGGAACAGCAGTTGGACGAGCCGGGGATAGCTGCGTAGCTTGCGCGACTTCCCAACGCTCGCACCACACGGTTTCGCTGGCGCGTTGCCAGAGGCGCGCCGCAAACCATGCCAGGACCACAACTTCGAGCATCAGCGCTGACCAACCAAACATCCGCCCCGGCATGCGGCTCCAAACGCAAAGTGCGATCGCTAGAATCAGCCACGAGACGAAACTGATCCGAAAATACATCCAGAAGAGTGACGCGAAGTTTTGGCGAGTGGTGCGTAAGGCATGCCGCAAACTACTGCGAATGGCCTGCTCGTTGTATGCCACTGTGTGCACCTGCGCCATATCAAACCATAGGCGAATCGCCATGGACAGCCCAACAATGAGTAATGCTCCCACCAACAAGACCCAGAAGCCTAGCGTCTCTGGAGCGGCATTTTCAGAAAGGTCCGCAGACCAACCGAAAAGCATTGACGCAAGAAACATGATCGGTATTAAGCAAACAACTAGCGACAAAGTGAGACGCACCCAACGCCAGAAAAACACTCCGCATGCGTGAAAGAATTCAGCAGTTCGTAGTTTTCGTCCGGCTCGATAACCTTCC
>Ga0207683_10003689_pt1 | contig 13304 bp, 8 predicted proteins | sample KBSM73metaG_FD_184333 | JGI IMG/M metagenome (GOLD analysis project Ga0207683, IMG submission 184333) | Miscanthus rhizosphere microbial communities from Kellogg Biological Station, Michigan, USA - KBS M7-3 metaG (SPAdes) (version 2) | ecosystem: Host-associated > Plants > Roots > Rhizosphere >...
TGGCTCAGTGTATGGATTGCTTGCGGCAGCGTAGAAGAGGTTTGCTACGCGGGCGGCGTCGAAGCGCAACTTTCGATCATCAACGGTGACTGAGAGGCATCATGAAGTTTCTTCTTACTTCCGCGGGCATCAAGAATCAGCGCATCCACGATGCGCTGGTTAGTCTCCTGGGCAAGCCGATCGCCGACTCCAGCGCCCTGTGCATTCCCACGGCGGGATATGGGCATCCCCAAGGCAGTCCTGGCGGGGCGTGGCGGTTCATCAGCGGACGGGAACCGCGTTGCCCCATGACCGAGTTGGGGTGGAAGTCTGTGGGCGTGCTGGAACTCACCGCGCTGCCCAGTATCGGTGAAGAGCGCTGGGTCCCCTGGGTCCGTGAGGTGGACGTCCTGCTGGTGAACGGCGGCGATGCCTTGTATCTGTGTCACTGGCTGCGGCAGTCCGGCCTCGCGGACCTCCTGTCGTCGCTGAACGAAACCGTCTGGGTCGGGCTGAGCGCCGGGAGCATGGTGATGACTCCTCGTGTGGGTGAGGACTTCGTCGAGTCGAAGCCGTCCATCACCGGCGACGACAGGACGCTGGGGGTCGTAGACTTCTCGATCTTCCCGCATCTGGACCACCCAGACCTGCCGGAAAACTCAATGGCAGGTGCAGAAAGATGGGCGGCCAGCATAGGATGCCCGGCCTATGCCATCGACGACCAAACCGCAATCAAAGTGGTCGATGGCGCCGTCGAAGTCGTCTCCGAGGGGCACTGGAGGTTCTTTGCCCGGTGACTTGATGTCTGCTTGGGACGCTCGGCCCGTCGTTCATCCCGAATGCAGACGTCGGATACGCGAGCTCCTCCGCCGGCTGGCGGATCGCTCCGTCCGATCGCGCCGTGACGCCCGAGCCCTTGACTAACTGTTGCGGCGGGCTGCCCAGTACGTGGCGCCTTCCGCGCCGTAACGCTCGATGTGGGGCACACCGCGCTCCAGCGCAAACACGTCGCCAGGAAGCAGATGCTGCTCATCGCTGCCGACGACGAGCCACATCTCGCCCTGGACGACCAGTGCCTTGACCGCGAATGGATGCGTGTGCGTATCCAGGACCAGCGACGGTTGCCACTTGCGTTCCAGCACTTCGTCGAAGCCCCGGGCCTTCGCAGCGGCGGCGAACGTCTCGAACGTGAGCTGACTCATCGATAGCCTCCTTCCAGATGCGCGAGCGCTCGCTTGATCGGCTCAGCCGCCGATCACTTCGAACTGGACGTCGACATTGTTGCGCGTCGCGTGCGAGTAGGGACAGATCTTCTCGTGCGCTTCCTTGACCAGCGCGTCGAGCTCGGCCTGCGGGAGCGTGTTGTCCTCGATGCGCAACTTCACCGAAAGCCCGAAGCCGCCGAGTTCGCGCGGGCCAATCGAGACTGCGCAGGTGACCACGCCCTTCGTCGCGTCCTTCTTTTGCAGTTTGCCCACGTAGTCGAGCGCGCCGCCGAAGCACGCGGCGTAGCCGCACGCGAACAGGTGCTCGGGCGTGGTGGTGTTCGGCTTCCCCGGCCCGCCCATCGCCTTGGGCACCGAGAGATCGGCGCCGACTGACCCGTCGCTCGCGGCGGTATGTCCATTGCGACCGCCCGTGGCGGTGGCGGTGGCGGTGAACAGCGGATTGATCTTGTCCATGGTATTGGCTCCTGAGATTTGTCAGCCCTCTACGTCACGTCGAAACGGTCGAGATCCATGACCTTGGTGCACGCCGCAGCAATCACGGACGAACTCTCCCTGCGAGTTCGCACATGCATATACGTCGGGCCGCGCCGAGCTGGAGTTCGAGCCGAGGACGAGGTGGACGTACGTGCGCCTGCGTCTGAGTCACCTGAGCACGATAGAAGGCCGACCTCGGCGTGTCCAATCAATTGTTCTTAGATGGTTGATAGTCGTAGGCTATCCGCCTCATGCCACGGATCATGAGACACGCAGGCGAGATGCACCACCTGCTAATCGAAGCCTTGATCGCGACAGGGTATCTCCGTGGCGTAGCGGTATCCTGGACAACGCGATTGCGCAACTCACGGTGCCTGCGGATATGCCCGATTGCAAAAATACAATGGTCATATCGACACAGCGACCGATTCTGTTCGGCAAACGGTTCTCACTCCATGCTGCCGTGCCTGTTCGGTGCGCCACGCGCCTTCGTATCTTGACACTGATGATTCCGCTGCTCGCGGTCGCGGTTGACGCACGGGTGGTCCGTGAGATGTCCGATTCGGGGTTAAGCGGCGTGCTGCATGTCCCGATCAACGACGTGCAAACGATGGTGGTAGAGCGTCGACCCGGGTCCGACCATGTCCGCTTTTGAGATGGCCATCGCGCAGGCACTCATCCGCATCAAGGATTCGTAGCGGGATTTTTCGGGCTGCTTTCTCAAAACAAGACGACCGAAGCGCCCGTGGACTTGTACCTGGAAACGGCACGATATGGACCACCCACGCGAAGCGACGGGGCCTCGTAGAGCGTGCTCCGTGGATTGAGCTAGCTGCCGCCGCAGGGCTCAAACAGGCGGACTGCCAAGCTGCGACCATCGGCAAGTGGCGCCGGGCCACGCCGACCGGACATATTGGTCAGGCACCGCGGCTTTGGCTACCATGCGGTTTCCACTCGGAAGGTCGACTACTTCGCGACGTTCGTGTTGGTCCCTCAACGCACTGCGATGTCTTCGACGGATTGATCCTCCTGCCCGTGGCTTCGCAGGTAGTCGACCATCGTCTGCCGCGCGATGCGGTCGATTTCCGGCGTTCGCAAGGGAGGGGGAGCGACGACCCTTGATGGGCCCTTATCGGCCGTATCCGGCAATACGGAAAGTTTCGTGACACGCCGTCCCTGCAGGCAATGCGGGTCGGAGACCTCCTCGATACTGAAGTTCATGTTGCTGGCGAGCACGCGAACGAGCTCGGTCGCGGCCAATGGTGCATCGCGAGTTACCAACGGATCGCTTTGCGACTGATAGATGAGCACAAAGCCTAGCGACTTGCCGAGGCGCTCCAGCACGCGTGACAGCGGTGCTTGGCGCGTGACCAGACCCACCAGCTCGGCACAGTCGGCGCGACTGATGCGAATTTCTTGCGCCGATGCTTCGATGGGCGCTGCCACCAGCACGGCGAAAATCCACCATATCGCGTGATGGCGCGATTTGCCAATGATCGGGCAATTCAAGGTTTGGATCTCGCTTCCTGAAGAACGCGTTGTAGGCCGTACCAAGACCCCGGTAAAGGAACTACTCAAGGCCTTGGTCGACCCACGAAGGACGATGTCCGACGCTAGTTCTGCTCCCCTGCCGGCGTGTTGCTACCTGGAAGTGGCCACGCCTTGTTGGTGAATTTCAGCATCAGGAGACCGTTGTCCTGACACGTCGTCCACAGTGTTCCGCTCTTCTTGTCGAGATGCACCTGCGCCGAGCACCAATCCGGACCGCCTGCTACCCAATTGTTGCCCAGAGTGTGGTTCGATCCCGCGCTCGGCGTTGTGGTACCGGCCGGGTTGTAGTAGGCGATCTCCTTCGGCCGCAGCGGGTCGCGAATGTCGAAAACGCGGATGCCGGAGTTGAAATAACCGCAGGCGAGCGTTGTCGCGTGCTTCTTGTCGTCGACGCTGCAATAGTGGCTGCCGTACGTGAAGATCGACAAACCCGTCAGATCCGGTCGCGTTATCGCGCAGTTGGCAGGATCGTGCACCTCCAACGCGACCTTTGATACCACCTTGGGTTTCGTCTCATCGCTGATGTCGATGATCCGCGCGAGCGGGAATGGAATCATCCCGGCGTTGCACGCAGCTTCGAGCTGTGCAGCGCTGGTGGTTCCACCCGACCCGCCTTCGTCGACGAAGATCACGTACGGTTTGCCGTTGATCCGGACCGGAATCGTGTGCTGCGCCGTGGCGCCGTCTTTCCAGTAGACCTCACCGATCACCTTCGGCTGCGGATTCGACACCCGATTCTGGAAATCGGTCAGGTCGTAGATCACCAGACCATTGTTGGCCGGCACGTTGGGATCGGTCAGGGTCGTCGGCGTAATCGAGCCGATCGAGACGAAGTATCCGCGGGTGCCGTCATCGCTCACCGAGAGGCCATGCGTCCGTGCGCCCGTCGCCACGCGGGGAACAAACCAGTTTGCGAGGAGTCTCGGATGCGTCGGATCGACGACGTCCACAGCGTAGTAATTGTTCGGTACCGTGCGGCCGCCGCCGTAATACGTGAGGCCGTCGGGTGCCCAGGCGCCTTCGTGACCGATGATCGGCGTGACGACGCCTCCCCCGTCAGCGCCCGTGCCGACCGGCACGCTCGCGAGGAGCTGCGGATAGCGGCAATCCTGAGAGATGTCATAGATGTCTACTTCCGGGCCGCCGGCGCCGTTCTGCCCGTTGTCCGCCGCGAGCAGTTGCCGCCTTTCGTTGACTTTCAGCGATTCCCAAGGATCGAGCATCGACGTCGTTGTGAGGAACGTGGTCGGCGTCGGATTGTTCGGATTCGATATGTCGATCACGCGCGAGCCAGGCTGCTGCCGCCCCGGCAGGCTGCGCGACGGCGACGCCGTCCCGTGATAGGCGCAGCGGTGCCCGTCCTTGTCCGTGAATTGCGTGGTTTGCCAGTTCGCGCCTTCGCCGCGAGATTGACCAATGAGCTCGAGGTTGCAATTGAATCCCTTGAACCCGGCTGCGCGCAGCGGGGCGGGCACCTGCCCCTGCAGCCCGGTTTCGGGATGATCGTTGGGACCGCAAGTCGCTTTTGGAACTGCGAACGTAACGGGATCGTCGACCGGTTTGGCCTTGTCACTGGCACCCATCAATGCGATACACGCGAGGGCAAGTAGACCGGCGCTGGCTGGCCCCGATGAGAAGCTACCTTGCATGGGATTCCTCCTTCAAAAGAACTGCGGATCCATGTACTTGGGATTTGCTCGCCTGTTCGAGTCTAGCTCGCTTGCGCTGTCTGTCAATTAGACCAAAGTCGGCCGAACACAGAGGGGGCGCCGAAATCGGGGCGCGCGCTCAAGTTAAGAACCGGCGCTCGTGGGCGCCGCAATGGCCCTAAAAGGGAACAGTAAAAGAAGAGAACGAGACGGCACCATCCGGTAGCGCACAAGGCGAAGGTGTTTGTGGCACTGAACGGCGGCCTCGATCGATCTATACGACCGCTTTGGAGAGCCGTGGCCGACGGCCGAGGGTCGACTCCCTCTCGGTCGTATTTGTGGCCCGGCTGGTTACTTAGTTCGACCCCCGCGACAAACGCCCACAGTTGAGTCCATGCGTTCCCCATGGGATGCTCGGAGGCTCCCGGCTCCTGCGTTCGGGAATCCGACGGAGCAGGGAGCGCCAACCGTTCGTTCGTCAACCGGTACCTCAGGCCGCGCAAATGGCTCCTCCGCCTTCCGTCGCCTCGCTCATCGGCAGGCTCGCGATGGACGGCATCGCACTGCCGCCGGGACCGGTCCGCGTGGAAGGTTACGGCGACTCCGAGGCGCTCTCGCAATCCCTGCTCGCACTCATTCGCTTGGGGCGCAAGCGCGCTGGCACCGGACTTCTCTGGGCGTACGAATACGATCGCGTGGAGATCGCAACGACCGGCGACATCGAGATCGTCATCGACCACTCGAATCAGCCAGCGCTGGTAACGCGCATTACGAGCGTGAAGGTGGTGCCTTACGACGAGATCACCGCGGAGTACGCCGCGCTCGAGGGCGAGGGTGACGGCTCGCTGGAATACTGGCGCAAGGCGCACTGGGCGTTCTTCGCCCGCGAGTGCGCGCGCATCGGGCGCCAGCCTGACGAATCCATGCCCGTCGTCTGCAGTATCTTCGAGGTTCTGAATGTTGTTCCACCGACGAGCGCGGCCTGACCCATCGGTCGACACGGACGCCCGCGGGCGGGGCTCCGGGTTCCGCTCGCGCGCGGTGGTAGCGGGTAGCCGGTTAGCCTTGCCCCGGTGGTCCCGTCACCCCATGCTCCAGCGCGTCCTTGCGCTGGTGTTGGCGTTCTGCGCAACCTCCACTGTGCAGGCTCAGTGGCCGTTGCCCGACGCCGATCGGAAGGCCCTCGAAAGCGAGTCCCGCTTCCGCACGCTCGCCGACTCGGAGCTTCTTCCGCGCGAGGTCTCCGATTTCTGCGCCGACATCAACGGCCTCCTGGCGATGCCGGGCGATCGCTGGAGTGCGACCGACGCGCGGTCCGCCGGCGGCATCCTTCCAACGCGGCGCCTCGTCTGGGCGGCGCGGAGCGATGCTTACTTCGTCGTGCACTACGAGCAGGGCGGCTTCGCGCACACGTACCATGTCGTTGTGGCGTCCGCTGAGCCCGATGCGTCCGCATTCAAACTTATCTGGCGCGCCAGCGGTCCGAGGTTGCGCGACTATCCCAACTTCGTGCGAGCACTCAAGGCCAATGACTTCGATTCCGAGCCGCTTTTACATCGGTAGCGGCGCGGCCGGCGCGGGCGACCCGCCCTCTGCGCAAATTAGAACGCCGCCCTAGCCGCAACCAAACGCGTATTCGGTTGCGAGTCCCGCCGTACCAGCGTTGTCGGAAAGAGTCGGCGCGAAGAGCCGCTTGCAGACCGTAAGGCGTCGCTTGTCCGATCCTTTATTAGCCGGTCATCAGATGGTTCTGGAAACCGTTTACCGTGTACCCAAAGCCCCCTTGTACCGGTTGTGGCTGTTGTTGCGAACTTCTGAGTCAAGGCGCGGACGAATGAGAGGATCCGCGCGATTGGAATCCAAATCGGAGAACCTGGTTGGCATGTTCTATCAATTCGGGCGCAAGGGAAACGCGCAAATGATGACGTCGGCGATGGCGGTTGTTCTTGCGGCTCTGTTTTCAAGTGCGGCCTATGCGCAGATCAATGCGGGCGAGCAGAAACCCGAGCCGGACCTGCCCTTCACCATGACACAGGTGGCGACCTTCGACCTGCCTTGGCGCATCGCGTTCCTCCCAGACGGCCGCATGTTGATCACCGAGAAGGTGGGCCGCGTCCAGCTGGTCACCCCACAAGGCGCCAAGACCGAAGTGAGGGGCGTTCCTCCCAGTTATTATCAAGGGCAGAACGGCATGCTGGGCGTCTTCCTCTCACCCCACTATGCCACCGACCATCATGTGTATCTCACCTATGTCGAGCCGGGTGATTACGGTGGCGGTCTTGCGCTGGGTCGCGGCCAGCTGGTGCTGAACGGCGAGCGACCCACGCTCGATGGGTTCCAAGTGCTGTGGCGCCAGATGCCCAGGGGCAAGGGCGGTCAGGCGGGCGCGCAGATCGCCTTTTCGCCGGACGGCAAATATCTCTTTCTCACGGTGGGCGACCGCCAGCGGATGACCCCCGCACAAGATCCCAACCAGCCTGTTGGCAAAATCCTGCGGCTGACACTCGACGGCAAGCCCGCACCCGGCAATCCGATGGACGGCAAAACGGGTGCCTCCACTATTCCCCTGATTGATCCGCCGGCCGATACCGAGGCGGCCAAGACTGCACGGGTCGTCAGCACCTATACGTTTCCCACGGCGAACTTGACGCCGGCCGAAACCTGGACCACCGGCCACCGCACGCCTTATGGCCTCGCCTTTGGGCCCGATGGCCGGCTCTGGGAAGTCGAGCACGGACCTCGCGGCGGCGACGAGCTCAACCTGATCGAGCCCGGCAAGAATTACGGGTGGCCGCTGGTCGTCTATGGCAAGAACTATAACGGCGTGCCAATCGCCAGCCCTGATACGCGGCCCGACTTCGCCAAGCCGGTGATCTATTGGGATCCGGTGATCGCGCCGGGCAACCTCATGTTCTACAAGGGCAGGGTCTTCGCGCAATGGGAGGGAAGCGCCTTGATCAGTGGCTTGGTCAGCAGGGCACTCGACCGGGTCACGTTTGACGGAAAGGGCGGTGCCACCGTGGTCGAACGCTGGAACGTTGGCAAACGCGTCCGTGATATCGAAGAGGCGCCGGACGGCTCGCTTTGGATGTTGGAAGACGCAAACCCCGGCGGCCTGTTCCACCTCACGCCGAAGTAGCTCGATCGAACAGCCCAGGAAAAAACCTGAGGCGAATGGAAAAAATTTGGGTTCGATCGATCGATCGCGCGGGATCGAGTAACAGCCTGCTTTCGCCCGCACTTTAGGAGGCCCGAATCGCCTGAGAGCGGCTCCCCTCAACCCAATTGACCGCTTCGGAAACGTGTCCAAATAAACTTGGGACCTGTTTGGAGGCCCCGCAGTTGACCCACACATGTAACAGCGCTTGCCGGCCGTGAAAATCTCGGAATACACTCCGCCGATAATGACAGGCGCATGTAACGCAGCCGGCCAATCCGCCGGGTAGGCGCCAAGCACCGCACTCAAGCTGTCAGGTAGCGAAACGGTCCGGCGGCCAGGGAGGGTCGCTCAGCGGACGGGGTCCGTTCTTGACGTCGGGCACTACACCGGTCGCCGGAGGTTTCCAGCGGGAAGCCAGCATCGCGTGGTCGATGCTGATCGAGGCATTGCTCGTCGTTGCAGCGATCGCCGTCCTCTTTCCTTGGTTTGCGGTCCTCGCGACGCATGATTCGGGTCGCGACGATCGGTTCGCGGATTCGGCCCTCGCTGTGCGAGGGCTGTCGCAGCCCATCCTGCCCAAGCTCTGCCCGAACTTCGCGGTCAGCGCCGACGCCGTACTGCGCGACTCGCTATGCGGCCGTGTCTCGCTCGCGCGAGAGGGCGAGCGAATCGACCGTCTGCCACAGGCGCTGCTGGACGCTAAAACTGAGGCGAAGCGTGCCATCGCCGGTTTGCGAGTCGGAAGCGCGGACACGTCCGCCGCGCTCGAGTGCGCTTTCGAGTGGGTCGCGCCCGCAACCCGACCCGACAACGCGGGCATAGCAGCGACTCGCGACGGCACCCGGTCGAACGCGATCCTGTTGCTTGGCGCCGCGCTCGATGGGCACCCGTTGACCGCTTCGCTGGCGGGCATGGCGACGCCGAAGGGGGGCCGAGGCGTATTGCGCGGTGCCTGCGCCGACTTTGCAACGACCGATGCGCTCGCCCGGCTCGCGACGCTGATGGCAGACGCGCGATCCGCGGAGCAGGGCGCGGTCAAGAACGAAGCGATGCGGACGCTGCTGCGGACGGCAGGATGGCAGTGGGCGGGGTGGGCGCTCATCGGTCTTTTGCTATTGCAGCTGAGCCGGCGTCCGAACGCGACCGCGTACGGCGTGGCGCTGGCGCTCGCCGCATGGGCGGGCGCGGCGTGGATCGGGCGCGTGCCGTGGCCGCTTGGGTCTGCGCATGCGTTCGTTCCGGCCCGCGGGGCGTCCTGGTTTGCGATGCCCGCAAACTTCGTCCTTGCAATGCTGGCGGCGGCCATCGTGGCGCTGCTCTGCGCGCCGCGGTATTCCGCAAGGTTCGCAACCGGCGGCCAGCGCCTCGCGTCGGTCTTGGGTTACCCCGGACTGGTCTTCGCCACCGGCGTCGGGTGGTTGCTGATACTCGATCTGTCGGCCAACGGTCACGGCAGCAACCGGTACCTTGCCCTCTATCATCAGGGCCATCTGTGGCTCGCGATGCTGGCCCTGACCATCGTTGCAATGGTCCGCGTGCCGCTCGGGCGTGGTCTGGCGCGGACCCTGTCCCTGATCGACGCCGTCGACAGCCGCATCGCCCGCGCGCTCGGCCCGGCGGGAGGCACCGCGCTCGGCCTCGTAGCTATGCTGGCGCTGATCAGTGTCATCGCCCTGCTATTGCTCAACGTGCGCCAGTTCACGTCCGAGCTCGGAAAGTTGTGGCTGATCGTAGGCGCCGCATGGTTCTTCTTCCTGCGCGGCACGCCGCTCACCGAAAGGCTCGCCCAATCCGGCACTTCGATCGGTTCGCTGGTCCGGTACACGCGGCCGTTGCTCTTCGTCGTCGGCGTGCTGGTCGGCGCGATGATCGTCACCCGCGACTTGGGACCGTTGCTGATCGCGGGCTACGCTGGCGGCGCATTTGTCGCCGCTTCGGTGGCGATGTGGTGGTATCAGCGCCGCGGCACCACTGTTGGGCCCTACCTGATGGCGGTGATGCTGTTCGTGGCGTGGATCGCCGCGACGACCGCCATGCTGTTTCAGGTGGGCTCGCTGGACGAGGTCGCTGCAGCGCGCCTTGAAAATCTCGCCGCGCCGCTCGCGTCGGCCAACGACCAGCTCGCACTCGTGACATGGTTCCAACGCGCCGCGCCCGCCGCGGGCTTCGGGCTGGGTGCCGTGCCATGGTGCGGCTTCGGCGCCGTCGGCACGTGCGCGGGCGTTCCCGCGCAGATCCAGAGCGACTACACATTCACGGCCCTGGTCGGTGCGTTCGGCACGACGGCGGCGTGGACGTTGACGCTCGGCTCCGCACTCTGGTTGCATCTCCTCATCCGTCGTCACGGCAACGCCACGAACGGCGAGCCGCGCTTTGTCCGAGTCGGCCGCCGGATGGTCAACGACGAGCAGGCGTTCCTGAGCTGGCTCGCCGTGATGTGGGTGGTGCTGACGCTCTGCCAGCTGGCAGTGACGGTCGCGGGCAATCTCGCGGTCATCCCGCTGACGGGCGTCACGTTTCCCTTCGTAAGTTTCGGCATGACGTCACTCGTGCTGAACATGGCAATGCTCGGGCTCGCCGTCAACGTCAATGCGCCGCGCGGGGACGCGCATGGGTAAAGGTGACGCGCGCCGACGCACTTCGCTACTGCAGTTCGCCATCATGGCGAGCACCGCGGTCCTGCCGGTGCTGCTTGGCGTGCTGCTCATCGTCGCGTCGGCGCGGCAGTCGGACGCACTGGCGCCGTCCCGAGCCAGCGATCGCCACGTCAGCGTCCGCCACGTCGCGGCGTTGAAGACGTTCGAGCACGCGATCGTCCGCCGCGATCGAATCGCGGCGACGCTGCCCACAGCGCAGGCGCTGGTCGAGCGGGTCCCACAGTGCCGCGCGGCCTGGGCAGGCGGTGGCGGCACGATCGACCGTCTGCGGCGCGTGGTGACGCGCGCGCCCGAGCGCGGCGCTTCGCCGGCGACGCGGATGGCGGGGCAGTTCAAGGACATCGACGATGCACTGCGCGAGTTCAGCAACGGCGAAAATCGGCGTGTCACCGACGCCGTGGGCTTCGATGCCGCGGCGTGGTTCGAAGCGGTCATCATGGCGCTGCAAACGCCCGTTGAAGCGCCGGACTATCCAGGGCGCCGCTTTGCGCTCCAGTGCGCCGACGTCGCGAGCGCGGTGGCCACGCTCGCGCGCTCGAACGGCCGGATGCTGGCCTCGCTTGCGTGGCGCGGCACCGAGGTCGACCGCGTGGTGGCACGCTGGCAGCCCGAGCAATTCGTCGAGATCTCCGCGCGGAACATCGCGCGGACAAATCCGTGGGCGGGAATCCCCGGTTGCATCTATTTAGGCGCGCTGGCGAGCCACGACGAGTCCGCGGCCTACTACTTGAGCGGCATTCGCGGGCTGGACGACCGCCTGTGCAAGCGTGCCGACATGCGCGGCGTCGGGGACGAGAACGGACATGCGCCACAGCCGTTCCGTCTTGCCGGAGAGCCGACGCCGGACCTGCCGGTCGATGACGAGCGCTGGAAAGTGCCCCCGTCGCTCGGCGCATTGCTGCAACCCCTGGAGCCGTTGCACCGGCCCGGCGGAACGCTCTATCGGCTCTATACGACCCCTGGTGACGATGCGGCGTCGGTTCCCCCGGGCGTTCGCCGCGGTCCCAACCGGATCGTCCTTGGCGGCGCGCCGGTGGACGTGGGCTTCTCGATCGACCTTACGATCGATGCGTCGTTGCAGGCGCTCGCGCAGCGCGTCGCGGCGTGCTACACGGGCAGAGACGACGTGTGCCATGCGCTCGGCGTCACGCGCAAGGAGGACGCCGGCCGTGTGGTGGGCTCTCGCCTGCTCGAGCACGCACAGGTGCGGATGGCGGCCATTGCGGTGATCGACGTTGGAAGCGGCCGCATCGAAGCGCTTGCCGGCGCGATGTCGCCTTGCACGCGCCACGAATACGATGGTCCGCGCCGCGCCGCGCCGTGCGACAAGCGGCTGCCGTATCCGATCCGCTATCGGCCGGATGCGCTGCAGAACGCGGCCGTCTTCCACGATGCGATGCCGGGGTCGACCATCAAGCCGATCATGGCAGCGGCGTTCCTCACCGACGGTGCGGACGGGGCGCGCCTGCTTTCGAGCGAACGAGCCGACATGGCGCGCTCGACCAGCGCAGTGCCGACGGCCGAGACGCTGCGCGGACAGCTTGCTCGTTCCGATTCGATTCGTTTTCTCGACCGGATGTTCTGCGCTGACAAGGGCTTCGCCGCCGGCTGCGCGCGCCCAGGCGAAATTCAGGCGATGGCCCTCGAGTTCGGGTGGAATCTCGGCTGCGCAATGCCGAGCGATGAATGCGGAAAGTACGATCTGCTGTTCGGACGCGCCGTCGACGCGTCGGACGGGGACGGTGGCGCACGGACGCTGGCGTTCGATGTCGCCTATGGCCGGCTGTTGGCCGAGCCCCTAGAGAACAGGGCCGGCGCGCGCTTCCATCTCCGTTCCGACTTCGCGCTTGATCCGACGAAGGTACAGGCGTGCGCGGCCGGAGCCGATGGTCGCCGGCGCACGCCGGACGACTGGGGCAAGTGCCGCCGCGAAGTGGTGGACATGGTCTCCGAAGGCTGGGGCCAGGGCCAAGCGAGGGCAAGCGCACTCGGTGTGGCGGGCATGATGGCGGCGCTCGCGGCGGCGGCGAATGGCCAGGCAGAAATTCGAAGGCCGCATCTTGTTGACGCGCTCCGCGGCGCGGATACGGCGCAGATCGCCGGAGTGCCGTCGGCGCCGATGCGAATCGACTTCGCGGAAGTGCGGCCCAATCGTATTCCACAGGAGGTCGCGGCGGTCATCATCAGTGGGCTGTCGTTCAGCCACCGTGCGGGCACCGCACGCCTCGCGTGCGAACAGGTGTTCGACGCGCGCGTGTGCGCGCAAATGGACTGGATCGCGGGCAAGACGGGCACGCCGTCGTTTCGCAATGACGATCGGTCGCTGTCGGAAATCGCCCGGCTCTGCACCGTCGATGCGGCGACCTCCGGCCAGTCGCGGCGCGATCGCGACAGCTGCGGGCCGCTCCGTCCGTACAAATGGTACGTCGCGAGCTACCGCGACGACCCGAACGATCCGCGCTGGACCAAGGCGATCGCCGTGCTGACCGAGCGCAACTGGCTTGCGGACACCGGCCGTGTGCACGGCGCCGGTGACCGCGGACCCAATCCAGCCGCGGAGATCGCGATGCAGATCGCGGGTCGTCACGCCGGCGCAATCCCTTGG
>Ga0207683_10003691_pt1 | contig 13301 bp, 10 predicted proteins | sample KBSM73metaG_FD_184333 | JGI IMG/M metagenome (GOLD analysis project Ga0207683, IMG submission 184333) | Miscanthus rhizosphere microbial communities from Kellogg Biological Station, Michigan, USA - KBS M7-3 metaG (SPAdes) (version 2) | ecosystem: Host-associated > Plants > Roots > Rhizosphere >...
GGGTTCGTTGCTGGTGGTTGATGCCAGCCAGGGAGTCGAAGCGCAGACATTGGCGAACGTTTACCAGGCGATCGACAACGGTCACGAGATCGTGCCGGTGCTCAACAAGGTTGACTTGCCCGCCGCCGAACCTGCCAAGGTCAAGCAACAGATCGAGGACGTCATTGGGCTCGACGCCAGCAACGCCATCGAGATTTCCGCAAAAACCGGCCTGAACGTCCCGGAAGTTTTGGAAGCGATCGTCACTCGCCTGCCGCCGCCGAAGGGTGACCGCGGCGCACCGCTCAAGGCCCTGCTGGTGGACAGCTGGTACGACGTCTACCTCGGCGTGGTGGTACTGGTGCGCGTTGTCGACGGCGTGCTCAGGAAGGGCCAGCGCATCCGCATGATCGGCATCGATGCCGCGTATGAGGTTGACCGCGTCGGCGTGTTCACGCCAAAGCTCGCGCAAGTCGACGAACTCGGCCCCGGCGAGATCGGCATGCTCACTGCCTCGATCAAAGAGGTGGCGGACACGCGCGTCGGCGACACCATTACCGACGAGCGCAATCCGGTGGATGAGCCTCTGCCCGGCTTCCGCCCTGCAATCCCGGTCGTGTTCTGCGGCCTGTTCCCGGTCGATGCCGCGCAGTTCGAGGATTTGCGCGCGGCCATGGGCCGGCTGCGGCTCAATGATGCAAGCTTCACCTACGAAATGGAGACTTCGGCCGCACTTGGCTTCGGTTTCCGTTGCGGTTTCCTCGGCCTGCTGCACCTGGAGATAATCCAGGAGCGCCTGTCGCGCGAATTCAACCTCGATCTGATCGCAACGGCGCCTTCGGTCATCTACAAAATCAAGCTCACCACCGGCACGGAACTTGAGATTCACAATCCTGTCGACATGCCGGAGCCGAACCATATCGAGGAAATGCAGGAACCGTGGATCGAGGCGACCATCCTGACGCCTGACGAGTATCTCGGTTCGGTACTCAAGCTTTGCCAGGATCGCCGTGGCGAGCAAAAGGAGCTCACCTATGTGGGCAACCGCGCTATGGTGAAATACGATCTGCCGCTCAACGAAGTGGTGTTCGACTTCTACGACCGCCTGAAGTCGGTTTCGCGCGGCTACGCCTCGTTCGACTACCACCTCACCGATTATAAGCCGGCTGATCTGGTAAAATTGCAGATGCTGGTCAACGGCGAGCCCGTCGACGCGCTCGCCATGCTCGTACACCGCACCCGCGCTGAATCACGTGGCCGCGCCATGGCGGAGAAGCTCAAGGAGCTGATCCCGCCGCATATGTTCCAGGTGCCGATCCAGGCCGCAATTGGCGGCAAGATCATCGCCCGCGAAACCGTGCGCGCCTTCCGCAAGGACGTTACCGCGAAATGCTACGGCGGCGACGCGACCCGCAAGCGGAAACTTCTGGACAAGCAGAAGGAAGGCAAGAAACGCATGCGGCAATTCGGCAAAGTCGATATTCCGCAGGAAGCGTTCATCGCGGCGCTGAAGGTCGACGTCTAGCGCGGTAACTGCATCCGACTTCCGGGCCGTATTTTTGTCTCAGGTGTGCTAGACTCCTGACGGGCGAAGACGGAACCGTTAGATCGGAGACGCAATGTTCGCGCAAATCGTGACCCCGATTGTTTTGTCCCTTGCAGTTGCCGCCGGTACCTTTGGCTCCGCCCATGCACAGACACCGGCAGCAGCGGCGCCCGCACCCCTGCCGCCGCAAAAGCCGGCGATGACGGAGCAGGAAAAAGAAAAAAAGCTTCCGGCAAAGCAGCTTTTCGGCGAAAAGAAATTGCCGTCACTGGGGAAGGCGGTGGCAATTGGCTACTATCCGCGCGGCTGTCTCTCCGGTGCTGTCGAGTTCCCGGCCAACGGGCCCACCTGGCAGGTCATGCGCCTTTCGCGCAACCGCTATTGGGGGCATCCCAGCCTGATCAATTTCCTGGAGAAATTCGCGCCGCTCGCCGCCAAGGCGACCGGCTGGAATGGCGTCCTGGTCGGCGACCTGTCGCAGCCCCGTGGCGGGCCATCGCCCTCCGATCACGCCAGTCACCAGATCGGCCTTGATGTCGACATCTGGTTCATGCCGATGCCGGATCATGAATTGACCAAGGAAGAGCGAGACAAGATTTCGGCCATCAATCTCGTCTCCGACGACTGGAAGCATCTCAATCCGAAGACCTGGACACCGCAGCACGTCGCTTTCATCAAGACCGCCGCCCAACAGCCCGGCGTCGAGCGCGTGCTGGTGAACGCCGCGATCAAGAAGGAATTGTGCCGGGTCGAAGACAAATCTCGTGATCTCGCCTGGATGGCAAAGGTGAGGCCCTGGTACGGCCATCACGACCACATCCACGTGCGGCTTCGCTGCCCGGCCGATTCGCCGAACTGCCGCGCGCAACCGCCGGTCGCGGGCGATGACGGCTGCAGCGCCAAGGAACTCAATTTCTGGTTCTCCGACAAGGTCCTTCGCCCGCAGATCGCCAAGCCGGAACCCCCGTCAAAACCGCCGAAGCCGGTGATGCTCTCCGACTTGCCGCCCGCCTGCAAAACCGTCCTCGAATCGCCGGACAAAAACTCTAGCCTGGCCAACGACAAGCACTGATTGTCCGGGGCGAACGCCAAACGCCGATGCCCAAGAACACGACAACAAAGCCCGATGATCTGCAGGTTCTTGCCGCACTCGAGCGCAAGATACTTTGGCTCGCGAGCTGGATGATTCACAACGCCAACCACCTGCGCGAGAGCTCGGACGGTTTGAAGGTTGGCGGTCATCAGGCTTCGAGTGCATCGCTCGCGACGATCATGACCGCGCTCTATCTGGACGTCCTGCGGCCGCAGGATCGGGTCGCGGTGAAGCCGCACGCGAGCCCGATCTTCCACGCCATCCAGTATCTGCTCGGCAAACAGACGCGCGAGCGGCTGGAAGCCTTCCGCGGCTACAAGGGCGCACAGAGCTATCCCTCGCGAACCAAGGACGCCGATGACGTCGATTTCTCTACCGGCTCCGTCGGCCTGGGCGTCGCACAGACTCTGTTTTCATCGCTCACGCAGGATTACGTCCGCGCGCATGGTTGGAGCCTCGACCGGCCGGAAGGCCGCATGGTCGCGCTGGTCGGCGACGCCGAACTCGACGAAGGCAATATCTTCGAGGCGCTGCTGGAGGGCTGGAAACAGGGTCTGCGCAATTGCTGGTGGATCATCGACTACAACCGTCAAAGCCTCGATGCGGTCGTGCGCGAAGGCCTTTGGGCCCGGTACGAACAGCTTTTCCAGAACTTCGGCTGGAACGTTGTCATTGTGAAATATGGCTCGCTTCAGCAGGCAGCTTTCAAGGAGCCGGGCGGTGAGACGCTGCGCCGCTGGATCGACAATTGCCCGAACCAGCTTTATTCGGCCCTGGTGTTCGCTGGTGGCGCGGCCTGGCGCAAGCGACTGAATGACGAAATCGGCGACCAGGGCGACGTCAGCAGACTGATCGAAAGGCGGAGTGACGATCAGCTCGCGGCGCTGATGAACAATCTTGGCGGGCACGACCTGCCGTCCGTGCTCGATGCATTCCACAACGCTGATCCCGAAAAGCCGACCTGCTTCATCTGCTATACGGTAAAGGGCTTCGGGCTGCCCTTCGCCGGACACAAGGACAACCACGCCGGCCTGATGACGCCGCAGCAGATGGAGACGTTTCGCCAGGCCATGGGCGTGCGGCCGGGGCACGAATGGGACAAATTCGAAGGCCTGTCACTCGCGACCGATCAACTGCAGTCATTCCTTGATCGCGTACCGTTTTCCTCCGGCGGTGCACGCCGTCTTGGCGCGCCCACGCTCGACGTGCCGGACAGCCTGCCGGTCACGATTCAGCCGGTCATGTCCACGCAAACAGGCTTCGGCGCGATCCTCAATGAGATCGGCAGAGAGGACAGCAATTTCGCTCGTCACATCGTCACCACATCACCCGATGTGACTGTCTCCACCAATCTGGGGCCCTGGGTGAACAGGCGCGGATTATTCGCGCGGCAGGCGATGGCCGATACGTTCAAAAGCGAGCACATTCCCTCGACATTCAATTGGGAGTTTTCGCCCAAGGGTCAGCATATCGAGCTTGGCATCGCCGAGATGAACCTGTTCACTTTGCTGTCGGCGCTGGGCCTGTCCCACACCATCAACGGCGAGCGCCTGCTGCCGATTGGCACCTTGTACGATCCCTTCATTGCGCGTGGCCTCGATGCGCTCAATTACGCTTGCTATCAGGACGCGCGCTTCATGCTGGTGGCGACACCCTCCGGCATCACGTTGGCGGGCGAAGGCGGCGCGCATCAATCGATCGCGGAGCCGCTGATCGGGTTGGCCCAGGACGGCCTCGCCAGCTTCGAGCCGGCCTACGTGGACGAGCTCGCGGCCATCATGAGGTGGGCCTTCTCCTATATGCAGAAGGACGGCGACGCGGCGCCGTCCGAACAAAACTGGCTGCGCGACGAGACAGGCGGGTCGGTTTATCTGCGCTTATCGACGCGGCCGGTGGAACAAATCCAGCGCACAATGACGCCGGAGCTGCGCCAGCAGATCGTCGATGGCGCCTATTGGCATCGCAAGCCGGGGCCCAATTGCCAGGTGCTTGTCGCCTACACCGGTGCGGTCGCGCCCGAGGCAATCGAGGCCGTCGGCCTGATGGCGGAGGATCGTCGCGACGTCGGCTTGCTAGCGATCACTTCCGCCGACCGGCTCAATGCTGGCTGGACCGCTGCCCAACGAGCGCGTGAGCGCGGTCTGGTGCACGCACGCTCGCACATCGAGCGGCTGCTTGGCGACGTGCCGGCGCATTGCGGGATCGTCACCGTGCTCGACGGCCACCCAGCGACACTCGCATGGCTTGGCGCGGTTGCCGGCCATCGCGTGCGCCCTCTTGGCGTCGAGCACTTCGGCCAGACCGGATCGCTCGCCGAGCTCTACCGGCATTACGGCATCGATGCCAATGCCATCGTCGCGGCGGCCCAGGCCGTTGCGCCCGGCCGTCCGATCCGCCATCTCAAGGCGTTGCCCTGATCTGCGCTACATCCCGAACAGCAGTGCCGTGATTCCAAAAATGATGACCCAGACGATGATCGCGCAGACGATAACGGCGATCGTGTAGACCACTGCCTTGTCTGCCGGGGGCCTCATCAGGGCGACGATGCCGGTGTACAGCAGATAGAGGCTGTACAGGCCAAGGATGCCCAGAAAGGCCAGCGCCGGAATGAGGTTGAACACGCCCGCGAGCCAGGCAGCCGTCGGCGCATAGGCCGACACCCTCATCGCGTTGCCGAAATTCTTCCGCGCGCCAAACGTACCGGCAAGAAAATCGATGATGTAGGCAACGACAAATACCCCGACCAACGAGAGAACATAAACAACAATCGCTCGTACAATGCCGACGCCGAGACCGAGGCGAAACCCGCCGGCGCCGATAATCGACGTCCCGATGAACGTGCAAACCGCCGGAATGGCGGCGACAATGGCCACATAATTCGAAAGCAGATAACCGGCATCGCCTGGCTCACCCTCGATCGCCGGCCATTCCGATTTTGGTTGCAGCAGGATCCCCTTGATTCGCTCCACGAGATTCATGACACCCCTCCATTGATCCGCGGTTCAATTATAGACCCTTTCGATCCCCTAAAATCATCGCCGAACCCTTTTCCGCTATCATCATGGTCGGCGAATTGGTGTTGCCGGACGTGATCGACGGCATCACGGAGGCATCCACCACGCGCAGGCGGTCGATGCCGATCACCCGCAAGCGCGCGTCCACGACCGCGCGGGCATCGTCGTCGCGGCCCATGCGCGCGGTCCCGACAGGATGGAATATCGTCGTACCGATGTCCCCCGCGGCTTTGACCAGGCCGGCTTCGTCGTCATCGTGCGCGGATGCTCCCGGCAGGTACTCAACCGGAGAATATTTTCGCAGTGCCGGCTGCGCCACAATCCTGCGCGTGACACGGATTGAATCGGCAGCGACGCGCCGATCCTCCGGGGTTGCCAGATAGTTCGGGCTGATGGCGGGCGCCTGCGAAGGGTCCTTCGACTTGAGCGTCAGGGACCCTCGGCTGGTGGGCCGTACGTTGGTGACGCTTGCCGTGAAGGCCGGAAACGGATGCAGCGGCTCCCCGAACTTGTCGAGCGACAGCGGCTGCACGTGATACTGAATATTGGCGGTCGCCTGCGACCGATCCGACTTTGTGAAGGCGCCGAGCTGCGACGGCGCCATCGTCATCGGTCCCCGTCGACGCAACGCATAATTGATACCCATGCCCAGCCGGTTGAACAGTTTCGCGTAAGTCTCGTTCAAGGTCTTCACGCCGGTCACCTTGAAGATCATGCGCAGCTGCAAATGATCGTGCAGGTTGGCGCCGACCCCCGGCTTGTCGAGCGTGATCGGAACGCCGAATTGCGACAGCTCCGCAGCCGGCCCTATGCCGGAAAGCATCATGATGTGCGGCGAGCCGATCGCGCCGGCAGCGAGGATCACCTCGCCACGGCAACGCGCGCTGCGCAGTTCGCCGTTTTGCCGCCAGCGCACGCCCGTCGCCCGCTTGCCATTCAATTCCAATCCCTCAACCAGACAGCCGGTTTCGAGCTGGAGGTTTTTACGGTGCAGCACCGGCTTGAGAAATCCGCGCGCCGCCGACCATCGGCGGCCCCGCTTCTGATTGACGTGAAAATAACAGATGCCCTCGTTGTCGCCGGTGTTGAAATCCTCGACGGTCGGGATGCCATATTGGTTTGCCGCCGCGCGGAATGCGTCGAGAATTTCCCAGGTCAGACGGGGATACTCGACCCGCCATTCGCCGCCGGCCGCGTGGTGTTCGCTTTTTAAAAAATGATCGACATGCCTGCGAAAGTAAGGCCGCACATCGTCCCACGACCAGCCGGGCAAGCCGAGTTGGCGCCAATGATCGTAGTCACCGGACTGACCGAGCATGTAGATCATGCCGTTGATCGCCGAAGAGCCGCCGATCACCTTGCCGCGCGGATAGTTAAGACTCCGGCCATTGAGGCCCGGTTCGGCCTCCGTCTTGAGCAACCAGTCAGCGCGCGCGTCACCGATGGCAAAAAGATAGCCAACCGGAACATGAAACCAGATCCAGTTGTCTTTGCCGCCCGCCTCCAGCAGCAGCACGCGGGTGCCGGGATCGGCCGAAAGCCGATTAGCCAGGACACAGCCCGCCGAGCCAGCACCCACAATGATGTAGTCGAACTCGCCTTCAATGGGTGTCGCTTCCGGCATTCCCTTCCCCTCACTTGCAGCCAGACTTTACCCGGGCCGCCGGGACTTGCTAGGGTTAGGCATTGCAGCGCGCCGTGCGCGTGCTGCGCAAGCCGGAACGGCGGTTCCGATCAAATAGCCCTCACTGGAAAGCGGTGCCTGTTGGGCTCCGCAGGAGAACCGCCATGTTTGCACGGCTTTTCGGCCTGCTTGCCTTTCTGGCCGCACTGAGCGGCGCCCCGCAACCGCTGATCGCACAAGAACAGATCACTGTGTTTGCTGCGGCGTCCCTGAGGAACGCGCTTGACGACAGCAACGCCGCCTTCACCAAGGCCACCGGCATCAAGGTGGTGTCAAGCTACGAAGCGAGCTCCGCGCTTGCCAGGCAGATCGAGCAGGGTGCCCCTGCGGATGTGTTTATTTCCGCCGACCTTCGCTGGATGGATTACGTGGCCGAACGCAAGTTGATCAATCCGGATACGCGCGTGAACCTTCTTGGCAACAAGCTTGTGCTTATAGCGCCGGCGGATTCCAAGCTTGGCAATGTGACCATCGGTCAAGGCTTCGATATCGCCAAACTCGCGGGCGATGGCCGCATCGCGGTCGCCGACGTGAAAGCCGTTCCCGCCGGGCTTTATGCCAAGGCGGCGCTGGAGAAACTCGGCGCATGGGCGGCGGCCGAACCGAAACTCGCGCAAGCTGAAAACGTCCGGGCAACGCTCGCGTTCGTTGCACGAGGCGAGACGCCGATTGGCATTGTTTATGAGACTGACGCCAAGATCGAGCCAAAGGTAAAGGCGATCGCCGTCTTTCCCGATGACTCCTATCCACCGGTCACCTATCCAGTGGCCGCGACGGCCGACACCAAGAAGCCAGGTGTCGGACAGTATTTCAGTTTTCTACGCTCGCCAGCCGCCAAGGCGATCTTCGAAAAATATGGCTTTAGTTATTTGATCAAGCCGGTGTCGTAGGCAGAATCGAGACGCGTGTTCGAGCTGTCGCCCCAGGACTGGACTGCGGTCCAACTGTCTCTCCGAGTCGCGGCAGTGTCGACTGTGGTTGCTCTGCCGTTTGGCATCGCGATTGCAACGTTGCTGGCGCGTAAGGAGTTCTGGGGCAAAGCCCTGCTCGATGCCATGGTCCTTCTGCCGCTTGTGCTGCCGCCCGTGGTGACCGGCTATCTGCTGCTTATCGTCTTCGGCCGCCGCGCTCCGGTCGGCGCCTTTCTGGCGGACCATTTTGGTATCGTATTTTCGTTCCGCTGGACCGGCGCGGCACTGGCCTGCGGTATAATGGCCTTTCCATTGATGGTCCGGGCGATCCGGCTGTCGATCGAGGCGATCGATACGCGTCTGGAGGATGCGGCCGCAACGCTCGGCGCCAATCGAGTCTGGCGCTTTGCCACAATCACTCTGCCGCTCGCCCTCCCCGGTATTATTGCGGGTGCAATATTGGCGTTTACCCGCGCACTCGGCGAATTCGGCGCAACCATCACGTTCGTCTCCAACATCCCCGGCGAAACGCAGACCATTTCGGCCGCGATCTACACATTGACGCAGGTGCCGAGCGGCGATGCCGACGCTCTCAAGCTGGTCATCGTTTCCGTGATCATCTCGCTCGTCGCCCTGATCGCCGCGGAATGGCTGGCACGGCGCGCGACCGCTCGCATCCACGGGGCGTAACCATGCTCGTCGTCGAAACCGCAAAGCAGCTCGGCGCGTTCGCGGTGAACGTCTCATTCATCAGCGAAAGTGGCGCCACCGTCCTGTTCGGGCAGTCCGGCGCCGGCAAGACCAGCGTCATCAATATGATCGCCGGGTTGCTGACGCCCGACCGCGGTCGCATTGTGCTCGACGACGATGTTCTTTTTGACAGCAAAGCGCGCGTCGACGTGCCGCCCTCGCGGCGGCGCATAGGCTACGTGTTCCAGGAAGGCCGGCTGTTTCCGCATTTCTCGGTGCAGCGAAATCTCGACTACGGCCGCTGGATGAGCGGCCACGCGTTTGATCCGGCGGCATTTCGTCACGCGGTCGAATTGCTCGACATCGGCCATTTGCTCGATCGACGGCCCGGCAAACTTTCCGGCGGCGAACGTCAGCGCGTCGCGGTCGGCCGGGCTCTGCTGATGCGCCCGCGACTGCTGTTGCTGGATGAACCCCTGGCCTCGCTCGATGCCGCGCGCAAACGCGAGATTCTGCCTTACCTGGAACGCCTGCGCGACGAAGCGCACGTACCGCTCATATATGTCAGCCACGACGCCGCCGAGGTCAGGCGAATCGCAACCCGCGTCGTGCGGCTTGAGGCTGGAGTGGTTACGGAAACCGGCGGCGTCGAACTGCTCGACGCAACGCATGCCGATATGCTTGCCTAGGGCATGTTTCCCCCGGAGCGAATCGTCTGCCTGACCGAGGAAACCGTCGAGACATTGTATCTCCTCGGCGAAGACCATCGCATCGTCGGCGTCTCCGGCTATGCCGTGCGACCGCCGCAGGTCCGACGCGAGAAACCGCGCGTTTCGGCTTTCATTTCGGCCGACGTGCCAAAAATCATCGCCCTCAAGCCGGATCTGGTGCTGACCTTTTCCGACTTGCAGGCCGACATCGTCGCCGAGCTGATTCGCAAAAACGTCGCGGTGCACGCATTCAATCAGCGCGACGTTGGCGGTATCTTCGACATGATCCGCACGCTCGGTGCGCTGGTCGGCGCGTCTGACAGAGCCGACGTGCTGGCAAATTCGCTGGCCGCGCGCGTCGATGCCGTGCACGAGCGCGCACTGCGGTTGCCTCGCCGGCCGCGCGTTTATTTCGAGGAATGGGATGAGCCGATGATTTCCGGCATTGCCTGGGTCTCGGAGTTGATCGAAGCCGCCGGCGGCGTCGAGGTATTTCCGCAGCTGGCTGCGCGCAAGAACGCCAGGGACCGCATCGTGTCCGCCGATGATGTTGTCGCTGCACGTCCGGACATCATCATCGGGTCCTGGTGCGGCAAGAAATTCGTCCCAGGCAAGGTTACGGCCCGTCCGGGATTTGCTGAAGTTCCGGCCGTCAGCGGCGGCTGGCTGCGCGAGATCAAATCAACGCTGATTCTCCAGCCGGGACCTGCCGCGCTCACCGACGGACTCGATCAGCTGGCCGGAATCATTTCCGAATGGGCCGAGGAACGCGGGGGCGCTGGGCCCGTGAATGAACCCCTGCAAAGCCGGTAGTAAATTTGCGCCCGATCGTGCTATGAACCGCCCGAACAGCGTATAGGACCTCGACAATGCAGCCGAACAGGACCCGTGCCGATTTTTGGATGGATTTGCTGCTGGTGGCGTTTCTGATCGGCTTCGATGTGGCCGCTCGTCTGCTGCCGCATGCCGCGGGTGTATGGCCATTTGCCGCCAGCGCGCTGTTCGCCGGCCGGATGCTCCGAATCCCGGGACTGGCCGTGATCGTACCGCTCGCAGCCGTATTGCTGAGCAATGTTGCGCTCGCCGGCGATGACTGGCGAATCACGCTTGCCGTCTGCGCCGCGATCACCCTGCCGGCATTCGCAGGCATGTTAATACGACGCTGGCCTGGTGCGGTCCCTGTGATCGCGGCAATGTTGTCGTGCTCGCTGATTTTCTTCGCAGCCACGAATTTGGCCGTCTGGGCATTCAGCGGCATGTATCCACTGACATGGCAGGGCTTGACGCAGTGCTTCATCGCGGCGCTGCCGTTCCTCGACAAGACCGTACTCGGAGATTTGTTCTGGACGGCGGTGCTGTTTGGCGGCGCCTGGTTAATGCAACACGTGCCGTCGTTGTCCCGGCGCGCGCTCTAGCCAAGCCATCTCTGCATCTTGTCCCATTGCGCCTTGATGTAGCCACGCCAGGTGGCGGACGATTCCGGCTCGGCGAGCCGCAAGCCGACTGTCGTCACAAGGCCCCCGGTAACCTTGTGTGCGAGCAGTGCAATTGGGCCCAATTCAACAATGTCGCCCGTTTTCACGCGGCGCCGGAGTTGCTCGCTGAAATAGTCAGCGAGCGTTACCTCGGTGTGATCGGCGGCAACCTGCAGGCCGTAAATCTCGGCCAGCGCGCCGAGCGTCGCAGTCCCGGGGACGAAGAAGTCGCCGAGCAGCGTCGGATCGAACGCGGTCGGCGGCGGCAGCTTGACGAAGAAGCGGTCGAGGGCCTGCGCCTTTTCCGGCGGCGCCAGAAGATAAACGTAGTCTCCTTCGCGCACCGGATGCGCTTCTGCAGGGGTGAGAATTTCCTCATTGCGAATGACCAGTGTCGGCCGTGCCCAATTCGGTATGAGTCCGCGACGCAGGTACGGACTGTTCGCAGGGACCGGATAGCCAACAATTTCGCGTGCCAGCTGGCCGGGCAGATCGAGTTCGATGCGCCGCGGCAGCGGATCGCTACGGGTAAACGAGATATCGAGCTTGCGCGCGGCCAAAGCCACGGTCCACCCCTGCACCAGCAACGACGACAGCACCACCACGAAGGCGACGTCAAAATAGAGATAGGCCCCCGGCAATCCGACAAGCAACGGAATCGAGGCAAGAAAAATGCCGACCGCGCCGCGCAGGCCGACCCAGGAAATGAATATTTTTTCGTTCCAGTGAAAATTGAACGGCCACAGACAGAGGAGCACCGCGACGGGACGCGCGATCACCATGAGGACCACGGCGATCGCTATTGCGCCGAACAGGCTGTAGGCCAGGCGATGCGGCCAGGCCAACAGACCAAGCAGCACAAACATGACGATTTGCGCCAGCCATGTTACGGCGTCGAGGAAGACCACAACGGAGTTGTGTGCACGCGTCTGCTTGTTGCCAACCACAAGTCCGGCAAGATAGACGGCGAGAAAACCCGACGTGTGCACTGCGTTGGCGAAGGCGAAGACAACGAGCGCGCTGACGGCCACGAAGGGCGCATGCAGGCCTTGCGCCAATGCGAGCCGGTTGAGCACCAGGGCAATGACTTGGCCGCCGGCGAGACCAATGACACAGCCGAGGATGGCATCGCGCAGGAAAGTCGCCACTGCGTGCGACCAGCTCTGATCGCCGACCAGCAGGATCTCCACCAGCAGCAGGGCAAGAAACACCGCGAAGGGATCGTTGGTACCGGATTCGACTTCGAGCACGGCGCGAACGCGCGGGCGCAAGCGCAGACCGCGCGCGTTGATGAGGAAGAAGACCGCGGCCGCGTCGGTTGACGCCACCATCGCTCCCATGAGGAAAGCCGGGATCCAGCCGATGCCGAGTACGAATTTCGCCACCGGTGCAGTGAGGAGTGCCGTAATCAGAACCCCCACGGTCGCCAACGTGACCGCGGGTGCCAGGACGTTGCGGAGGCTGGCCAGGCGGGTGCGCAATCCGCCATCGAACAGGATCAACGCCAGGGCAATCGAGCCCACCGTATAGGCCGCTCCGACGTCGTCGAACTTAATGCCACCCGGGCCCCCCTCGCCGGCCAACATGCCCAGCAAAAGGAACACGAGCAGCAACGGTGCGCCGAATCGCAAGGCGATGAGACTCGACAGGATGCCGGCGAGAACCAGCAGGCTGCCGAGCAATATGGCGAGGCTGACCGAGTCGAGCGAAGCCATTACGCGAATCCTCCACCTTCATAGGACGGAATCGCGCACGCAAGAGCAACGGCAAATCCGTCGCAGGTGGATCGCAGGTGGTTAAAACGCCACCTTGTCACCGCCCTTGAGCGAAAGGATCTCGCGCGCCTCATCAGGGCCGGCGATGTCCAGCCCAAGCCCTTCAAGGATCTTGCGCACCTGGGTGACCTGCTGGGCATTCGATTCAGCGAGCTTTCCCGCACCGATCCAGAGTGAATCCTCCATGCCGACCCGCACATTGCCGCCCATGGAGGCAGCGATCGCGGCAACGCGCATCTGGTTGGCGCCCGCACCGAGCACCGACCAATGATAGTTGTCGCCGAGCAGGCGATCCGCTGTGCGCTTCATCATCATGACGTCCTCCGGATGCGGTCCGATGCCGCCAAGGATGCCGAAGACCGATTGCACGAAGAGCGGCGGTTTCACCAGACCACGATCAAGGAAGTGCCGCAGCGTATAGAGA
>Ga0207683_10003695_pt1 | contig 13295 bp, 11 predicted proteins | sample KBSM73metaG_FD_184333 | JGI IMG/M metagenome (GOLD analysis project Ga0207683, IMG submission 184333) | Miscanthus rhizosphere microbial communities from Kellogg Biological Station, Michigan, USA - KBS M7-3 metaG (SPAdes) (version 2) | ecosystem: Host-associated > Plants > Roots > Rhizosphere >...
ATGCGGCGCCGGGCGCGGTGCTGGTCGCGATGGGCTTCCGCTCGGTCCGCCACATCACGATCACGCCGCAGGTCGCGTTCTTCCGCGAGGCCTTTCCAGACATGCCACCGGAAAAGCTCAACCTCTACTTCAACCGCTTCGCCCACATCATCCTAGACCCCGCGCTGAAGGAGCCAGTGATCCTGACGCACGATTCGGTCGCCGTCCCGCAGGCGCCGTTCGATTAGATTTTTGTTCGAGCCTTAATTTTCAGCGCCCCGCCGCGTAGCCCTGCATGCCGCGCGGATTGGCTGCGGCCTTGCGCCGCTTGCCGTCTTTCGACGCCGCCGTCAGCCGCCCTTCGGACCAGTCGGGCCCGACCTCGACCTTGTGGCCGCGCTTCTTCAATTCATCCTGCGTCGCCTTCGGCACGCGGTTCTCGACCACGATCACGCCGGGACGCGCGGTGCGCGGCCAGAACGACGAGAGGAAATGCTCGGTGTGCCAGGCCGGCGCGTCGATCGATTCCTGCAAATTCATCTTCGCGTGCACGTGGCGCAGGAAGAACTGCGTGATCCACTGGTCCTGCTGGTCGCCGCCGGGCGAGCCCCAGGCGAGATAGGGCTCGCCATCGCGCAGTGCCATGGTCGGCGTGAGCGTCGAGCGCGGCCGCTTGCCCGGCGCGAGCGAGGCCGGGTGGCCCTCCTCGAGCCAGAACATCTGCGCGCGCGTGCCGAGACAGAAGCCGAGATCGGGAATGACCGGCGAGGAATGCAGCCAGCCGCCGGACGGCGTCGACGACACCATGTTGCCGTCGCGGTCGACGATGTCGAAATGCACGGTATCGCCCGGAACCGCGCCCATCTTCTCGCGCTGGCGCGCCTTTGCGGCGACGACGTCCGGCAGCTTGTCTTCGTCATGGGTCCACGGGATGTCGCCGACCGTCGGCTCCCCCGCCCCGGTCGCGCCAACCGCGGCGCGCTGGCCGTCGGCGAGGCGCAGGTCCATCGTCTTGCCGAAGCCCGCGATCATGCCTGGCCGGATCTCGTGCGAGGCCTGGTTGGTCACCAGCCTGGCGCGCTGATCGTTGTAGGCGTCCGAGAGCAGCACATCGACCGGCACGGTCACAAATTTCGGATCGCCATAGAACGTGTCGCGATCCGCGAAAGCGAGCTTGGCGCATTCGACCTGCCAGTGGATGAAATCCGGCCCGGCCGGATCGAGGCCGTCGAAGCCGAAACGCTTGCACAGCGCGAGCTGCTGCAACGTGACCAGGCCCTGGGTCCACGGGCCGGCTTTCAGAACCGTGTAGCGGCCGTAATCGTAGGAGACCGGCGCCTCGACGGTCGCCTGCCACTTCGCCATGTCGTCGGCGGTGAGCACGCCGCGATGGCGGCGGCCCGAGGTATCCATGACCTCGCTGGTACGGCAGAACCGGTCGACCGCTTCGGCGACGAAGCCTTGTGACCAGACCTTCCGCGCGCGATCAATCTCGGCCTCACGGGTGCCGCTGCCGCTCTGCGCTTCCTTCAGAATGCGCTCGTAGGTGTCGGCCATCTTCGGATTGGAGAACATCGTGCCGGGCCTCGGCACGTTGCCGCCCGGCAGGTACACCGCCGCCGAGGTCGGCCAGTGCTCCTTGAACAAATCCTTCACGGTGTCGATGGTGGCGCAGATGCGCTCGACCAGCGGATAGCCGTTGCGCGCGTACCCGAGTGCGGGCGCCAGCACGTCCGCGAGGCGCATCGTGCCGTAGTCGCGCAGCACCGTCATCCAGGTGTCGAAAGTGCCGGGAATGCAGGCCGCGAGCAGCCCCGTGCCGGGCACGAGGTCGAGACCGAGATGGTCGCGGTAATGCGCGATGGTGGCGCCCGACGGCGCAGGCCCCTGCCCGCAGACCACTTCCGGCTTGCCGCGCCGCACGTCGTACAGGATCACCGGGACGTCGCCGCCCGGGCCGTTGAGATGCGGCTCGACCACCTGCAGCGTGAACGCGGTCGCACACGCGGCATCGAACGCGTTGCCGCCGCGCTCCAGGATACCCATGCCGACCGCGGTGGCGAGCCAATGGGTCGAGGTCACGACACCAAAGGTCCCGTCGATCTCAGGCCGGGTGGTGAACGAGTTGGGATTGACGAAGTTCATGGAAGTTCCGGCTCCGGGGAAAGTCGCCGGACTTGACCATGTTTCGCCCGCCCGGCCAACCGGCCTCCGGCCGGTATCAGCCCCGCGCGCACTGCAGCGCGACCGCGGTCCGATCGGAAACAGGAAGGTGCCGCCGCCGCGGTCAAATGCGGCTCACACTCTGCGCTGCCGGAGCTAGGCCGCCTTCGCCGCCGCGGGCCCGGTCATCCCTTCGAGAATCCTGCTCCAGGACTCGACGTTCTGGATCACGTCGCGCATCAGCGTGGCGAACGCTTCCTCGCTGTAGTGGCGGCGCCATTTGTCGCTGCGATAGAGTTCCACGTAATGGCGGCGGCGGCGCTCGGCGAGCGCATGCCATTTGCGCACGGCTTCGACTGACATTTGTGTCCTGCTCATCCAAACGCTCACAGACCAAACACGCTACGCAACGCCCCGCGCCCACATGGGCGCGTCCAAAGCGGCAGAGCCAGTCAAAACGCGAGACAGGATGTAAACAGCCCTCCGGGCATCCTCACGCCGCGCGGGCCACGCCACAACAGGAGATCGGGCGGCGGGCGCCGATCTGTGGACAATCGGCGGATTATTTTTCCGACCGTTGCTGTCCGGCATCGGTGCCCGAGTGCGGAACCATGCGGCCTAGAGTTTGATCCGCAACAGGTGCGCGATCTCGCCGACAATGCCGCGCCGGAACAGCAGCACACAAAGCACGAAGATGATGCCCTGAATGACGATAACCCATTGATCCAGCGCGTTGAGGAAGTTCTGCATCGCAATGATCACGAAGGCGCCCGCGACCGGACCGAAGATGGTGCCGAGCCCGCCGACGAGCGTCATCAGCACCACCTCGCCCGACATCGGCCAGTCCACATCGGTGAGCGAGGCGATCTGCAGCACGATCGCCTTGGTCGAGCCGGCGACTCCGGCGAGCGTGGCCGACAGCACGAAAGCCACCAGCTTGTAACGGTCGGTCTTGTAGCCGAGCGAAATCGCGCGCGGCTCGTTCTCGCGGATCGCCTTCAGGACTTCCCCGAACGGCGAATTGATGACCCGGCGGATGAACAGGAAGCCGGCCAAAAAGATAACCACGACAACCACGTACATCGTGGCCTGATCGGCGAGGTTGAGGACGCCGAACATCTTTCCACGCGGCACCGATTGAATCCCGTCCTCCCCGCCGGTGAACTTCGCCTGCACCGCGAAGAAGAACATCATCTGCGCCAGCGCGAGCGTGATCATGGCGAAGTAGATCCCCTGACGGCGGATCGCGAGAGCGCCAGCCACGATGCCGAGGCCGGTCGCGGTCAGCGTGCCGGTGAGGATCGCGAGCTCCGGCGGGAAGCCCCACACTTTGGCCGAATGGGCCGCGAGGTAGCTCGCCCAGCCGAAATAGAGCGCGTGGCCGAACGAGAGCAGGCCGACATAGCCGATCAGCAGATTGAACGCACAGGCAAACAGCGCAAAGCACAGCGCCTGCATCAAGAACAGCGGATAGACGAAGAACGGCGCAACGATAAGGATCGCGACCATGATGAGGAACGCGATCATCTCGCTGCGGCTTTCGGCGGGGCTCGCGGATGCCCCGATGGTGTCGGTCACAACCGCCATGTCACGCCGTCCTTCCGAACAGCCCGGCCGGCCGCACCAGCAGCACGATCGCCATGATGATGAAGATCACGGTGTTCGATGCTTCGGGGAAGAAGACCTTGGTCAGTCCCTCGATGATGCCGAGGCCGAAACCGGTGATGATCGCACCCATGATCGAGCCCATGCCGCCGATCACCACGACAGCGAACACCACGATGATCAGCGACGAACCCATCTGCGGGCTGACGTTATAGATCGGTGCCGCCATCACGCCGGCAAGCGCCGCGAGGCCCACCCCGAAGCCGTACGTGAGCGTGACCATTCGCGGCACGTTGATGCCGAAGGCACGCACCAGCGTCGGGTTTTCGGTCGCGGCGCGCAGATAGGCGCCGACCCGCGTGCGCTCAATCACGAACCAGGTGGACAGACACACCGCGAGCGACGCCACCACCACCCAGGCGCGATAGTTCGGCAGGAACATGAAGCCGAGATTCTGGCCGCCGCGCAGTGAATCCGGCATCGCGTAAGGCAAGCCGGCGGAGCCGTACTGGTTGCGCGCAAGGCCTTCGATGATCAGCGCGAGGCCGAAAGTCAGCAGCAGGCCGTAAAGATGATCGAGCTTGTAAAGCCACTGCAGCATCGTGCGCTCGATGACGATGCCGAGAGCGCCGACGAGGATCGGCGCGATGATCAGCGCGGGCCAGTAGCCGATGCCGGTGTGTTGCAGCAGCAGGTAGGCCACGAACGCGCCCAGCATGTATTGGGCGCCATGCGTGAAGTTGATGATGTTGAGCATGCCGAAGATCACGGCGAGCCCGAGGCTCAAGAGCGCGTAGAACGAGCCGTTGATCAGCCCGAGCAGCAATTGCCCGAACAGCGCCTGCGAGGGAATACCGAAGATTTCGAACATGGGGTTTCTCTTGGCCCTCCCCCGTCAGGGGGAGGGTGGGTCCTCGCGAAGCGAGGAGCCGGGTGGGGAGAAATCAGGCCAGGAGGAAGACCCCACCCGACCGCTCGCTGTCGCTCGCGGTCACCCTCCCCCTGACGGGGGAGGGATGAGCAAGATCAGCCGCTCACCAGCGGGCAGCTACCCTCTTTCAGCGGACGGAACGCCTCCGCTGCCGGGATCGTGGCGCGCACATTGTAGAAGTCGCCCGGATACTTGCTCTCCGCCGGCTTCTTCACCTCGTAGAGATACGCGTCATGGATCTTGCGGCCGTCGGCCCGGATCGTGCCCTTGCCGAACAGCGGATCGTCGGTCGGCAGTTCCTTCATCTTCGCGACGACCGCCTTGCCGTCGGCACCGCTCTTCAGCGCGGCGACCGCCTTGAGATAATGCGTCACGCCCGCATAGACGCCCGCCTGCACCATGGTCGGATACTTGCCCGAACCACCGCGCTCGGCCTGCCACTTCTTGCTCCAGGCGCGGTTGGTATCGTTCTGGTCCCAGTACCAGGTCTCGGTCAAAGTGAGCCCCTGCGCGGTCGCCAGGCCAAGGGCGTTGACGTCGCTTGCGAACACCAGAAGACCGGCGAGGCTCTGGCCGCTTTTGGTGATGCCGAATTCGGCAGCCGCCTTGATCGAGTTGATGGTGTCGCCGCCCGCATTGGCCAGACCGATAACCTTGGCCTTCGAGGTCTGCGCCTGCAGCAGGAACGACGAGAAGTCGTTGGTGTTGATCGGGTGACGCACTTTGCCGAGCACCTTGCCGCCGCTCTTCTCGACGACCGCGGCGGTGTCGCGCTCAAGCGCATGACCGAATGCATAGTCGGCGGTGAGGAAGAACCAGGTGTCGCCGCCTGTCTTCACGATCGCCTTGCCGGTGCCGTTCGCCAGCATCCAGGTGTCATAGGTCCAGTGCACGGTGTTGGGCGAGCACTTCGCGCCGGTCAGATCCGACGACGCGGCGCCGGAATTGATGAACACCTTGTTCTTGTTGCGGATGATCTCGTTGAGCGCGAGCGCGACGCCCGAATTCGGCACATCCACGATCATGTCGACCTTCTCGACGTCGATCCACTGATTGGCGATGCTCGAGCCGACGTCCGCCTTGTTCTGATGATCGCCGCTGACGATCTCGACCTTTATGTCCTTGTTGGTAGCGTTGAAGTCGGCGACCGCGAGCTTCGCGGCGGCAACCGAGCCGGGGCCGCCGATGTCGGCATAAAGGCTCGACATGTCGCTCATCACGCCGATCTTCACCGTGATCTGCTGCGCCAGCGCGGTGCTGGAGGCAAGCACGACAGCAAGCGCCGCCAATCCCAAAGTCCGTTTCATCAAGATACTCCTGTTGCTCACGTTTCCCTGGCCAAGCCGGCCGAACCTGTGTTGATTGTTCACACCCCGAGATAGTCGTGGAGCTTTTCGAGGTTGGCGTCCAGTTCAGAATTCGCGAATTGTTCCACGATCCGGCCGTGTTCCATAATGTAATAGCGGTCGGCGACGGTCGAGGCGAAGCGGAAATTCTGTTCAACGAGCAGGATGGTAAAACCCTGCTCCTTCAATGTGCGGATGGTGTGCCCGATCTGCTGGATGATGACCGGCGCGAGGCCTTCGGTCGGCTCGTCGAGCAGCAACAGCCGCGCGCCGGTGCGCAGGATACGGCCGATTGCCAGCATCTGCTGCTCGCCGCCGGAAAGCTTGGTGCCCTGGCTGCGCAGGCGTTCCTTGATGTTCGGGAACAGAGTGAAGATGCTCTCGGTCTCAAGCCCGCCCGGCCTCACCTCGGGCGGCAGGAACAGGTTCTCCTCTACGTCGAGGCTCGCGAAGATGCCGCGCTCCTCGGGGCAGAACGCGATCCCCTGCCGCGCGATCACATTCGACGAAAGTCCAATCAACTCGCGCCCCTCGAAGCGCACCGAGCCTTTACGCTGGCCCACGATGCCCATGATCGACTTGAGCGTCGTGGTCTTGCCGGCGCCGTTGCGGCCGAGCAGCGTCACGACTTCGCCGGCACGCACCTCGAAGGTCGCGCCATGCAGGATGTGCGATTCCCCGTACCAGGCTTGCAGGCCATCGACGACGAGCAACGGCGCGCCGCGGGTCGTATCAAGCATGGCCGACCCCCATATAGGCTTCGCGAACTTCCGGGTTATTCGAGACTGTTTCGTAATTGCCTTCGGCAAGCACGCGGCCGCGCGTGAGCACCGTGATGCGATCCGAGAGGTTCGAGACGACGCTCAAATTATGCTCGACCATCAGCACCGTGCGGTTCGCGGCGACCGACTTGATCAGCGCGGCGATGCGGTCGATGTCCTCGTGGCCCATGCCGGCGGTCGGCTCGTCGAGCAGAAGCATCTCGGGATCGAGCGCGATCGTGGTGGCAAGCTCGAGCGCGCGCTTGCGGCCATAGGGCAATTCGACCGCGGTGAGATTGGCGTATTCGGCCAGTCCGACATCGGCGAGCAGCGCGACGGCGCGGTCATTATAGGCGTCGAGCACACCCTTCGAATTCCAGAAATCGAAAGAGCCACCGCGCTTGCGCTGCAACGCGATGCGGACGTTTTCGCGCAAGGTGAGATGCGGAAACACGGCTGAAATCTGAAACGAGCGCACGAGGCCAAGCCGCGCGATCTCGGTCGGAGGCAGGGACGTAATGTCGCGGCCTTTGAAGGTGATGCGACCACGCGTCGGCTGCAGAAACTTGGTCAGCAGGTTGAAGCAGGTGGTCTTGCCGGCGCCGTTCGGACCGATCAGCGCATGGATCGTGCCGCGTTGAACGCGCAGCGACACACCGTTCACCGCAACGAATCCGGCGAACTCCTTGGTCAGATCCTCGGTTTCGAGGATGATGTCCCCACTCATCGACGCCGCAAATCCCTCTAGTGTCCCGATTCCGAAGTTCGTTTCATCGTGCAGCACCCTCGTGTACGAACTTCGGAATCGAAGGACACTAGAAAAACCTATGATTCTAGTGCGGCCCTGGTTCAGAAGTCCGCATGAAGAAGCCGCGGCAAGGATGATGCGGACTTCTGAACCGCCGCACTAGCCGCTTTCTACAGCCATAATCCGGCGGGCGCGTCCAGTGGACGTTATCGGCGGGGCGTTGCGGGTCAAAGGGAACCGGAAATCAATAGCCCGCCCGGACGGTGTCCGGGCGGGCCAGCCGGATCGACGCGCAGGTGGAATGGGGCAGACGCGCCGACCGAACTTCGCGTGTGTTCGCTGACAGTTAGTCGCACCGCGGCGGCGCGAGGTTCAGCCTCAGTTCGCGGGTGCTGCCGCAGGCGAAGCCGAGACGTCGCTCGCCCTGGGGGCGGCGGAAGAGACCGCGCTGAACGCGTCCACCAGTCCGGAGCCGAACTGGTCGTCATGCCCCGCGGGTCCAAGATCGCGCGCCGTCGAAGTCAGGATGCGGCGGATCGCGGCTGGATCGAGTTGCCGGTTGCGTTCGCGCAGCAAGGCCGCAACGCCGCTCACCTGCGCGGCGGCGAACGAGGTGCCTGATTGCATCTGATAGCTCTCGCCCGGGGCCGCTGCGAGGATCGCGACGCCCGGCGCCGCCACTGCGATGTGCGTGCCGCGGTTGGCCTGATCGAACAGCTTGTCGTCGGCATCGATCGCCGTCACCGCGATGACGCCTGGATAGGCTGCGGGATAAAGCGGGCGCGACTGCGGACCGGCATTGCCGGCGGCGGCGACCAACACGGCGCCTTTCTTGCCCAGCGCCGCGAGTTTGAGCTGCATTTCGGGGTCGGATGGACCTGCGAAGCTCATGTTGATCACGTGGGCGCCGGACGTCCCGGCGTATTCGAGGCCGGTGAGGATCGCCATGCTCGACCCTTTCGAGCCGAGCGATGTGAACGCCGCGATTGCCAGCACCTTCACGGACGGCGCAACACCCATCAGTTTGCCATGCGCCGCGATGACGCTCGCAATTCCGGTTCCGTGAGAGTGCGGCTTGTCGGGCTTGCCGATCGCGTCGAACGTGGCCGCGACGGTGCCCGCAAGATCGGGGTGCCGCGCATCGATCGTGGTGTCGATCACCGCCACACGGACATTTTTGCCTTTCACCAGCGCGTGCGCCTCAGGCAGGCGCATCTTGCTCAGCGCGTACTGCGCCGGGTCTGCGGCCGTCGTAGCGCCCTGCTCCAGCGAGTAATAGTAGTTCGGCTGCGCCGCGAGGATGCTCGCCTCCTGCCGCAACGAGCGGATCACGGCCGCGACCGGACGGCCGTCATTGATGCGCAGGCGTGCGAGCCGGCGCGGCGGCAGCGTGAAGTCGCGTGCTTCGAGCTGCGTCAGGCGATGGCGCCGCGCCAGCGCGCCGAGGGCCTGCGCTGACGTGCTGCCTGCAATATTGAGCAGCACCTCGTTCGGCACGAAACGCTGCTCGCCGGGCGGCGGCGGATTGAAGTCGCCACGCTGCGCGATCCGCTTTTGCGCCTTCTGCTGTTTCTGGTCCTGCTTCTTTGTTTGCCTGGTCTTGCGGCGGCGCGGCGGCGCGTCATCGCCGTCTTCGACCACGACCACGGTGCCCGGCCCTCCGGGACCCGGCCCGTATCCGCCGGGTGGGAGCATGATGACGCCGCCGGGACCGCGGGGTCCGATGCCGCCAGGATGACGCGGTCCGTCACCGCCGGGCATTCGCCCGCCGCCGATGTTTCCGGGCGAACTCATCCCGCCGCGGCCGCCAAAGCCGCCGCCGAAGCCGCGCTGGGCCGCGCTTTCGGCGACAAGGGAGAGCGAGAGGGTGCTGGCCGCGACAAGCGCGAACACACCGGCGAGGGGTTTGCGGGGTTGCTTGTCGAGCATCGGTAGCCTCCAACCGGGCGCGTCGGACACGCCGCCAGCCTTGAAGGTTTGTCGCGACACAGCGCGCAACGTTCATCGGGCGCGAGCATGGCGCCAGAAACGATTTGCCGGCCATTCCGGCCGGCAAATGCTTGAGTTCGGTTTCGGGCTTACTCGGCCGATTTCTGGCCCACGAAGCGGACGGTCTTCTCGTCCTGCAGCTGCTTGATCAGACGAGCGAGGTCTTCCTTCGGCATGCCGGTCAACGCCAGCTTCACCGTGAACATCTCGCCGCTCGGACCTTCAACGATCTTCATGTTGTAGGTCTGCATCAGCCTGGTGATGTCGGCAGCGCTCGCCTGCGGGGCGAAGCTGATCAGCGCGTAGGTGCCAACCATCGCGGGCTCGCTCTTGGAGACCGAGGCGGTATCGAACAGCGAACCACCCTGCTTCTCGTTCACGAACATCCCGGCGAGCAGGCCGGCCTGAAGAACGATCGCGAGTGCCGCGGCAGTCGCCGACCACGCCAGCGTACGGGGCGAGAAGGACGAGAGCTTGTCGCTCAGCCATTCGCCGAGATTGAAGCTCGTTTTCACGCGGCGCGCCGTCGAGGCATCGGCCTCGATGTCGGCCATCAGCTTCTGCATCGCGCGGGCCGAAGGGGCACCGAGGGATTCGTTGAGGCCGATCGTCTCGACCAGGTCCTGACGGACCGTCTCGTATTGGGTGGAGAGCTCCGCGTCGCGGGCGAGCGCCTGCTCGACCTTTTGCGCGTCACGGCGGCTCAGCGTTCCGGCAGCGTGCCATGGCAGGAGAGCTTCGATCTCCTCGCGCTCGGACGCTTTGTTCTTGATCATGTTCATGGCCAACCTCGTTCCACTCCCGCTGCTTTCAGCAGGTCCCCTAACCGCTTGCGCGCATAGAACATGCGCGTCTTCACTGTATTCTCCGGCACTCCGACGATCTTGGACACTTCCTCGACTGATTTCTCGTGGTAGTAGACAAGATCGATGATCTCACGATGTTCCGCCGAGAGCTTTGTCAGGGCCTGCCGCAGAACGACGCTCGTATCCTTCTTTTGCATCGCGACTTCTGGATCATCACCCGGATCCTCGATCGCTTGCGCGGTCTCGTCGTCCAATTCCTCGTCCGGTCGCTTTCGCAAGGCCGAGAGGGCCTTGTATCTTGCGATCGCCAGCAACCACGTCGAAACCTGAGACCTTGCTTCGAAACGGTCGGCTTGACGCCAGACGTCCAGGAACACTTCACTGATCAGGTCTTCTGCCCGGCTTGGCTCGCCCACCAGACGGAGGACGAACCGGTAGACGCGCACATGATGCCGAGCGAACAAAACCTGCATCGCGAGCTTGTCACCGCCTGCGATACGTCCGATCAGCGCTTCGTCTGTGGTCGTCTGCATCGCTAGGCCGTTGACCGGCTCACAAGGTTAGTCGCGGGGGGATGGGAACGGGTTCAATCGGGGTGGAAGTGGCCTCATACCACCGGCCGTCCGGCAGCCTAGGCCACGCCGAAGAGCTTCCTCGGCCACGTCTATCTGCCCCTGAAGGCCTTCTCTTTGCAAGCGAATCCGGCGCGGCAGTCCCCAGCAAACCATTCCGGCGGGATCACCTCTGAGGTAGTCGTCTTGGGGTGACAAAGGTTCATTCATCTCAACACTTTCCCTCAAACCCCTCAATGTCCCACAAGAACATCACGCCAGCGAATCGTCATTAACGAATCGTGAAACACGACGCCGTATACGGAAGGTAGTACCACGGGGCAGGTCTTACCTAAGGTAAATTACTGAGCTCGTTCGATAAAACTTTACCAAATCAGTTCACATTTCGTTAGGCGGACCGGTTTGCCGGTGGCTGAACACCGATCGGAGTAGCGAGATGGCCGACATCGTTCATGGGCGCGATGACCTGACGACGAGCAGCCAAAGCCCTTCCAAGACGAGCGGAAGCTATTCGGAGGCCACGGCGCGGCGTGACCAGCCGCCGCGCACCGATGTCGGTACCCTGACGCTGCATTGGGTCACGGCCGTTGCTTTTGTCGTCAGCCTGTTCACCGGTATCCGGATCGCTGCGGATGCGCTCAGCGCACCGGTCTCGCATTGGCTCAATCCGATCCTGCCGCAGGGCGAAATCTGGACCTGGCACTTCCTCGCCGGGTTGACGCTGTTCTTCGCCGCATCGGCATACCTCGTCTACGTGTGGCGCTCCGGGCTTGCGAACCGCAACACGCTGAAGAAGACGCGCGTAATGGTGATGCCGGTTGCGAGCAAAATGCGCTTCGGCGGCCTCAACGTGCTGCTGCACTGGGCCGCCTACCTGATCGTCCTCCTAATGACGGTGACGGGCGTCATCCTCTATTTCGGCTTCGGCGGCTGGATCGTGTCGGTCCACTCGTACGTCGCCTTCATCGGCCTTGCCTACGTCTTCATCCACGCCATCGCGCACTACCTCTATGGCGGGTGGTGGCAAGTCTTCCGCGTCTTCCGCCCCGCGAAGCTGGCGCTGACCGCAGCCGTCAAGCCGAAGCCGCTGCTGATCGCGGGCGTTGCCGGTCTTGTCGTCGCGGCAGGGGTCGTGGCAGCCGACTGGGCGACGCGCGATACGCTTATCGTCACGCGCGTCGAGGGTGAGCCGAAGCTCGACGGCATCCTTGACGAGGCGATGTGGAACAGAGCGCGGCCGGTCACGATTCATACCCAGCAGGGCGAGAATTTCGGCGGCCCCGGCGAGTCGACCGTCGAGTTGCGCGCCGTGCACAACGGCGAAAAGGTCTTTTTCGCCGTGAAGTGGAGCGACCCGACCCGCTCGCTGCGCCGCCTTCCGATGATCAAGAAAGAGGACGGCTGGCACGTGATCGATAGCCGCGCCGGCCGCATGGACGTCGTCGACTTCTATGAAGACAAGCTCGCGATCATCTTCTCCGACAAGCCGGCGATCGGCGGGGCCGGCGTGTCGAACCTCGGACCGTCTCCCCTGCCCTCCGACAAGCCGAGGCCGCTGAACGAACGCGGCTTCCATTTCACCACCGACGGCAGCTTCGTCGACATGTGGCAATGGAAGGCATCGCGCGGGGGATCGCTCGGACGCGTCGACGATCAGTTCATCGGGCCGCCTTACGATCCGAGCAAGGACGATCAGGCTTACAAGGCACGTTATCAGGGCGGCTACTGGAACGATCCCGGCAGAGCCATCTACTCCTACAATTACAAGTTCTTCCCGAAGGACTACAAGGGCCCGGTGGAAGTCATAAAGCTTCCGAAGGACTGGAAGAAGACGCAGGACCAGCTCGGCAAGATCAGCTTCGATCCGAACGTCAGCGACGACGAGAACGGCCGCTGGAACATGTTCGAGGACGAAGTGGAGTCCTACACCAAAGAGGCGGATGCGAAGATCCCGGTCGGCACCGTGATGCCGGGCGTCCTCATCTCCGGAAAATACGAAGGCGACCGCGGCGACCTGCTCGGCGGCGCGCGCTGGCGCGACGGCTACTGGACGCTTGAAATCGCGCGCGCGCTCAAAACCGGCAGCAAGTACGACAAGGATTTCATGCCGGGCAAGCCCATCTACATGTGGGTCGCGGCGTTCGACCACGTGCAGACGCGCCACACCCGCCACCCGCGTCCGGTGCGCGTCGTCACCCAGGAATAGCGATCCGCGTACCCCGTAACTGGTAGAGTCGCATGAGTTTCGATCTCGTCATCAACGGCAAGACCGTCAAAGCCAATCGCGGCGAAACGCTGGTGGACGCTGGCCTCTCCGGCTGGGTCGCCATTCCGCACGACTGCAACTCCGGCCAATGCGAGACCTGCCGCGTGACCGTTGTAAGCGGCCGGGTGG